>Ga0193716_1000003_pt1 | contig 329334 bp, 264 predicted proteins | sample U2c1metaG_FD_145901 | JGI IMG/M metagenome (GOLD analysis project Ga0193716, IMG submission 145901) | Soil microbial communities from a riparian zone of the East river system, Colorado, United States - U2c1 | ecosystem: Environmental > Terrestrial > Soil > Riparian zone | place: USA: East...
ACTTTTGCCGCTTATCTGGGGGCCGTGTCCGGACCGCCGCCGCACGGAGCTCTCGGCGCGGCAATCGCACTCGTCGCAATTTTCCTTCCCGGTCTGCTTCTCCTTGTGGGTGTTCTTCCGTTCTGGGACCGGTTGCGGTCGAACCAGGCGAGCCGGGCACTGTTTGCGGGCGTTAACGCCAGCGTGGTCGGTGTTCTGCTGGCGGCTTTGTATCAGCCCGTGTGGACGAGTGCGGTGTCGCGGCCCAGGGATTTTGTGTTTGCTCTGGCCGCTTTCCTGGCCCTGGTCGTTTGGAAAACGCCACCGTGGATCGTAGTCGCCTCGGCAGCTCTGCTGGGCGTGCTTTCTGGTTTCCTCGGTTGAGAGCGCTCGCGCTCGGGCGCGAGCGGCGGGCGTATCGAGGCTGCGGCGACCCGCCGTCCGGGACGACAAGTGGGAGGTTGGAGCGGAGCCTTCGATGGAAGCAATCGATTTTTTTTCTTGACAACAGAAAATGATCCCATAATATGGCACGCGTGCCGGGATCCAAGACAAACAAGTCGCCCTACCGTGTCCAGGTACTGGACCGTGCCCTGGCGGCCCTTGAAGTTCTGCAAGCTCGTCCGCAAGAGTGCAGTCTGGTGGAATTGTGCACCGCCCTGAAACTCCATAAAAGCACCGTGCACCGGCTGATGATGGTTCTCGAGCAGCACCGCCTGGTTGACAAGAATCCGGAGACCGGACGTTACCGGCTGGGCTTGAAGTTGTTCGAGTTTGGATCAAAAGCGATTGGCGCGCTGGATCTCAAACGGCATTCCCGGCCGCATTTGAACAAGCTTCTGCAGGAAATCAATGAAACCGTGCACTTCTGTATTCTCGATGACGGCCAGGTCTTCTATGTAGAGAAAGTGGAACCGGAACGAAGCGTTCGCATGGCCTGCACGGTAGGCAGTCGCGCGCCCGCGTATTGCACGGCGGTGGGCAAGGCGATGCTGGCGGAACTGTCCGATGCGGAAGTGAAACTCATTGTGCGACGGTGGGGCTTGCAGCGGGTGACGAAGAACACGATCACGACGGCTGCCGATCTCAAGGCCGAACTCAGCGCGGTGCGCAACCGCGGATATGCCGTCGACAACGAGGAAAAGGAAGAAGGACTGCGCTGCGTTGGAGCGGCCGTGCGCGGGCACTCGGGAAAACTGATCGCTGCCATCAGCGTGTCCGGACCGGCATTTCGGGTGACCAAGGAACGGATCGAGGAAATTGGTCAAGCCGTGATGCGGGAAGCCAGCCTGCTCTCAGAGGAGTTGGGGTATCAGCAGGCTCCGCTCGAGATGGTTCGCAGTTCGGCGGGGTAGGGGCAGGGGGAAACGGCGAAGGCCGTTTTTTTTGTCGAAAAACACGATGTGGGACGTCGTCTCATAATATGGGATGAAATCCCGGCGGGATAAAGAACCGCGGGGGGCCGAGTGGGTGGGACGGAAAGAATTGAAAATCAGTCGATCGGAGGATGCGATGGGGCGCAAGCTGTTTCAGTGTTTACTCGTGGCAGTTCTGGGGTTGCTCGTCTCGCCGGTTGGGCGCGCACAATCCACAACGGCGACCGTGCTCGGTACGGTCACCGATAAAACCGGGGCCATCGTAGCCGGAGCGAAAGTGACGGCGCGCAATACGGAGACAAATTTGTCGCGCACAGTTGCCGCGAACGACCAGGGCGAGTATCGCATTGAGTTTCTGCCGGTGGGGAGTTATGAACTCGAAGTGAGCGGAGCAGGATTCAAAAAAGCAGTGGTACGGGGAATCGTGCTGCAGGTGACCGCTGAAGCCCGCGCGAACGTGCAGCTGGAAGTGGGGGACATCGCCGAATCCGTCAGCGTCAGTTCGGAGATTCCGCTGGTCAATACCAGCACCCCGGAGCTGGGGCGCACCATCGAGAACGCCGAAATCGTGAATCTTCCACTGGTGAACCGGAACGTTTATGCGCTGCTCGACATCACGCCCGGTGTGCAGAGGAACGACAACAGCATCGTTCTCGGCTATCCCGAGCAACGGACGCAGATCAACGGCGGAACCGATGGTGGCGCGGGGTCGGTGAATTATTATCTGGACGGCGGATCGAACATGGCCGGCCTGCGCAATACGGGAAACGCCACACCCAATCCCGACGCAGTCGAAGAGTTTCGGGTGCAAACGAACAGCTATAACGCAGAATATGGGCGATTTGCAGGCGGCGTCATCAACGTGCTGACCAAGTCCGGCACCAACCAGTTTCACGGGTCACTCTTTGAATTTTGGCGGAACAACGCAATAAACGCGCACGACTGGAACAATCCTGCCGATTCGCCGCTTCATCGCAACCAGTTTGGCGTGACAGTTGGCGGCCCCATTCAAAGAGACCGGACGTTTTTCTTTTTCTCCTATGGCGGATTGCGGCAAGTTCAGAGCACGTTCCTGAATGGCGCCATCGTTCCAACCGAAGCCCAGCGGAACGGCGATTTTTCGCAAACGCCGGGAGCCAACTTCGTGGTGCCGGCCGGAACAGCGTATCCCGGGCAAACTCCCTTGACCCAATTCCATTGCGATCTGGCGACCGGGTCACCGACCGGTGGCACGCAGACGAATAACGTAATCTGTCCGAGCTTCCTCGATCCGACTGCGGTAAACGTCGTGAACCAGGCGATCCCGTTGTCCAACGCAGCGCTACCAGGAGGCCAGGCGGGATGGCAGGGTGTGATTGGCAATCCACTGAACTCGAACGAGTATTTGGCGAAGGTGGATCACAACTGGGGCAAGGATCACCGGATCAGTGCGGGCTACTACACGACGGCAGGAGACAATACGATTCGGGCGGGCACATCCGGCCAGGGCTTGCCCTGGGCCCTGCAGACGTTTGAGTGGCGGCAACATAACGCCAACGTGAACGATACTTGGGTCATCAGCCCCACGAAAGTGAATCAGGCGTGGGTCGGCTTCACACGCTACTTTGGCGGCCGGCTGAACATTTCGAACCCGGCGATTGGTGTCGCCCCCGACGCTTCGCTCGCCGACTTCGGCTCAGCGATCACGGTGCAGGGAACGCCATCACTGCCTAACATTGCCGTCACCGGGTTGTTCAATTTGACCAATGCCATCGGCGGCCCGACCGCCGGGACCAACTTCTATTCGGTGCGGGACACTTTCAGCTATACGCGCGGACAGCACTCGCTCAAGTTCGGCGGAGATGCTGCGCTGCAAAAGGACATTCAAGACACGCTGCTGAACAACTACGGAACGTTTAGCTTCAGCGGTGCGGCGACGGCCAACAGCAACGTGATGCCGAAAATTCCCGGCAGCGCTCTGGCCGACTTTCTGCTTGGCATTCCGAACAGCATCACTCAGGACGCGCCCATACGCGCTTTGACGAACAGCTGGTTTACCTCACTGTTTGTGCAGGACGACTACCGCGTGTTTCCCCGATTGACGCTCAATCTGGGCCTTCGGTGGGACGTCCAGACGCCGCCTACCGACCCGCAAGATCGCGAAGGGACCTATGTCGTGGGCGCGCAATCGACTGTGAATCCGAGTGCGCCCGTGGGGCAGCTATTCCCGGGAGACCCGGGCGTAACCCGCGGGATCGTTCCCGTGCGCTGGCATCACGTGTCGCCGAGACTCGGGCTGGCCTGGGATCCGACTGGGGACGGAAAAACAGCCGTGCGCGCGGCATTTGGCGTGTTCTACGGCAGCCTTTCGGGAAACAACTGGAACCAGCCTTCCAACTTCGAGCCGTTTGCCACCCGTCTGATTTTCACAAACACCGGAGCCGGAAAATTCGCAACCGGCGGCAGTTTGTCAGATCCTTATCGCGGACTCGCGGGCGGCGATCCATTCCCGTACGAGGGGGCTTATACCCCGGGCGGCGGAATCCTGGGAATCGCCACAGACTTCCAGTGGCCGTACACCTATCAGATGAACGTGTCCGTGCAGCGGCAGGTCACCAGCGACGTAAGCGTGTCGGTGGCGTACGTTGGCAGCCTCGCGCACGACCTACCCTTTGCACAGGACGTTAACTATCCGCAGATTACAACGACACCTGTGCCTTCTACCGGCAACGTGCAGCAAAGGCGGCCCAACCCGGCATTTGGTTCCGTGCTTCTCGTGCAGTCAAATCAGTTCGCCGACTACCACGGCCTGCAACTTACCGTGGCCAAAAGAATGACGCATCACCTGATGATCAATGCGTTTTATACCTTCAGCAAGAATATGAATAGCGTGCAACTCGACAACAACCAGACGCAGGGTGGGGCCCAGAACATGGCCATTCTCACCGAGGATCGCGGCCGTGGAGACATCGACCAGCGTCACGCGCTTTCGGTTTCGGCCATCTGGCAGCCCACGTTCGCCTATGGCGGCAATGCGGTGCTGAGAACGGTGCTCAATGGATGGTCCATCTCCCCGATCGTGCGATGGCATAGTGGTTTGCCGTTTACGGTTCTGAATGGAGTCGACGCCAACCTGGATGGAACGAACAACGATCGCGCGAATCTGGTCGGTGATCCCGGCCTGTCCGACAAGAACGCGCAGCAGTGGTTCAACACCGCCGCCTTCAGCCGGAATGCAACTGTTACCGGTAGTCCCGTCGACGGAAACTCCGCGCGCAACCTGCTCGATCAGCCGGGATTTAAAACCGTGGACCTGGCCATCTTCCGCGATTTCCGGTTCCGCGAGCGCTACGGACTGGAATTTCGCGGCGAAGCTACCAACGCATTTAACATGGTGAACATGAACCCGCCGAACGCCACGGTGGGCAGCAGCACATTCGGGCAAATATCCACCGCCCTAACCATGCGCCAGCTGCAACTCGGCTTGCGCGTCACATTTTAAAACGCGGCGTTAATGAATGGCAAAGCGATCGCGTGTGCGGTAGCTTTGCCAGCGACAGACAAACGGCCCAACCCCCCGGCGGACAGACCGATTGGTGCCGTCCGCCGGGGACCGGCCAACGCCGCTCAAAACCCAAAAAGGAGTAGTCCATGGGCACGCAAACAAAACTGGCGGAAGAGAAAATGATTTTTCGCAAGACGAACAGCCAAACCGGACGGCGCTTGGCGATAACACCGGACAACAGCACGATGCGTCACCTGGCGTACGGCCGGATCATTCTGAATTCGGCCGAACCCGCTGTTTCGTTTGCGAACGGCAACCGGGAGACCGGGCTCATCTGTCTTTCCGGGACAGCGAAGGTTACGACCGCCGAAACGGAATTCGAGCTCGGCAAATTCGACGCCGTTTATGTTCCCCGTGATTCAGCGATCGAAGTTTCGACGAATTCATCGGTGGACCTGGCGGAGTTTTCCAGCGACGTTACGGGAACATATCCTGCGAAAGTTGTCCGCTACGTGGATGTGGCCAAAGACGCCGGACTGAAATTCACGACCGGAGGCGCGGGCTCGACACGCGATCTGACCATGCTGATTGCAAAAAACGTCGAAGCCGGCCGGCTGGTGGCGGGGTTCACGTATTCCGATCCCGGAAACTGGACAAGCTGGCCGCCCCATGAGCACGCCGAAATGCTCGAAGAGCTGTACGTATATTTCGACATGCCCGAGCCGGCTTACGGGATTCAACTGGTCTACAACGACACGGAATATCCAGAACTAGTTACGGTCGTGCGTGATGGCGACGCGGTGCTGATGCCAAGTGGCTATCATCCAAACGTTTCCGTGCCTGGACACCGCATCGCGTTTCTCTGGGCGATGGCCGCCCACCGGGAAGTGGAGGACCGGCAGTTCGGGGTCGTAAATATTCAGCCGGGATTTCAGCAAGGCGGATCCGGATTGGAAACAGGACGGAAGTAGCGGGTGGAGAGGCCCGAGCAAAAGGGGACGATGGGGAACGAGGAACACACGAGCGGTGCGCCTCCGAGCGCGCACGCCGAGGACGCGAGCCGGCCGCTCGCAGTCTCGCCCTGGGCCGCGCTTTTTGCCGGGCGGTTCCGTTGGGTGATCTGCGGCCTCTTGTTCCTGGGGGTCACCAAGAACTACATGGACCGCCAGGTGTTAGGCGTGCTGAAAGGTCCGCTGCAGCACGAGTTCGGCTGGAATGAGATCGATTACGGCAACCTGGTGTTCGCCTTTCAGACTGCCTACGCGCTAGGAATGATTTGTGTGGGCCGCTTGATTGACCGCTTGGGGACCCGCATCGGCTATGCCGCCGCCATGGTGTTCTGGAGCCTGGCGTCGATGGCGCATGCAGTCGCGAGTTCGCTGGGCACGTTTGCCATTGCGCGCGCGGCCTTGGGATTCGGCGAGTCGGGCGTGTTTCCGGCCAGCATCAAGGGGGTGGCGGAATGGTTTCCAAAAAAAGAGCGGGCCCTGGCTACCGGGATTTTCAATGCCGGAACCAACGTCGGGGCCATCATCACCCCGCTGTTGGTGCCCTGGATCGCCTGGCATCTGGGTTGGCGGTGGGCCTTTGTCCTCACCGGCGCTCTCGGATTCGCCTGGCTGATTTTGTGGCTGTTGTTATATCGGAAGCCCGATGACCACACCTGGTGTTCGAAAAACGAAAGCGCGTATATCCACAGCGATTCCGCTCCTCTGACCGGGAATATCAGGTGGGCGGACCTTCTGCACCACCAGCAGACCTGGGCGTTCGCAGCCGGAAAGTTCATGATCGATCCGATCTGGTGGTTTTACCTTTTTTGGATCCCGGATTATTTGCAACGCGAGCATGGGTTGAATCTGACGCAGATCGGACTGCCGATTCTGGTGATTTATGTCATTTCTGATGTGGGAAGCGTCGCCGGCGGATGGCTCTCCTCGCGTTTGATACGCCGGGGATTTTCAGTAAATGCCGCCCGGAAATGGGCGATGTTCCTGTGCGCCCTGGGCGCGTTGCCGATAGCGGCGGTTTACCGGATCTCGGCCTTGTGGCCGGCTACGCTGCTGATCGGTCTGGCGGCCGCGGCGCATCAGGGATTTTCCGCCAATCTTTTTACGCTGACTTCTGATCTGTTTCCTTCACGCGCCGTGGGTTCGGTGGTGGGTATTGGAGGGATGGCGGGAGCGATCGGCGGTATGCTGATCGCACAAATCGTCGGGCACGTGCTGCAGTGGACAGGCAGCTACATGATTCCATTCTACATCGCGGCTTCTGCCTACCTCATTGCGCTGGTCCTGATTCATTCGTTGAGCCCCAGGCTGGAGCCGGCGCCCATTGCGTGAGGAAGCGAAATTGGCACGCGGGTTACCAGGGATTCTGCTTTTCCGGCCGAGCTGCGAGGAAGCGCAAGAACAGACGGCCGCCAAAACTTAGTGAACGGGAGAAGGCAATGGAGACAAAAGTATTTCCGGACCTGGTCGTGGTGCAGCACGGGGAAGGCAAAGAATCCAAGCCGGAGGCCGGACTGAAAAGGCGGGTGCTGGCCTTCAATGACAAATTATTTTTCGCAGAGCACGAAATGGTGAAAGGCTGGTCAGGGACCCTGCACAGCCATCCGCATGATCAAGGCGTGTATCTGGTTCGCGGGCGCCTCAAAGTTACCTGCCGGGGAAATACGTTTGAAATTTCCGCGGGCGACACGTTTGTTGTGCGCGGCGGCGTCGAGCACGGTGCATCGGCCGTTGAAGATTCCGTGGTCGTCGATGTGTTCACGCCGTGCAGGGAAGACTACATCCCCTGAGCGCACGTTCCAGTTGGGCGCCGTGCTGGTTTAGAGCTGTCCCGTCCAGCAGCGCGTCTCCTCAGGCCAGGACAAGAGTGCCATGACGAAATCAACGGGCTTTGACCTCAGCGGAAAAAATGCATTAGTCACCGGCTCGCACAAAGGGCTCGGAGCGGCTATTGCCGTGGCGCTGGCCCGGGCCGGAGCGAATGTGGGCTGTCACGGCCGCGATCCGCAGCCGGGACCGGCGTGCGAGGAGATTCGCGCGACCGGTCAAAGAACTTTTTATTACTCGGGCGACGTGACGGATGCCAAAGCTTGCGCGGGGATGATTGACAGGACCGTTGCCGAGTTTGGTTCGATCGATATTCTCGTGAATAACGCGGGCACGATTCGCCGCGCTCCCGCCGCCGAACACTCGATGGAGTTCTGGGACGAAGTCATTTCCGTGAATTTGACGGCAGTTTTTCGCATCTCGCAACTCGCCGGCCAAAACATGCTGGCGCATTCCCGGCGGGGAAAAATTCTGAACATCGCATCGCTGCTTTCCTTTCAGGGGGGCATTCTGGTCCCGGCCTACGCCGCTTCAAAAGGTGGCGTAGCGCAACTGACGAAGGCTTTTTCCAATGAATGGGCGGCAAAAGGCATCAACGTGAACGCGATTGCTCCCGGATACATGGCCACAGACAACACGGAAGCGCTGCGGCGCGACCCGCTGCGGAGCCAGCAGATTCTTGCGCGAATTCCTGCCGGACGCTGGGGCGAACCAGAGGACGTGGCCGGAGCAGCAGTGTTTCTGTGCTCGGCGGCCAGTGACTACGTGCACGGACAGGTTCTGGCGGTGGATGGCGGATGGCTGGCCAGATAAGTCCCGGCGAAGAAAAGGCGTCCACCGGCAGAGACACAGCGGCCCTCGACGCGTGTGTACTGTGCCGCGAAATGCGCATCGCGCGCGGGAATTTTGAAAACCATCTGTTTTCAGTTTGAGGCGGGTCGCGAACCTATGTGTAAAAACTGGCGTGTATTTGTTGCGGCGATGATTGCAATGCTGGGCTTTCCGGCTTGGGGCCACGGGAACATCAAAAACGTAAAGGTTGCGGTCAGCAATCCCGGTGACGCGCCATGGGTTGCGGCAGACGTGGTGATTCCGGTTTCCGAGATCAAGAAGATTGCCCCCGACTTCACGCCGGGCGCGATGGTTGTCACCGCGACGAGTGCGGCGACGATCAAAGAGGATTCGGCAATTCTCGAAACCGAAGAACTTCCCTCGCAGACCGATGATCTCGATGGAGACGGCAAAGGCGATGAGCTGGCCTTCCAAATCGATCTTCAGCCGCGGCAGACGCGTATTGTGACCGTTTCCTACGGGCCAGAAGACCGCATCGGGCGATTGCGCAGTGATTACCAGCAGAAAACAGGCGCGATGTTCAGCGGGAAGATTGAAGGGCTCGGTTGGGAGTCGGAGCGCGTCGCGTTTCGAATTTATTTCGATGCGCGGAATGCCATCGATATTTATGGAAAGAGGCGGCTGTCGTTGCAGCTTCCACTCTATGCGACCCCGGACTATGTGTACCACCAGGAATCGCCGAACGGCCGCGATATTTTTGCTGTGGGCGACGCCCTGGGGATTGGTGGAGTAGCCGCCATGGTGAACGGAGCCCTCGTCAAGGTGGCCGAGGTCCGCGATCGCAAGTGGCGGATCGTCGCGAGCGGGCCCGTGCGCAGCATTGTGGAACTCGAATATGACGGATGGAGCGTCGGCGGACGGAGCGTCACGCTGCGTTCGCGGATCACGCAATGGGCGGGTGAGCGCGGATTCTGGCACGTGATTACGGCGAGTCCCGCCGAAGGGTTTTCCTACGTAACGGGTTTCACGTCTCGCCAGGAAATCTCCGCCATAACTTCCGGTGACGCCGGGCGAAACGCGGCTTCCTGGCTCGCCAGTTGGGGTGAGCAGACGGCCGCGCCGGGACCCAAAGCACAACCGAACATGGTTCCCGGACAAAATCTGGGGCTGGCGATTGTGACGACCATGCCGCGGGCGGCTTTTATCGACGATGCACACAACCGGCTCGTGAAATTTGACCTGCAAAAGGGAACGGCAAGCTGGTATGCCATGGCCGCGTGGGACCAGGAGGGCTCCAACCGGCTCGAAAAAATCGGACTCGAAGGCGCTACGGACCCGCGCCATTCCATTACCCTGCCTTCCGGCGCGATTCAAACGCAGGAAGCGTTTCTCGCCGCGGTGAAAACGCAGGCCGCGCACATGGAAAAGCCGGTCCAGATGCAGTTCTTATCGACCGCGGCGGCGGCACAACCCGCTCCCGGAGATACCCTTGCCGGACCTTCGGCCAGAACGGCGGGCGAAGCGATTGCGCTGCTCGAACGGAGCATCGATCGCACGGCGGCGCAGTGGGAGCCCGTGCTGCGGTCTTCGCCGGCCGATTCCTTCAGTGCCAAGACCGGACTTGGTTTTTTCACAGAAGGAGACGACCAGACGGGCGAATGGCGCCGGCAGAACGGACATTTCTGGACCGGAAGTTTTTGGATCGGCGAGTTGTGGCAAATGTACGGTCGTACGCACGATAAAAAATATCGCAACTGGGCCGAACTATGGGAGTCCAGAGTCATTGGCCACGAATCCGACCAGAATCACGACGCGGGATTTCTCTACTATTATTCCGCGGCGCTCGGGTTTGACCTGACGCAGGATGAGGCGCTGAAAAGCAGTGCATTCCGCGGTGCGGCGCGCCTTGAACAGCTATTTAATCCGCGAACTAAGTTGATCGCGTCGTGGGGCGTGCAGGGCGACGACACGATCGTCGACACCATGATGAATCTACAGCTGCTTTGGTGGGTGAGCGAGAAAACGGGCGAAGCCAAGTGGCGGGAAATCGGTAAACAGCATGCCTTGCGTACCGCGGAATGGTACGTCAGGGCTGATGGCAGCGTCATTCAGTCGGTGCATTACAATCCCGGCGACAACCGGCAGATGTTTCATTTGCACGGGGGGCTGGCGACCGACATGGACGTTCTAGTTCCAAATAAAACCGCGCCCGGTGACTGGATCTTTAACCACACGCATCAAGGCTACAGCGCGAACACGGCCTGGTCGCGGGGGCAAGCCTGGGCCATCTACGGCTTCACCTCCGCTTATGGCGCAACCCGCGAACCAAGCTTGCTGAAATCAGCGCAACAAGTTGCCGATTTTGCAATCGACAATCTCGCAGACGATTGGGTGCCCTGGTACGATTTTAACGACGAAGGCGTACATTTTCGCAATCGGGATTCCTCAGCGGCGGCCATCATGGCCGGAGGCCTCCTCCGTCTCTCCACGCTTACAAATGACAAGAAAAAAGCCGAACTGTACCGGCAAACGGGCGAGAAAATGGTGCAGGCGCTCATCGACCACTACCTGACGCCGGTGGGCGAGCGGGACCTGACGCCGCCCGGAGTCTTGCGTCATGGTTCAAGCACGCGGCCGAATGACGTCATGCTGATCTACGGACAATATTACTTGCTCGAGGACTTGCTGTGGATTGAGCAGCACCAGCAGTAGGTACGGAAAGCGCCCACTGTGAAATCGAGAGACGAGGAGCGACCGATGCAGAGGAGATTGCTGATCCGTGCCACGTTTTTTCTGGCTATCGTGATGGGCACGCCTGAAGTTCAAGCCGCGCCACCGAAGGGCCCGGAACCCTCCCCGCGCGTGTTCTCGCTTTCAGTGAGGGCACTGCAAACGTTCCGGCGCGAAGCCGCGGACAGCCAGGCGGCCAAAGACCCGGCCATCGCGCAACTGCGTGACGCCGCGGACGCCGCTTTGCAGCAGGAGCCGCTGAGCGTCACGGAGAAATCCATCACACCGCCCAGCGGCGACAAGCATGACTATTTAAGTTTGGCGCCGTATTGGTGGCCGGATCCGGACAAGCCCAATGGACTGCCGTACGTCCGGCACGATGGCAAGACCAATCCGGAAATCGAAATGGTGCAAGATCACAAGTACTTCGACAAAATAATATCAAAGACGCACACCCTCGGGCTCGCTTACTACATTTTCGGCGACGAGCGATACGCGGAGCACGCTTCCCGCCTGTTGCGCGCCTGGTTTCTGGATCCGCAGGGGCGGATGAATCCCAATCTGGAATACGCGCAGGGAATTCCGGGAGTCAACCGGGGTCGCGGCACTGGTTTGATTGAGACCCGCAGCCTGTATCGCCTGGTGGACGCGATCGGCTTGCTCGCCGGTTCGAAATCATGGACTGCCGCTGATCAAAAAGGCTTGGAAGATTGGTTCGCGAAGTTTCTGGATTGGATGCAAGCCTCGCAAAACGGACGAGACGAAGCGGCAGCCAAGAACAATCATGGCACGTACTATGACGTTCAGGTCGTTTCCTTAGCGCTTTTTGTCGGTCAAACGGCGCTTGCCAAACAGGTTCTCGAGACGGCTCGTGAAAAGCGCATTGCCCTGCAAATTGAAGCGGACGGGCGGCAGCCGCTCGAGCTGGAACGGACCAAGGCCCTGGGTTACAGCACCATGAATCTCGCGGGGCTTTTCGAGCTGGCGCAGCTCGGAGACTGCGCAGGCGTTGAATTGTGGAAATTTCAAACCTCCGACGGCCGCAGCATTCAAAAAGCGCTCGCCTATCTGGTTCCGTTTGTCAGTGGTCAACAGAAGTGGCCCTATCCGCAGATTGTGCCCTACCAAGTGGACGAGTTCTCTCCGCTCCTGGCCGTGGCCGCTGTGAAATTCAAAGAGCCCCGCTACAAAGACCTTGCTCTTCGGATCGATCCGTCGATGGCCCGCCGAATCGAAGCGCTTTCGCTGGTGGGGCCAAGCTCGCCATGAAATTTACAGTTGGCGCAGAGAGCAGCAGAAAAAGGGGAAAACGCGTGCATACAAAGTTTGCGTGGAACACGCTCGCTCTGCGCTTGGTGTTTGCGGGACTTGGATTGCTGATGGTCGCAGCAGCAATCGTCGCGCAAGACCCGGTGGTCCCCGCGCAACTCGCCACGGAGGATTTGGACCGAGAAATTCGCCAATTTTTCATGCGCGAGATTCCTGCGCACGTCGGTGACATCAAAAGCCTTGATCCGCCTCCTCGTCGCGTAGTGGGGGCCCTGACGACCGGGGAATTCTCCTGGGGAACGTTTATGAGGGCTCTGGCCGCCTATGCGAATTTTACTGGTACCCCGATGGTGGCCGGCCGCGACGCGGCTTCTCTGATCGGCCAGATGGGGCTCATTGAAGAACGGAGTGGCGGCAAGACTTGGGCGCAACTCTACGCGGCGCTGGCGCTATGGAGTTTCGGAACTGACCTCAAAACAAACGCGCTTTGGCAGGGATTGTCGCCGCAAGAACGGGAAGCCTGGCATTCGCTGCTTGATCCTGGCCGTTTTTACGACCTAAAAACACGCAAACTCATTCATCTCCCTGAAAATTACTTCGGCGTGGCGGCCAGGATTGCCGCCATCAGCTACCGGTTGGGTCTGAACACCGATCGTGGCTACGTTGACGACCTGCTCGTCCGGGCCACAGAACAGTTTCGCAACGGGGCGCTTTTCGCCGATGATGCGCTCCCCACCGGCCGGTACGACCGGTATTCCAACGAGTATGTCCGAGCGGTTTACGAGGCAGCGGCGCTTGTCGGGAGGAAAGATATTCTGGATATTCTGGCGCCTTCCCTGACGCAGCAGATGCGTCTTTGGTGGAATTTGCTTGCGCCCGACGGCTACGGCTATCCGTGGGGACGCAGTCTGGGCGCGATCGGCTACATGGATACCATGGAAATTGCTGCCTTCCTCGGAGAGAATCCGCAGTTTCGTCCCGCACCCCTCGAGCAACTTGCCGCCGCCTATTACAACGCCTGGAAATGGCTGCGGAACGACTACCAAGACGATACCCATCTTTTGTCGGTTTTCGCGTTTGGCCGTGGAGACTACAGCTATATCTCGAAAGAGCGCGAGTGGCAGCAGACCACCGCTTTTTTCGGCAAGGTGATGAATGCGCACCAAGTTTTCAGTAGAGCCCTGGCACGGGAGAAAATGGCGAGCTTTCCCGCAAAAATGAGCCTCGCCCGAGTGGAGCAGTTCGTCAAGTTCCGCGAAGGGCCAGGGCGGCAGTTTGCCGTCTGGGTGGTTCGACAAGGAAGCATGCAATTTGCCATACCGTTCGTCACGGGCCCGCGCAGCGGAACTTCAGACTACCAGCCTGCACCACACGGATTGCCGGGCCTGCGATTCCCGGTCGAGAGAATTTATCCGTGTCTGGTTCCGTTTCTTGAATTGGACGACAAAAGGATTGTCGCTGCAGCGGACGGCGCAGATGAAATTAACCCATCAGCGGACGGCCAGAGTGTTACCGCAGTTTGGAGGAAATGGGTCGTGGTAGGAGGAAGGGCCGGCGCCCATGTCGACCTAGGCTTGACTTCGGAAGTGACCTGGTCGCTTGCAGGCAGCAAACTGCGGAGAACGGAAACCCTCACGGCGCTCAAGCCGATAAAGGTACGGAGACTTTGGATGAGCGTGCCAAGCTCCGCGGACCATGTACAAACAATCTTTTCAAACGGCACGCGGACGGATCGGTTGAGTTCACAAGGCGCAACCCTGGACATCGCCGTCTTGCACTCGGATTGGCCACTGCAGCTCTCGGCGATGGCGACAGGGAATGACGCGGCGGGGCGCGGAGCACAGGGGGCTGTTCCCTTGCATTTCATTTTGGAAGGGAAAGACGTAAACCTGCTGCCCCAAGCGCCGCAAAAATGGGAAATCGAATTGTCCCTAATCCTTGAATGAGTCCCACTTCCCGGTTTCTGCACTCAGTCGCAACAAAATAACAATGCGTCGTACCCGCCACGAGGCGCCCGCAGCCAGCGGACCGCCCGGGTTGCGCCAGTTGCCACGGCGCCTGAATTCTGAAAACCAAAAGATGACGAGCGAATCCGCGGACGCGTTCCTTGCAAACGTCTTCCGGCTTCGCGCAACCTCCGGGCTTAAGCCGCCAGGAATGGATTTTGCGGGAGTTCGAACCTGAAGGAATCCTGACGGCTTGCCGTAGGAATTGCCCATAAGACTTTAGGGAAACTTAAGCCCACCCCGTGCTGAAAAACCTCTACCGTCATTCCTTGAACCGCTTCCAAGGCCACTCGACCGAAGGCGAGGAAATGAAAATTTTGCTGGTTGAAGACGAAAAAAGGCTCGCTGACACTCTGCAGAGGGGCCTGGCTGCCGAACAACACGGCGTGAGCATTGCGCGCACGGGCGAAGACGGATTTTACCTCGCGACCACCGAACCGTTCGATCTGCTTATTCTTGACGTGATGCTGCCGGGGAGAGACGGTCTGGAAATTTTGGCAGCTCTAAGGCTTCGCGGACTGTCAGCACCGGTGCTGCTTCTTACATCACGTGACGGCATTGCAGAACGTGTGCGCGGACTTGACGCCGGTGCGGACGATTATTTGATCAAGCCGTTTGCCTTTCCAGAGCTGCTGGCGCGCATCCGTGCTCTTGGACGCCGAGGCAAGCCGGCGGGAATTCCCGCGATGAAGCTCGCGGACCTCGAAATGGATGTCATCGCACGGAGCGTTCTCCGGGGAGGCCGGGAAATTAGTTTGACCGCGCATGAATTTACACTCCTTGAATATCTTCTGAGACAACAGGGAAGCGTAGTCTCGCGGGAGATGCTGGCGCGGGACGTGTGGAAAGAGAATTCCCGGCACACGCCGCTCGACAACGTAATCGATGTGCATATCGCCAGATTGCGGAAGAAGATCGACGAATCGTTCCCGAGGAAGCTTCTCCATACAGTCCGTGGCGTAGGTTTCGTTTTGCGCGAAGGAGCCCAGTGACGTTCAGATCCCAACCTGAAGTTCTCGTGCTGCCACCCTTCAGGAACTCTTAAGTAGCAACCCGTCCAAAGGCGCGTGAGGATGGAAGGGAACACTTTTTGTGAACGAAGCAATCACCTTTCAGTTGTGAACCCGAGCTTGCGGACAAAAGATCGCGATTTCCAATGATTACGAGGCCAGCTCCGTAACGGTTCAGGGGATCCGGAAAAATGACGACGAACAGATCTTTACTACTTGCCGCAGTGGTTGCAGGAACGGTGCTTGCTAGCTGGTGGCTGCTGGAGCGTGTTCCCATTCGGGCAGCCGATGCAGAGCAGAGTTCCCCCGGGCATGACTTGCCTGCCGTTGCTGTAGTTCGCGTCGAGCCGCGCGACATTGCCAGCACTTTACGGATCTCTGGAGAATTCAAACCATTCCAAGATGTTGACGTGCACGCCAAAGTTGCGGGATACATTCGCAATATCAACGTCGATGTAGGCGACCGCGTCAGGGAAGGACAGACCCTGGCCGTTCTTGAAGTACCCGAACTTTCAGCGCAGCTCGCGGGGGCGGACGCGGCTGTTCGAAGATCGCAAGAGGAGATCCGGCGTGCCAAGAGCACTGTTCGACGGGCACAGTCTGTTCATTCCGCCGCTCACTCCGCCTACATCCGCCTGCATGAGGCCGCGGCCGGTCGTTCCGGACTTGTTGCGCAACAGGAACTGGACGATATACAGGCCAAGGACTTGGAAGCGGAAGCGCAAGTGGCTACGGCTGAAGCCGAACAAGCCGCCGCACAGCAACAATTCGAAATCGCGCAGGCCAATCAACAGCAATACAACGCACTTGAAAATTATTCGCGGATCATCGCCCCCTTCGCCGGGGTCATTACAAATCGCTATGCGGATACCGGCGCTTTGATTCAAGCGGGTACTTCTTCAAGCACGCAAGCAATGCCCGTCGTTCGCCTGGCGCAAACCTCCCGGCTCAGGCTGGTTCTTTCAATTCCCGAATCGATTGCGCCATCCATTCATCTTGGAGATTCCGTCAAAGTTCTCGTGCAAGCGTTGAATCGGGATATTGCCGGGAAAGTGTCCCGCTTTGCCGGTTCGCTCGACCAACAGACCCGCACCATGGAAACCGAAATTGATTTCGACAATCATTCCGGGCTTTTGCTTCCGGGAATGTATGCCGAAACAGTTTTGACCATGCACGCCAGGAAGAATATCTTGACTGTTCCCCTTACGTCAGTGACGCGAAATGGAGAGGACGCCGTTGTGCGTGTAGTCAATGAGAGAAATCTGGTTGAAGAGCGGCCTGTCCAGCTGGGACCAGATGACGGAACCACAGCGGAAGTTACGGCGGGCCTGAAACAAGATGACCGGGTCATTGTTGGAAATAGCGGCCAATTTGCGGCAGGGCAAAAGGTCCGGCCCCAGGAGGAAAAGGGAAGCAAAGTCGAGGGGCGGACCTGATGTCAGGTTTTTCGATTCGAAATCCATTTCTCATTATTGTGGTATGTCTGATGATTGCGATCGTCGGTACCGTCACACTGGCGCGGATGCCTGTGGATTTGTTTCCTCCGATCAATATTCCGGTCGTGGTCGTCGCGACGTTCTATTCCGGGATGCCACCGCAACAAATTGAAACCAACATCACAAGCCCGTTTGAACGTTTCTTTACTTTGGCGAGTGGCGTCGATCACATTGAGAGCCGGTCCCTCTCAGGAGTGAGCTTAGTCAAGATCTATTTTCAGCCGGGCACCAGCGCCGACGCGGACGTAAGTGCCATCTCCAATCTGGCTATGGCCGACCTGCGAAGACTGCCACCCGGCACATTACCTCCCGTTGTTTTGAAGTTTGATGCGTCAAGCTTGCCGGTTTGTCTGGTCACGCTGAAAGGTGACGGGCTCAATGAAACGGAGCTTCACGACATCGGGCAATACAACATCCGCAATCAAATTGCGAGCGTTCCAGGCGCATCGGTCCCGCAGCCCTTTGGCGGCCGGTATCGGCAGATCATGGTTTATGTGGATCCCATGAAGCTAGAAGCGCATCAGCTGAGTTCGATGGATGTGGTCCGGCAAATCAACGAAAGCAACCTGATCTTGCCGGCCGGCGACGTGAAGATTGGCCCCTTTGACTATAACTTATACTCGAACAGTCAGGCACCGACGCCAGGTTCAATCAACCAGATGCCCTTAAAGACGGTAGGCGAGTCTTCCGTTCTTGTCGGTGACGTGGGCAAAGCGGTCGATGCGCAAGCGATCCAAACCAATATTGTGCGAGTCGATGGACAGGCCTCGGTCTATCTCCCGATTCTGAAGCAGGGCGGCGATACCAACACCATTGCGGTGGTGGACGGCATCAAAGAAGCGCTGCACCACATGGTGGATATCCCGAAGCAACTGATCACCCGGGTGGTCTTCGATCAATCGATATTTGTTAAGACTGCGATCGAAACGCTGCTGCATGAAGGAGCCATCGGGCTGGTCCTCACCGGACTCATGATTCTTTTGTTCCTGGGCAGCATGCGCGCCACGGTAGCGGTGTTCCTTTCCATTCCGCTTTCCGTGCTGGCCGCCTTTCTGGCGATCAGCGCCGGCGGGGGAACCGTCAATACCATGGTTTTGGGCGGCTTGGCGCTCGCCTTTTCCAGGCTGATCGACAATTCGGTTATCGTCCTGGAAAATATCTTCAGCCATCTGGAGCGCGGAGAAAGTTCCGAGATTGCTGCAGAAAATGGCGGCCGGGAGGTGGCTTTGGCCGTGCTAGCCGCCACCTTGACGACAGCCATTGTCTTTTTTCCTGTGGTTTTCCTCTACGGCGTGAGCCGGTTCTTGTTTACCGCCCTGGCGTTGGCTGTAATTCTGTCTTTATTCGCCTCGTACTTTGTGGCGATGACCGTTGTTCCGCTGTTTTGCGCCCGATTCATTCGAAAACAAGAAGCAGCGGAAGAAACACATGGCAGCCCCGGCCATTCGATGGGCAGGGTTATTGCCAAGTTTGATCGGCAATTTGCAAGGCTGCTCTGGAAATACGACAGCACCTTGGCTGTGGCGATCGGCAAACCCGGCGCAACCGTTCTGGCACTGACCGGAGTCTCGCTCTTGTGTCTTGCTCTTTATCCTTGGCTGGGCGTTTCCTTTTTTCCGCGGACCGATGCAGGTCAATTTGTGATCAATCTAAAAGCTCCTTCCGGCACCCGCATTGAACGAACTGAGGATTATGTAAAACAAGTCGAGCAGATTGTGAGAGAAGTGGTGCCGAAAGACGAACTGCAAATCATCGTGTCCAACCTTGGCATCACGCCGGACTTCTCGGCCATCTACACAGCAAACTCCGCACCACACACCGGTTTTGTGCAGGTTAGCCTGCGGGCGGATCACCAAGTAGGCAGTTATGAATATATGCGGCGGGTTCGCGAACGGCTGCGGCAAGAACTGCCGCAGCTAAGCACGTATTTTCAATCGGGCGGCTTGGTCGATTCGGTTCTGAACCTGGGGCTTCCGGCTCCGATAGACGTGCAGGTGAGTGACAACAATCTCAACGAGGCCCATGCCATCGAGACCAAGATGGCAGCAGAAATTCGCCAGCTGCCCGGGGTTAGCGATGTGCTCATTCCTCAGGATGTGGACTACCCGGCATTGCAACTGGACGTCGATCGTGAAAAAGCCAGTCAGTTGGGGCTGTCGCAAAAGGAAATCGTGGATAACGTCATTACCGCGCTCACTTCAAACGGAATGATCGCGCCTAATTACTGGATCGATCCCAAGAACGGCAATCCGTACCTGCTGGCGGTCCAGTACCCGGAAAATGAAGTGAAGACTATTTCCGATTTAAAACAAATTCCGCTGCGAGGCGCCAAGAGCACACAGCCTACATTTCTCGATAGCGTCGTCAAGGTCAGCACGCGACCTTCACCAACAGAAGTCGATCACTACCAACTGTTTCGGGTCGTGGACCTCTATGTTGCCCCAAAAGGTGAGGATCTGGGCCGCATCACACAGCAGATTGCGAGGATCATAGCCGACACCAAATTGCCGGAGGGAGCGCGGGTAACCCTCCGCGGCTCGGTGCAAGGAATGCGCGCGTCTTTCAAGAGTTTCGGAATCGGCCTGATTCTATCCGTCGTACTGGTCTACCTCATTCTCGTGGCGCAATTCGCGTCCTGGACGGATCCTTTGATTATCTTGCTGGCAGTTCCACCTGGACTCGCTGGTGTCCTACTCCTGCTCTTATTTACCGGGACCACGCTGAATGTAATGTCGCTGATGGGTCTCGTGATGATGGTGGGCATTGTCGTTTCCAACAGCATTTTAATTGTGGAATTCGCGCGCCATTTGCACCTTGCAGGCAAGCCTATCGCCGAAGCCGTCTCACAAGCGTCCCGGGCGCGCCTCCGCCCCGTGCTGATGACTTCACTGGCAACCCTCCTCGGCCTCATGCCCATGGCCTTAAAACTCGGAACCGGTTCGGAGGCCTACGCACCGCTGGCCCGGGCCATTATTGGCGGATTGCTCGTGTCTGTCGTGGTAACCGTCTATCTTGTGCCTTCTGCGTACCTGCTGATCCACCGTCGCGAGGAAGGCCAACAGCGAGTGACCACGTGAACCGAGCATCCTTTGGGCGGCTATTCTGTTTCCTTTTCCTTTTTTGTGCGACCGGCTCGGCGCAAGAGCCAGACACCGCCGGCCAGAAACCCATTGCCTTGACACTCAAGCAGGCTGAGGCGACTGCCATAAAAAACAATCCACAGATCACGATTGGGAAGTTGCGTGCGCTGGTGGCTCAGGAGCAGGTTCGCGAATCGCGTTCGGCACTTCTACCCGAGGTAAGTATCAATCTCACAGGAGTTGAGTCGCAGCCGGGCGGACGCATTACAGCCGGAGGTCTGAACAACCCCCTGGTGTATCCGAGAGCAGCGGGCGGAGTGACGTTCAGCCAATTGATCACTGATTTCGGCCGTACCACAAATCTGGTTGCGAGTTCCCGATATCATGCCCAAGCCGAAGAAGAAAATTCAGCGGCTACGCGAGCACAGATTCTGCTGGCAGTGGACCGCTCGTTTTACGGGGCTCTCGAGACGCAAGCCCTGGTAGGTGTAGCGGAAGAAACCGTGAAGGACCGGCAGCTCCTTAGCGACAAAATATCGGCTCTGGCGAAAGCCAAACTGAAATCCGATCTAGACGCTAGCTTTGCCGCTGTGGACTTATCCCGCGCGCAATTGCTTCTTCTTGAAGCAAAGAACAACTACGAATCGTCACTGGCGCAGCTGTCGGCTGTTTTGGGCTATGCCGATTTGCAGAACTTTACGCTGACAGCGGAGCCACTGGAGTCCCGTTCTCCTCCTCTGGACGTCAACCTGCTCATTCAACAGGCCATGCAGCAGAGGCCCGAAGTCCATGCTCTGCAACTTGACGAGCAATCCGCGGAGAAAATGAGGCAGTCCGAGCATGCGTTGTGGCGTCCGTCTGTCAGTGCGCTTGGCGTGGCAGGCGAAGCTCCGGTCCGCGACGATCACATTCCAAACTGGTATGGCGCCGCCGGGGTCAATGTCAACATTCCCGTTTTCAATGGACTCTTGAACAATGCCCGCGCCAAATCCTCCGACCTTGAAGCGGAAGCAAGTCGCCAAAAACTAATTGATCTCCGGAACAACCTAGCGCGGGACGTCCGCATTGCCTGGGAAGATGTCAACCGTGACTATGCGCGGCTGGCAGTTACATCTCAGTTGCGAAAGCAGGCAAGTCTGGCCCTGGACCTGGCGCAATCGCGCTACAACCTGGGACTTAGCTCGATTATTGAATATAGCCAGGCTGAGCTTCAGAAGACCGAAGCGGATATTACCGACACCGACGCGGTCTATCAATTTCACCAATCACAGCGGGTTCTTGAATACGTTCTGGGCGCCCTCCAATAGGTACGGGGCGGGTCGCATCCTAAGATAAAATTGCATGGTTGCCGGAAGCTGCGATTCCGCATCAAACGAGCAGACAATTGGATTTACAAACTCCTATGCGCGTTCTTGTTGTCGAAGACGAACGGAAGATGGCCGAAGCACTTCGGAAGGGACTGGAATCCGACGGCTATTCCGTGACGATTGCCGGTACCGGTGAAGACGGATTCTATCGAGCGACAACGGAAACCTTCGATGCGGTAGTCCTCGACCTCATGCTCCCGGGACGCGATGGCCTGGAAATCCTCGCGGCTATGCGCCATCGCGAACTCCTGATACCGGTCCTGATTCTTACTTCCAAGGACACGCTAAAGGATCGCGTCAGCGGCCTCAATGCTGGAGCAGACGACTACCTCATCAAACCGTTCGCGCTTTCCGAACTCCTGGCAAGGATGCGCGCGCTGCTGCGCAGGGGCAAGGCCGAGGTTGCCGGCAGGTTGCAACTAGCCGACCTGGAAATGGACGTCAGCAAACATCACGTCGCTCGCGCGGGGCGAGAACTCACGCTCACCGCACATGAATTCAGCCTTTTGGAATACCTGCTAAGGCACCGGGAAAAAGTCGTCTCCAGAGAAATGCTGGGCAGGGACGTCTGGAGAGAGACTTCCCGGCACACGCCTCTCGACAACGTCATTGATGTTCACATCGCACGGCTTCGCCGGAAAATAGATGATCCGTTCCGAGGCAAGCTCCTGCACACAGTGCGCGGAGTTGGTTTCATTTTGCGCGAAGGCGGAGACTAGTGGTCTGGCATCCGAAGAGTCTGCGTACACGGCTGATGCTATGGCATGTCTTGATGCTTGGCATTGTGCTCGCGGTGTACGTGGGTGGAGTGTCGGTCCTGGCTTTCTGGCAGATGGATGGCATTTTAAAAGGATTAGCGGCCGAAGACCTGGAAACTCTGAAAGGACTCCTCTACTTTAGCCCTGACGGTCAGTTGCATTTGCGCGAAGATTACCATCATCGATCGGAATGGAAACAGCACGAGCAGCGCCTGGTCGAGGTACTTACGCCCAGCGGCGAAATCTTGTATCGCAACGAGTTGCTGAGAAACCGCTCCATCGGTGGAGTTCCCTTTCCCGGAGAAGGAGAGATCGGGTACTCAGAGCGCAACGAGAAGCTGTCCGACAATACCGCCATTACGGTGGTCAGCAAGAAGTACAACTTACAGGGCCGGGAAACTCTGATCCGCATTGCCTACGGTCACGACCTCATCTGGAAGCGGCTAGGCGAAACCTCGGTCATACTCCTGCTGGCGGTGCCACTGGCCCTCGGCGCAGCAGCTTTGGCCGCTTATAAAGTCGCTTCCAAGGCGCTCGAACCCATCGAGAAGATGGCGGTGCGAATCGAGCAGATCAACTCCGAGCGACTCGACGAGCGTCTGCCGATTGAAAATCCCGGGGATGAACTTGGGCACCTGGCCAGAGTTTGCAACGACATGTTGGGGCGAATCGAACACGCCTTTGAACAGTTACGGCGATTCACAGCCGATGCTTCACACGAATTGCGGACGCCGCTGGCCGCCATCCGGAGTATCGGGGAAGTGGCGCTCGAGAGGGAAGCCACACCTGAGGAATATAAAGACACCGTAGGCAGCATGCTCGAAGAAGTGAACCGTCTTACGGCCATGGTGGAGGGCCTTCTCACTTTATCGCGGGCCGACGCCGGACAGTTCTTGATGCAACCGTCGGTGCTCTCTTTACGCGAACTGCTGCAAGAAGTCGGCGATCTTCTAGGCGTATTGATTGAAGAAAAGCGAATTCGATTTGAGATATTCGACAGTGCGAGCGTTTGCGTACGGGCCGACCGAATGTATTTGCGGCAATCGCTCGTCAACCTGCTGCACAATGCCGTGAAATTTACGCCGCTGGATGGAACGATCGCTGTGCGGATGGAACGCCAAGACCATCGAACCGTCTTGCTTACGATAACGGATAACGGGCCGGGGATCCCCGCCGCACACAGCGATAAAGTGTTTCAGCGATTTTATCGCGTTGAACAAAGCCGGGGAGGAGAGCACCAGGGCGCGGGTCTCGGCCTCTCCATAGCCAAATGGGCCATAGAAGCGAATGGCGGAGAAATAGGGCTTACGACGGCTCCGGCCGGAGGCTCCACCTTCTGGATACGCCTTCCTGCGGTTTCCTGCCAGCTTTTGAACTGAACGTCGCTGCGCAGGTATTGGTCGTTTCACTGCGTTCTCCTGTTTTCGATTGCGAATCCTCATTTCTGAACTTCACTTGGCGGCTTGGCTTTTCCTTCCGTTAAGTCTTTTTTTGTTCCTATCCGCTTCTTACAAATCACCATCTAACGCTTCAGAAAGTCTTCAGGATGTCTTAAGTGGTGCCCCTCTCGACACGGAGCTAATTTCCTACCAGGTCACAAGTTAACGGGCAAAGCAACCAGATCGGTGGCCCGCCGAGGAAGGAAATTATGAAAGTAGCTCCAATTCTTCTGCTTTGTGCGGTTCCGCTCATCACCGCCGGAGCGACGTCTTACACGCGCATCAAGATCGATACTGTTCCCAATGAATATACCCCGGCGAACGCCACGTTTCATGAGCCGGTCTCGATGAGTGGCTTTCACTTTGAGGTCAATCCGGAGACCGTTCGGGCGCGGGTAGTCGTCGACTATACGTATCCTGACGAGCAGGTCTACAGTCAGGATGATGACGCAAAAGGCCCACAACCCACGCTCGCCCAGATTCCTGGCCTGAATTATGACCCGCAAGCGCACACGATTGTCTACGCAGGGGAAGGTAAGACCACGGTTTGCGCCAACGTCGTCGCAGGCAAAGGCCTGTTTGGCAAACATCTGAAAATCAAGAACACCGGCTCCTGTGTCGTCACCTCAGAAGACGCGAAGCACGCCGAAGACGATGGTTGGGACATTCACCGTTTCAAGGCGATTGATACCTACTTCGAAGTCCGCTGACGGCCACTTGTGGACGCGCGAAACATACCGGTGGCAAGCGCTCTAGGCCTTGTCCTGCACGCTCGGCTTACGTCTGATGAGTATGACAGCACACGCCCGGCGCGGCTCGTCACCGTATTCACGTCCGGCGTCGTTTTGCGTCGACCTGGCCCTGGTTCCCGCGAGCGTTTTGCCGGCGAACAAAACGTGACCGTTCTCCTGGATCGCGGAGTGGAAGACTTCCCGGGCGATCCTGACATGGACGCGCGTATTCAAACCGCGTCCGGCAACGAGGCAGCCGAATATTTGCGCTGCCCGCAGAAAACTGCGCCGGCGAGGTTCGCATCGCAGTAAACGGCTTTGTTTATTTTCAGCGAGGTGCTGCGGCAACAGAAAGAGCAGGTTGATCAGCAGTAGCGAGGTGAAGGTGACGGTTTCCTCGCACCGGGTGCGCGAAAAAACAGGCCCGCAGGCGCCAGCGCTAGATGTGTATTTAGTAGTATCTATTAACTATATTAATATACCTGTAATACTGTAGTAAGGACGCATTTACACCCCATCCATACACTCGGCCTTCGCATCAAAGTCTGACAAATATGCTTTTGTTGGGTCGTTGCGGTCGAAGGTAGCGAATCGAGAGAGGGAGGATGGAATGGGTAGAATGTGGGTGGCTGGGATTCTGTGCGCTCTGCTGCTATGTGGTCCGGCGCGCGGGGATGATGCGAAGAATGGGGATTCGGGAACAAAGGAAACTGCAAAAACTGACAATTCGAAAGCTGTGTCCAGCGACAGCTCGGCTAAGTCTGACAAGGCGGAGGCGGCCAAGCCTGCTGCCGCAGACTATCGTGAAGAAATCGAAGAACTTCGAGAACTGATGCGCCAGCAAGCGCAGCAGCTGAGTGAACAGCAGGACCAGCTACGAGCCCTGACCGAACAGTTGAAGGCTGCAGGCAGAGCCGGAAGTTCTGCGCCTGCCGCCGTGTCTCCCGCGCCGGCGAGCAACAAAGATGTAGCCATTCGCCCGGAAAGCAACGCCAGCGCTGCTGCTGCTGAGATGCGCAGCGACGAGAAGTCGGCAAAGCCCGATGAAGCACCGACGTCGATTCACATCAAGGGAATTACGCTGACCCCTGGAGGGTTCTTTGCGGCGGAGTCTGTTTACCGAAGTCACGCCACGAGTTCGGACATAAACACTCCGTTCACCAGCATCCCCTTTGGCGGAAACTCGCTGAGCAGGGAATCCGAGTTCAACGCTTCCGCCAGGCAATCGCGCATCTCCATGCTGGCCGAAGGTAAGATCGATCACGCCAAATTTACGGGCTACTACGAAACGGATTTTCTTTCCGCTGGAGCCACTTCGAACAACCGCCAGAGCAATAGCTACACCATGCGGCAGCGCCAATTTTGGGGCCAGGCGGCCCTGGACGGTGGCTGGAGTTTTACCGGCGGACAAATGTGGAGTTTGGTCACAGAAACCAAAAAGGGAGTTCAAAATCGATCCGAAGCGAACCCCATGACGATCGACCCGCAGTATAACGTAGGCTTCAGCTGGGCTCGCCAATACGGATTCCGCGTCGCCAAAACCTTTGCCGATGACAAATTCACGCTGGCTTTTGCCGTTGAAGGTCCGCAGACGACGTTTGGCGGGCGTGGCGTCGCCAATGGAATCTTCTTTGTCAACGCGCCCGGTTCCGGAGGCGGACTGTTCAATGCCACGGATACCACGGGTTACACCGTAAACCAGTCGCCCGATTTCGTCATTAAGGCCGCTGCCGATCCCGGTTGGGGTCACTATGAAGTATTCGGCGTAATCAGCCGTTTCCGCGACCGGGTATTCCCCTGCGGAGCAAACGTTACTACGACCACACCGTGCGCCATTGATGGCTCCGTGGCCACGTCCGCCGTCGGCGCGTTCAACGACTCTCGTGGGGGTGGCGGAATCGGATTTAACCTTCGCGCTCCGGTCCTCGGTAAGTATGGCGACCTCGGAATTCATTTCCTCGGCGGAGACGGCGTAGGTCGGTATGGCTCGGCTCAACTGTCCGACGTCACCGCTCGTCCAGACGGCACTTTGGCCCCGATTCGTGGTGGTCAGGCGCTCGGTACTCTGGAACTGCATCCGACTCCGAAATTCGATGTCTATCTGACTTACGGCATCGAATACGCTTTTCGCGCGTGGTATGACACATCGAACGGAACATCAATCAGCAGCGTGGGATACGGCTCACCCTTTTTCAACAACTCGGGCTGCGGCACAGAAGTTCCGCCTACCGGCGTCGGCGCGCCCGGCGCGGGCGGTACCTGTAACGGAGATCTGCGCAATGTGCAGGAAGCCACCATTGGATTCTGGCAGCGCTTCTACAAAGGTCCGAAGGGCACCGTCCAGTGGGGCCTGCAATACTCTTACCTCGTGAAGAATACCTGGAGCGGAAACAACAACACCCCCTCGGATTTTGGCAACCAGCCAAAAGCCATTGACAACATGGTGTTTACTTCGTTCCGCTACATCTTGCCCTAAGTATGATGCGACTACCCCGTCTCTCTCTTTCTTGGGGCATCGGGACCCTGGGTTTGGCTCCGCGCGGAGCGAGCCCAGGGTTTCGCATTTCGGATTCGAATCTTGGGCGAACGCTTGGCGCAAACGGAGACGGGGGAGAGGCTACGACTGGCCGACGGGAACCGGCGGTGGTATTTTTTCTTTGCTTCCTACCGCTTCAAGTACGGAAGGCATTTCGAGTTGGGCAATCTGCACGAAACTTTTCACTACGGCAGGATCGAATTGAGTTCCGCTCGATGCATGTAAACGGCGGATGGCTTCTTCTACCGGCATTCCTTCGCGGTACGGTCGTGAAGACACCATGGCGTCGAACGCATCGATCACCGAAACGATCCGCGCGCCTATCGGAATGTCCGCTCCACTGAGGCCTGCCGGATATCCGGTTCCGTCAAAGTTTTCGTGATGATGTAGCACGTACAGGCTGGTGATCTGCAGACCGGGTAAATTCCGAATCACGGACCATCCAAACTCGGGGTGACGTTTGATGATGTCAAATTCATCACTCGTCAAACGCCCCGGCTTGTTCAGGATTTGATCGGGAATTCCGACTTTGCCGATGTCGTGCAGCAGAGCCCCCATCTCGATGTCGGACATGCGCCGCTCGTCGACACCCAGGTCTCTGCCAACCCGCATTCCCCATTCCGCCAGGCGCGTACTGTGGACTCCGGTGTTCAGGTCCCGCAGGTCGAGCATCTGGTTGAAAGAGCAGACCAAGGCTTCCCGCAGGGAGCGAACTTCCTGTTCTAGAGTCTTGACCCGGAGTTCAAGACGGCGCGTGTCGAGCTGCGCCTCTTGAACGGGCCACAGGACGTCCTCTAAGACCGAGGCGCCCATCACGGTTTGCCAGAAGCAAGTTTTGCGGCGCGAACTGCGCGGTACAGGTCGATCCGTCCATTGCCCATTCCAGCGGCAAGCAACAGCTGACCTTGGGCCATGTCCGAAGCAGCCTGGAATTGAGTAAGGCTGGGCTGAATGTTCAGGAGTAGTGCCGCTCCGCCGGAGACCATTGGCGCGCTGAAGGAGGTTCCCCACGTCGCAGCATACGTACCGAACGGATAGGTCGTCACAATCGCTTCGCCCGGTGCGGCGACCCACACGATTTGGTTTCCGTAATTGGAGAACGTCGAACGTTGATCCTGATTGTTGGTGGAAGCAACGCCCATCATTCCGATGAGGCCCGCGGGATAGACCGTGGTCATTTTTCCGTCATTACCCGCTGAAGCTGCAAACAGGACTCCCTTTTTCTGTCCGGCGTTTATGGCATTCACTAGTTCGGAGGAATAGTCCGGCAGGTCAAAGCTCATGTTCACGACGTCGACGCCATTTTGTTCAGCGTAGTAAATGGCCCGCAAGATATCCGACAGGGCCGCAGTGCCGTCAGCGGAAAACGCCTTGAGAGGCATGATCGACGCTTTCGGAGCAATCAAGTGAAGCACGCCGGCAACCATGGTGCCGTGGCCGAAGGCTTCGTACTGAGGTCCGTCAACCATCGCCACACTGTGCTGGTCTACCATGGCCACAGAGTGCTGGTTCACTTTCCCCGGATTGCAATTGACACAAGCCGATTCCTTTACAGGTGTTCCGCTGGGCAAGTCGTTCATCTCCGACCCGCCAACCTGATTCCGCGTAAAGTCGTAGCCTTGCAGCAGGACCGGCCGCAACACAGGATGATTCGGATCGACGCCCGTGTCGATGTCCGCGATGACGATTCCAGAGCCGGTCGTCGCGTAGGATTGCTGGGTCTTCGGCAGGTTGATGATTTGCATCGCGGGTTGGTTTACATAGCCGGACCAAACCGTGCTGCCGTAGTAGGAAGTCGGGGTGTTGTCAATCAGCGAGGGCGGAGGAACCGTGGCTTGCGCTTCTCCAGTGGCGATGCTCGCTACCTGGTCGAGCTCGGCGCTCAAAACGCCAGGTACGGCGCGCAGGATGGCCAGCAACAGGTTGGGATCCTGCTGATTTGAACCACCGAGGAGGAACAGCTGATTGGTAACTCCGTCGAGAGGTGCCAGGATCTTGCACAGATTGAGCAAGCACAACAAATTGAGGTTCAGCAGCCCGCCTTTGGTGCGCACAATGTAGCGACTCCCAACGGGGTTGCTCGAACCGCCAAGCACTTGAACATTAAGGATGCCCGGAATGCCTCGCAGAACGGAGGCCAGAAAATCAGTATTGGACGAAGTAGAGAGCACGAAATAGTTGCTTGGCGATCCCTGCTCGAAGCTGACCACTTGGCAGCCGCGCAGCAAACAGACAAGACTCATGGCCGGGCGGCCAAGGTTTGACTGGACAAGCAATTGGGAGCTCGCTGCGGCAGCGGGTTTTGCCGTCAACAACATCACGAATAGGGCTAGGAATCCGACGATGCGCTTCATTTTGGGGGCCTCTTTTCTCGATTAAACCGGCGCTGCTGGTCTATCTCCCCGAAGGACCAGCGGCCACATCGCTGCCATTGTCAGTGTTGAGAATATCGCATACTTCGACAATGGTACGAAAGTTGGTTTGCGCCAGCACTTCGGTTTTCTCCCCCAGAAAAGCTGTCTCCTTCGCCCTTATTTCAACTTCTTCCACCCCCCGGTGGTGCTGCAATTCCGTAGATTCCAGCCTCTTTTGAGGCCCGGAACCCGTACCGGATCCTTCTTCAATCGGATCGGAAAGAAACCCGATTAATGCTTTTTTGAAGAAATTTGCCATATCGATTCATCCAGAGGAATACAAATGCTCTCATGACTACTGATTTCGAGAGAAACCTCAATATTCTCCGCTGTCCGGCATTCAACCTGGAATTCGCCAAAGCGATTGGTGGCCGTGACGGCAAGCTGCTCCGGGCCACTCATTAGTTGCACCGTGACAAACTCGATACCTTTTCCCTTGAGTTCCGCGTTCATTACCTGGCCCTCAAGCCATAGACGCCCGGAATCGGAATGCAATTCCATGCGCATATCGACAACCACGCGGCCCACCTGATACAGCACTTGCCGTGGTGCGGCCGACAGAGCGCGGATTCCGGCAACGGCCGGCTGCCATGCACTGTCAAATACCAACCGTGGAACTTCAAACAAACGGCCCCGCTTCGGCTGGATCAAGACCTTAAACGCATTTCGAACATGTTGTAAGGCACTCTCGGGAACATCGAGCGACGTTTGCCGGCTGGCCGTTAGGCTGACCTTGGTCCACATGGCGGCCAGCGCCGAGCACTTCGGGCACTCAGCGAGATGCGAGCTCATGGCAGAGTTCTGCGTCTGGCTCACCAGTTTGTTCGCATAGTCGACCCACTGCTCGATGGCGTAATGCTTCATGAGGTTCGTTTCCATTCGCAGGACTTGTCGCTTCCTGCGCTTCTTGGACTCAAGCATAAGAGCCGGCTCCGGCGGGAAAAATTGTCCGAATTCGCAGGTACCCCAAAATAACCCCCTAAACAGAGCTAAGTGCTTTCCCTACAAGTACAAACGGGGCCCAGTAATAGGGATGAGGCTGGCTCGACCGCAGTTCTTTCATGGCTCCGGACAGAGACAGGGCCTTGTTCTGGGTGGAATTCAGGCGGCCATAAAAGCTGGTCATGAACTGCGCCGCGGAGCGGTCATGGACATCCCACAGCGTCAGGAGAAGGGATTGGGCCCCGGCATAGAGCGCCCCACGGATCAGCCCGAGGACTTCATCCCCGGCCGTTACCACGTTCAAGCCGGTGGCGCATCCGCTCAAGGTAAGCAGATCGGCCGCCAGCCGCAATTGATACAGTTCGTAAAGATGCAGATAGGAATCTCCGAGCTTGATGCCAGAGAACATGGGGTTGTCCTGGCGAAAGCTGCCATGCGTTGCGATATGAATCAGCCGGCTGGTTTGCGCCTTTTGCCGCAGCGTTTCGTGGTTGGCCCGTTCGCCCAGGAATAGTTGCGGCGACGGCAGGATCCTGGCCACCGCTTGCACTTCCTCCTCAATATAGGGCGCAAGGTTATCCGGTACGCCGAAAATGAGCGATTCTCCTGCAGCGATGGGAGGCGCGGATTGGCAAAAAGCGTAGACACTGGCGCTCGGAGCATAGGAGACGGTAAAGGCATCGATCAGATAGTCGCGGCCATCAAAGAGCGCGTGAAACGGCAGATGGTGCAGCATTCCGTGGGGCACGAACACAATATGATCCCCCGCGATCTTGGCGCGCAATGGAGCAAACAGCTCATCGTAGAGCTCCTTCAGATGCGCATCCGTCGTCTGCTGGAGAGATTCTTTGAACGCCTCGGCCATCCGCGAGCTGGTGCGCAGCTTGCTCAACTGGAAACGCAGCAGACGCATGAGCTCGCTGATCTGGGTTGTCAATGTGAGCGGTACGATCTCAAGGTTCGTTTTGGTTATGACCACGGCGATGACCTGCTCACCGGCAAAGAAATATTCCAGCAGCGTGGCGTTGGCAGGAAGCGATTCTCGTATGGTCGCGATCGAGACGTCTGATTTGGAGGAGAAGATTCCTTGATTGGAATCCGGCAGGTCACGAAGTTGCCGCAATAGGGACTTTTCGCGCTCCCGTGCCTCCGACTGCAACCGTTCGATTCGCTCGGCCGAATTGCCTTCGGGCCGCAATTGTTCAAGTTCAATCCTCTGCTGGTACCAGTTCAGCTCTTCGCGCAGGTCGCGAATCCGGTGGGCCAGCTCGCTCTGGCCCAGCTCGTTGCCGGGCAGGCTGTGATTGCGCTGAAACAGGAGTTCGGTAAGGCTCCGCGATTTCGCGAGTTCGATATATTGCCAGGCTTCTTCAGTCGTTGAAGGTTTGTTGTCACGCGAAAGACAGAGTTCGACCAAGTGTTCGTAAATCTCCGTCTTGTTCTTCATGAACGAGATTTTCAGTTCATCGCGGTCCAGACTGCTGCGCAGATTCTCAAGCTCAGTGCGGGCTTCCTGATAGGCAGCATAGGCTTCGGCCGGGTTCCCCAGGGCCTGCTCAATCTGGCCCATCAAGAAATGCCCCTGATAGTGCAAAATTGGCGCTTCAACTTTTTCCAGAACTGCGATGGCGAATTCGCACTCCGCGCGCGCGTCCTCCAGGTTTCCGGTTCGCATGGCCAGTTGCGCCAGGACAAAGTGGCAGAGCACGGCCTTATTCTGCAGGATGGATTGATCGAAGAATTTGGCGGCCTGCTTGCACAATCGGCGGGATTCGAAATAGCGCCCTTCGTGATAGAGCACCAGTCCCTGGTACAGGTCAATCAGCCATGGCCAGACCAGATTCTTTTCTTTGACAAATAGCGTCCGCGCCTTGTCGAAAAGCTCCAGCGCCTGCCGCATTTTTCCTTCCTGGCCGAGCGCAATGGCCTGATTGGCAATCGTTTTTGCAGCTTCATACCCAATCCCCAGCTTTGCAAAATACACGTATCCTTCATAGGCAACTTCCTGAACTTCGCTGCTTAAATTGAGTTCTACGTAGATATCGGAAAGGTCCAGGTAGCAGAGAGCGATGAGGTACTCATAGTCGATTTTCTGGCTGGCTTCGCGCGTTTCTCGAAGCATATCAATGGCCCGGTGATAGTCCCCACGCAGGTAATACAAGTACGCAATGTTGTAGTCCGTTATGAGCCGCAGGAGCGGCAAGTCCCGCGTCTGCAACAGTTCTTTGGCGCGCGCATACGTTGAAAGCGCTCGTGCGAAATCGTTCATGCTGATCAGGCACATGGCCATGTTGTTGAGGGAGATGGTCAGCTCTTCAGAATCTCCATATTCAAGCAACTGCTCATAGGCCTTCTCGTAGTGAGCGATGGCCTCTTCAAAGCGATCCTGCCGGTGGTAAATATTTCCGATATTGTTCTCAAGCCTTGCCAGTCGGCGAACGTCGCCAAGAGTCTCGAATAACGCTCTGGCCTGGTCGGCAGACTGGAACGCCGCATCGTACTCACCCAGAAGTATCTTGGGCTGAATGGAGGCCGCCAGGGTGCGCGCCGTTCCCTCGTGGTCATTGATTTTAGAAAACGCCTGCAGGGCACGGTCGTAGAAGGTCAGCGCCAGCCGGTGTTTGCCCGCGGCGCTCAGAACGTTGGCTTTGACCCGCAGGCTTTGCCCCAGAAGGTCTTTTTTCCGCAGTTTGCCGGCCACCGTAACTGCAGCCTCTGCAAGCGCCAAAGCTGTATTGGTATTCTTCTGCAGTTCTTTGAGGGCCGCCGCATTCAACTCGGCGTGGGCATCGGCGTGAAATAAAGAGGGATGATTCCGCAGAAAGGAGGCCCGTTTGGTTTCATCCGCTAGCAAGGAAAGCGCGCGCAGATCTTTTGCTGAAATGCGCGGCTTGTTGACCGTTGGTTTCACTAGAACCCCGACTTATCAAGGCTCTTACGAAGATGTTCCAGGCATTTCTGCCGCAGGAGCCCGATCGTACCTGTCGCCAGCCCCAGGCTGGCTGCCACTTCTTGGTACGGCCGCTTGGGATCTTCAAAAAACAGCATTTCAATCAAACTACGGCATCGTGGCTGCAATTCACTCAAGGCCTGGCGCAGAATCTGCTCTTCTTCCACCTCTCGCAGTTGAAATTCAGCGTCAGGGGGAACCGACGCTTCCGGAATGGAGCTCTCTTCAGAGTCCGTGAATACCAATCGCTGACTTTGCCTCTTGGCGTGGAAGCATTTGTGCGCGGCGACCTGCATGAGCCATTTGGGAAGGGCATTGGGCTCGCGGACCTTTCCCAGTTGCTGAATCAGCTCGAGACACACGGCCTGAAATATATCGGCCGCCTCCTCGCGGGAAAATCCATAACGAATCGGAATGGAATAAATCAACGCCTTATATTTCCCTAAAAGCGCTGACCAGGCGTCGGCATCACCCTCCAGGCAGCGGGCCACCAATACTTTGTCGGAGACGGGGGAGGCCTCCTTGTCGGGTTTTGCTGATTTCGTCTTCACTAATGGCACGAAGCCGCTCCCCTTGCCCGTAGAAAGAGTTGCTCGGAATTCCAAAGCGCGTAAGGTTCAAGTAGAGCCGGTTTAAAATTTCCGATCGTGCTCGTTGCTCCCAGCAGTATGTTCGGACTCACCAGAAAAATAAATGGTAACTGTTCGGCGGTGATCTGTTGCACGCGGTCATAGAGTTTCCGTCGCGCGTCATAGTTTATCGTCATCATTTGCGCCTGCATCAACTGGTCGAGTTCCGCTTCCCAAGCTGTTTCGGGCTTGGTTTCGCCCAGATTCCAAAGATGGGTTTCCCCGCCGGACAGCCAAACATTCATTTCCGGCGTGGGATCGGCATCTCCGCTGACCAGATTCATGATCACTGCTTCATATTCCTTGGTGTTCAGGACGCGATCGACCAGCGTGCGAAACTCGAGTGGCACTACTTGGACCTCAACGCCAAGCTGGCGCAGATCATCTTGCACAATGGTCGCAAGTTTGGCGCGTTGCGCGTTCGATGAACTCACGAGAAGCGTGAAGGAGATCGGGCCGCCGCCCACGTCCACAAGCCCGCCCGTTTTGTTCCAGGTAAATCCCGCGCCGGCGAGCAGTTTCCTGGCTTCGGCCAGCGAACGGTCGGGATGCGGGATAGCGGTATTGACCCACAACTTGTTTCCCGGAGTCACGTGGCTCCATATGGGCGTGGCTTTACCGTTATACGCCAGTCGAACCATACCTTTGCGGTCCACGGCCAGGGAAAGCGCCCGACGGAAACGCACGTCCTGAAACCAGCGTTGTTTCCGGGCAATTTCCGGTGATTTTGCGGAATCAACATGGTTCAGATTGAAAAACATGAACACATATTCCAAACCGGAACCCAGGTCGTACAAGCACTGCCCGTGCCTGGCGGCATTCCTTTCGAGGGCGGCAAAATTGTCAGATCCCGCCCGCTCCAGGATTTGCGTGTCGCCCGTCTCAAACCGGATAACTTGTGCGTCTTCGTTCGGCACAAAAAGAAATGTGATTTCGGAAAGGTACGGAAGTTGATTTCCTTTTGCATCCACTTTCCAATAATTGGGATTGCGCTCGAGGACCATTCTTTGCCCGGGGAGATATTCCTTCAAGCGAAAAGCGCCAAGACCCACAATCTCATTGGCCGGTGTGCCGGTGCCCCACAGCTGAGCCATCCGTCCTTCTTGGTGAGCCTTGCGGAGGTGGCGGCTCGGAACGATGGCCAGCCCATCGAAAAGTCGTTCGGCGGCCGCATAGGGCTTGGCCAACGAAAATTCTACGGTGTAGGTGTCCACTTTCCGTACAGCGATGGGTTTTCCGTCGACGACGAGTAAGTCCCGTTGCGGAGAATGGAGGGTTTCATCCAGATACAACTGAAACGAAAAGAGCACGTCATCAGCGGTGAACGCGGTTCCGTCCGAGAACGTAATCCCGCGACGTAGTTGCATCGTGTAATGCTTGCCGTCCGGAGAAACCGTCCACGACTTCGCGAGTGCCGGTTCCGTTTTTTGCGTCTGCCGATTGATATGCACGAGATCCGAATTCATGGCCCCTAGTATTTCCCGCGACGTCAAATCAACCGACAAGATGGGATTGAGGGTTTTGGGCTCAGCACGTAACGCCAGCGTGATTTGACGTCGCGGGAAATACTAGTCTCCGGTCATGGTTGCCCATTCGGCTTTTGCTTTGCCCTGCGCGCAAACCGGAGACCCCCACGCGAACAATAACATGGAAGCCCAAGCCACGCGCTGGGGAAGAACCCTGGTCCAGCCGCTCACAAGGTGACCTCGGTAATTTCATCCTGCAATGTTTTCGCGGTCCACTGGTAGGCCAGGAACAACACCACTAGCGCAATCGCCGGGCAATACATCCACCAATAGGAAGTCAGAACGCTGTATTTTTGCAATTCTGCCAGCAAATTTCCCAGGCTCGGGAGCGGTTCGCCGACGCCCAGCCCCAGAAACGACAGCGTCACCTCAGCAAGCAGGAATTGCGGAATCAGTAACGCCACCAGGGTCAGCAGCGTTCCCGTCACCTGCGGCAAGATGTGACGCCGCAGAATATGAAAATCGGAAGCTCCAAAAGCCCGTGATGCGAGGACGAAGTTTCTTTCTTTCGCAGTCAGAACCAGGCCCCGAATCAGCCGCGCTGGTCGCGCCCAACCCACGATTCCAATAATGCCGACGAATAGAAGAAACGTTTCCGTCGTGCGAATGTGCAGAGGCAGAACTGCGCGAACCGCAAACAGCAGGCACAACCAGGGCAGCGCCAGAAAAATATCCACGCCGCGCATCACCATGGTGTCAACCCAATGTCCGTAAAATCCTGAGATCACGCCTAATACGATAGCCAGCGACAAAGCCAGACCGGTCGCCAAGATGCCGGCGGTGAGAGAGATTCTTCCCCCGAAAAGCATCCGCGAAAAAACATCACGACCGAACCCATCTGTACCCATCAAATAGATCAGACCAGGCTGCTCCACGCCAAAGAAATGTAGCTGTGGCGACCCAGAATTGCTCGAATCTTCGCCAGCGCTCTTGACAAAAAAGCGAACCGGGAAACGAGCGACCCGGCTTTCCTGGTAATTGCTAGCACTCCCAGCCTCGGTCGACTCGTAGACAAATGGCCTGAAATGAAAATGACCCGCCTCATCGACGAAGTGCAGCTTTGTGGGAGGTGCGAACGGCAGATTCCGGTTCTGCGTGGCATAGCCATTGGGTGAAAAAAAGCCAGCGAACACCACAGGCAGATGCACGGCGAGCAGCACGAAGGCCAGCGCTCGGTTCTTCGTGTTCCATGCGATTCTCATACCGCACGAATCCTGGGATCACTCCAGTACAGCAGGCCATCAGCGATCAGGTTTCCGGCTAGCAAAAAGGCCGATGACAGCATAACTCCAGCCATCACGACGTAGAGATCGCGGGCGAACAAAGCCTCAAGAAGAAGCGGACCGAGTCCTGGCCAGCTCATGATGACTTCCATCAGCAAGGACATGCTGAGCAGGGTTCCGAGCGAAAGCCCCAGCAAAGAAAGCAAGGGATTGACAGCCACGGGGAATACATGACGATATAGGATACGGAATTTTCCGACTCCAAAGCTGCGCGCCGCTTGGATGTAGGAAGCCTCCAGTACCTGAACCATAGCGGAACGCACGTGGCGAACCAAAATGGGAATCAGGCCAAGCGCCAATCCCACAACCGGCAGAATCAGATGGATAGCCAAATCCCGCGTCTGCTCGAACGTTGTTACCATCCCCGCGTTGGTCGACGTCATCCCTCCCGCCGACAAGAGGCCGGTTCTTGCCGCAGCCAGCAGGAGAAACAGGCCGAGGAGCACATCGGGTATCGCCAGCAGCAGGGCGGTAAGCAGCGTCCCGGCCCGATCAAGCCATTCTCCTTTATGGAGGGCTTCGAGGACGCCCCAAGGCAACGCCACCATCCACGCGAGCAGGGTGGCCAAGCCCGCCAGCAGCAGGGTATTGCGCGCCCGGGCCCAGAGCAGCGATCCCACCGGACAGTTATAGGCGAACGAATATCCAAATTCACCCCTGACTACCGAGTGCATCCACTTCACATAGCGCACCGGCCAGGGACGATCCATCCCGTATTTTACTTTCAGAGTTTCCACTGTTTTCGACGAGATCTGGGGATTCAGGCGCATTTCATCAAAATAATTTCCGGGAGCAATGGCGAGCAACAGGAAAGAAAGCAGGGAAACCGCCACCAAGACCAGGAGCGCATGGAGAATTCGCCGTCCGAACCTCAGCATTGTCGGTTTCCCCATGGCGGATTGCGTACAATTGAGTCTCCCGTAAAGTGAAATCAGGCCGCAATATCTATGATTTTAGGTGTCCGTGGGTAGTAAACAGAACTGCGAATTATTGGAGTTCGGCCAGCTCGCCCGAGCGCATGGCGCAAACGCGATCGGCAATGGCCTTTACCAGGGCCAGGTCATGGGAAATGAACAGAAAGGACAAAGAGAATTTGTCCCTTAAATCGAGCAATAAGTTGGCGATTTGACCCTGGGTAGAGAGATCCAGAGCAGAAAGCGCTTCGTCCAGGACAAGAAGGCGAGGATTGAGAGCGAGCGCTCGCGCGATGGCGACTCTTTGCCGCTGGCCGCCGCTCAATTCATGCGGGCGCCGGGTCAGAAATGCCCGAGGCAGTTCCACCTGATCCAATAACTCAAGCGTCCGCCTCGCCAGCGCTTCCCGGGAACCCCACCGATGGATCGCCAGGGGTTCCCCGACAAGCTCCGCTACACGGAGCTGCGGGTTTAACGCGGTGAGCGAATCTTGAAAAATCAACTGAATTTCCCGGCGCGCGGACAACAGTGCGGCCTTCCTGAGCGCCAATAGGTTCTGGCCGTCAAACCAAATTTCGCCTCGATCCGGTCTTTCCAGCAGGACCAGGCATCGTGCCAAGCTGGACTTTCCGCACCCCGACGCTCCAATCAAGCCAAGAGTTTCTCCCGCCCGAAGCGCAAAGGAAACTTCGCTGAACGCGCAGACGGTTCGGCGGGTTCGCAAATCCGCTTCCCGCGCCTGGTACGTCAGGGTAAGTTTGCGAACCGCAAGGAGGGTCTCGGCGGCTGGCGGCGAACTGGTTCCCGGCTCAATGCCCATAAAGGAAGCACTCTACGCTTTGTTGACTCGCGTTGTGAATGAGCGGAGGTTGCTGCTCGCCGCAGACGGCCAGCCGTTGCGGGCAGCGCGAGACAAAATTGCAGCCGTGCTGCTGTTCCAGCTTTGGCAGGCTCCCGGGAATCGTAGGAAAACGCCCGCCATTCCGTGAATTCATTGAATTTGATGGATCCCGCATGCATCCGAGCAGAGCGCTCGTATAGGGATGCAGTGGGGTAGCAAAGACGTCGCGCAGCGAGCCATACTCAATCACGCGCCCCGCATACAAAATGAGAGTCCGCTCCGCAAAATCAACCAGAATTCCTGGGTTATGGGTGATGAAAATGAGTGCCATCTGACGCGCTAACACGAGATCTTTCAGAAGTTTTACGATACCGGTCTCGGTCTCAGCGTCGAGCGAAGCTGTCGGCTCGTCGGCAATCAGCAGTGCCGGTTGCGAGGCCAGGGCCTGGGCAATCGCGACTCGTTGCTGCTGACCTCCGCTGATTTGGTGCGGATAGGCGTTGTAGATATCGCTGTCAGGCAGCCCGAGCGATGCCAGCAGCGCTTGCGTTTCTTCGCGAACTCGAGTCTTGTCCCAGCGATTGTTGGCCCGGTAAACTTCCGCAATCTGATCCCCGATGCGGATCACCGGATTCAGGCTGGCACTCGGTTCCTGCGAAATGACCACGATCTTACTCGCCCGATCATATTTCTGTTTTTTGTGGGCGCCCGGTGAAACCGATATTCCCTCGAGTTCAATATGGCCCATCGCGTGTCTGGTGTTCTTCGGGAGCGTCCCGGCCAGGGCCTTTGCCAGCGTCGTCTTGCCGCATCCGGACTCGCCCAGAATTCCCAAAATCTCCCCAGACGCGACTTCAAACGAGATACCCTTCAGCGCATACGTACTGGCGTCCGCCGAATCCGAATACCCCACTTCAAGTCCATGTACTGCCAAGAGCTTGGACATCCCGCGTCGAACCTCTCAGTAAAACCTAACCTCCGCAAGATTCATTGTCCATAGCGCGGCGGTTGCGCTTTGAGCACTTCGGTCTTCCAGCTGGTACGGCCGGACGGGGAGCGGAACGGTGAGTCCCGGGACGGCAACTTGCCGGCCGGGACGATTTGATTCGCCAGCACTTTTGACCGTAGATTTCGCCTATTGCAAAAACTCGATTGTGCCTGTAGTCTTAAGGGTATGTTAGTCACTCGCACCAAGGCCTCTGGACTGTGTACCGCGCGTACGTGTTGTACACAGGTGTCTTCTGGCGCGGGGAGGCTAGGCTTCTAGAGAAATAAATCTAGCCCAATTGTTTTTCTTCCCACCGCCAGAAATCGCTGGCAGGTGGGTTTTGTATTTTTGGGCTGATTGAAGTGCAAACGTGGGGACGAGGAGATTGCAAATGGCGGACTACAAGCATCCAGAAGTCTTGGTTTCGACGGAATGGGCGGCGCAAAACCTGAACCAGCCTGGCATCCGGTTAGTTGAAGTGGACGTTGATACCTCTTCCTATGCCCAGGGCCACATTCCCGGGGCGATAGGCTGGAATTGGCAAACGCAGCTGCAGGACGGCGTGCGCCGGGACCTGATTGAAAAGGGCGACCTTGAAAGACTCCTCGGGCAGTCAGGAATTTCCAACGCTACGACGGTCATCCTTTATGGCGACAACAACAACTGGTTCGCTGCCTACGCCTTCTGGCAATTGAAGTATTACGGCCACAAAGACGTGCGCCTGATCAACGGCGGCCGCAAGAAGTGGATTGCGGAGAAACGCGCGCTGACCAGCGAACCGACAAAAGTTGCTCCGGCGACCTACCAAGCCGCCGAACCCGATGAATCCATTCGCGCCCGCCGCCAGGAAGTTTTTGCGGTCCTGGACAAAAACGCGCAAGGTCAGCTGGTTGATGTTCGCTCCGTTGACGAATTTACCGGCAAGATTCTGGCGCCTCCCGGCCTGTCGGAAACGGCGCAGCGGGCAGGTCACATCCCGAATGCGGCCAACATTCCGTGGGCGCAGGCCTCCAGCGAAGATGGCACCTTCAAGTCCTATGACGATCTGCAAAAACTCTACGGCGCAAAGGGCGTGACCGGCAACGACGAAGTCATCGCCTATTGCCGCATCGGCGAACGCAGTTCGCATACCTGGTTTGTGCTGAAGTACCTTCTCGGTTTTGAAAAAGTGCGCAATTATGACGGCTCCTGGACCGAGTGGGGCAACCTCATCGGCGCTCCTATCGTCAACCAGACGGCTGCGGCGACATTTGCCGCTTCCGGGGATTGAAATTGCCGTGAGACAAGGTTTGTAACACAACAGGGCTGGTGAGTTTCCACTACCCAGGAGATAATCCAGTCCTGTTTTTTTTCGGTGGCGCGGTTGCCAAGTGGAAAGGCAAAGGCCTGCAGAAACCGCTGTTCTCCCGGTGGTGCGCGGGTTCAATTGGAAAAGGGGACTCTATGAGGGGTAAATAGGCGACAAGAGGGCCGTTTGGGTACAGATTTTGAGTAAAAATTTTCCAAGGTGGCGATGCCGAAGTGGTCGAGGCGTTGGCCTGCAAAGCCGATCTTAGTGGGTTCGAGTCCCACCGCTACCTCCAATCTCTTTAAGAGTCCAGCATTGAACCGTAAACGGAAAATCAGCGGAATGTTTCTAAGATCATTCGGGTGGTTATCCAAGCTACGGTAGCAACTTCCTTAACTCGTTCTTCCTCGCTTGCTCTGCCGGAGTTTTACCCGGCGAACGTAACCACGACTCCAGCTTTTTCACATCGACGCAATGCACAGTAGGCTCCTCGTGAATCTCGACCCGAACCGTGTGCGCGAAAGCGTTCGCGCCTCCCAGATTCGCCGGGCGCAATCTTGCGATGCCCACAACGGCAGCCTCGTATAAAGATTCTGCCTGAATCGTGATGGAGTGCTCGATGCCGCTTCGATCCCAATGCTTGACGACGCATTTTCTGGTCATCGGATGTACAAGACTTCCGCGGTCAGTTGAGTTCGTTCCGAGACGACAAGCTCACATGCCAGCACTTCAAATTCATGCCGACACTTAGGGCAACGCCCATACAACACGCGGTGCTCAACCAGACTTAAAATAGAATTCGGGAAAAGCAGCATGAACGTAGCGCCACACTCTGATTGTAGGCAGGTCGATTCGTATGATTGCAGCGGATTAAAATTGCCGATCTGGATTTGGGTACGGAATAGGGATTCAGCCGGAGGAGTCATGGTTTCTGACTTTCTGGTAGGGAACCCGGGGAAATCAAAATATCATATTCGCTTTAGTTTCGCTAGAGAGTTTCGCGATTATCAAAACGGGGAACCAGCCGCTCGGGTAGCCGTTCTCCTTGCAGGGTCTTCAGTGCTTCGAGCGCCGTGGTTATCTTGGCGCACCCGGCCAAATCTTTTTGTTGTTCCATTGCCTGAAGGCTCATTCTCATTGAAGTTTCAGCGCGTAGAATTTTCTCTTTGAGAATACGGTCATCCGTTTCGCAGATTGCAGCCAGATAGTCGGTATGCCAATCGAAGTGAATCATAGAGCCTTCCCCTGCGTCATTCTGACGAAAGCTTATTCAAACGGAGAGCCTTTAATCTGTCGCTTTTTTCCTTGAGCAGACGATTTATTTCAATGACCAACTCGCTGAGTTTGACTGGGTCTTGCTCTACAGACGCCTGCCTGCACAATTCTTTCCAGCGATCTTCGTTGTTTTGCACGGTAGGTGTTTAACACGGACAGAAAAACAGCACGGTGCGGTGCCGTACCAAGGGTGGGCTGTGTAGGGAGCCATACCAAGCCCATAAAAAGAAACATTAAAACCGGACCTTTGGTAAAAAGGGTATACCTGCGATGAAAAAACGAGACCTTACCTTGAAACAAGTCCATTCTGTTCCGTGCCCAACGTGTAAAGTTCCTGCTGGTAAGCGCTGCATTCTTCATTCCGGCGGACTTCGCACTGAACCTCACGTCGACCGCAAACTAAAAGCAATGGAAAAACTCGAACGAAATTAAGTCTCTCGGGATTCCAAAACGGAAAGGGGAGGAGACGCCGAGTGATCGGTCTCGGCGTTCCGTGGGTTGGGATTCAAATCACGATTATTTTTAACTCCAGTCCGGAAAAACGAAATCGGGTGGACGCGGTAGGGACAGCAGTGAGTAACGGTAGAATTCGCAAACGCCGAAGAAAACTGAGTCCCGTCCAAGGAAACGCGGGCCAAAAGTTTCACGCAGTGTCACGCGTCTGACAATCGAAGAGCACGATCTGTACGGCGCGACATTTGATAGGGCCAGCAAAGGTCCGACGGATTCATTCGCCCGTAATCGTATCTTCGCGTTTGCGAGAATATGCCCGCACTTTTTGACCTCGACGGAAGCTTGACAGTAACCAGCCCGCTCGTCGAAACTGGCGGAGAAGCGGCAGGCCCGCTTGGGAGGCGCCTCAATTGGTTCGTCGATGGCCCGAACTGGCGCGGAGCAAATTTCGCGCGGAGGAGACCATCTCGCGCGATGCAACCAAGCGCCGGCTCCGGCACTCTTAGTTAGCAAGGCTCTGTAGCGGCCCCCGGTCGTGGCGTATTGATTGCTTGCGAACCGCTCACCCAAAGGAAATCACGATGCTCCGTTGCCATGCTTCCGGGATGCTGCTTCCAGTCCTATTGTTTTTCGGAGCCGTCGCGCAGGCGCAACAAGTCGGGCCGATTCCGCCACCGCCGGCGCCACCTGCCGGCTCTCCCGCAGGACGGCCCAGCGATCCTCCCGGAAAGCCGCAACCCACAACCATTCAGGAAAGCGCAGCCTCCGGCATTTCAGCTACCCCGCCTGCCAAACCGGTCGAAGAAATCGTCAAAGCTTTTGCGGCGCACGAAAGTGAATTTAGAAATGAACGCGACAACTATACCTACACGCAGACTTTTGTGATTCAAACGATTGATGCCGATGGGCAACCTGACGGGGAAATGCGCATGACCAGCGACATTCTGTTCACGCCCGACGGCAAACGCTATGAACACGTCACCCATGCGCCCGCCAATACCCTCTCCCGCATCACTCTTTCTCAGCAAGACATGGACGACCTCGAACACGTTCAGCCCTTCGTGCTAACGACAGAAGAATTGCCGAAATATGACGTCAAGTATGTTGGCAAGCAGGATCTGGATGACGTCGGTACGTATGTCTTTGACGTTGGTCCCAAGAAACTTGAAAAGAATCAGCGCTATTTTCAAGGCCGAATTTGGGTGGAAGACAAAGACTTTGGCATTGTCAAAAGCGACGGCAAAGCGGTCCCGGACATCAAGAAGCATGGCAACGAAAACGTATTTCCGAGATTTGAGACGTTTCGCGAAAACATTGAAGGCAACTATTGGTTTCCCACCTACACCCGCTCGAGTGACACTCTGCATTTCACCGGTCAGGAAGTTCGCATCCACATGACCGTGCGCTACGCGAACTACAAACGGTTCGGCAGCACCATCAAGATCGGCGCGCCGGTCGGCAACAAGCCGAATTAATTGGAGCTTCGTCGGTCGCGCGAAATGCTATAGCGATCGAAGCAGAGCGCTAGCCCCATTCCACAATATCTGCACTCCAATGCAGACCAGCAGGAATGAGGAGAGCCGTAGAATAATGTTCATGGCGTTCTGCCCGATGGCGGCGGCCAGTCTGTCCGCGAATCCGTAGCAAAGAAAAATACTGAGTGCCACCAGCGCTGAACCGATCACCGCGGCGAGAATGACCCAGAGATTCGGGCCGAGATGGCGAGGCTCATTGGCTCCGAGCGTAATCGCGACTGAAATTGATCCCGGTCCCACGGTCAGAGGCAACGTCAGCGGATAAAATGCGTTGCGGAATATGTGCTGCAAATTCACATTTTGCCCCATGGCCTCCTGGCGATCGTCCTCTTCCTTTCGTTTCAGCATGGCCCAGCCGTTCGATATGACAATCAGTCCACCACCGACCTGTACGACGGGTATGGAAATTCCAAAAAAGGCCAGAATATGTGTGCCGACAAGAAAGGAAGCGATCAGAAGAATGAAGCTGTTCATGGCCACGCGGCGCGCAAGCGCTCTTCTAGCCGCAGTGGGATATGCCTCGGTCAGACTGAGAAATACGGGGCTTCCGCCCAACGGATTCACGATGGGGAACAACGCACTTACAATGAGTAAAATGCTTTTGCCAACCTCAAACAAAGACTGGTCTCCCGACTGGGAGTATATCCGAACCCGTGCGAGAGTCCCATTTCGAGCGCGCACCGGCCCATGAGAATAGCGGCGTTCAAGTGACGTTCCGTTCGGCCAGGATGATTTTTGCGGTCGTCACTGCCTGTCCCACATGCCTTTGCGTGTGATCGGCCACATGAACCAGCAGTCCGCCCAGGGTTGTGGGCAGCATTTTCTTGCCAACCGTCCGCAATTGCTCAAAGTCCTGGTGTGCCAGCGCCCGCACCCGGTTCCGGGCCTTGTCTAGTGCCGAGTCCAACTCCGCAAACAACTCCTCTCCTGTTGTTGCCGTTGTTTCCGCCTCTGTCTTTAAATCCGCCAGCTGTTCTGGGCTCAATACGCGCGCTTCTGCATAGGTCAGCAGCCGGTCCATGCTGTGGGCAATGTGCCGCAATTGAAACGCCACGGACGGCAATCCGTGGGGATGCGCGCGCAATTCCTGGTTGGTCAGTTCGTCACACCAGGTGTGCAGGTCTTCTGCGGCCAGTTGTAGGGCGTGCAAAACGGCGCGTGGTACAGCTGGAACGTCCGGTAACGACTCCCGCAACCACGGTTCGGGCTGATCGAACGGACGCGCTGCAGTTTTTCTCATACGTGACGCTTTCCGGAAATATTGGACTTGGTCATCGGGTCCACGGAGAAATCAAACGAAGTTCGGGTTCTTCGTTTATCCGTCCGTTCACCCTTCATTTGACAGTTTACGCCGTGCACCATACGATTTTCACGGAACATTTATCCGACGGCACTCGACTCCCGTCTCTTCCAGTGAGGATGTGTATGGCAAAGCGCAAGCAAAGTTCGAAACGGCCCCTGCATCCCGGAGAGAAGGTCCGGGTACTGATTTCGGGCACCCGCATTCAGCGACGAATCAAGGAATTGTCCCGGCAAATCGCCAAAGACTTCCCAGAGGAACCGCTCCATCTTGTTGGCGTACTGAAAGGTTCTGTGTTTTTCTTGAGTGATCTCGCCAGGAATATTCCGGGTCAGGTGTCGATCGATTTCATTGCGGTCTCCAGCTACGGGAAAGAGATCCACTCTTCAGGCCAGGTGCGCCTTACCAGAGACCTGGACGCCAGTATCGAGGGCAAAACCGTAATCGTGGTTGAGGACATCCTGGATACCGGCATGACCCTGCAATATCTTTTGCGCATTTTTGAACAGCGCAACCCTAAGCATCTGCGCATTGCCGCACTATTGGACAAACCCGAGCGTCGCATCACCGCTGTCCAGGCGGATTACGTGGGCTTCACCATTCCCAACGAGTTTGTGGTGGGCTTTGGCCTCGACTATGCCGAGCGCTATCGCAATCTCCCCGACATTGGCGTTCTCTCTTTTAGCAGGGGTGCTCGCAAGCCAGCCGACACCAAGTGAGTTTTGCGATTTGCGGTCAGTTTGCAGGGATTGCTTACGCTGGCCTGCTATAATAAGAAAAGCGAAATGAATGCCCCGGATACAAATATAGAAGCAATCTCAAAAAGTGACGGCCAGGAAATTTCAGCCGAAGTCCTCACTACGCTTTCTGAAATCGGTGAAGAAGTAAATTCTTCACTCGACCTCGATGAGGTTCTCGCCCGCACTGCTGCCCTGATCAAACGCCACATCGATTACGAAATTTTTGGAGTCCTGATGATCGAGGGCGATGGAAGCTATCTGAAGCATCGCTTCGCCATCGGCTACCCGCGCGATCTTGCAGAAAATCTCCGTATTCCTCTGGGGCAGGGGATCAGCGGCACGGCCGCTGTCACGGGCCATTCGGTCCGCGTCAGCGATACAACCAAAGACCTGCGGTACATCAATGCCATTGATAATGTCCGATCCGAGCTGGCTGTTCCGCTTATGCTGCAGGGCAAATGTGTCGGGGTCCTCGACATTCAAAGTCGTCACCTCGACTATTTCACGCGCGATCAGCAAAGTATTCTCACGCTCCTCGCCAGCCGCCTTGCCGTAGCCATTGAAAACGCACGACTCTTCCAGCGCGTCAGCGCGCAAGCAGACACGCTGCTGCTCTTGAATGAAGTCGCTCGCGAAACGGGCTCCATTCTCGATGTTGAAGAACTTCTCCGCCGCGCTGCCGAACAGACCAAGCGGGTCATCGACTATCAAATTCTCAGCATCATGCTGTATGACGAAGATCTCAAAGTGTTTCGTCATCGCGTCGACGTAAAGCACGGCCATCGTGTGCAAGGCAAACTTCGTGCCGCTGTCACCGAAGGAATCGTGGGTGCTGCCGCGACGCTCAAAGAACCGGTCTTGGTCCCGGACGTCACGGCCGACCCACGCTATTTGATGGTGAATCCCGAGACCCGCTCGGAACTCGCTATTCCCATGATTCATAAGGGAAAAGTCATCGGGGTATTGGATCTTGAAAGCCCCCAGCTCAACTACTTCACTCCCGATCACGTTCAGACGCTTTCGATCCTGGCCGCCAACCTGGCCGTGTCGCTTGAAAACGCCCGCTTGTATGAACAGGTGGCCCGCGATGAAGCGCGGCTAGAGCGTGATCTGCAAGCCGCAAAACGTATTCAAGGGGCGCTGCTGCAGCCCGTTCCGACCGAAGACTACGGGCTCGACATTGCTGCGCGATATCTTTCCGCGCGTGAAGTCTGTGGCGATCTTTACGAATTTCTGCGCTACGGGCCGCAGCAGCTGGGCATCGCGCTCGGCGATGTCAGCGGAAAGGGAACTGCCGCCGCCCTCTATGGTGCTGTTGCGATTGGCATCATGCGCAGCCTCGCTCCGCAAAAACTTCAACCAGCCGAAATGCTGAGCAAAATGAATCAGGTCGTTGGCGAGCGTCGCATCGAAGGCCGCTTCATGACCGCCTGCTTCGCAACCTGGCAAAAGGGGCGGCACAAATTGCGCGTCGCCAATGCTGGCCAGTCGCAGCCACTGCTATACAAAGAAGGTCGCTGCGGCAAGATTGAGCTTACCGGCTTTCCACTCGGAATCTTTGAAGAAGTCAGCTACGACGAGTGGGGCGTCACACTTGAGTCCGGGAACATTCTGGTATTTCATTCCGATGGACTCGCAGAAACCGCCAACTCCGAAGGCCAGTTTTTTGGCACTGAACGTCTGCGCACGTTGATTGAAAAACATCACGAAGTCGGCGCGGCTGATCTCGCCGATATTCTTCTCCGCGAAGTGGACTGGTTTACGCAGAGCGCCCCATTGTCCGATGATCGAACCCTGGTGATCTTGAAGGTAAAATGACCTCTCCATCTGCCGGCACTCCGAAAAAACTCACGTTTGTCGATCCCGCGCGGTTTACTCCGCAGTTTCACTGGAAGGTGTCCGGCGACAGGCGTACGGAAGCCGTTTTCTGCGAAGGCGTGTCGTTGCCTGACGTTGCTGCAAAAATTGGCACTCCCGCGTATCTCTATAGCCACGCGGCAATCATGGACTCCTACGACGAACTGCATCACGGCCTCGGCAAGCTCCCGCATACCCTCTGTTTTGCCGTAAAAGCCAACGGTAATCTCACCATCCTTAGTCAACTGGCAAAGCGGGGAAGCGGCTTCGACGTGGTTTCTGGCGGCGAGCTCGAGCAGCTTCGCCACATCGGTGTCCCCGGCGACCGTATCGTTTTCTCCGGGGTTGGCAAGTCGCGCGAAGAAATTCGCGAAGCTCTGCAGTACCAGGCAAGCCGCAAGTCAAAAGAATCGGGCATCCTGCTTTTCAATATCGAATCTGCTGAAGAACTCGAGTCCTTTCTCGAGGAGTCTTCGCGGCCTGGGGCCGGCGGCGGCCGCAGACCTTCTCTCTCGATCCGGGTGAACCCCGACGTTCAAGCGGGTGGCCATCCGCATATCGCCACAGGCCACCATGAACACAAATTCGGCCTCGACTGGTCCGCTGCCCGCGACCTGTATCTCGCCCATCGTTCGTCAAAATGGATTGCCTGGCAGGGAATCAGCGCCCACATCGGTTCGCAGATTGTCAGCCTCGCTCCCTTCCGCCGCGCCGTCACCCGCCTGGCCGGCTATGTCGCTGAGCTCAAGAACTCTGGCATCGCTTTGCGCTATCTCGATATTGGCGGCGGCCTCGGTGTCCGCTACACAAATGAGCAACCCGCATCACGCACGGCCTACGCGCGCATGGCTGCCAAAATCGTGAAGCCACTCGGCCTGCACCTGCTGCTCGAACCGGGCCGTACCATCATCGCGCAAGCCGGGGTTCTCCTCACCCGGGTGGTCTACGCGAAAACCAACCGGGGCAAATCCTTTGTTATTGTCGACGCCGGAATGAACGACCTGATGCGCCCCGCGCTTTACGGAGCGGTGCATCCCATTACGCGAGTGACCCGCGCGGCCGGCAAGGCCCGGACGGCGGCGCAGCGCGTGGACATCGTTGGGCCGGTTTGCGAAACAGGGGACTGCTTCCTCAAGAATTGGCCGCTGGGTGAAGTCGAAACGAACGACGTCCTGGCCATTTGGGTCACCGGTGCTTACGGCATGTCGCTCGCTTCCAATTACAACGCCCGCCGCCGCGCTGCTGAAGTCCTGGTGGAGGGCAATCGTTTCCGCATCATTCGCAGCCGCGAAACCCACAAAGATCTGCTCCACGGCGACATCCTCGCCTAGCCCCGGGACGCCCCGGTCCGCAAAAAGCGCGCCGGCCAGAGGAGCTTTCCGCGCTTGCTCCGCTCCCAACCTTCTGTTTTTTTTTCGGAAGCGCTACGTTTCGCCCCACTTCAATTTGTCGTGCAGAATCTCAAAGTAGGATTTCTTGGGAGGTTGAATCAGCTTGAGCCGCTCGTCGGCGCGAGTTACGCGCACCACGTCCGCAGCGTGCAGCGCAATTCCTTTTTGTCCGTCCAGCGTGAGAAACACCGAGTCGGAGTGACCCGATAGTTTCATTTCTATGAGCGAAGAATCGCGAACAACGACCGGGCGGTCACTCAGGGTATGCGGGCAAATCGGCGTGATGATAATGGACTCCACGGTCGGATGCACAATGGGGCCGCCGGCGGAAAGTGAATACGCTGTAGAACCCGTCGGAGTTGCTGCAATCAACCCATCCGATTTGTAGCGGCAAACAAAGTCTTGATCGATAAACAGCTCAACATCGATCATGCGCGCCAGCTCCCCTTTGTTAATCACCACTTCATTCAGAACGTTTTGCGCTTCCGTCACGTTGCCGTCGCGTACCAATTCCGATCGCAGCATGGCACGCTCGCTGACCGCAAAGCGTCCCGCCAGCGTGTCGGTCAGAGCCGGATACAATTCCTGCACGGTAAAACTCGTCAAAAAGCCCAAACTGCCCATGTTGATCGGCAAAATCGGAATGCCGCGCGGCGCGGCCTCCCGGGCTGCCGCCAGCAAAGTGCCGTCACCGCCAAGCACCAGCAGAATTTGTGAGTCGTCGGCGACTTGCGATCGCGGATGTCCCTTGGCAGGGTCATTCAGCGCCGCCGCCGTTTCTTCATCCCACACCGTCCGGATCCCCCGCGCCGCCAGCCATTCAACCAAAGGCGGCAGAACCGTCGCCAGGTTGGACCCGCGCGGGCGTGAAATGATACCGACTGTTGCAAAGGGCAACTTGGGCTGCATATCTGCCTCAGATTCTACCTCACTGCTTTTTGCGCGCGTGCAGAAAATACTCCTGATTGCCCTCGGTTCCGGTAAGTCTGCTGGCCCGCACTGCAAGACAGTCGAGGCCCGCCGCTTCCGCCGCCAGGCGAACTTCGGCAATCGCCTTTTCATGAAGCACGGGGTCTTCGACGATGCCGCCGGGTCCCACGTCCTCGCGCGGCAACTCGAATTGCGGCTTGATCAGAATCAACCACTCCGATCCGGCTTTAGCCGCAGTCGCCGCGGGTCCAAGTACCCGCCGAACGGAGATAAACGACACATCGGCGGCCACCACATCGACGGCTTCCGGCAGATCAACGGCCCGCAACTCCCGCGCATTTTTCTCAATGCGAATCACTCGCGCATCTTCATGCAGCTTCCAAGCCATCTGATCCACAGTTACATCGACTGCGTAAACTCTGGCGGCCCCATGCTGCAGCAGGCAGTCTGTAAATCCTCCGGTCGACGAGCCCACATCCAGGCAAACCTTGCGCTCGACGGACACCAGGAAATCCGCCAGCGCTCCTTCCAGTTTTAGGCCTCCCCGGCTGGCATATTTTTGTGATCGGCTCGCAAGTTCAATTCGGGCACTCTCGGCGACCTGTGTTCCGGCCTTGTCCTGGCGATTCCCATCTACGAGAACTTCGCCAGCCAGGATCATTCCCAGCGCTTTTTGGGCAGACTCCGCAATCCCGCGCTCGACCAGAAGCTGGTCCAACCGTTTACGCCTCAATTTCGGTTTCATAACGTTGGATGGTGCTACGTGCGTCGTTGTATCAGGAAGTCGGCAATTTCCCGCAAGCGCTCGGCGCGTTCACCAAACGGCGCCAACTCCGCGATGGCTTTTTCTGAAAGTTCGTTGGCAATTTCATGCGATCGCTCGAGGCCATATACAGCCGGATAAGTGGCTTTTTGCTGGGCAATGTCTTTTCCCGCCGTTTTTCCCAGTGCCGCGCTGGACTCTTCCACGTCCAGGATATCGTCCGTTACCTGGAACGCCCAACCAATCGTTTCTCCAAAACGCCGCAATCGCCCGACATTTTCCTCATTCGCTCCCGCGCACAAAGCCCCGGCGGTAATCGAAGCGCGAATCAGCGCCGCCGTTTTCGAGCGGTGAATATATTCAAGCATTCTTGGCTCCGGCTTTTTCCCTTCGGCTTCAATATCCGCCACCTGGCCGCCCACCATCCCACGCACGGTTCCTGCGGCGCCCGAAATTTCAGTCAGCATCGCCACCCGCCGCTCCGCGGCAACCGGGGTCGCTGCGATCGTTTCAAAGGCCAGTGTCAGCAGTCCATCGCCCGCCAGAATTGCAATCGCTTCGCCAAATTTCTTATGGGAAGTCGGCTTGCCACGGCGCAAATCGTCGTTATCGAGCGCGGGCAAATCATCATGAATCAGCGAATAGGTGTGAATAAACTCGATCGCGCAAGCCGGATACATTGCCGGTGCCACGTCCGCCTGAAAAATTCGTGCCGCTTCCACGCACAAAATGGGGCGAATGCGCTTGCCACCGGCGAACACGCTGTAGCGCATGGCCTTGTGAATCGACTGAGGCTGCGTTCCCTCCGTCGGGATCAGCCGTTCCAAGGCCGCATCGACCGCTGCCAGGTTTTCTTTAAAGAAAGTGGGAAGTTTCATCGGGTGGGGGAGGCAATCTTCAACAGTCTTCGTGCGCCATTCACGATTCGCTGTCTCTTTCAGGATCAAACGGCTCCGGCGCAAGCTTGCCGTCGGCTTTTTTAAGCAAAATCTCCACGCGGCCTTCGGCCTCTTCCAGTTGTTTCTGGCATTCCTGCGAAAGAGTCACGCCCTCTTCAAACAATTTCATGGCGTCATCCAGAGAAAGCTCCGGGCTTTCCAGTCGCCGCACCACTTCTTCCAGTCGCGCAAGGGACCTTTCAAAATCCGGTTTTTTTGCTGTTTCAGGCTTTTTCGGCGCGGTTATGTTCACTCGTTCGTCCTATGTTCCGTCTGTTCTCTACTGCTGACAGCCTTTGCAATAATAAGTGGAGCGACCGCCCTGTGCAATACGTTCAACCAGCTGGCCACATCGCCGGCAGGACTCGCCCGCCCGGTCATACACGCGAACAATGCGTTCCAGGCCCTGAAACCACCACTGGGCGTCGCGAAAATTGGGAGCCGGATGCAGGCAACATTCTAAGGCACGCGCAAGAACAGAAACAATTGCTTTGTGCAGTCTGCCGGCTTCGGTCAGCGAGAGTGAGCTCGACCGCCGCCGTGGGTCCAGCCGCGCATGCCACAGCGATTCGCACGAGTAGATATTTCCAATTCCCGCCACAAACTTCTGATCCAGGAGAAACTCCTTTACAGGTCGTCGCGATCCCCGCAAAAGGGCAAAGAAAAAGTTCGCTGTAAATTGTTTGGCGCGCGCATCGACTCCCAACCGGCCCAGTCCAGCGCACTCTCGCCGGGACCGCCAGGCGTGAGTGCGCTGGAAGTGCCTCCGATCGGCAAACCCGAGCACGCCGTGGTCCAGCTCCAGCGCCACATCCACGTGCACGCCGCCGGCCTTGGCCTTGGCATTGGCGCGAGCCAAAAACTCCTTGCTCGTCGCGAACCACACGAGTTGCCCATCCAGTCGAAAATGCATCGTCAGCAACCCGGACCGCAGCAGCACCAGGAGATACTTCCCGTGACGGCCTACATCGCTGATCCGTTGCCCTTCGGCAATCCGCGCCAGTTCACTCGGAGTCTGAGGCTTTACGGCAATCGCATGCAGCACGTGAACGCAACGAATCTTCCGCGCTTTTAGAAACGGGCGAAGCGTCTGTACTACTGCTTGTACCTCGGGAAGTTCCGGCATGTACGTGGATCGGGTTCAGTTCGCAGGTTTTAGTGTCAGGGTATGCCGTTTGGCGCCGGCTTCAGCAGCAGCGCTGAATGGCGCCAAGACCGGTTTTCCGTCAAACCAGAAAGAAAATTGATCGGAGTAGTGCGAACTCCCGGGCTGGCCTGATTGTCCTGCGGGAATGACCATGATCGAATTGTCCCAATTCGCCGTGTTGGCCACGAGTCGCATCGATGGTCCGTGATGCTTGGTCGCTGCGCGCACGCTGTACAGCGTCCCGGACTGCGGTTTGTCGGAAATGCTCAGCAGCTTTTTCAAGATGCCTTCGCGCCCCATGGGGTGCAACATGTCCAGAGAATTGAATCGCTTCCAGGTCCAGTCGTCCGCTTCGTCGCTGCCTGAATCATGCGCCAGCTTTACAATCGCCTCGTCGGCCGCTGCGGCCAGCAATTCATCGTAATTCTTGAACGTTGCAGGCAGCCATTTCGCGGGCCGTTCGGTCAGAATTTTCTGCAAAAAAGCGGTGCTCCGCCATTCATACAGCCCGGTGTCACCGCCGAGGAGCGGTTTCAGCAGAAGTTTCAGCGTTGTCAATCGGGTGGCTTGCAAGAACGGAGTTTCTTGGGAATTCGCATCGGCCATGCCATTCCAGTCTTTGAGTCGCTCAATCAGCTTTTGGGCCCGTGCATCCTTGGGCTTCGCAATTTTGTCCGCTGCCAGAAGCTGTTCCGCCAAAAACGCGTGTGGAAAACTGTAGGTATCGGTCTGCACCTGCAACATATCTTCCGGGCGCAACTCCTGTTTGTCGCGCAGCAGGTCGTAAATACGCGCGGTGCGATACGGTTCTTCCCAGCGGTCCGTCAAATACGGTTTGTAGTTCGGTCCGACGACACGGGCATTCGCCGTAACAATCAATCCGCTTTCCGGATTGAACGCTTGCGGAAGTTGTTCGAAGGGGATGTATCCGGTCCATTCATAGTCATCGGTGTCGCCCGGAACCGGCAATTCGCCGTGTCCCTTCCGTCGAACCGGCACGCGCGCCGCCACCACATATCCGATGTTCCCGCTGGTGTCGGCGTACACGGCATTCTGAGCCGGACCCCAGACGTGCTTCAGCACGCCCAGGAACTCATCCCAGTTTCGCGCTTTGCCCATCATGTTGTAGGAATTCGCCAGCGCCCCGGGTTCTGTAGCCGTCCATCGCAGGGCGTACGCTTTGTCGCCTTCGCGTTCAACCACCGGACCATGCCGCGTCAGGACCACCTGCAAATGCTCGTCCGCCCCGCCCTTTACATGAATGGCTTCGTCCCGCACCTGGGCTTTCACCCAGCTGCCATTCACGCGGTATTCATCGGGAGCCGCCGGATTAAATTTTTCTATGTACAGGTCCTGCACATCCGCGCCGTTATTTGTAAATCCCCACGCAATCTGATCATTGTGGCCAATAATGACCAGCGGAGCCCCCGGCAAGGTAAATCCCTTCACATTCCATCCGGGCGCCGTGAGGTGTACTTCATACCAGATCGGCGGAACCGTCAGCTCCAGATGCGTGTCATTGGCCAGCAACGGTTTTCCCGTAGCCGTGTGCGCTCCGCTCACCACCCAGTTGTTGCTCCCCAATCCGCGCCGGATGTCACGCCGCGATCCTTCGACAAAGTTCGCAACTGACGGCCAAAGCGCCGTCGCTAGATCGGGAAAGGTCTCGGGCTTCTGTGGTTCTGCCGAAACGCCCAGATTGGCCTTCAGTACGGTATCGGGTTCCAGATCATCGTCATCATCTTCTTCATCCGCCCCCGCCCGTGAATGCTGCGAGCCATCATGCAGTTCGGCTGGATTGCCCAGCACAAAATGATCCATGGCCGCGTCTTCGGAAAATAGTTCTTTGGCGCGCTCCGCTCCCACCCGCTCGCTCACCTTGGCGCGGCTGAGTTTGTCTTGCCAGGTCTCCGTCAAGCTTTCATACATATACGCGGAAATGACCAGGGTGTCCGAGGGATGCCATGGCCCGGGCTTATAGTGCAGGAGGGAGAATTCCAGGGGCAGGGAGCGCTGGTGCTGTTCAATAAACTTGTTCACGCCCAGGGCAAAGGCTTCGAGCACCACGCGCTGCTCTGTGTTGAGCAAGGTGGCGTCGCGCTCGGCGGCCTGGCCAAAGCCATACGTCCGAAACTGTTTGTCAACTTTGACTGTACTCGGGCCAAATATTTCTGAAAGCTGACCACGCGCAACCCGCCGCAACAAATCCATCTGCCACAGCCGGTCCTGGGCCATTGCATAGCCTTGCGCTTCGGCCATGTCCGCCACCGATTTTGCCGTGATGTGCGGCACACCCCAGCGGTCACGATCAACACTCACTTCACCCTGCAAACCGGGCAGGGAAACGGAGCCATCGATCTGCGGCAACGGCCGATACACAAACCACCAGGCCAGCCCGCCCCCGGCAATCACCGCAACCGCAAATATCCAATACGCGACTCGAAGGACTTTCCGCAATCTCGCTCCCGCACAAATCGATGCAGATTTTCAGTCTAGAGTAGAGCTAGTTCCCACGCAACCAAGCAGCTGCGTCTCCGGGCAGTACTGCTACAATGCCGCAGGGGGACCAAACTGCCCTATGTTTGCAGTGCGATTGATCGGTGTCTTGGCACTGGTCGCGCTTAACGGTTTTTTCGCCGCCGCGGAGTTTTCTCTTGTAGCGGTTCGTCTTTCGCGGGTCCGCCAGCTCGTCGCCAAAGGCAGCGTTCGCGCCCGCGTCGTGGAATCTCTTCTCCTAGACCTGCACCGGGTCGTTTCAGGAGTACAAGTCGGAATCACACTCTGCAGCCTGGCCATCGGGGCGCTCGGCGAGGTGACCTTTGCCACGGCTTTCCTGGCTATGTGGTCTGGCGTGCCAGGCACGCGCAGCGCGGTGATTGCGCATGCCTTGGCTCTGGTCTGCTCTTTCGCTTTCTTGAGCATCCTGCACGTGGTCATTGGAGAACTGGTCCCTAAAACCATCAGCCTGGCCCGCGCCGAGCGCGTCGCTCTGCTGATTGCCACACCATTCCAGTGGTTCCTGCAATCGTTCCGCTGGGCCATCGACCTTCTCGACGGGGTATCGAGCGTTCTCGTTAAAGCCATGGGCGTCACCGAACCGAAAGGTCATGGCGACGCAAACTCGACCGAAGAACTGCAGATCCAGATTCAGCAGGCTCGCGAGCGCGGCCTCATCGCTCCCCGCGATGAGAAATTCATTGTCAGCGCCATTGAGCTCAGCCAGGTCCAGGTTCGCGAAATTATGGTGCCGCGCCCGGACATGCATACCCTTCCGGTTGAAGCTAGTTTTGATGAGGTAATGCGGGCCTTTGCCACCACGCAACGTTCGCGCATTCCCGTTTTTCGCGGCACGCAGGACCACGTTCTCGGCTTCGTCCATGTCAAAGACATGATGTGGATCCTGCTTGACCGCGAGCGTCGCCTGCTGGAACGTCTCCCGCTGCCGCCGTTTGACCTGCGCCGCGTTCTGCGCGAAGTGCTGATCGTTCCTGAAACCAAGCCGGCAAGCGAACTGCTCGCTGAACTTCGTGTGCACCACGCGGGCATGGCGCTAGTCGTGGATGAGTTCGGGAGCATCCTGGGCCTGCTCACCCTGGAAGACATCCTCGAACAGGTTGTTGGCGAAATTCACGATGAGTTTGACGTCGTCGAACGGCCGCTCACGCTCTCCGACGGGGCCACCATCTTCGATGCCGCTCTCAACGTCCGTGATCTCCACGCGCAATACAGCATCTCGCTCCCGGAAGATCCGGTCTATGCCACCGTCGGCGGCTTCGTTCTGGATCAGCTGGGGTTCATTCCCCGCGGCGGAGAAAGCTTTATCTACGGCGATTTCAAGTTCACCGTTGTTGAAATGGACGGCAAACGCGTCGCCCGCGTGAAAGTCGAGCGCGTCCACCCCCTTGTGAATCGGGAAAAATCCTCCATTTCGGAATCTCGCGCTGCACAATCTGTGAAAGAATCAAAAGCGGCCGAAACGAACGACTAGCCCTTTCATCGCATGGCGCGACATCTCCTCCAACGCGTGCTACTCACTGTTCCCGCGCTCTGGCTCGTGCTAACTCTGGTCTTTTTGATGATCCACATCGTCCCGGGTGATCCTGTCGAACAAATGCTCGGAGAAGGCGCTGCTCCCGGACAAATAGTTCAGCTGCGCCACACCCTGGGCCTGGATCAGCCGCTGCTCACCCAGTACGGGCACTACTTCGGGCAGTTGGCGCACGGGGATCTGGGCCAATCGTTCAAGTTTCAGGCGCCCGTGCGCCGCATTATTTTTGAACGCTATCCCGCCACACTCGAGCTCGCCTTTCTCGCGCTGGCGGTCTGCGCCGCAATCGCCATTCCCGCTGGAGTCCTCGCCGCTCATCGCCGCGGCCAGTGGCCGGACCGTGCCGTCGGTCTGTTCACCCTTTTTGGCTTGGCCATTCCCAACTTTGCCCTTGGTCCCGTGCTCATTCTCCTGTTTTCCATCGAACTCGGTCTGCTCCCCGTTTCAGGTCGCGGTGGCCTGGCCTATTACGCCCTTCCTGCAGCAACGCTCGGGGCCGCGCTCGCCGCCATCCTTACGCGCATGGTTCGCGGCTCGATGCTCGAGGAAATTTCAAGCGACTACGTCCGCACCGCGCGCGCCAAGGGCTTGTCGACCAGCGCCGTTCTGTTCCGCCACGCGTTTCGCAATGCGCTGATCCCGATCATCACGATTCTGGGACTCCAGTTTGGAACGCTACTGGCCGGAACCATCGTGACGGAAAATATTTTCTCCTGGCCGGGAATCGGCCGTCTGACCATTCAAGCCATCTCCGCGCGCGACTACCCCTTGCTGCAAGGCTGTATTCTCACGATCACCATCTCCTACATTTTCGTGAATCTTCTCACCGATTTTCTGTATGCCTTCATCGATCCGCGAGTGCGCCTCTCATGACTCCTCGTTCTCGGCTGCGCGAGTTTCTCGCGCAAAGCATTCTCGCGAAAGTCGGATTCGCGGCCGCCCTCTTTCTTCTGCTTGTGGCGCTGCTCGCTCCCTGGATCGCCCCGGCAGATCCCGCCGCCCAAAATCTCCCCGGGCGTCTCCAGGCTCCGTCGCGCGGGCACTGGATGGGCACCGACGAACTTGGCCGTGACGTTTTGTCGCGCACCATGTACGGCGCGCGCGTCTCTTTGCTGGTTGCAATCTGCGTGGTAGCCGGTTGTGGACTGACGGGCCTGGCGATCGGCATGCTCGCCGGTTACGCCGGCGGCTGGTTCGATCGTGTTGTAAATCTTCTTTTTATCAACGCTTTCCTGTCGTTTCCGGGAATACTGCTGGCCATTGCCTTTGCCGCCTTTTTTGGTCCCGGCATCGGGAAAGTCATTCTCGCTCTGATTATTACCGGATGGGCTGGCTACGCGAGACTCGCCCGCGCGCAAGTGTTGAAAGTAAAGGAACTTGAATTCATCCTGGCCTCGCGCTCGCTTGGCGCGTCCCACCTGCGCGTGCTCCTGCGCCACTTGCTGCCCAACATTCTTCAGCCCATTCTAATTCAAGCGACGATCGGTATGGCCGGCGCAATCCTTGCCGAATCGACCCTTAGTTTTCTCGGATTGGGGGTTCTTTCTCCCATTCCCAGCTGGGGCTCGATGCTAAACGATGCCCGTGGCCACCTCTTTGACGCTCCCTATATGGTCGTCTTTCCGGCCCTGGCGGTGGTGAGTGCAGTCCTCAGCTTTAATCTGTTGGGCGACGCTTGGCGCGATTGGCTCGATCCCCGCACGCGCTCGCAGCTAGCCGCTCTGGAACACTCGCGCTAGGCTCGCTCCAGGGATTCAGTGGGAATTCTGTAAGCGTCGGGTCTAAACCGTCTGGATGAGAATAAATAATAGATAAGAACGCTGCTCGTTGTGGACACGTCGATAAGTGACCACGAGAGAATCGATGGCACATCCAATCAGACGATAGCGGTTCGTTACGCGTTCGGAAGTTAGCAGGCTTTGCCGCGCTACTGCGACGATGGTCAGTTGGAGATCGATAACGGCGATTCTGAGCTCGCTGGACACTCAAGCCGCGCTTCTTCATCTGCACTCAATAGAAGCGGAACGTAGTCTCAATCTGGGTTCGGACGGAGACCGGAGTACCGTCTTTCAGTGCTGGTTCAAATCGCCAATTTTGAACTGCCTCGACGGCCTTGGCCGTCAGGCCAAAGGGTGCTCCCTGCAACACACAGATCGAGCTGGCTTTTCCTTCGGCGGTGACGACGATCGACAAGAGCACAGTTCCTTGGAATTTAGCGGCGCGAGCTGCGTCGGAGTAATCGGGGCTCGGACAACTGGCGCAGCGAGGCACTCCGACTCCCAAACCGCTCTTGAATACTCCTGGTTCCTCCGGGATATCGTTGGCTTTGCGTGCATAGTTAGGACCCGGCTCGAAGAGCATGGCCCGCAGCTCTTCCGTTTCCGGAAAGCGAGCCCGCTCATCTGCGACCTGGAAGATATCTGCCGCTTTCGCGACAGGACCGAATCCTTCGAGATGGACCGTGAGTCTGATCTGGCCGTTCTCTTCATCTACTGTTCCCAGAATGACCCCTGTGGCCCCCATCTGGCGTCCGATCCGCAAACATACTTCACGGGACTGCAGATCTTCGAGTGGCGTCCAATTTGTTGTCAGGTAGTCTTTAAGAATTCTGCGATCTACAATACCCAATCCAGCAGAGTATGCAGTGAGCGACTCGGAGAAGCGATCGGCAAGTAATGTGCCCAGTCGCGACGAATTTCCTGATGAACTGCGAAAGAAATCAATGACAAGAACTTTGGGCTTGCTGTCCTCGAGATTAGCTTCTCGAATCTTTTGCGCCGCGTGCGATGCGAGCGAATCCAAATACCCCACACCGAGTCTAGTCAAAACAGAGTCCCGCGACTGGCAGCATGCAGTTATGGGGCGGAATAATAAAGGCAAGACAAAAAATAGGCCAAGGACAATCCTGAAGCCAGTGTGCCGTACCATTTCAAGAAATTATCACACCAGACATTAGGCCGGAAAGGTCAGAATAAACGAGCAGCTCAGCAACGCCATGGGGTGAGAGGCGCGATCCGGCAACTCACCGCGGACGCTTACAGAATTCGTGCAGGAAGGAAACCGCAATTCAAGAAATTTCGGCCGCAGGAACAGTGAAAACGCTCGAAAGGCAAAACTACTTCGTCAAAATCACGGGGGTCCCGCGTCCGAGGGCCAATGTCTTGGCCGCATTTGCTTTGTTGACGCCAATCTCCAGATATCCCATCGAACCGATGTAGGCGATAGGCTCAGCAGTGTTTCCCTTGGCAAAGGTATCCACCAGGCGCACTACCTGGTGATTGCCGGCTTTGAGCTGAAGCGCTCCGCCGGAAATGGCCGACTCCGGTAAATCCTCCGCGCGGAAATTTGTTACCAAATTTCCAAATGAATCCACCTTAAGGACCGCACCTTTCAGAACGCCGTCGACTGATTTCGGGCGCGGCAGGGAAAATCGTTTGTGATCCTGAATCTCCTCTCCCATGCTCGCGGTCTGATAGCCCTTGGTCAGCCACGCGGCGACCGGGGCAAATACATCCCGTCCATGAAACGTCTTGCTCATCGGCTGCAGAAAATAGTGCTCTGCGTTGGCGTGCCGCACCACCGCGTTGTCCCGCTCCTGCTCGTAAATCACAGAAAGCACGCCGTTGTCAGGGGCCACGAAATATTGATTCTGCGCGCTGACCAGCAGCGGCCGCCGCTCCGTGCCAACGCCGGGATCCACCACGACCACATGCACCGTCTTTGGAGGGAAATAGGAATACGCTGCGCCAATCGTGAGCGCGCCATCCAGCAAATCGTAGGCCGTCACATTGTGAGATATGTCGACGAGCGTTACGTCCGGGTTGATCTTCAGTATCACGCCCTTCAGCGTGCCGACCAGATGGTCGTTGGTCCCGTAATCGGTCGTCAGGGTAATAATCGGGTTCGCCACTAGGTTCTCCAGCCCCACTACTGTCCGTGATTCTGCCGCGGGTATCGGTTGTCGACGCCCACTCTGACGCTAACCAACCCCCGCTCCGGCGTCAATCAAAGCCCGTCCGGCATGCTGCCGAAACGCCAAGAGGGCGAGGCGTGGGTGGCTTGCGCTTCGCGCTGCGCGGGTGCTGTCGGGAAAAACCAACGGGAGACGCTAAGCTCAGCGTCTCCCGTGACTTACAGAACACTCTCGAGGCTGTTATTTTACCGTTTGGGCCACCCTTCGGCTCCGCCGATCGTAAACGTCACGCCGCTGCGAATCGTAAACGGAGCTGCCGGAAATCCAATGACCGGTTCGTAGTGCTGGCTGAAAAGATTTTCAATGCTGGTGTAGACCCGCGCGTACGAGGTCAGGCGAAACCCTCCGCTCAAGTCAAACTTCTGGTATGCCGGCGACAAGTTGCGGTTCGGCAAGAGCATGGTGTTGCCAAAAAATCCGTCGGAAAGAAACGTGCTGTCGTCGCGCCGGCCAACCAGATATCCGGTGAACGCTCCGCTGAATCTTCTCTTCACATAGGTGAGCGAAAAACTTCCGGAATGCGGCGCCCGGCGAAAGGGCCGCGCCCCTTCGAGCGGGGAAAACGCTCCAATCGGAATTGTCGGAAATTCCGGATTGAATGCCGCTACGCCAAAGGCCTTGGTGATGACCCCGTCGAGGTAGGTGTACTGTCCCTGGAAGAGAAATCCGTGACCGACGTCGGTCTTGAATTCCACCTCGGCGCCCAGCATCCGCTCGGAAGTTGCATTCACATAAGCGCCGCCGAGCGGAGAAGCGTTCGCCGCGTCTGGAGGCACGCCAATGGAAATCAACGAGCCGGTATCCAGGAAGGAAATCAAGTCATAGAATTTGTTGTAGAACAGCGTCAGGCCGAGAATCGCTCTTCCGTTCCACAAACCCTGTTCGAGACCAAAGTCGGTGGTCTTGCTGCGTTCCGGCCCCACCGGGGAAACCGCAAACTGCGCAACTTGTGCCGGCGTCAGCAGGTTGATGAGCGCCGAGGCTTGTTGAGAGGTGCTCGGCTCCTTGATTCCTTTTCCAAAATTAAACTTCAGTTTGGTCTCGCCTAAAAAGTTCCCGCCGGTCGGACGCCGCAGGTAGTAGGCGAGAGAAACGCGCGGCGATCCTGCATATCCAAACACTGCATTGTTCTCCAGTCCCACGCCGCCGGTTATAAACAGGCGATGGCGGAAACTGCCGTGAGCCTCGAGAAATCCGCTGTAGTTGTTGCGGGTCAGTCCTTCGCCGTCTTCATGCTCGTAACGGAATCCGGCAATCCCGGTCCAGTCATTCCAAAACCGGTAATCCGATTGCGCGTACACCGATCGCCGCGCTTCGTAGGTAGGGAACGCCTCCGGGTAAACGCCGCCAAAATCCAGAATCGCTTGTCCGGTAACGCTGTATCCATTGGCGCCGCGAATGGTCACGGTGTTGCCCAAATAATTCGGCCCAAATCCAAACGGATCGAACGGTTCGCCGGTCGGTGAGGGGTTTGTGAAAACCGAAGCAAACTGGCTAAAGGCAAATTGCACCGAATTGTGCCAACGCTCCGTCGTCTGATGCTGCGCCGTCACCCCCGCATAGGTGCTTTCATTGTTTTGCCTGGAATCATCGGTAATCCCGAAGAAGGAAACTGCATTGGGATTTCCATTCTCGGCAGTGCCATGCCGCACAGTCGCCCGGATCCCCGTTGTTGGACTCGGGCTCCATCCCACGTTGGCGCTTACTGTGGCATTGTGAAAATAGTTGTTCGGCAAACTTCCCTGGGTGTCAAACCGCGAAAACTCGGAGAAATAATCGAACGAACGGAGCGTTCCGCCAACGGAAACATCCTCGTTCAGCGTTCCGAAATTTCCCCCATCAACGGAGTACTTCAGTTCGGGCGTCGCCGTCCTCCCCCGTTCCGAGGTGATGTTGACGACGCTTCCCAGTGCATCGCTTCCGTACAGGACGCTGTTCGCGCCGCGCAGCAGTTCAATGCTGTCTACCCCGGTACCGGAAAGCTGCGCAAAATCAAACGCTCCTCCCAGTGCATTCACGGGAATGCCATCCACCAGGACCTTGTTGAAGTTGGATTCGCCGCCGCGGATGAACAGCGAAGTCGTCGCTCCGCGTTGTCCCGACTGCACAATCTGGGCTCCGGTCACATAGCGGAGATTTTCAAGCACATCCAGTTTGTTCTGCGTCGCGATCTCATCCCGGTCGATCAGACTTACCGAAGCTCCCACTTGCGATTGCGGAATCGGCTTTCCGGTTGCCGACACCACGATCTCGTCGGCGAGAGGCCCCACCCGCAGCAGGATAGTCAACTCAGCCGGCCGTCCCCCCGCAACAGAAACGTCGCGAATCGTTTGCGCCGCAAACCCCTGAGCAGTGACTCGTGCGGCGTAGAGTCCGCTGGCGGGCGCAACGAATTGAAAGCTTCCTTCTCCATCCGTCACCCCCGATGAGATTTCCTGGTCGCCTTGCAGCAGCACAACGCTGGCCCCGGCCACCGGCGCTCCGAGGGGATCGCTAACCTTGCCCCGGATGGTTCCGGTTGACTGCGCCACCAGACCGGAGGCCAGCAATCCCGCTAGCGCCACCAGGCACAACCAATTCCTCCACCGTACAACCAATGAAAACAACATCAACGTCCTCCTTCGCCCTCGAATGAGCGGACTATAAAGCTTGGCAAGACCGGTCTCCTGACTTGCGATGAACTTCCCGGCGACTCGCCTTCCCACCGTGTCCGGCAGTGGCATCCTGCAGTCGCATTTCATCGCTTACAGTTGCGGGGCAGTGGCGGATTTTCACCGCGCTTCCCGTGCATCTCACCAGCGCGCTTCTATTTCTTTCCTCTGTTCTCGTTCCTGTGAATCACAACCAAGAAAAATTCCGCCTCCTTTGCGCTTCGCTCGGAAAAAATCCCCGGGATGGTTTGGCACCTTTGCTCGCGAGGCGGCGCCCCCGTGCTGCGGGCCCCGCGTAGGAGAGCAGATCCCGTACGGGGAGTCCCCCCTTTCCGCCCGCTGCCAGTACACGGCGCGAAAGCGACACCCATCCACCAGGCTCGTCCGCGAAATCTATTTTCGGAAATCGTTCAGGATCGTCACTAGCGCTCCCTTCGAGCACCGGTTCGAATCGAGATGAACCTTGGTCGGTCTCCTGGCTCGCGCTTCGTCGGTTTGAAGCCGCCTTCCCAGCGCCTTTCTCGCGCCAGTGGCAATTCGCTTCGCTCCTCCACGCTTACAGTGGCGGGGGCCGCGCCGGTTTTCTACCGGCTTCCCATACAACACCAAGTCCTAAACTTTATACGGCAAGCCGAACAATCCAGTCAAGCCGCGCTTTTGTCCGCGAGGGCAAGTTCCTCGCGAGTGCGTGGCCGCGGAGCGTGGCGGGCAGCGTGCCCGAAGACGCCGGCCTCCGGGGTCATTCGCGCCTGGAGACAATGCATTTTTTGCAACGAGCGCCGACAGGATTGCCAGGGCGTGCCCCCCCGAGCGTCGAGGCGGCTCCGCCAGCCCCAAATTCGGCCGCCATCGTGGGCCAGTCCGGGAGGTCCCGCTAGAAGATCAGTTTCGCTCCAAACTGGATGTCGCGATTGTCGGTGGTGGTGGATGTGATGTTTCCAAACGATGTGGTGCCGAACGTTAGTCCGGAAGGATTGGCAAAGTTTGGATGATTGAAGATGTTGAACATCTCTGCGCGGAACTGGAACTTGAAACGTTCTTTGATCGGGAAGTCTTTGAAAATGGAGAAATCCATGTTCACCAGCCCCGGTCCGAACAGAAGATTGCGGCCCGCTGTTCCAAAAACATATTGAGCAGGCAAGGCGAACGCAGTGGCGTCGATGCAGCCGGTCACATGCCCGGCCCCGCAGTTCGCGTGGGGCGTTCCCACCAGGTCCGGGCGCTGGTTTCCGCGGCCAATATTGGCTTGGTCCGGGGAGATCAGAACGTTGAACGGCTGGCCGGTTTGCGCCGTGAAGATCCCGTTCGCCTGCCAGTCGCCCAGGGTCCAGCGCAGCAGCGAACTCCGGCCGGCGAGCGAAGGCAAATCATAGACAACGCTCGTGACAAAGCGGTGGCGGATATCCCAGTTGGCATTGCCATAGTCGCGATGCCAGTCAAACGCATCCATGGGAGCGCCTCCACCGTTTGAATCGGAGGAGACGTCGATGGTATGCGACCAGGTGTAGCTCGCCAGGACTTGGACACCATGGCTCATGCGTTGCCGGAAAATCGCAGTCAGACCCTCGTAATTGCCGATTTCGTCGTTCTGAATCGTGCGGATTTGACCCCACAACTGGTTCGGACGGCGCGCATTCACGTTTCCCGGACCGGGAAGGGGAGTGTTGTTGAAGTAGCTGCGGTCGAGATACAGGGAGTGCGAGCCCAGATACTGCAATTCGAATCCTGAATTCCTCCACAGTTCGCGTTCAACGCCCAGGTTCCATTGATACATCCGTGGAGTGGGCAGATAGGGGTTCTCGGTGAACACCGCGAGATACGCGGTCGGAGTGGTTCCGGCTCCGGGAGCCGGGTCGTCGAAGGTCAGAACCGGATTGCCCGTTGTCGCGGTGAACGTCGTGCTCACGCCGAATGGCGGATTGGTCGTTGCGAGCGTAAAGCTGTTGGTCTGGTTCGGATTGTAGAAAATTCCGCCACCGCCGCGGACGACCACCTTGGCGGGTCCACGATAGGCGAAGCCGATCCGCGGCGCCCAATTGTCGTGGTTCGGATTGATGAATGACAGTCCAGGCGCGGGTAGGGTGTCTGGAACCAGTGCCGTCTGGTCGGGATTTAAAATCCTGGCATTGCCGTTCACGCTGTAGGGAACCGTTGGCAGCTCGTAGCGCAAGCCATAGTTCAGGGTTAGCCGGGAGGTGACTTGCCAGTTATCCAGCAGGAAGAATCCATCGCGCCACTCCGCGACGACGCCTTTGAACTCCTGAATGGGCGTTTGATCGTTTTGAATGAATCCAAGGACGAAGTCGGCCGCGGCATTGCCTCCCCGGATCACTTTTGTGGGGTCCGCCGGATCGGCCGGGCAAACGACGCACTGCGTCATCTGTCCATTGAAATTTAGAATTCCGCGGGGACTGTTTGCTGCCGCGCGACCGGTTGTCAGTTTGCGGACTTCCACTCCGGCCATGATGTTGTGCTTGCCGTGACGATAGCTGATCTGGTCGTACCCGTGCCAGGTGGTGTCGTCCTGGTACCAGTTGCTCCCCGCGTTTCCCAGTCCGAGGAAGCCGCTGATCGTGACATCGGGAATTCCAGGATTGCTGAACGTGGTATCGCCGGTAAACCCGGGAATGCCCAGCTGCGTTCCCGCGTCCAGCAATCCGTTTTGTGCCCAGTAGTTGAGATTGTTCGTCAGCAGGTGATTTCGCCCGAAGCGGAAATCGTTGATGAGGTTGGGCGAGATGGTTTGCGTGTAGCCCACCGCAATATTGCGGTTCTGCGTTGGACCATAGCTGCCGCTGGTTGGCGTTACGGTGCCGCCAAAGATGTTGAGATTCTGCCAATCGTAGCGGACAAAAATACGCGCCTTGTCGCCGATGTTTTGATCAACGCGTTCAAGCGTTTGGTTGGAGGAAACGTTCGAAGCAACGCCCCCGGAAAAGGTACTGGTGCCGGGAACGTTCGGCAACGGATAGTATTGCTCAAGCAGGGTCTGGGCGATCGGGGAAAGCTGCCCGGCGGGAATGACATTGTTGGGATAAGGCGTTATCCCGTCGGCCTGATAAATGATCTGCGCCGGGTTGCTGCAAACGCTGGAGGCGTTAAACCCCGCGGTGCAGATTCCTGAGAAGTCGCCGGTGCGCATGGCATCGGTGAGCGTGGTTCCCAGCTGCGTCGAAGCTTTCTTCTGGCGTAATCCTTCATAGGACGCGGTGAAAAAGGTTTTATTTCGTCCGTCGTACAGTTTGGGAATGTACACCGGCCCGTCCACTTCAACGCCGAACTGGTTGAACCGCAGCGGCTTTTTGGCCGAACCGGGCGTATCAAAAAAAGGATGCGCATCAAACTTGTCGTTGCGCAGAAATTCGTACACGGCACCATGCAGGTTGTTGCCACCTGATTTCGTCGTCAGGTTTACGTGCACGCCCATATAGCTTCCGTACTGCGCCGTATAGTTGCCGTTCTGTACCTGAACTTCCTGGACCGCATCAACGTTGGGCGTCACCGCGGAGACCGTAATCAAATTGTTCATGATGGTGATGCCGTCCAGCGTCAGGCTGTTGGTGATTTCGCGCTGCCCGGCACCGATGTAGTCATTGCCGGGCGGTACTCCGGTGGGGCTCGATTTCGGACCGACGATTACGTTGGATGTGGTGGCGGCAAGTTTTGCCGCGTCGCGGCCGTTCAGCGGCAGATCCACAACCGAACGCGTGTTGATGGTCTCCACAATCGTCGCGTCATCGGTCGAAATCGGAGGCACGGACGCGTCCACGACCATCGATTCGGTTACCGCCCCGACGCTGAGTGAAAAGTCCGTGCGAACCGTTTGGTTGACATCCACGATGATGTTCTTCTGAGTCAGCTTGGTAAAACCTGGGTGTTCTACGGTGACCGAGTAGTTTCCCTCACGAATGAAGTTGATCGAATAGCTTCCTTCATCGTTGGTTGTCGCGTTGTAGGTGTCATTTGTCGCGGTATTGACCGCACTCACCTTGGCTCCGGCCACCACCGCGCCATTGGCATCGAGGACCGTGCCAACCAGGGTGGTGTTGTTGGCCACCTGCGCGTTTGCCGTTCCCGCTCCGCAAAAACACACAACCAGCCACAGCATGCACGCCACCACAAGAACTTTAAGTTTCACAATTTCCCCCACTCTGGAGATTTGTTTTTTGCGAATGACCATTTGCCGTCTGTAATGAACGGCCCCCGCTTGGTTCGAGAGTCAATCACTTCCGCCGCGCCCTGTCATCGGACAAATGTCCTAGTCCGGCGGACCAAATCGTCTTTCACACTGTGAAATATTTTGCCTGGCGGGTCCTGAGGGAGGAGCTGGATCCTACTCGAAATGCACAAAACCGCGCTGAATTGCATAAATGGCCGCCTGGGTGCGGTCTCGCGCTCCGAGTTTGTCGAGCAGGCTGCTCACGTGGATGCGCACCGTTTTTTCGGCAATTTGCAGGGCTGTAGCAATTTCCCGGTTGCTGTTGCCATGGGCGATCAGGGATAAAACCTGCTTTTCGCGGGGTGTCAAATCGGTCAGCGGAGCGCGTTCGGCCAGCCGGTCCTTAACCGCGCGGGGAAGATAGCGAATGCCTTGATGCACGGTTTGGATGGCACTCACCAGTTCCTGGCCGCTGGTGTCTTTGGTGAGATACGCCATGGCTCCATTGCGCAGGGCGCGATACACGTCCTCGCTGCCCTCGTAGTTTGAAAGAACCACAATCTTCGCAGCGCGATTCTGCTGGCGGATCGCCGTGATGGCGTCAAATCCGTTCAGCCCGGGGAGATTGAGATCCATGACGATCACATCCGGATGCAAACTGGCATGCAGCCGGACGGCATCATTTCCGTTATCCGCTTCGCCAACAACGGATAGGGTATGCGTATTGCCGAGAATGGAACGCAGCGCAATCCGCGCCATGAAGTGATCTTCGACCAGCAGAATCTTGACGAGCGAAGTCGCTGGCATGGTCATGCCGGTGCTCCCACAGGAACTTCGACAACCACTTCGCAGCCGGCCCCCGGCCTGGAGGAGATCCTCAGGTCGCCGCCCAGTTTTCGCGCGCGATCCTCCATCACGGAAAGGCCAAAATGCCCGGGAATCCCGCCGTTTGCCGTAACGAATCCGCATCCGTTGTCTTTTACTGAAAGCGTCACGCAGGAGTCGCGGTACTCGAGTCGCACCTGGATATCCCGGGCTAGGCCATGACGCGCCGCGTTGGCCACCGCTTCCTGACAAATACAGGAGAGATGATGAATCGCCACCGGAGACAGTAGCGCTTCAGGCCCGCTGACCCGCAGCTTGGCGTTCAAGTTCGAACGTGTGCTCATCCCGTCCAGTACTTTGGAAAGTACTTCGGAGAGCGCGCCCAGGGGGGCGGCTTCGTCCTGCAGATCCCAAATGATGCGTCGTGCTTCGGTCTGCGAGTGCCGCACCATGTTGCGCGCTATTTCCAGCGACAGCTCGGCTTCCATCTGGTTTTTGTCCAGGCGGTCGCGAGTGGATTCCAGTTGCCAGGAAATGGCAGCAAGACTGGCCATCAGCGTGTCATGCCACTCCCGGGAAATGCGGTTTCGCTCTTCCATTACGACTCGAATGCGCCCCTTGATGCGCGCAATCCTCCAGCGAAACAGGATCATCACAATCCCGCCGACCAGCAGCAAGGTAACAAAGTAAAACGCCGTTCTCTGGTAGAAAAATGGTTCCTGAACAACTGCGGTTTCCGCCACGGCCGCCGACCACGGCTGGCCCGCGTCGTGCGCCGACGCCAGGAATCGGTAGTGACCTGGAGCCAGGTGCCGGTAAATGGCCCGGTGTCCGGAGGTGGAGGTCCAGTCCGGATCGTAACCTTCCAGTTTGTAGCGATATTGCACTTGCGAGGGATTGGAAAGCCGAATGGCGTCAAACTGCAGGGAGAACTCGCGGATCCCGGGAACCAGAGAAATCGCCGGGGCCGCAGGCACATCATTGCGTTCAATCTGAAAGCCGGTGATGCGCGCTTCCAGCGGCGGCAACCGGAAGTTTTCCGCGGTTGGATCGGTATGAACAAATCCCTTGGCGGTGGCAAACCACAGGATCCCGTCTCTGGTTCGCGTAGCCGGCGGTTGCGAAGTTCCACCGCACTCGCTGCTGCGCATACCGTCGTTCCTGCCGAGAAGATAGGAGTCGACCGACCGCCGGCTGCCGGCGACAAATTCCTGCAGTTGCCCGAGAGGCACTCGCAGGAGCCCGCGGGTCGTACTCATCCACAGCATTCCGTGTCCGTCGTCGAGCACCGAGGAAACGGGATAGGCGGGAATTCCCGCAGCCGGAGGCACATGGAGCGCCTTGCGGCCCGCGATCAAATCGATGCCGCCGCCCTTTGTGCCAACCCACACGCCGCCTTGGCTGTCGGCGGAAACCGATAAAATAAAACTGTTCGAAAGCCCGTCTTGTTCGGTGATGGCTTCCACCTTCGCGTCGTGCACTCGGTACAGGCCTTTGAAGGTTCCCACGATCAGGGAGCCATCGCGATCTTCAGTAAACGACGTGATAATGGTCTCCGGAAGAAAAAGAGTGCCTTTGCCTTTCTCGGGAATGCCGGCTTCATACCGGAGCAGGCCGCGGTATGTGCCCAGCCAAAGCGCGCCGCGGGAGTCCACGCGGATGCAGCTGATGGCGTTGGAAGGAGATTCGCGTCCGGTCAGAAAATGCCGGAATGAATTGCCATCATAGCGATACACGCCGTCGAACCAGGTTCCAATCCAGATATTTCCCTGCGGGTCTTCACTCAGCGAGCGAATGGGATCGGTATGGGGCGAGCCCTCAAGCCGTTCCTGCTGAAGTTTTCCTTTTCGAATTCGCAGCAAACCACTGCCCCAGGTGCCCAGCCAGATGTCGCCGCGGCGGTCGGCAAGCACGTTGGCCGCAAAACTATTGGGAAGGCCTTCCGGAGTTCCGAAAGGAACCAGGGTCGAGCGGCGCCAGCGGCTGAGTCCGCCACTGAGAGTGCCGATCCATAAATTGCCTTCATCGTCTTCAAGAAACGTTCGAATGGTGTCGTCAGACAATCCATTTTCCGTTGTCCAATGCGAGGTGGTCCCGTCGGATGAAACACGGCAGACGCCGTGGGCTTTTGTGCCCACCCAAACGTTCGCGTCGTGATCGGAGATGAGCGCCGTGACCGGACCATGCACCGCAGGCAACTCTTGTTCCCGGTAACCGCCATGGCCATCCGGCGTGAGCCTGGTCAGTCCCTTGGACCGGCCAATCCAGACGACTCCGGAACCGTCTCCGTAAGCGGCAGTCGCGTTGCCCAGTTCCCGGTGAGACAGGGTAAACGGTGCAATTCCTGAACTGTTGCCAAGGAATAGGCCCTTGGCGGTCACGATAAAGGTTTTGCCACCGGCGGCTTGTCCAAATGGCTGCGTGATGTCGCCGGGAACCAGCCCCAGCTGTTCAAAATACTGGATTTTTTCTCCGGTAATCAGCTCGATGCCATTGTGCGTTGCGACCCAGATGGCGCCGGCGGGATCTTCAAACAGGGCGCGAATGCGTTCGCGGTGAAAGCCGGCGTTTTCGCTAACGGTGACGGCCGAGTTTCCCCGCTGTCGAATCACTCCACGATCATCGGTTCCAATCCACAGGTCGCCTGTCCGGCTGATCAGCAAGGCATTCACCGGTTCATTGGCGTTGCCGTCCCCGTTGCCAACCTTCCAGGGCGCAAAATGAAGTCCATCAAAACTGGTAATGCCTTCGGAATTTCCGAGGAGCAGTTCGCGATTGCCGGCCTGAATAATCGCCCGCACGTTGCTTTGCGAGAGCCCGTCTTCGACGTGCCATTCCTGCTTCTGATATTCCGATATGGCCACAGGCGGGTTGTTGGGACGTGCCGCTGCGACAAAAGGGAGGAGCGTGAGAATCGTCGCCTGCGTCAGGGCACGTTGCAATGTCGCGGACCTACATTCCTTGCGTCTGGGTACTAGCGCCAAGCGGGAAGTTGGCAGTCGTCTGGCGAGTGTGCGCCACATTCGCCCCTCGAGTGAGAAATTCAGGCACATCATAGCACTAGCCGGAAGCCCGCTTCGAGCCCAGAGAAAATACGCATGGCTTGAAACTCGTGCCGCTACAGTAGCGTTTATTCCGAGTCGAGCTGTAGGACATTTGCCCTAAACTGTACCGCTTTGTGCGTGTTAGCGTGCTTCGCGCTGCAGACCCGCTGCCGACGGCGCGCGGCGGGTCTGCTTGCCATTCGCTTTTGCGGCAACTCCTGGCAATCGCCGGAGAAAGGAATCGGCCTCCATCCGAACTATGCGCTACTTGCTGGCCTTTGTTCTTTTGTTTCCCGTCCGTCTGGCGGCCCAGGAAAAGCAGCCGGAATACGACCTTGTTCTCAAAGGCGGCCAGGTGATCGATCCGCAGAGCGGCCGCAATGCCGTCGCGGACGTGGGAATCCGCGATCGCAAAATTGCCGCAATTGAAAAAAATATCCCCGAATCGTCCGCCGGAAAGGTAATTCATGTCGCTGGAATGATCGTCGCTCCGGGTCTTCTCGACATCCACACACACAACTATGCAGGCACCGGTTTGCGCAACGCCTACGACGGAGACAACAGCGTCTATCCTGACAATTTCACGTTTCGCACCTGTGTCACCACGGTGGTCGACGCCGGCAGCTCCGGCTGGAGGAATTTTCCCGATTTCAAGGACCGCATCATCGATCGAGCAAAAACCCGGGTGCTCGCTTTTATCAATATCGTCGGAAACGGCATGGGCGGCGGAAAAGTTGAGCAGAACGTCGACGACATGGACCCCCAAGCTACGGCCGAGCTGGCCAAAAAATATCCGGAGATTATCGTCGGCTTTAAAACCGCCCACTTTACGGGCCCCGAGTGGACGGCCGTGGACCGGGTGGTCGCCGCCGGACAAATTGCGCAACTTCCCGTGATGATCGATTTCGGAAGTTTCCGTCCGGAACGGCCGTACGAAGAACTGGTCACCTCAAAACTCCGCCCCGGCGATATTTCAACCCACATGTATATCGATTACATTCCCATGCTCGATACCGACGGGAAGCTCATGCCGTATCTGCTGGCCGCCAGAAAACGCGGAGTCATTTTCGATGTTGGGCACGGCATGGGCAGTTTCCTCTTCAAGCAGGCCGTACCGGCCATCCAACAAGGATTTTTGCCGGATTCCATCTCGACCGATTTGCATATCGGCAGTATGAATGCGGGAATGAAGGACATGAACAACGTCATGTCCAAGTTTTTGAACATTGGCCTGACGCTGCCGGATGTCATCCTGCGTTCCACCTGGAATCCGGCGAAGGAAATCCACCACCAGGAATTGGGAAATCTTGCGGTGGGTTCGGCTGCCGATATCTCGGTATTGAGCGTCGCCAAAGGGAAATTTGGATTTACAGACAGCCTCGGAGCGCGAATGGATGGGGACAAAAAATTAGCCTGTGAGTTAACCGTTCGCAACGGACTCGTCGTTTGGGACCTGAACGGTATTTCCCGCGATCCGTGGCAACAGAAAAAAGACCATCACCTGGATTCCACGTGGGATGGCACAATCCCGCACCGGCGGTAAGCGGATCGAATCCTTTCTTCCTCTACAGTTCAAAACCGATCAGCCGCATGAGTTCGATCGCGTTGCTTTTCGTGACCACGCCATCTCGCAATTTATATTCGAACGACATTTTCCCGTCGCGAACCTGGTCCTCAAAATGCATGTTGGCCATCTTGCCGTCCAGAGAGTCCGCGATATCAGCGAGCGAGAGATCGTGCGTGGTCACGATGCCGATCGCCCGGCGGCGTAAAAGCATTTTAGTGAGTCCCTCGGCCGCGAGTTTCCGGTCCTTGCTGTTGGTTCCTTCCAGCAGTTCGTCGAACAGAAACAACAACGGAAGGGAATTCGCAGTGAGATCAAAGACCACGCGAAGCCGCAGGATTTCGGTGTAAAACCCGGAGCGACCGTCCTGGAGCGAGTCTGCGCTGCGCAGCCGAGTCCCGAGAGCGAGAGGTGTGAGCGAGAGGGTTTTCGCACGAACCGGGGCGCCCGCCATGGCCAGCACGGTGTTCACGCCGACGGCACGCAGCAGGGTGCTTTTCCCGGACATGTTTGAACCGCTCACGAGCAGGACTCGGACCCGGTCATCCAGACGGACGCTGTTGGCGACACACTTGGCCGCCGGGATGAGCGGGTGACCGAGATCTTCGCCACGGAAAATGGCGGCGCCATCCGGGGCCGCCTGCAACTCGGGAAACGGGTCGGCCGGATGCTCGAACGAATAGCAGGCAAGCGAAAGCAGGGCTTCCATCTCGGCGGCGATATCAACCCAGGATTGCAGACTGCGGCCGTAGCGGCGACGCCAAGCGTCGGCGGCAAAAGCGACCTGCAAACTATAGAGAATCGGAATTTCAGCAAGATGACCGAGAAGACTGTCATGACCATCGACCCAGTACACGACCGCAGCCAATTTTCGGATGGCGCGCGAAGCGCAGATGCCGGAGGTTTTTAGCCTGCCTGTGAATTCCCTGAGATGGGGAGAAGAGAAGGATTCCTTTTCGAGCAGAGCCAGAATCTTGGCAAAGGCCAGAAGACCTTCTGCGTTGCAGGCCACGCCGTGCATGGTGCTTTCCGCACGCTTCACAAGTTTTTGCCGAACACCGAGTCCCAGCAGGAGAGAGATCGCCAGGGGCCAAAAGATAGATGCCAGGAAGTAGTAGACGATCCCGGCACAGATTGCAGCGGCCAGCGCAGCTACCAGTCCACGGGACAGCGGACCGGGGAGGGCTGGCCCGTCGTTCGCCCAGAGGAGAAGAGACTCCGGATCAAGGCGGGGACGAAGACGAGTTCCGGCAACAGCGATGTTTTCGCGCAAGTCCAGGCGTTCGCGAAGCTCGGAAACCAGCTGCTGCCGCTCGGCAATGACCGGGAGCGGCGAAGGTGTGGAGAGCCAATCGGCCAAGCGGCGTTCGCCCATGGGAAGACGGGCAATAGAAAGCAGCTCAAACAAACTGCCTTTGCCAAAGAGGTCCAGATCTTCTGAATAAACATGGCCAGGGTCGCGGAAACGGTCTCCGGTCTGGCCGAAGCCGATCCAGCGATCTTGCAATCGGGCGATTCCTCTGCGGTAGAAATCGGCAAGTGTTTCAGCGCGAGCTTTGGCGCGTAAAACGATTTCGTGAAAGCCGGCAAGCAGGAAGAAGCTTGCGGCGAGGACGAACAACCAATACGGGGAAACTCGTTCATGAGACAAGCACAACCAAACCATCAGGAGCCCCACGGCCACGACGGCAACCTTGGCGCTCCCGACCGCGCGATGAGCGCGATCTTCCCGCGCCACGATTTCAAGGCTGTTGCCAAGACGCTTTTCGTATTCAGTAACAGGTTCAGGCACAGTTCTCCTCGGCGGTATCTTGCCGGATGAATATCTTACAGACGGAATCAGCATACAAGGTTAAGACGCAGACAACCTTGAAGGCGCGACGAGGAAGGCGATGCGGTCCGAGCACAGCGCCGCGGCTCCTCGCAACCCCTTGGACTACAGTTCTATGACATCGTTCACTTGGCATTCTACTTGGTGTGAGCTATGAGGCTGCTCTATGGCGGCTTAAGAGCTTCCAAATCACTTCAGAGGAAGAACGGGAATTTCTCGCGCAGAAGCAAACGGCTGCCAGTGCATTCCGCAAAGTTCTAGGTGATACAGTTCTGAAAATCAACAAAGCATCGCTTCAAAGCGGATACAGAAAGTTGAGGCCACGCTGTTCGTGCGGTCGCTTAGTTGTGTATAATTAACAAGCCAGAGAGAAGAGCGGGCGTCGTACAATGGCAGTATAGAAGCTTCCCAAGCTTCGGACGTGGGTTCGATTCCCATCGCCCGCTCCAACAAACTAAAGAACTTAACAGCCGCACTAGGTTGCTTCGGCTGCTCCATTTGAACTCAACTAACTTCCTTCGCCGTCCTCCGCCTCGTCCATCTACTGGAGGCGAAGGAACGGGGCGAATCGGGCGAAGACAAGGGCAAAAGTCTACCAATGCCTCAAACAGGACAGGCAAGAGTTCGAGTTGAGAGTAGGCTCCTCCAAGAAGGGCGACAACCACTCTGTACAACCAATCGAATTCAGTACCAGTATTTGGTCGGCACGTCGCGGCCAATGCCGATTTCGGCGCAACCTGGCGAATCACGGACAGGCTCAGCTTTATCGATTCGTTTCACCTCTCAAATTTTCACAACCCCCCAGAGTTTGACAACTCCAGCTGCTCGTTTTTTACACCGAAGCTGCTAGCCGCGCCCAACCTGTTTTCTTCCACGGCGACGCTGCCGATTTCCGGTCCGTGTGCTGCACCCGCAAACGGTGTGGCAGGAACGCCTGTGCACACAGCTTCTTCCGCGCCCGACGTTGCGTTCGCTGTTTCGAGTTTGTTCCTGAAGCGGGACGAGAAAATAAATCTGGCAGAGCTGGAATACCAGTATTCGTCCAAGTTCGGAACGGGAGCCGAATTTCGTTGTCGACACCGGGCCATCGGTGACAAAGATTTTGAAACGACAACAAGCCTCTTTTTCCCTGGCAACGCAAACCGTGGCGCCTGCGCGCTGGTCGCTGGCACTCTTCCGATTGGCTGTACCGCGAATGCGGATGGTTCGTGCACATTTTTGCAGACTAGCAATACAGCACGTAAGTGAATCGGAAAAGGGGGCTTACATTCCATAACTGGTGTGTCCCCCCTGCTTCAAGGAAAGCCCAAGCACCTGAGAAAGAGAGTTGTACGATGATAGTATCAACATTTCTGTTACAGTCGAGCTTCCTGCCCCACGGTACTTGCTTCCTCTGGAATTGGCGCCTCATCCTGCTACATGTGATCTCCGACAGTCTGATTGTGCTCGCCTACATGTCCATCCCGATCACACTGGTACACATCGTGCGGAAGCGAAAGGACTTGCCATTCAACTGGATGTTTCTTTGTTTCGGAATGTTTATCGTCGCTTGTGGTTTTACTCATTTCATGGAAGTCCTGACGCTCTGGCATCCAGTCTACTGGGCTTCGGGAGTGCTCAAATCCATTACTGCCGTTGCCTCGGTCAGCACGGCGGTTCTCTTAGTACGCCTTGTTCCTACCGCATTGGCGATTCCAAGCCGGGATGATTTGATCCGCAGCAATCAATCTTTGCGCGAGAGCGAGGAGAAGTACCGCCTCGTGATTGAGCACACCAAAGACTACGGGATATTCCTCCTGGACCCGCAGGGGTGTGTGGCTGGCTGGAATCTGGGCGCGGAGCGCATCAACGGCTATAGTTCTGACGAAATCATGGGCCGACATTTTTCCTGTTTGTTCACCAAAGAAGATGTGCAGGGAGGAAAACCAGACACAGAACTCAAGTGCGCATTGACTGACTCACAATTTGCAGACGAAGGCTGGCGTGTGCGAAAGGATGGCTCGCTCTTCTGGGCAAACGTCGTTGTCACTGTGATGCGAGACGCTTCCGGGAGGCTACTTGGCTTTTCAAAAGCGATCCGCGACCTGACTGTGCGCAAGCAGGCCGAAGACGCGCTGCTTCAACTCAATCGAGAGTTGGAAGCCCGTGTGGTGACGCGTACTGTTGAGTTGGAGGGTGCAAACTGTCGCCTCGCGGCGTCGCTCGCGGAAGTTGAGTTGCGTAGCCAGGAGTTCGGTGCGCTCCGTGAAATGGCACGAGCACTTGAGGCTTGCCAGTCGGGCGAAGAGGTATTTCAAGTAGTCAGACGCACCGCTCAGAATTTTTTCCCCAACGTATTCGGAGCACTGGGGGTAATTTCGCTGAGCGGCTTGGTCGAGGTCGTGGTGTCATGGGGTGAAAATATCCAAAAATATCCGACCTTTGCCACATCTGATTGCTGGGCTCTCCGCACTGGCCATTCCCACTGTCTTGATGACACTTCACCGGCAGGTCTTCGTTGCCTGCATCTGGATGAACAAATTGTGCAGGGTTCACTCTGCGTTCCCCTCCTCGCCTGGGGAGAGACTCTCGGCGTGCTCTTTTTCGGTATTCAAACCGTCCCCCGAAAGGACGCACAAGGGGATCCTCCAATCCTGAAGTCACATGAACGGTTGGCTTCAGTGATGGCAGAGCAGGTCGGAATAACCCTTGCCAATCTACAGCTGCGCGAAACTCTCAGGATGCAGGCCATTCGAGACCCTCTCACGGGACTATTCAACCGTCGCTACATGGAAGAATCGCTCGGTCGTGAAGTTCATCGGTCATTGCGCAGCAACTCGCCGCTAGGTGTCATTCTAATGGACCTGGATCATTTCAAGCTATTTAATGACACTTTTGGCCATGCCGGAGGTGACGCGGTCCTGCGTCTCGTCGGTGAGCTTCTGCGAGAGGGCATCCGTACAGAAGACATCGCTTGCCGCTACGGTGGGGAGGAATTCGCCATCATCTTGTCAGATGCCGCACTCGAAGTGATTGTTCAGCGCGCCGAATCACTGCGGCAGCTGATAAAGAATTCAATCGCAGTGCACATCGGACCTTCAGGGGGAGCCTTGACGGTTTCTATCGGCGTTGCGATATCTCCAGACCACGGCGGAAATGGTTATGATTTATTGCGCGCCGCGGATGAGGCTCTCTATAGTGCCAAGGCTCTTGGGCGTGACCGCGTCGTGGTTGCGAAGCGTGAGGGAACCGTGATTCGGTCAATTCCTCTTGTGGCCCCTGTCGCGATGCGCAAGCACCTGAATCCGAAGTTTCCGGGGAACTTTCGGCCGTGAAAGCCTCAGCCTTCGCGCCACAATATCTAGCTCAGCGGATCAGCACGAACGGCCGAGTACACTCCAAGTCATCAAGTCCATCCGGATGTTTGACTGTATCTTGGATCGAGTCATATTTGATTCCCGTTTGGAAGACTCGCCGTAGCCCGTCCAGACCACAGCCTCTTTCTACTTGAAAAGCGAGGATCTTGGCACCTGACATCTTGAGATATCCTGAGATCTTTTTTTCAGACATTCGTTTCGCGGCGCAGGCTGCTGAAAGCCACTGTAATGCTCTCTGAAAAGTTACTTCTTCTCAAGCGCGGAATATCTTTGTACTCAACAATTTGCTGACGCCCAAGCTGAAAGGATATAAACGATTCAGGGCGGACAGTGGCAGGGTCGAAGGGTTTGCTCTATACTGGTCTCGTGCAGAACAGAAACGGCAAATTCGCAGCCTCGCTGCTCCTCCTGCTGATGGTTCTCGATCTTTCTTCGGCGGGCGTCTGCATTGCGGGGACGTTTCCTGGATCACAAGCACGCACCGATGTAGCCCTGAGTTCCGTCGCCCAAGCGGATGCGCAGCCTGTCTCAGCGTCGGACGACGACGGCTGCTTCTGCTGCTGCACGCACATCTTGCCCGGCTCATTCTTTCTGCTCGAATCTCCTTCTCCGATGATTACTGCCGAAGGTGTTCGCATAGTTTCCGGTCCCACAGCACTGCCGCAGACCTTGTTTCACCCTCCTAAACAGTAACTTCGCAGTCCGTCTCTAACGCAGTTCCATTCACTCCTCTTTGCATCAGGCACGGCCTGATCGCGTGAGCTTTTCTTTTCGCGCACACGAGCGAGGAATTCTATGCGCATCGAACGAAAGATCGAAAAGTTCTACGCCGCCTGGAGTCCAAGCGTGCTCGCTCTCTGTTTTCTGTTGGTGGGCGAAGGCGCGGACGCGGAACGGACGACGGGCCAAGCGTTTCATGCCTATCTGAGCCGGGGCTCGGAACTTGACGCCTGGCAATTGCCGGCACTTCTTCTCATCTACGCGTTGGATGCGGCAAAGCGAAACGCGCCGGCGACGCCGCTCGAAGCAAAGGAAACACCCAGGCTGCAGGAAGCCATCGTGCTGCTCCCGTGGAAGGAGCGCGCGGTTTTCGCGTTACGCAGTGCAATGGGTTTCGACGACATGACCATCGGCGAAGTTGTGGAGATTCCCGTTCAAGAGGTTCGGAGAATTTGGATGAAGGCATTGTTCCGGCTGCGCGAACTGCTGCCGAAGGAGTTTTTTCAAGGGAGAAAGACATGAGGAAGGGAATCGCAAACATCATTTTTCGAGGCGCAGGAAGAGCGTACTTGTTTCTTCTGCTGCCACTCACGTGCTGGGGACAGGAGAGAACTCTGACGCTCGAAGAGGTTCTCGACCTAGCACGCACACGGGCACCAATCGTTCTTTCCGCGCGGGCGCGCATCGAGGAAGCGCGCGGACGCTTGAAGGGCGCTGCCATTCGTTTTCCGCAGAACCCGACGCTTGAAACGGAAGCAGGGCCAAGGCTTTCCACTCCTAGTAATTTTACGGATGTGGATGTGGCCCTTACGCAGGAATTCGAGCTGGGCGGGCGGCGCAAAGCGCGCATCGCCGGCGCCGAAGCAGGGGTTGCGAAGGAAATCGCCGACAGTGGCGAGGCCACGCGGCGGCTGCTTCGCGAAGTTGCCGCGACATTCTTGCGTGCACTCGCGGCGAACGAACGTGTGCGGTTGCTCACGACGACGGAAAAACTGGCACAGGAATTCCTGCAAATTGCGGATCGCCGCTACCGTGCGGGAGACGTGGCGATTCTCGAAGTCAATCTTTCGCGCACAAGCCTGGCCCGAGCTCGCGCCGAGCTGCGTATCGCAGCGGCGGACTTGAGCACAGAATTGGGAGAGCTGCGCGTCCTACTGGGAATGAAAGGGGGAGAGTCGCTAGTCGTAACAGGTGATTTACGCGAGCGCGGCGCATACGAGCAATCGGCGCTGTTGTCCCGGTCCCTCGCGGAACGGCCGGATTTTCAGGCCCTGCAGGCGGAACTCGGTGAAGCGCAAGCCGATGTGCGGCTTGGAGAAGGATTCAAGTGGCCCGACTTCGGATTCACGACGCGTTACAAACGGGACACGGGCGACAACGTGTACCAGGGTGGCGTGAAGATCACGCTTCCCATTTTTTCGCGCGGCCAGGAATTGCAAGCGGTGGGGTTTGCGCGCGCCGCGCGGATTCGCCTGGAAATGGAAGCGCTGCGAAACGCGGTCCAGCACGAGGTATCCAGCTCCTTCGAGACCTATGAAAGCCGAGTCGAAGCTTCGGGAGAGCTGGAGCGCGGAGCTCTGCCGAGCCTCGCCGACAACGAAACGCTGTCGAAGCGAAGTTACGAAGAGGGTGAGATCGGAATGGCTGAGTTGCTGTTAATCCGCAAAGAGACGCTGGACACGCGGCTCGCCTACGTAAACAGCTTGCTCGAAGCAAAGCTGGCCGAACTTGAATTGCAATTCCGAGCGGGAGTGCTCCGATGAAAACGACGATCATTACGATCCTGGCTTGTGCTTTATTCCTGATGGGCTGCGATAAATCCGGCGAAGAAAGAAGGGAAGTCAAACCCGCGCAAGGCTCCCCTGCGGCAAGTGCCGAACCTTCGACAGCACACACGCTGCGCATCAAGCCGGAAATGCTGCGCGATATTCGGGTAACAACCGCGCCGGTCGAAGTACGCGCGGGCGGAGAAGGCGCACAGCTTTTGGGCGAATTGAAAGTGAATGAAGGCCGCTACGCGGAAGTAGGAACTCCGATCGCGTGCCGCGTGGTGACCGTTCTCGCTGCTCCGGGGCAGGTCGTTCGGAAAGGGCAGCAGCTCGCGGTTCTGCAAAGCGTCGATATTGGAAGGGCGAGAGCGGAATCGGTTACCGCACAAACGCGGCTCGACCTTGCGAAGAAGACATTCGAGCGGAAGCGGAGTCTGGCCGCCGAAAATATCGTGCCGGCGCGGGAAGTACAGGAGGCCGAAGCCGGTGTGGCGACGGCGGAAGCGGGGGTACGTTCCGCGCGTGCGGGGCTCCGCGCTCTTGGCGCGAGTGACGAATCGTCTGACAGCTCCGAACTTATTCTTCGTTCTCCCGTGGACGGCACGGTGATTGAGCGAAACGCCATTCAAGGGCAGATGGCAGACCCGGCTCAACCTCTCTTCCGCATCGGAGATCTGTCCCTGCTCTGGCTGGTAGTGCATGCCTTCGAGCGGGACGCGGTGCGGTTGACGCCCGGTAGCACGGCGCGCGTAAGCTTCGCGGCTCTCCCGGGACGGGCTTTCACGGGAAACGTAACGCTTGTCGGCAAGCAGGTGGATGCAAGTTCGCGCACGATTCCCGTGCGCATCGAAGTCGCCAATTCCGAACAGCTATTGCGGCCGGGAATGTCCGCAACGGCGTGGGTTCCGGTCGGGAAAACTTCGGAGAAGGTGATTGCGGTTCCCGTCGCCGCTCTCCAGCGGATTGAAAACGAATGGCTGGTGTTTCTCCCCGCGGGACAGGACACGTTTGAGATAAGGCCAGTGGGACGGGGCCGCGATCTCGGTACGGAAATTGAAATTGTATCGGGACTGAAAGCGGGCGAGCGCGTCGTCGTCGAGGGAGCTTTTCTCCTGAAAGCCGAAGCGGAAAAAGCGCGCAGTGAAGGTTCGGAACATGAGCACTAGAGCGAGGGCACTGTGATCGACAAGATTCTAAAGAGTTCGTTTGCGCGTCCCGGACTGGCGCTCACCCTGGTGCTGGTGGGGACGGCGCTCGGCGCGATGTGGCTGCAGGAACTGCGGCGCGATGTTTTCCCGGATTTGGCGGCTCCGGTCTTCAACATCATAGTGCAGAACCCGGCGATGGGACCGGAAGAACTGGAGACGAGCATTGCGATTCCGATGGAGGCCGCGCTTGCAGGCTTGCCGGATGTAAAACGCATCCGTTCAAATTCGCAGCAGGGCGTCACGCAGGTGACGATCGAATTTCTGCCCGACGCTGACTATTACCGCTCACGGCAATTTGTCGCCGAGCGCGTCGGTCAAGCCGGAAATCAATTGCCCCCCGGAACGGATGCTCCTTTGATTTCGAGCCTGACGGGACGGCTGAACGAGATTTTCGAATTCACACTCGAAGCCGATCCGGGAACGACGGATTTGATGACGCTCCGCGATCTGGCGGAATTTGATGTGCGAAACCGTCTTCTCGCGGTACCGGGCGTGGCTGCGGTTGAACGGCTCGGCGGATATCTGCGGCAGTTCCAGGTGCAACTCGATCCGGATCGCATGTCGGCGCGCCGCGTTTCGCTGACGGAGGCGATGCACGCGGTCGAAGGCGCAAACCTGAATGCCTCGGGCGGTTTCATCGTGCAAGGTTCGATGGAATGGACTTTGCGAGCCGTAGGTCGTGTACAGACGGTGGACGATCTGCGAAGCACGGTCGTTGCGGTGCATAGCACAACCCCGGTGATGCTTGGTGATGTCGCTGAAATCCGGGAGGCACCGGCAGTCCGGCGTGGCATTGCGCACCGCCTGAAAGGTGAGGTCGTGAGCTGCCGCATTGTGAAACAGTTCGGCGCAGACACGGTGCAGGTATCGCAAGGAATACGCAAAGCGGTGGAAGACATCCAGAAAAGTTTGCCGAAAGGAGTGCAACTGAGAATTGTGTACGACCAGTCGGTGCTAGTTGGCAGCGCGCTCGGCGGTGTCAGCCGCGCCATTTTTCTTGGGGCATTTCTCGTCGTCGGCGTTCTTCTCGTTTTGCTGGGCGATGTCCGCGCAGCGCTGGTAGTGACCGTGACGCTTCCACTCTCCGTGTTCCTCGCGGGGCTGATTCTGAAACCGTTGGGCGTTGGCATAAATACGATGACGCTTGGCGGCCTCGCCATTGCCGTGGGGCTGCTGGTGGATGCGGCGATCATCATGGCGGAAAACATTGTGCACCGCATGACGGTTCATCGCGGAGAAGGCTCGCGCAAAGAGCAGGCGCTTCAAGCCGCATCCGAAGTGGGCCGTCCGATCGCTTTTGCCACGCTCATCGTCATTGCTGTTTTTCTTCCGCTGTTTGCGATGTCCGGTATTGAAGGGCGGATTTACATGCCACTGGCAGCCGCGGTGATTGCTGCAATCGGCGCTTCACTTGTGCTGGCGTTGACGCTGGTTCCGGTGGCGTCCGCCTTGCTCCTGCGGCCGCGGCCCGAAGGAAAACCCGAAGATGTCTGGCTGGTGCGGCGGTTGAAACAAGCGTACGCGCCTGTTCTGGATGCCTGCATTCGCCGCCCGAAGACCGTATTGCTGGTCGCGGTTCTCGTGACGGCCCCGACGATTGTCGCAGGATTCTACGTGGGTTCCGATTTCATGCCAAAACTGGATGAGGGTGCGTTTCTGATTCAAACCATACTTCCGCCCGAGGCTTCGCTCGATCAGGTGGACCGCGTCAACCACCAGTTCGAAGACGCGCTTCGCGAGTTCCCGGAAGTGGAGGATGTTGTCCGGCGCAGCGGACGTGCGGAACGGACGGAAGATCCGATGCCGCACACGATGTCCGACGTTTTGGTTGTTTTGAAACCGAACCGCGCGCGTTCAATGGAGGAACTGGAGCGGGCAATGCGCGAGAGGTTGGAGCGAGTGCCTGGCGGTTCGTCTCTCTTCACGACTCCGCTCGGCATGCGCATGGACGAAGGCTTGGGCGGAACTCCGGCCGATTTGTATGTCCGCATCTTTGGATCAGACCTCGAGCAACTCTCGCAACTCGGAGAACGCGCGCGCGCGATCATGTCGCAAGTGAAAGGCGTAACCGATTTGCGCGTGGAAAAACTGACGGGGATGCCACAGCTGCGCATCGCGATCAATCGCCCCGCTGTCGCGCGTGTGGGGCTGACTCCGGGTGATGTGATTTCTGCCGTACGTGTCGGCCTCGCCGGACAAGACATGTCCGAAGTATGGATTGGGCAACGAAGATTCGACCTGGTTCTGCGATTGCAGGATGAATCGCGGAACGATGCAAATGCGATTCGGCGTATGTTGATTGACGGCCACGATGGAACGCGGATTCCACTGGGCCAGCTTGCGGATATCGAAGAGACGTTCGGTCCCGGCGCCATTCGGCGCGAAGCAGGAACGAGGAGAATCGCGTTGGAAGCCGGTGTCGATGGCCGCGATCTGGGCAGCACAGCGTCGGACATCCGGTCGCGCTTCACAAAGCAACTGCAGCTGCCGCCTGGATATTTCTTCGACGTAGGAGGCAAGGTGGAAGGACAGGAACGCGCCGCGCGTTCGCTGGCCGTAGCCATTGGGGTGGCATTGTTCGCGGTATTTCTACTGCTCTATCTGGCGCTCGACTCCACGGCGGAGGCAGCAATGATTCTGGCCACCATTCCTGTGGCGTTTGTCGGAAGCATTGTTGCTCTTTTACTGGCGGGTGAAACGTGGAACGTTTCCTCGCTTGTAGGATTGATTGGTCTTTTCGGAATCGCAGTACAAAACGGATTGGTGCTGGTGACGCAGACACGCGCGCTTGTGGCCGAAGGCAAGCCGCTTGGCGAGGCGATCCGCGAAGCGAGCATCGGGCGCGTTCGACCGAAACTTATGACTGCTGCGACGGCGATTTGCGGTTTGCTGCCCATCCTCCTGCTGCGCATGCACGGCACGGAAATCGAGCGGCCGCTGGCAATTGTGATGACCGGAGGATTAGTAACGTCGACGATTTTCATCTTGTTGGTGCTGCCGACCATTTATCCCTGGTTCGTGAAGCGCGAAGGAAAGATAGCAACGGAAGCAGGTAGGTGAACGCCGGCTGCCCTCACTAAAGACACTGCCCAAGCTTCGGACGTGGGCTCGATGCTGCGTTCTTGCCGACGAAATGCGTGTCACCTAAGCCTAAATGTGATAGAACCCGCGAGGGTGGCTGTGAGGCGTAAAAGGCAAAGCTTGGGTCCAGTCCGCGCACGCGGCAAAGGGTAAGTACCAGCATATGATGAGTTACCAGCTCACACTCACTTCGTTACTCGAACGTGCGGGGAAGATTTTCCCAGACGTAGAGATTGTTTCAAAACGCCCGGACGACCGGGCCATGTCCTACAGGTACCAGGAATTTTACCGGCGAGCGCGATCGTTTGGTGCTGTTCTTCAGGATTTCGGTATTCGGCCAGGTGACCGTGTTGCGACGCTGATGTGGAACCATCATGTCCATCTCGAGGTCTATTTCGCAATTCCATCCGTTGGTGGAGTGTTACACACACTTAATCTGCGACTGCACCCAGACGAATTGTCCTACATTGTGAACCATGCGGAAGACCGGTTTTTGGTAGTCGATGACATTCTGCTTCCTCTTTTCGAGAAAATCAAAAAGAACGTCAACCTTGAGCGGGTGATTGTAAATCCGTTTGGTGGAGGAGGCGTACCCTCCGCATACCACAGCTATGAAGCATTGGTGCAATCCACCCAGACCACTCCGAACTATGCGGAACTGAGTGAGCAGGATCCAGCAGCGATGTGCTACACCTCAGGCACAACCGGAAAACCCAAAGGGGTGGTGTACAGTCATCGGGCGCTCGCGCTGCACTCTTATTCCATTTCTCTGCCTGACAATTTTTCCCTTTCGCGGCACGATACGATCCTGCCGGCGATGTCTATGTTCCATGCCAATGCATGGGGAATACCGTTTGCGGCCGTAATGAATGGAAGCAAACTTGTTTTGCCGGGCCCGAACCTGCAGCCGGAAGCTATCCTTGATTTACTCAGCACGGAACAGGTCACTTTTACGGGCGCGGTACCGACAGTGTGGTTGGGTGTCGTCGACAAACTCGAAAAAGAGCCGGGGCGATGGAAACTGAGGGAAGGTCTCCGTATTGCAGTGGCCGGATCTTCCTGTCCGGAAACCTTGTTCCGCCGATTCGATAAATTCGGCGTAAAAGTGATTCAGCCATGGGGAATGACGGAGACGACTCCGATTGCTACGGTATGCACCCTGAAACCGCATATGGATTCGTGGGGAGAAGTAGAGAAGTACGCACTTCGCGCGAAGCAGGGAGTGCCGTCGCCATTCATCGATATCCGTGCGACCGATGGGGTGAAGGAAGTGGCTTGGGACGGGCAAACTCCAGGCGAGCTCGAACTGCGTGGACCCTTTGTTGCCGACAGTTACTACAATCAGCCGGACGCTGGGTGCAGTTGGACAATCGATGGATGGTTTCGAACAGGAGACGTGGTCACGATCGATGCGGATGGATATGTAAAGATTACAGACCGGACCAAGGACCTGATTAAGTCCGGCGGCGAATGGATCAGTTCGATTGACGTGGAAAATGCTCTGGTTGCGCACCCCGATGTTGCAGAAGCCGCGGTTATCTCTGTGTGGCATCCGAAATGGCAAGAGAGGCCGCTGGGGATTGTCGTCACAAAACCGGGAAAGACAATCGCCTGCGCGGACCTGCACGCATTTCTTCTGCGCACGTTTGCCAAGTGGCAATTGCCAGATGATTTTGTCTTTGTGGAGGAGCTTCCGCACACTTCGACTGGAAAATTGTTGAAGTCGGAGTTGCGGCGGAGATATCAAGACTGGAATAGAGGAAGGAGCCAAGTGCAGTGAAACAGAAGACACAAAAAGAGGTCAAGACATCCGGCTGCATCCGGTGGCTATTTCCCTCCACCTTCCACCTGACCTCTTAAGAATGTGCAGTGCCCATCGACTGCACCTCGGACAATCAAACCCGCCGTAGACGATGGCAAGGGTTATATCAGAACTGAAACCACAGCAGATAGTTCCTACACACAGTACGCTCCGCCTTTGTCCGCGAACCGCACCCTCTTATCCTCATCCAACTTGCTGACGATCGACCGTTCCTGAGTGCGTGACCGTCCGCGGGTGGCGCGTTTGTCTCGAGTGTGGATGGATCTGGTGCCGCATCGCAATAACAAAACGCTTCTAGCCATACCTCGCCAGAGTGCGACTCTTTCTTCGATTTTGATGTCGGCCGCGTCAAGACGTGAAGGTCCGAATGGGAAATCGGAGGTTTCTTGCGAGAACCTAGAGTTTCCGTCAGTTCGCTGAAACGAAACGGCATTATTCGGCACCACCTACTAGACCCATCGGATCCCAAGACAAGCAAAAAGAAACTGCCGAAGCTGGTGAGCCTTGCGCGGATCACAAGCGGTTGCACGCCGATGAGAGGGGAAATCATGAAGATCCTACGTTTTAGAGTCGTGGCCATGTTGCTGTTCGGGTTGTTCTCCACCTACGCGTCGTCCGGTGCACCAAAAGTGCCACCCCAAGAGCGGCCGAAGACGGCCGCCGCCGCGGAAGAACAGGTGTCGCCCGAAGAAAAGGCCCGGCGCAAGGACTGGAACGACTCCATGCTGCGCAAACCGGCGCCCAAGAAAGGATGCTTCAACGCCGCGTATCCCCGCACTGAGTGGAAGGAAGTTACTTGCGTGAAGGCGCCGAACATCCCAACGCCTCCGCGACATGGGCCGCGCCCCGCCGTGGTCGGGAACAACAACGACATCGCAGCGAAAGCACCTTCGGGACACATCACCCAGGCGATCGGACATTTCGAGAATGTTACGAACGTGACCAGTGAGAGCGGCCCCATCGGCAACACGGGACCCTCGGTCGCCAACGCGTACACGCTGCAGATCAACACCGACTTCTTCACCGGCAGCAGCGCTTGCACCGGCTCGCCGAATACGGGATGCCAAGGCTGGGAGCAGTGGGTTTATTGGAATACAGGCCCCGGCAACGGCTCGGCGTCCATGCAGTACTGGCTCATCAGCTACAACGCGAATTGTCCCCCGAACAAGGGATGGATCCAGGTACCTGTCCTTGGAACTTCCTGCTATAAGAACAGCGCCAAGGCCGTGTCGGTGCCCAGCCAGCCGATCACCAACATGGGCAAGTGGACCCTCACCGGCAGCGCCACTTCGACCGGCGACAGCGTCGCCATGTCGACAGGTACCAATGTATATACAGCTAACGGAGACAACGTCGTTGCCGCCTCGAGTGCCTGGACGATTGCCGAGTTCAACATCTTCGGGCCGGGCGGCGACACCTCGGGAAACGGCAGCACCGCTACCTTCAACGCCGGAGCCTCGTCCAACACGCGCACCGAGATCATCTATGGCGACACCAAAGCGCCCAAATGCGTGGCGCAAGGTTTCACCGCCGAGAAGAACAACCTCAGCTTCGGGCCCACCGCTCCGGCAGCGACCGCACCCGGACCTGCGGTGATCTTCCAGGAGAGCATCGCCGGAGGTGCAACCTCCAACTGCGCCGCCGCCTCCACCATTGGCGACACCCACCTGCGAACTTTCAGTGGCCTTTTCTACGACTTTCAGGCGGCCGGTGATTTTACCCTGGCCGAAGTTGGTCGCGATTTCTCAGTGCAAACGCGGCAGGTGTCGGGAGCGCCGACCTGGCCGGACGCGACGGTGAACAAAGCCGTCGCCGCACGCTTCGGCAAGACCCAGGTCGCGGTTTGTCTCCTGTCACCGGGAAGAGATGAAAGAGCGGCGATTCACGTCGACGGCACGCTAACGCCGGTGGCGGACGGCCAGACACTGGAGCTGCCTGGCGGCGTCGGTATCGCTCGGCAAGGCAACGTCTACCAGCTCACGAGCGAAGAGGGTGATTCCATGCGCGCCACAGTCAACCCCACGTGGATCGACGTGGCCGTGGGCTTGGGCACATGGCCTTCCTCGGTACACGGCCTCATCGCTAACCCCAATGGAAATGTCAATCAGATCGCGGCGCGCGACGGCTTCGTACTGACCAGCCCGTTCAACTTCAATGACCTCTATCACCGATTTGCCGACAGCTGGCGGGTTTCCGGTGAAAGTTCCATGTTGTCAGTCTGCAACACCGGGAAGTCTATCGAAGTCGGCATTCCCAAGCGGCCTTTCTATGCCACGGACCTCGAGCAGGGCATCCGCGCGAAGGCGCAGGGAGTCTGCACGGCGGCCGGCGTGAAAGCGGGACCGCTCCACGACGCCTGCACCCTCGACGTCGCGGTGATTGGTAACGACCTCGCAGCGAAGGTGTTCGTTGGCCAGCTTCCACCGGCGGTCGTCGGCACGACTACCGGAGGTGGTGGCGGCATCTTCGAGAAGTGGTGGTGGTTTTTCTTGCTGCTGCTTCTCATCATCCTCCTTCTGTGGTTTTTGATGCGCAAAAAGCCGTAATTCATTCGCAGACCGTTATTAGTGTCGCAGAGCGGTCACTGAAAATTTTCCGGCCGCTCGGCCGGCCCGCTGCGGGCTAACTACGAGGAAGAAGCAAGGAGGCTGGTCGATGCCGTCAAAAAAGAAGTTCCAACCGCGTAGATCGGGCACAGATAATCGACCGCTATCGCTTGAGTCCTTGACGCGGACGAATTACGAGCCACCGACGAAAGAACGGCCCGATCAGATGACTTCGTTCATGGGTTGGAACGGATTCATCCTCCATCATGGTTCTCCCGAACAACGCCTCGGTTTTACGAGCCTCAAAACCCAACGGGATGACATTGAAGCGTGGGTGATGACGGCACACGTCCCGTATCAGTTTGGGCTTCCCATCCTTTCCACACAGAAGCTGTCCCGATCGAAACGGGCAAAGACTCCAAAGAGGCTCCAGGCGGTCACCGAGCCGCTACATCATCCCTGGAACGCCAGGTACTACAGCCCGGCGGCGGCAGCGATCCCGGAAAGAGTCCTGCGCAACGCGAAGGGGAAGCGAGCGATTCCCACGGATGCGCTCGACGCTCTCTTCTTTGGCCCCGACGACCGGAAGCCGTACTACCCGAATCCGTATCCATGGAATTGCATCGGCCGGCTCGAGGACGTCAACGGGTCGTCCATGGGTTCGGGCGCCCTGGTGGGAAGGGACCTGATCCTGACGGCTCGGCATGTCGTCAACGGGAACCCGACCCCTTCCATCAAGTTCGTTCCCGGCTATTACAACGGTCAATCGTCGTTCGGCCCGTCCTTTTTCTCGTGGGTTCAGGCTGCAACCTTTTATGATGGCTCGGATCTCGGTGCATGGGATTTCGCGCTTCTTCGCCTCTTTCAACCCCTCGGTGATTACGCGGGCTATTTTGGCGTTCGCACCTACAATGACGATTGGGACGACGAGAATGTCTGGGCTGCGGCGGGATATCCTTCGATGGGCCCCTACAACAACCAGGTTCCGTCGTACCTCCTCGGTGTTGCGATCGACGACGAGGACACAGACGGTGACGCGGCCGAACTCGATAGCGAAAATCAAGACAACTCCAAAGGGAACTCAGGCGGGCCGCTTTGGGCCGTGTGGCCCAATGGCCCTTACGTTGTCGGGGTGACGTCGGGAAATCACAAAACGGACTACGGTCCGTTTGGAGATGATTTCTACGTAATGAATGCCGGTGGTAAGGCCATGGTGGATCTTGTTGCGTTGGCTCGTCTCCAAATCGACACCAGCATTCATGTCAGCCAGCCGCACCTCACTTTTGGCTGAGAAAAGGAACCCTCTATTGCTGGCGACCGCATTGGGAAAAAAAGCAAGGCCTGCTTTTGCGGGACTTGGTTGCATGTAAGCTCACAGCCCCGAATTGCGTCCCGGAGTGATTGCCAGCCCTGGTCAGTAAACCGCAACGTTTACGGTTATCTCGTAGAACACGGCGGGTGCAAATGCTTGGTCAAAAGAAGAGGACCTCCCGCCGCTGGGATGATTTTACAACTTATTGTCCGGCGTGCCGATGCTCCACAATTCTTCGCTAATCTTTTTCGAAGATTTCTCCAAGGCGCGTCCTCGCCGTGTGCTGAGATCATCGATGCGTTTAGGGCACGCGTTCGCAGGCAGGTTCGGTCAGCCCGCATCCAAAGGGAATTGATTGCCGTTTGCCGGCCATCTCTTTGCTTCCGTAGTTGGTGGAAACCCAATCTTCGCGAGGTGTCGGTACTATTTAGGCATCGGAATCGATACTGCCTTGCCCGCGCCACGCTCCGCAATCCAGATCGTATCGCCGGCAGGTTCGACTCCGGTTGGAGTGTTAAGTCCATCCTTCAGGACAGTAACGCTCGCCTTGTCGCCAGTTACGGTGAGAGCAGAGATCTTGCCGCTGCCATTCTCTGCGAGGAGGAGCTTACCGTTCGCAGCGCGCATGCCATCCGGCCCTTTCACCGGCTGGTCCATCCAGATATCGACCGGTGTTCCCGGCTTGCCGGTGGCATCGACGGGAATGCGATAGAGCTTGTTGAAGATCACATTGTTCACATAGAGCATGTCACCGAGGAAGGCAATGCCATCGACGCCCCTAAGCGTCGCATGTTCCAGATAAAGTTCTGCGGTGGAGGCTCCCGCCGGCAACCTGAAGATTCGGCCAGGAATCGTGTCCGTGATATACAGCGCCTTATCCGGTCCGATCGTGAAATCGTTGCAGACATTGCTGTCTCCTGGCAGGTTCCAGCGGATCTTCGGCGTGCCAGTCGTGAGATCGAAGCTTCGCAGCGCGGTATGCCGTTGGGGCGGAGTGGTATTTGGCACTGGCGTCAGTTGGCATGTCCACAGCGTGTTGGTTGAGGCGTCCGCCAACATGCCGAGGAAAAACGTCCCCGGACCCTCTGTGCTGACGTCGATAAACTTGTCCGCCGTGGTAGAACCTGGACGCACCTTATAAATGAACGGCGAACTGGCGCTTCCGACAATCAGCACGCCGCCTGGCGCTACGGTCAAGCTTTCCGGCTGTGATTTCGCATCCGCGATCAGAGTGTCAGCGGCGGAGGCGGCTTGGACAAAACTCATGATCAAGGCAACGGAGACAGCGAGGCGGCGAGCGTTCGATCTGGACATCATCAAATCTCCTCAGAATGGATCTGTACCTTTGGAAGCAGGATTAGACCACAGTTCAGAAGACCCCCGCCACATTCTTCGGGAACACCAAATCGAGCAAGCCGGTAAGCGCTGCCGAGCAATCCCGAATCAGTACTTCGTCGCTGAGCGGCTCGGCCACAGCGCCGTCTGGGAACTTTCCAGAACAATTCGCCGAGTTACTTAAGTGCAGTAGGGGCGAAACGTCGTCCCTTAGAGTCGGTGAGCAGTTCGATTTCAACTCGCTGCTCTCGACGTCGTGACGATTGCGGACGAGACGGGTGCGCAGATGAAGCAGCAGATGCTGCGGTTTCATGGCCGCTGATGCCGCCAAGGCAGCCGCCAGCAAATGAGGTGTTGTTGCTGGATGAAAGTACAGATGCCAGCCTTGTTCGGCAATCAGTTGATAGGCGTGACCTCCGCGCTCAGATGATTGCTTTGGAAACGCCAACGTGTTGTAGGATGTCGGCATGAAGAAAAGCGCTCTCACTTCAAAACAATCAATTTCCGTTGTTTGTCCGACGTGCGGGGTAGCTGCTGGGAAACGATGTACTTTGCACGCAGGCGGCCCGCGCTTTTACCCGCATACCGACCGGCAGCTCAAAGCAATCGAAGCGATTGAAACGAAAACAAACCGCTAACCTGCTCTGTCCAAATTGCAAGACGATATTCACGCACGCCAAAATTGACGACCAACTGCAGAATTACTTTTTTCCGCTCAAGCCTGCATTATCAGCGGGTGGTCAAGTCATCGAATGCAAGAACTGCCGCGAGACCGCTATATTTCAAACGGTCAATGTTTTTTATCCAGCGTAACCCGGGAACCCAGCCAGAGATCAGATGTTTCCGACTACCCCTAGTAAGACTCCGTAATGGATATCGTGTAGATACAAACGATCCCCCATCTTGGTATATTCTCCGCGTCAACAATCGGTGGCTCGCGCACTTGATATTTTTCGCTACGACGAAGAGGACCATCCGATCTGGATTCAGGCTTGCGACTCGATGTCGGAGGCGCGGCAATTCGTTCAGACAGATTATGCCCGGAAAGCAAGGGAGCACCTGATTTTTGACCGTGAGACTGAAACTGGAATACCGGCAAACTTCGACTAGCGTTTATCCGCATTTTAGAAATCTGTTGACAAAGGGAATTTTACTATATAAATATCAAACAGAATGGTTCATTTAGCCATTTGAATAAATTCATCCGCATCTGGTCCTGATTGCGCCCAGCCCGCCCGATCTGAACGTTGGTGTTGTGCGCCCGTACCGTCAATTGACTTGCCAAGACTGCCGACGTGAGATCGAAGTCATTCGCGATGTTAAATTTGCTCACACGTTCCCGTCCCGATGTGTCTGTGGCTCAGCGATGAAGAAAGCGTACTCGCCTCCCAGTTTAAAAAAACTCACGGAGACCGAAGCGCTACAGCTTTTGGTTGGTATGGAAGAGCCAAAGTATCTCAAGGCGGGCGGTTACTAAAACTGGATAAGAACTCCGCCTTCGAAAATGTCGTTTTGTGGTGACCATCATGAATAGAATGACCACGATCCTTGAAGTCGTCACGTCGGCAGCATTACTAGTAGCGGGATTTTACTGGCTGTATGACGGTAGCCAGAACAAAACAGCCAGCGGTCCAATGGCGGTGATTGCGGGAGCTTTCTGTTTGGCGGTCAGCATCGTCATGCTAGTCTCCGCAGTCAAGTCGATTTTGTGGCATCGGCAAGCATTGAAACATGCCATGCGCGGACAACACGCAAGACACTAAGCGCCTGCTCATGAACAATGCAGTTCTCCTTCGCTGTGGCACGCCAGAATGTGGCGGGGGCTATTCGTGTGCCGGAACTTGTCGAATCGTGGATTACAGAAGGCCGTGAAGTTGCCGAGGAGCTGGATGTGTTTGTTTTGTCTGGGTTCGAAGATCTCACCCATGGTGTTCCTGGCATCCAGGATCATAGCGCGGAATCCAGCCGGCCAAGAGAACTGACAATGACTATTTCACGTCCGACTCTGTGCCGGGGAGGGCTGGCATCGCTGAATCTCAACAGAGAGATACGCCGGACAGAGTGATCTCAAAAAGTCTTGAACGTCAAAAATCTCGCCGGCGGCGACGGCGCCTGTGGTCTTAACCAACCCATTGACGACGCGTTGAGTCGCTTCCGCCACAATAGTTGCGGTGATCGCATAGATATCTCGCCCGCGCGCTGTAGCACGCCGTTCCTCGCTTCCCCTTCGCACGACTACATCGACAAGGAAGATTTGAGACGAACGCCCACTCTCGTCCGCCGCCGTCGGTCCCGGTGTATTCGGATCGCGGATGTCCTTGAGGGGCTCGAGATTCAGGTATGCGCGAATCTCAGGAGTCTTCAGATGCCGTGAGATGGTGATCGTTTCGGAGAGTGCGAGGCCCATGACTTCCTGCGGTCCGAACGGCAAGGGGAAACTCCACGTGCGTGCCGGCGGCGAATCAGCGCGCTCCAACGTATTATTCGAAAAGATGAAACGCTTGCCGGTATTGCGCTGACCTGTCAACCGAGTACCCCGTGTCGGCTTCCAGCTATCGAGCGCGGTCGCGACACTGATTTCGTCTGCGGCATTCCAGTCGTCCATGGCCGCAGTGGCCAGCAGGTCGCTCAGTCCACCGTAGAACGCCATGGCCGGAGCAACCACGACGGCCGCTTCTCGTGCTGCGGCTGAAAACTTCTCAAAAACGCCAAGGACGGCCGTCTGTTCGGCAGCCACATCCAAGTAGTGAATGCCCGAGCGAAGCGCAGCTTCGATGACTGGCGCCGCTGTATCGACAAACGGCCCTGCACAATTTATAACCGCGGCGGCCCCGGCAAGTGCGCGGTCGAGTGAAGCTGGATCGTCCACCGTTGCGACGCGCACTTCCGATCCTGGATGCACGTCGCTCAGGGTTTTTAACTTCGCGGCGTCTCGACCACAAAGGACGGGAGTCCATCCGCGTTTTAGCAATTCTGAAACAACGAAGCGCCCAGTGTGTCCATATGCGCCAAAAACGCTCACGGTTTGATTCGATGTCATTGACGAGTTCCTTTTGCAATGAACTGCTTCTCATCTCACAACTGTGACGCTTCTTCGGAAGTTCTTTTGTTTCGGTACCTTCTATTGTATGGACAGCCAATGTGCGCGTAGTTCCTTGTTGAATTCTGCCGAGCGCTCCTCGGGGAAAAATATTCTGGCGCCCTTGAACTCCACCCGACGCCGCGTACCTGGAATGTTGTCGGCCAGCCAATGCGACCATTTCAGATCGAAATATACATCGTCCGTTCCCCAGATGATCAGTGTTGGAGCCGTCAACGTTTTCAGCCGTGCTTCAATGGCGAGGGTGTGCTGGTTGTCGAAGGCTGCGAGGAAGCGTTGCAGGTCGCGGGTACGTTGCTCGGTCCGGACCAGCGGACGGAGGTATTGTTCGATGCTGTCGTCACTCAGATGCTCCGGGTGTTCATACGCCGGCCCCAGGGCTTGCGGCGATCGATAGATGCTTTTGTCCGACAGCATCGCATCAAGCGTTCCACGTAAACCACCGGCGGCGGCCATCGCCAGGAACTGCTTGAAGGCTTCGGGGGGCCAGTTGTCATGAGTGTCGCAATCGGTGAGTGTGAGGCTGCGCACCCGCTCCGGATACAACGCAGCGAAAATCTGTGCAATACCGCCGCCGCTATCGTTGCCCACGAGATCCACTTTGTCGATGTGCAGGGCATCAAGAAATTCCTTCAGCATTTTGGCATTGGCCGTAACCGAAACGTCCTGATCCGGAGCGATTTCGGTATCGCCGTGCGCAAGCAGATCCACAGCTATGCAGCGACGCAGGTCGGATAAATCTTCCAACTGATGGCGCCACAGGTGTCCGTTCAGCAGCACACCATGTACGAACAACGCGACCGGCCCCGTGCCTTGCTCCGTGTAGCTGATACGCCCCGACTCCGTCTGCACACTGTGTTGAATCGGCGATGATTGTTTTCCATTCATGGTAGACACCCCTGACCTTTCGTTGCGTGGCATCACACGCGTGTCTGTGCTTGCACGCCCCGACATCACCGCACTCAGGGATAACCCGATGAGCAGGGCGCCGGACAGCGATGCAGCTACCGACAGTGCAACTCGAGACTGTTTTCAAGGAACATTTACAGCCATTTTGTTTCGGTTCATCGTCAAGCCTTTCTCGCCGCGCTCGCGGAATGCGCTTCCTTCAACTTCTTTGCGCACTCAACACAGCACACCTCAACCGTCTGGCCGCCGATCTTGACCTTGATCGAACTCCCATCCAACTTGCAGTCGCAAGCCGCACACGTGGTTTCAATCATGACGTTCCGCTCCTTGAATACCCGAAGTCCGGGTGCGACCAGTAGGCCACGCCGGAAGAGAGCGGCGCTGTCAGAATCTTTAGCGATCTTTAGTGGTTTGCTTGAGCAGGACTAACGATACAAGGCCGACTGCCGGAACTCGGACGGCGAACGGCCGTAAGCCTCGCGGAACGCGGCACTGAAATGGCTGTGACTCGAGAAGCCGAGCTCCAGGCTTAAAGCGGTCAGGTCGTCATACTGCGCGAGTAGATCTAGTGCGCGCGCCAGCCGTAGTCGCAACTGGTAGCGATACAAGGGCAGACCTTCGACTTGTTGGAAGACCTGCGTGAGATAGACCGGGGAGCCACGCACTTCGGCGGCGATTTCGGCCAACGTCCAGCGCGGCGCCAGATCGCTGGCCAGCACAAGCTTGGCTCGATCCACCAGGCGCTGCTGTCCCACACTGGCGCTCGGTGCGTGCGTGGTGCGTGGCCCCAGCGCCCGCCGCAGTAGGGTCAAGGCTAGGCTTTCTGCTTCCAAAGGTTCGGCGATATTCTGGCGCAGGCTGTGCCGCAGCAGCGCCGCAAGCGCTTGAGCCCGTCCATCAATTCGAAGACGATGCTGGCGAAACGCCAGCATCGCACTGTCGCGCAAAAAAGCACGTGGCGCCAGTTCACGCAGCAGCGATTCATTGATTTCTAGCGTCAGACTGGCATCGCCGCCGGGCACGGGGTGGCTGACCCGGTAGCCTTCGCTGGCGTTGAAAAAGAGCACCTGGTTGGCTTCGGCAACTGCCTGGTCGTTTCCCAGATGCCGCACATAAACGCCGCGATAAGGAAACACCAGCTGGGTAGTGGCGGTGCACTCTTCCGCGGTCTGGTGCCGGCAGCTGCCCTGGCAATAGGTGTCCCGGATCGCCACGGTCGGAGTTTTCAGGAGAGACTGAACGACAAATTCAGACATGCGTTTTTACTTTCGTTCTTTAACGCCGCATTCTGACGCGGCAGTACCAGAAAGTGTATCACTCCCGTCGTTGCGACCTTGCAAATGACCCGAGGGAGCATTCGGACGAGTACTGGCTGCATTCGAGGTAACATCTCCGGGACGAATTGGTTTTCAAGCGGTTCAAGCACCCAGAGCGCGGCGCGATTGCTCGCTGTTGAACTCCTCCAGTAAATCGCCAATCTGGTTTGCTGTTGCGGACTGTTGGTTAGGCCGACCTACGAAGCAGGGGCCTTGAGTGGAAAAACAACGGTAATTTTCGTCCCCAAAGCATTGGAATCAATAGTCAATTCGCCGTGAGAGTGGCGCACGCGCTCGCGCATTCCTCTGATTCCGACGCCCACGCCTTGGGATTGGATCTCTGCGAATCGTTCTTGCGACATTCCCCTGCCCTGATCCTGGACCTCCGCATAAATCTTGTCGGGCTCGCGCGCGATACGGACTATGGCAGTTTTGCTTCCTGAATGGCGATGGATGTTTGTCAGGCATTCTTGCACGAGTCGAAAAATGGCAAGTTCCATCTCCGGGGCAAGCCTTTCGAGGTTGTCTGGAGTATTCAGCTCAATACTCAGACCACTGCGTTCTGTGAGCCCCGCTGTGTACCAGCGCAGTGCGGATAAAAGTCCGCTTTCCTCCAGCATTGGCGGATGCAAAAGATACGACGTCGTACGAATCTCTTGGAGCAGATCCTGAACTAGATCATGGGCATCTTTGATGCTTTCGGATAGTCGCGAAGGCTCGCCCTTCGCGTCTTTTTCTATCCGCACAAGGGTCATACCCAGTGCAGCCAGATTCTGACCGACACTGTCGTGCAGTTCACGGGCAATGCGCCGGCGTTCCTCGTCCTGAGCCAGCATCAATCTTCCGGAAAGATCTCGGAGCTGATCCGACTGTTGCAGGATCTCAGAGTTCCGCCTCCGCAACTCTTGAGTTCGAAATTGCACTTGGGTGTCGAGCGCATCCGCGAGGGTGCGAAAACGTTGTTCGCTTTCTTGCAATTCACGCTCGACTCGTTTACGACCGGTGACATCACGCGCTATTTTCGAAGCACCTATGGTTTTGCCTGTGGCATCCTTGATTGGAGAAATTGACACTGATATATGAAGCTTAGTGCCATCTTTCCGCAGGCGAATGGTGTCGAAATGATCGATTCGCTCTCCCTGGCTGAGTCGCGCAAGAATTCTTGTTTCCTCGTCCCGACGATCAAGGGGAATGATCATCGAGATAGATTGGCCTATGGCTTCTTGGGCAGTGTATCCAAAGAGTTGCTCGGCGCCTGGGTTCCAACTCGAGATCACGCCATCTAGAGTTTTACTGATAATCGCATCATCGGAAGAATCCACAATTGAGGCGAGCAATCCGATGGCCTTGTCGGCTCTCAGACGCAATAGAGGGAGTTCGTCCAATATTGATTGCGTAACGTTGTCTGTGCTGGCTTCCCGATCGTCAAGAATACAACTAGCCAGGGCTTCCTGTGTCGCAAGAAGCTGCTTGATGTCTTCCTCAAACTGGATTTCTGGATGGACCCGGGTCCAGTAGTGCGCTGCCCGAACGAATGCCAAGAGAAGCAGCAGGTATTGAAGTCGAACGGTGCCTAACAATGGTTCCAGCGCATCGAGACATTCCGGCGCGTCGGCCGTCTGTAGGAATACGTGACTGGCAAGAGAAAAAAGCGCATCTTCCAACTGCGTGTCGGCCGTCGGCATTTCAATAATTGGAGCGGGACTATTCAAGCAAAACGTTTGTCGTGACTTTAGTTCAGGACCGCGTGGAAGGGGCCGTCGCAACAACCTGACAACATCCTCAGCGTCTTCAGCGAGAGCATTTTTATCGCCGGCGGGCCGGCCAAGTCCAATCAGGAAGCCAGTGTGGCGGGCGATACAGTAGCGTACTGCACAGAAACGGGAAAGATGAACAAAGAGTCGTTCTTTAAAAACAGAGGGCAGGGGATTATCGAGATAAGCTGCCTGGGCAAATCCCCACAGTTTTTCCGTAATTTCGGGAGTCTCAGGGGACAGCCGGAAGAAGTTCGGAAGCACTCCAAACCGTTCACGGACGTGCCGCTGCAGTTCGGGCGTGCTGTCATTCGCCGACTGAGAATTGTTGGACTCCATAAAGCCTGCGACCCCTTCGGCAGCATCCCCTTGACGAGTCCACGAATCGCGCTCGAACACGGCCGGAACTCGTTTGGGAACAAGTAGAGAGCTTCAGTAGAGTAGAGCACTATAAAGTGCCGGAACCTAATTGTCGACGAGCGCTTGCTGATAGATAGTGAGGGCGGTTCCGTCAAAAATCATCGCTACTTCGATTTTAGAGTTTCGCATGGGTGGCGGGAGCCTCCCGTCATTTTTCATGCATCGCCAGCAGCGAACTACTGGAACAATTCGGACCGGGGAATCAACAATCTTCATATGGCGTGTGTTTGGAACTCGCCGGTTTTGAGCCTGCAGTCCAGAGTTGGCTAAGACATGGGGATACCGGCAGGCGACCCGGATCGGACTCATTCGCGCCCGAGTTCCGCCAAAAAACGAAACGTCAACCCCAAGCTATTGCGCTGAATAGGGCTTACGGTTTTGGTGAGGGATTGGGGAAAAGCCTTACAACTTCGGCATTCGGTACGGCCTGGTACAACACGTAACCTTGCCCCTGATCCAGCGTGACCTGTGCACGAGTTGTCCGCGCGCCTTGGCGCACTTCCACCGTGTGCCAACCGTGCGGCACATAAGTTTTCAGTGTTAGGGGGAGATCGTAACTTGCCTCAGTCAGATTATCTCGCAGAACTACCGACAGCGCATCACCGTCTCGATACGAGCGAACATCGCCGTGCGCACGTTCGCGCATGTATTTGGTCACATCTTGAAACGTAGCAATCCAGAGCCGATCTTCTTTGGATTTCATATATTGAAGATATTCTTTTATTTCTTGGTGTGTTTTGGATTCCCAACCGATGCCATCGACCCCGTGCGAAACCAAAACCAGCCAGATGTTGTCGTGAGCGGCGACTGTATCTACCCAGGACTTAATCAGTTCCATCGACGTTTTCGTTAACGGCCCTCGCTGCCAACGCACGTACTCTTTCGTCGAAAGTGCAGGGTCCGTTGCGCTTGCCCGATCGAGATCATCCACGAACGGATCCGGCATGTGGTTGCGCGCGACTTGATAGCGCTCTAGCGCGTAGGCTACGCCACGCGGATCTTCGGTACCGTAAGGACATTCAACCGAAAATGTATGTTTGAAACCGAGGTGGTCGAGAATTTCTTGCCGGCTCTTCTCTAGTTCGTATGCCAGATTGGCATCATCCAGGGCCGCCACACGCGGGTGCGTTACCGTATGGCTCGCAAATTCATACCCGCGCCTGGCCAGAGTGCCCAGTTCATCCCAGGTAATGCGGTTTTCCTGATTTGCGGAGGCTTCGTGCGCTACCGCCGGCTTGAACGCACCCGCGCGTACCTTGGCGTACGCGTCGTCGATAATCCGGTACGCTTTGGCGAAGTCCTTTCCCTCGTCGTATGTCTCGCCTGCTTGCGTATGGTAAGTGGCGGTTCCTTCATATCCAAGGAAGGCTATCGCCGAAGCTCGCTCAAAAAAGTTCTCCTTGCTGGTCGGCACGCTGGCCGTTTCTTCAATGATGGCCTTCGTAGGGCGGCCAATGAAAGTACCGTGATACTGCGAACCGGGAATCTGACCGGTAATGATGAAGAAAGTGGCAGGGAATCCAAGGTTGTCCATGAGGGGAACCGCCACTCTGAACTGATTGATGCTGCCATCATCGTAGGTTAAAGAGACCGCTCCGCTTTTCCCGTACTGCCACTTCGTGATTTCTGTCCGTCCCTCCTGGGCAGTTAGAGGGAACGCGAAAAAAAACACTACTGCTGCGATGACGAAAGTGCGTGACCAACTTTTGTATTTCATCTCGGACCCCACCGTACTTTCGATTCTCCGATAAAGCTCTGACGGACGAATCTTCGGCGAAATATTAACACCTTGTTTTGGGAAATACGTAAGTTTAGTTTTGTTAAATCGATTCAAAGAGTTTATTTACATTTCAGGACGCGGAGTCAATGACCCACGCTGACGGAAAAGGCATGCATTGAAGGCGGGAAACTGCGTCAACATGTGCGAAGGCCGGCAGCCGAGAAACTACTGCGGCCGCAGACTGCGAGAGTCGAGTCTTTTCGAAGAAAAGCAGGGCGAATCGGTCGCGGTGCTCAGCCAAGTATCGCGGGTCCAAGGGGGGCGTCAGCCGTTCAGGCGATGTGCCGCCTCGTGATATGGTTTCCTCATGCGAAAACCAACAAGGCGGCTGGCGGGTCTCGGTTTGATCCTTCTGCTGGTTGGATTTATCTACAAAGGAGAAGTTTTCGGCCAGGGCGACGGTGCGGCGCAAAGAGACATTCCGCCACACGGCGCGGCCGTGGTTCTGTTCAACGGAAGCAATCTGGATAATTTCGAGACGTTTCTGAGAGGCCGTGGCCTGAACAGTGACCCTGACCAGGTGTTTCGCGTGGAGAACGGAATCATTCACGTTTCTGGCAAAGAGTTTGGTTACATCATCACCAAAAAGGAATTTACTGACTACTATTTGCGGGCGGAATTCAAGTGGGGCGAGGGCACTTATAGTTCGCGCGAAGGCCAGGCGCGCGACAGTGGAATTCTGTATCACGTGCAGGGGGAGCAGAAGGTTTGGCCAAGATCCATTGAGTTCCAAATCGTAGAAGGCGGGACAGGGGATTTTTGGATGACCGATGGAGGTGCGGTCACGGGGCCGGATGGTGTGCGCGTGACAGGACCTCCGGGGAAAGCATCGAAGATCGATCGCATCGGAAAAGGTCCTTGGAGTAATGTGACCGGCTATCGCGATCCGGTGGGAGAAGTGGAGAAACCTCACGGCGAATGGAATCAATTGGAATTGGTGGTACAGGGGGATCACGTCAAGCAGTTTGTGAATGGAAAACTAGCGAATGAGGGCTCGCAGGCGTTCCCGTCGAGCGGAAAGATTTTGTTCCAATCAGAAGGAGCGGAGGTATATTTCCGCAAGCTTGAACTATTTCCACTGAAAGAGTGAGCTAACCCAGTGAATTGCTGGACACCGGGAAGCGACCCTACGTTTTTGGCACGGCGTTGGCAAAAGCCTTGAGTGATTGCAAAAGTGCGTGGACTTCGCCTTCTAGCTGCTTGAGGACTTCTGCCGCCAATCGCATATCTGCTTCTCTTGCCAGTTGTTCGAGTCGGACGACGGAATGAAAAGCAGTGCAACCCGTAAAATTGGAGATCGCGCCTTTTAGGGCATGAGCTGTGCTTGCAAGTTCCGGCGCGTCGTTGCTTCTGAGCGCAGCGTGCAGAGCGGACATCAGCCTGGGACATTCGAGCTGGAAGGCCTCGGCAATTTGGACGCACACTTCGTGGGAACCGTCCATACGCGCCAGAAACTCGCTCTCGTCAAAAGGCGCGCCGGGAACGGGATTGGACGAACCGGCTGCAGGGCGAACCGAGTGGCCGGGCACGAAACTTTCGATGGCCTGATAGAGTTCGTCGGCGCGCACGGGCTTGGAAAGGTAAGCGTCCATGCCGGCGCGCAGACAAATGTCGCGATCGCCTTTAATGGCATGAGCCGTCATCGCTACAATAGGCAAATGCCGAGAAGTGCCGTTCTCGCGTGAGCGAATAGTCGCAGTGGTCTCGATGCCATTGAGTTCCGGCATCTGAATATCCATGAGGCAGACATCGAAGTCTTGTCGTTGCAGGGCCGCGAGCGCCTCATTGCCGTTGCCGGCAACGGTCACAGTGTGACCACGTCTTTCAAGAAGAAGAACTGCCAGCTTCTGGTTAACGATATTGTCTTCTGCAAGCAAAATACTCAGACTGCGTTTGGCAGGAGCCAAGGGAAGTCTGGATTCCAAGTTCTTGGGCAGTGTGCGTCCGGCAGTACGCCCAAGCGCGCTGGAAATAATGTCGAGCAGCTCGGATTGACCGACTGGCTTGGTCAAATAGCCAGCCAGGCCCAACTCTTTGCATCGTTGTCCATCACGAGGCTGACCGGCGGAGGTCAGCATGATGACTGCCGAATGCTGGAACTCCGGCATCCCGACAATGTGCTGGCTCAGGGCGAATCCGTCCATTTCGGGCATGTGTGCGTCGACCAGAATGAGGGGGAATGGTGCTGGCATATCCTTGACAGCCTGCAAGGCAACCAGAGCGGATTTTCCAGACTCGGCGAGAGTGGGTTTCATGCCCCAATGTTGCAGCATTTCAAAGAGAATGCGGCGATTGGTTTCGTTATCATCGACGACCAGAACCGGAAGACTATTCCACGCGATGACGACGGGAGCTTCGGCGCGATGTTCGTGGTGGCTGATCAATCGGTAGCGCGACGTGAAGTGGAACGTGCTGCCTTTGCCAACTTGGCTCTCGAGCCAAATCCGGCCACCCATCATGGCCACCAGGCGAGCGGAGATCGTCAGCCCCAGTCCGGTGCCTCCGTACTTGCGGTTCATCGATCCGTCGGCTTGTGTGAAGGATTCAAAAATAGAAGCGTGTTTTTCACCGGGAATGCCTATACCCGTGTCGCGGATCGAGAAATGTAGTGAAATATCCTGGCCCGAGACCAGCTCCACCCGCGCCCGGATCACAATTTCGCCGCGCTCCGTAAATTTCAGAGCATTGCCCACCAGGTTCAACACAATCTGGCGCAGGCGCACGGGATCGCCGAATAAATCGTCCGGAACATTGTTGTCAATGTGGCAAGCAAGCTCCAGTTTCTTCTGCGCGGCGCGAATGCCAAGGGACTTGATGGAATCCTGAAGAACATCGCGAATGTTAAATCGCACAGGGTCCAGTTCGAGCTTGCCCGCTTCGATCTTTGAGAAATCCAGAATGTCATTGATGACCTGCAGCAGGGAATCCGAGGAATTCTTGACCATACCGAGGTACTCGGCTTGCTCTGAAGTCAGCTCCGTGGCCATGAGAATGTCGGTCATGCCCATAATGCCGTTCATGGGAGTGCGGATTTCGTGACTCATGTTTGCCAGGAATTCACTTTTGGCCCGGCTGGCGGCTTCGGCGGTTGTGCGGGTGGCCTCAAGTTCGGCCTGTTTGGTGGCGCTCTCGCGCATCTCCTTGGTGGTCTGCAGGCAGGACTGAATCAGGAAGATGTTCTCGAAAATAACCCAGCCGGCGTGCTCCACCCAGCGCCATTGACTGGGAACAAGAACACCGAAAACGGATTGCGGCCAGAAGACGCCGCGGAGGAAGTGATCGGCGGCCACCACCAGTGTGGCCGGGATGAATACCCGCCAATCACGATAAAACGCCAGAAAGGCCAGCGAACCGAAAACATGAAAATGAGTCTCAATGCGCCCACCGGACAAATGGATAAGGAGAGCGGACATTAACATCTGGGCCACAGCGATCATGTGGCGCGTCATTACTTCTCCGGGCCTCAGGATCGCCAGAGCCACCGGAAAAACGGTAATGATGCCGCCCAGAACCAGTGCTGCCCAAACGTGAATATGAATATGGCTGACGCTGCCGGCCCAGGCGCGGGGAGAAATCAACAGTGCGGCGATGACGCCAGCAACCCACTGAAAGGTCATGAGTCCCGCGAAAAGGCGGTCGATGCGCCTGTAGTTCGCGTTCCGGCTCTCCTGAAACAAAAAGTCAGCGCGCGCCGCTTGGCTATCTTCCGGGGTGAGTTTGGCGACTTCCACAGCAGACATAGTTCGTTCCTCTATTCCTGCAAAGCGCGTTCAGGATTGTGCAGTGAGCAACCGTAGACCGACGTTTGGCTTTTGGCCGAATTTCCAGTATTGACGATGGAAAGAATAGCGCTGCGGCCGGGGCTGTCACCGGCATGGCCGCGAGAAGCGGTGATTCCGCCGGTAAATCGCAGAATCCCAGCCGCGTCGTACAGCATTGTTTGTCCCGAGGCCTGAGCGCCGAACAGGGACGTCTCCGTTCCATGCACATCACTTAAAACGCGAACACCCGGTATGCGCGCGGCGTCGCGCCAAAGGTCGGTCTTTTCCCAGTCCTCGGAAAATCCCGGGGGACGTACGAACACGACCGTAGCGGTAACCTGGTTGTGCAAGACGGCCATCAACCGGGCAAGTTCTTCGACCGTGGCGCGCGTGCAGGGGCAGTGGGGATGGGCGACTACGACAATGGAGGAGAGACCGGGAGTGCGGGAGATCGCAGTAGAGACAGGCCACTTTTCAGGGGGAGCGCCCGGAGCCGCCGCGGCGTAATCGTAGTTCAGTATCACGCGCTGTCCCAAGGCCGCTGCAATTAGCCAAATTCCGGCAAACAGTACAGCCAGCCATGGGGCAATCCTTTTTTTGGTTGAGGCGGTGAACATGGCGGTCCTGACTAGTCTCCCAAGTGCCGGCGTAGGGTTTCGACCAGCTCGTCCATCTCCACCGGTTTCTTTAGGTATGCCGTGCAACCACTGGCAAAACCGTCGGAGACCGATTCTTCGCCAACTCGAAATGTAAGCAGTACGATCGGAATTCTTTCGGTCGCTTCTTGCTTCCGCATGCGCCGGCACACTTCCAGCCCATCCATTCCGGGCATCATGATGTCCATCAGCACGAGATCCGGTCTTTCCGTCCTGGCCAATTTCAGTGCTTCCGCGCCGTTGGCGACCGGAATCACCGTGTAGCCAGTCCGTTTTGAAATCATGATTCGGTTCGTCAACCGGGTCGTGTCGGAGTCTTCCACTAAGAGAATCTTTTTGGCTGCTGCGGACATAAGAACCCTCTTGCAAAGCCCTTTCAAGACAGGGGTGCGGATGTGCACTGCTTGCACTCCCGTACCTATCGGATCTTGAAGGTCGAGACGAGCCAGAATAAAAGAGGGTCAATAAGGAGCAAATGGTATAGTAGTACTAGTACTTACAATGCTGCGATAGGCAAGACATGCGTCCAATGGTGAGCGTCGGTGTAGTTTTAACGCGTTTTATTTCTGGAGCTCAAAGTCAGCAACATACGACCAGATCTTTTGCATTTAACGGATCGTCTGGATTAACGAACGTGATACTCGCGCGCTCCATGACCGGCTTCTGGCGCTCGATGGCGGTGCTGCCGGCGTCCGGAACGTAGGGCTCCTCGAGTCCGCCCTTGCTCGCCCCAAGCAAATCGATGCTTACGGTGACACTCCTGACACTATAGACATGGCGGGCGCTTATATAGCGGGAATGGTCCGCAACCATCCTTTTGTCGACGGGAACAAACGAACCGCTTTCGTTGTCGGCGTACTCTTCCTCGAACTAAATGGCCATCGGTTTGCGGCTACCGAAGAAGATGCCACGCAAGCCGTTCTAGGTCTTGCCGCCGGAACGATTGACGAGGTCTTGTTCGCCCGCTGGCTCCGTGGCAACGTAAGCCGCTCGCGCTAAACTCCTCCCGTGCACAACGAGCATTCCCTACATCCAAGCGGGCCATTTCCGTGTCGTGTTCTGTGGGCAAGGTTGCTGCTGGAAAGAAATGCAGAAAAGAAATTCGCTTGCCGCGTTTTGGAGCAGGGTTTTAAGTCGTTAAGGGCACGGGCGATTACTGAGTCGACGGGGCAATCAAATCGATTCGTTCGTACTCTTGTGTTAGACGCACACGCCATTGTGAATGCAATTGCGTGAGGGAAGGTGAAAGGGGCCGGGCGGATAGTCCCTCTGAGTCCGGCCCTTTCCTGGTCTGTCGGCTAGGACGGTTGGCGTGTCTGACGGAAGTTGCGGCCCTGCGTGAGCGCCAGCGCTGTTGGGCAGCACACTGCGCACGTGCAAAGTTAAACGGTTTTCATTCGCTGGCTGTTGCAGCATACCATCATGAAGAAAAGCGACCTGACTTCCAGGCAAGCAATCTCTGTTGATTGCCCGACCTGCGGCGCGCTTGCCGGAAAACGATGCGTCCTGGGTGCGGGAGGCTTGCGTTTTTACCCGCATAGCGACCGCCAACTCAAAGCAATCGAAACGATGGAATCGAAGAAATCGGACTGAACGGCCAGTTAAGATCGCTACGCAAAGGTTTTCTCCCTACGAAGCAGCACGGTCATCCTCACCCGGCGAAATTGCTGGATGACTCTGGCGTTGGGGGAGGTCGGACTAGAAGGCAACGACGGAACGAAGGGATGCTCTGTTTTTTGTCCCTCGCTTCTATTTTGTCGAGAGTACAAATTCATTGCCGTCAGGATCCTTGAACTTGACGAAGTAACCCCAGGGTTGTTTGGTTGGAGGCGCGGGAAACTCCACGCCACGCGCCTTAAGCTCCTGGTAGGTTTTATCAATGTCATCGGTCATGAAGGTCACATTTGAGAAACTGCCCACGCGATTTTCCTGACCCGGTGGGGTGAACAGCACGATCTTGGTCTCGCTCCCGGGGACTCGCAACTCGATCCAACGCTGCTTTCCGTCAAACGGCTGGTCCGTCAGAATCTGAAAGCCCAGCTTATCGGTATAGAAGGCCAACGATCGGTCCTGGTCGTTGACTGGAATACTTACGAACTTGACTGCTTTTATCATTATCTGCCCTCCTGTGACTAACTTTAAGCAGATGGCAGCAAAATGTTCAAGTGGATTTTATCAGCTATAGTATAAGGTACTATAGTGGATATTAGGTAAGATGAGGACGGACGCGTGAAACTCTCGCTCGACAACTATATTGTAGACGTACTCATGCGGGACCTCGCCGAACATGAAGGGCGTCCCTCTGCATTTCTTGTGTACCTGTACCTGTGGCGTCTGACGCACGGGGCCGAAAAAGTTTCTACCGTTTCGAGCTATCAAGAAATGGCTGAGGGAACTGGATTGTCGAAATCTGCTGTCCAGGGAGCCATTCAACTTCTAAAACGCAGAAAACTAATTTCGATCGCGCGCAAGTCTCGCACATCGACTCCCATGTATTCCGTGGCGCGACCGTGGTTACGCCGAAGTAAGTCGTCCTGAAGCCGCTATCCCGAATTGCGCGCTTCGGAAAAGGGCTGTGCTGGCGGAGCAGGCGCCGTTTGCCGCCTCACAACGATGACGAAATGCTTTGGTCCGTGCTGTTCCGGCGTGCGGCGAGAAAGCGGAAGAATTCGTTAATCCACGGGAGAATAATTTGGTATCGTAGCTGCCAAACGCGGAGGTTGATCTCCAACCGCAGCCCCCGTCCCTTCTTGTGTAACGGAGGCGGGAACAGTGCAAACTCTGTGGCAGGACATACGCTACGCCTTGCGGTTGCTTGCGAACAATCCCGGATTCGCCGCGGTCGCCGTGCTGTCACTGGCGCTCGGAATTGGCGCTAATACCACGATCTTCACCGTCGTGAACGCCATCCTGCTCAATCCCTTGCCCGTCAAGGACATCGCTCGCCTGGCCGAAGTGGATACGATTGACAATAAAACCTTGGTGACAGCAGCCAACGCTTCGAAGCTTGGTATGTCGTATCCAAATTTTCAGGACTATGCCAGAGAAAACCAAGTTTTCGACGGGCTCGGGTGCTTTGTTGGCCCGCTTCCATTGACGTGGAGCAGCGGTGCAGAACCGAGGCAAATTTCCGGACAAATGGTGAGCGCAAACTATTTTGAACTTCTGGGACTGCGGCCGGCTTCGGGACGTTTTTTCTTGCCGGACGAAGATAGCAAGCCGGGCGGCAACAATATAGCAATACTGAGCTATAGCTTGTGGGCCAATAAATTCGGATCTGATCCCCGGGTGGTTGGGAGGATTCTCACACTGAACGCCACGCCGTACACGGTGATCGGAGTGGCGCCGCACGGTTTTAAAGGGACATTTACGTTTGCTAATGCTGAGCAAGTCTGGATTCCCGTCAGCATGTATCCCGAGATACTCTCAGGTTTTTTCAAGGATAATTTTAACGATCGCAGGTTCCTGACCACCACGGTGGTCGGCCGACTCAAAGGCGGCGTCAGCCTCGGCGGAGCGGAAGCCTCGCTCAAGACTATCGCGGCGAATCTGGAGAGCACCTTTCCGAAAGACAACGCCAGCCGGAGTGTGGCTTTAACGCCCCTCGCCGATGCGGCCGTCGGAGTGAACAACCGCGATCAGATCGTCCTGGCGGGCGGATTGATGATGGGCATCGTCAGCTTGGTCCTGCTCATTGCCTGCGTGAACCTGGCCAACCTGCTGTTGGCCCAGGCCGCCCGCCGGGAAAAGGAAATTGGCTTGCGAGCAGCGCTCGGAGCTAGCCAGGGCCGAGTCATACGGCAATTGCTTACAGAGAGCTTGGTGCTTGCGACTCTTTCGGGTGCTGTTGGATTGGCGATCGCCTACGGCGGGCGCACAGCGTTGTGGTCTTTCCGGCCGCCCTTTATCTTGGACGGCGACATTGATCTGCGTTTCGATTCCCACGTGCTTTTCTTCACATTGGGCATGGCGCTGCTCACGGTGGTGTTCGTCGGCGTCGTTCCGGCGATCAAGGCCGCGAAACCAAACCTGGCCGAGGTACTGAAAGTCGGTGGAAGAGGGGGCACCGTTGGCTGGACAAGGAACCCGTTGCGCAGCCTCCTGGTTGTAACAGAAATTGCGCTGGCACTTGTCGCGCTCGTCGGAGCGGGTTTATTTATTCGCAGTATGCAAAACGCACAGCGCATCGATCCAGGGTTCGAGTCCAAGAATCTGTTCGTGTTTGCTTTCGATCTCGGAGCCTTGCACTACGAGGAAGGCCGCGCACAGCAGTATTTTCGCACCGCGATCGATCGCGCCAAGGCATCTCCGGGGGTTGAATCGGCAACCATCGCGTCCAATTTTCCACTTGGCGGTGGACTTGGCCGGACCGTGTTCCCGGAAGGCCAAGATGAAGCTTCCGGCTTTCGTGGCACGTTGACCGTACTCGATGACATCGGACCAGATTTTTTGAAGACGCTGCGCATTCCATTGCTGCTTGGCCGTGAATTCACTGACGCCGATCGCCAGGATACAAAGCAAGTCGCCATCGTTAACGAAGCGATGGCCAAACAATTCTGGCCAGATGAGAACGCGATCGGGAAGCGCTTCCACTTCTTCGGAGAGTCCACCCTGCGCGAAGTCGTAGGTGTCGTGCGCAATACCGTTGTGAATGTCATTGGAGAACAACCGCAACCGTTGGCCTACTTGCCGCTGACACAAGACTATACGCCTGCGGTCACGATGCAGGTACGAACGAAAGGACGGCCCGAAGCCGTCATCGCCGAGGTTCGGAGCCAAGTTCAGGCACTCGACCCAAATCTCGCGCTGACGAACCTGAACACCATCGGAGAACTGATCGATCAGGGGCTCTGGGCGCCACGTACGGGAGCTGCGCTGCTGGCCGTGTTCGGCGGACTTGCCCTACTCCTCGCGGTGGTGGGCGTCTACGGTGTGCTGTCGTATTCGGTGAACCAGCAAACACGCGAGATCGGCATTCGTTTGGCGATGGGTGCGCAGCGCGGTCGCATCTTGGGGCTAGTGGTGGGCCAAGGAATGCGGCTGGCCATCGTTGGGCTGATGCTGGGCACGTTGCTTGCTTTCGCAGCTGCGCGCATCCTTTCCAGCCTGCTCTTCGGGGTCAGCGCGCACGATCCGCTCATCTTCGGGGGTGTATCTCTGATTCTGGCGTCAGCCGCTGCTCTGGCCTGCTACATCCCCGCACGCCGCGCCACCAAGGTCGACCCGATCATCGCGTTGCGCCACGAATAAACCATGGCCTGGCCGCATCGACTGGCCGGAACCGTGGCTCCGCGGCGTTTGCCACGCAGGTTTGTTCGTTCGAGATCGTTTTCCGTACCCGTTCACTGCCATTGACCCGTTGCTAGGTCTTTTTGGCGACCAACAATACGAGCACAATCAAAAGCACTAGACCCAATCCACCGCTCGGATAGTAGCCCCATCCGGTGCTGTAGGGCCACGTCGGCAGTGCGCCCAAAAGCAGGAGAACCAGCAAAACGATCAGAACAGTTCGTACCATTGCTGCCACCTCCGTACGCCAGACGCATGCTAGTGTCGATTTGGCGCGAAAGAAATACAGACAATCTCGTAGGACGGTTCCGCGCCGCCACCCTGCCAGGTCGGACAGTCCAGGAACTAAACGGCATTCCATTTCCTCAGAAACAGCGCAACAGTGGCACGCATCTTGAAAAGGAACTGCCGTTTGGATTGGGCAAGCAGCTACAGACCAGCGGAGGTCCAGGCCACCAGCTCGAACTCTATTTCCGATCTAGATACGCTACGTTTACAAAGGCGAGTGCGTCCACGCGAACACTCGCTGCTCTCCGATCATTGGAAAAGTCCTCCTTGCCAGCGAGCGGCAACACCCGTTGTTCTTTCCGCAAAAAGGATAGACCGATAACGCATAACGCTGTGGCTCGTGCGTGCGATCATCTGTTTTTTCGATGCACAGCATAAAAATGCTTGACAAGCCACCATGCTGACGGTGTACCTTCTCCGAAATGAAACGTTTCATGTACGAGTATTTGGTCGTTATTTAGGTCTCGTCACAGCTACGGATTGCGAAAAGTCAGGGGTACTTTTCGATTCCGCAGTCTGAAACGTTGCCATCAATGGTTTCCAGGGTTGTTCCTTAGGAGGGGCGTAGTGATCCGATTCGAAAAAATCGCAATCATACTCTTTGTTCTTATCTGTTTGTTGGCCGTTCGTTCCGCACCAGCCCAGTCCGTTGCCGCTGTTTCGGGAACTGTGCTTGATGGTTCCGGCGCTGCGGTTCCCGGAGCGCAAATCACGGCTCGCAATTTAGGTACCTCACTCACCCGCACCGCGGCTGCCGATGAAGAAGGGCGCTTTTCCATTTCGCTTCTCCCGATCGGCGAATATGGGGTTTCGGTGACCGCGCCCGGATTTCGCACCGTAGAAAATACAAAAGTCGTGCTCGAAATTGGACAGAATGTGGCCCTGGATTTCAAACTGACGCTGGCTTCGGTTTCAACTGAAGTCAACGTTACTGGCGAAGCGCCCGAAGTGCAGGTCCAGCGTTCCGACGCGGCTCTCGGCCAGATAATTCACAGCGAACAAGTGTCGGAACTTCCACTCAATGGACGCAACTTCGTCCAACTCGCCTGGCTCGGCACAGGCACTGTTCGTCAACAGCGTCCGGGAAATTTTCTCAACGCTGGCGGCAGCAGCGAGGTTTCTTTTCGCGGCAGCGTCTCGCTCTCCTCTCAGGGCATGCGCGAAAATGCCAACGACTGGCTCTACGACGGTATCGACAATAACGAGCTCACTGCCGGCGGCGTCGGCTTTCTGCCGTCCATCGACGCCATTAACGAGTTCAAGGTCATGACCTATAACTTTTCACCGCAATATGGAGCGCGTGCTGGCACCACGGTTGTCGTCAGCAGCAAATCTGGTACCAACTCCTTTCACGGAACGGCTTTCGAGTTTTTGCGCAATGATGTTCTCGACGCCCGCAATTTCTTCGACGGTCCGCAAAAGGGAAAGTACAATCAGAACGAATACGGCGCCTCGCTCGGCGGCCCAGTTCGCAAAGACAAGACATTTTTCTTCCTGGATTTTCAGGTGAACAGCGTGCGCCAGGGATTGACCACGCTCAACTCGGTGCCAACTGCGGCCATGCACGACGGTGATTTTTCCGGAATCCTGGGCGGACCGGTGTTGACGACCGGCACCAGCCCGGTACCCGTGGTCAACCCTTGCGATGGCGCACCGCTTCTTCGGGGCCAAATTTTCGATCCCTCCACAACCCGCACCGTCGGTGGCGTGCAGTGCCGAGATTCCTATCCCGGCAATGTCATCCCCCAGGGTCAGATCAGTGGAATTGGTCAAGCTCTCCTCGACCTTCTTCCGAATCCAAACCTCCCAGGTGTTGCCAGCAACTATCTGGCAAACCCCGTAAAGACGCTCGATGATGGGCAGTGGGACGTCCGTCTCGACCATACGCTGACCAGCAAGGACCAAATCTTCGCGCGCTTCAGCTGGGACAATGCCTTTCAATATCTTCCGACCGGTCTTCCCGATTTCGGAGCTTCTGGTGCATTCGCCAGCAATCAGTCGTTTACGACTCACGCGCGCAATATGGCCATTTCTGAATCGCATATCTTTTCTCCGACCGTCGTGAATCAATTCACCGCAGGTTATAACCGGGTATTCAACTACATCACATCGTTCGGAACTGGCTCGAATCTGTCCGAACAGCTGGGAATCCCAGGCGCCAATCTGGGTTCCTTTGAAACCTCCTCGCTCACGCAGGTGACCATCACCGGTTTTGCCGGGGTCGGCGACCGCCAGTTTTCTCCATTCCAGGGCGGTACCAACGTGTTCCATTACACAGATACTGTTAACGTTTCCCGGGGCAACCATACGTTTATCTTCGGCGGTGGCTTCCGCGCCATGCAGGAAAACACGTTGGGCAACAACGCTCTTGCCGGGGCGTTTACGTTCAACAATTTGTTCACGGGTGAGCTGAATGGAACCGCCATCAATACCAACAGCGGAAATGCCGTTGCCAGCCTGCTGTTGGGTTTGCCCGCTTCTGGCAGTCGCAACGACCAAGCCGACGGTTATCTTCGCGGGCGTCGCTGGAAAGAATACCGACTCTTTGCCGGCGATAACTGGAAGGTAAACAATAGCCTCACGTTGGACCTCGGGTTGGCGTACGGCGTCACCACGCCCATTTCCGAAGCCGCGGGCCGTTACTCAAATATGGACTTTGCTGCCGGCACATTTTTTGTCGCTGGCGGCGGTCGCGATCCTCATGTTGGAGTGAAAACTGACTATTCCAACGTTGAGCCCCGCTTCGGGTTCGCCTGGACGCCGTTCCAAAACAAGAAGACCGTTCTTCGTGGAGGTTACGGCATCTACCACGACACCGGGGCAACCGGTGGCGCCGCCGGCCTGTACCAGAACGCTCCTTATGCTGCGCAGTACAACTTCTTGAGCGACAGCATCACCGCAGTTCGTACTCTAGAAACCGGCTTCCCGGCGAATGACCCCACGGTGCCTATCGAATCCTACACGGGTGTCATTCGTGCCCAGGATCCCGAGTTCAAACAGGGCCTTATTCAACAATGGAACCTCAACGTCCAACGCGAACTGCCGTTCAGCACGGTACTCACCGTGGCCTATACGAACACTCACGGCACGCGCCTCAGTCTGAAGCAAATTGACTTCAACACCGCGACTCCTGGACCAGGGAACGACCCCGCCGCTCGTCGTCCCTATCCCCAGTACAACCAGATTCTGGACACAGTCAGTGGTGGTTGGCTCGGCTACCAGTCTCTGCAGGTAAAAGCCGAACGCCGTGCGGGCAAGAGCCTTTACCTCCTCGTTGGTTACACCTACAGCAAAGCCCTTTCCAACGGACTTCGTCAGGAAATTACCGGAGACCCCGGCGTCAACTATTTCCCGCTGCTTGCCGGCGCCGATAATGGACTGGCTTCGACTGACCTTCGTCACAACCTGGTGATCAGCTACCTCTATAACTTGCCGTATGGCCGCGGCCAGCGTTTCGGTGCCGAGTCGAATAAAATCCTCCAGGGCATTCTCGGAGGATGGGAACTGAATGGGGTCACAAGCTATCACACTGGTTTTGGCCTTGGTTTGAATGTGCAGACCAATCAGAACGGCACATCGCTCGGCAACCGTCCGGACTTTGTCGCCGGGTGCAACCCGGTATCCGATGATCCGCGCTCGCAGTTCGTCGATAGCAATGGCGTTTGGACCAAAGCTTGGTTCGATACGTCCTGCTTCTCGGCGCCGGCAATCGGCGTCTTCGGCGACACCGGGCGCACCATCGGCGGACTCTATGGACCAAGCCAGCTCAACTTTGACACCTCGTTATTTAAGGTGTTCACCGTGACCGAACGGCTCAAGCTGCAGTTTCGTTCAGAGTTCTTCAACATCTTCAATCACACCCAGTTCGCCATTCCGAACACCACGTTTGGCAATGGAAACTTTGGCAAAATTACGTCTACCATCAACTCTTCGCGTCAGGTGCAGTTCGCTTTGAAACTGGTGTTTTAAGAAGTGAAGGCGGGCGGGGCCGACACCTTCGGCCCCGGTTTCTGTTGTTTCTAAATACGGGTCCCGGGAAAGAAAGTCATGAGCGCAGAGTCCACCAAGGGTCTCCCCAATCGTCGCGATTTCCTCACCACTTCGGCCGCAGTAGTGGCGACCGGCCTGGCCGCAGGGTACCCGACTCTGGCCGCTGCCACCCGGCCTACAAGTCCGGAGCCTTTCCCCGGTGCAGCGGATGCAACTCCCCACAGGGTCATCATTGACACCGATCCAGGCGTCGACGACGCGCTGGCCATTCTCCTGGCCTTCCGTTCCCCGGAGCTGAAAATTGAAGCTCTTACACCGGTTGCGGGCAACGTGCCCCTCGAATTCACTCTACCCAACGCGCTTCGGCTCGTAGAAATTGCCGGACGCAGCGACGTCCCGGTCGCCGCCGGCGCCAGCGCTCCGCTCATCAGAAAACTCGTTACCGCGGCATACGCGCACGGCGAAAATGGATTTGGCGGCGTCGAGTTCGCCGCGCCCAAAACAAAGCCGGTTACCGAAAGCGCCCCGGAGCTCATTCGCCGCATCGTCCGCGCCAGTCCCGGCGAAATTTCCCTGCTCGTTCTCGGGCCCTTTACCAATATTGCCCTAGCGCTTCGCCTTGATCCCGGCCTGGCGAAACAAATTCGCCGCATCGTTTTCATGGGTGGCTCGCTTTCCGGGGGAAACATCACGCCATCGGCAGAATTCAATATCTACGTCGACCCGGAAGCCGCGCACATCGCGTTCCACTCTGGAATCCCCATGACCATGGTCGGCCTGGACGTTACCCGCAAAGTGCAATTGAGCGACGCGCACATCAAAGCCATCGAAGCCGCGCAAAATCCTTCGGCCCAGGCCGCCGGCCGCATTCTGCGCAGCACCATGAACCGCATCCAGAAAATGACTCCGGGTTCAACCGCCGGCCCCACCATGCACGATTCTCTCGCAGCTTCCGTGCTCATCGATCCGAGCATCCTCACCATGGAAGACTATTTCATCGATGTCGAAACCCAGGGCCAACTAACCGCCGGAGAAACCCTGGGCTACAAGCGGTTCCCGATCCGCCGCTCACCGCCCCTGGAACTCGCAACAACGCCGGCGTTCGGTGAAAAGCAGGCTACCGGAGCCGTCCCTCCTGCGTCGGAACCATTTCACCCAAATGCCCAGGTGGCCATCCAAGTTGATACCGAAAAGTTTTTTCGTTTGCTGGTTGGACGCCTGACCGCGTAGGTGTTGCCGGCAAGCGAGGTTCACAAAAATTGACTGTTACCGGGAGAAAAAATGAAGCGCATCAACTGGGTCCTCGCATGGTTCGGGCTGGGCATTCTGATGCTGTCCCTGGCGAGCGCCAGTAGCGCGCAAGGGAAGAAGCGGATCATTTTTGACCAGGACGCCAGTGGCCCCGGCGGCACCGACATGATGTCCTTGCTGGTCTTGCTCCAGTCGCCGGACGTCGAGGTTCTAGGCGTCACCGTTGTCACCGGTGACGGCTGGCGGGATGAAGAAGTTGCCCACACTCTCCGGCTCCTGGAGCTTGTCGGACGCACGGATGTCCCGGTTCTAAAAGGCGCGGTCTACCCGCTTGTCCGGACCAAAAAATACACCGAACTCTGGGAGCAGCTTTACGGCAAGGCCACGTACAAAGGCGCATGGCGCGCCAACGGCCACGGCCCATACGAAATTCCCGAAATGAAGGAAGGCAAGCCGTCAACCGCGCCCTCTTCTGAAGATGCGGCTCACTTTCTGGTCCGCATGGTCAATGAACATCCCAACGAGATCACCATCTATGCGGGTGGCCCCATGACCAATCTTGCGCAAGCCATCAGCATTGATGAAAAGTTCGCCGAAAAAACCAGGGGTCTCATCTTCATGGGCGGCAGCATCAATCCCCACACCGAAGTGGCGGAGTTCGCCACCAACCCTCGTCACGAATTTAATTTGTGGTTTGATCCGGAAGCTTCGCACATAATGCTCACTGCGAAATGGCCCAGCATCGTTTGTACTTCTGTCGACGTTTCGCTGCAAACAAAGTTTTCCCAGGAAATGTTTGACGAGATTGCCAAAGTTCAGACGCCAGTCGCTCAGTACATCGCCAAATACGCGCATCCCGGCCGTGGCCCGCTCTGGGATGAATTGTCGGCCGCCGCTTGGCTCGAACCTTCCATGATCACCGGAATTCAGAAGAGCTATATGGACATCAGCATCGACCACGGCTCAAGTTATGGCGACGTCCTGATATGGTCGGAAAAAGTTAAACCGGAGCTGGAAGTTCGGATGGTCGACATTCAAATGACTGTCGACATGAAGAAATTTGGCGACTTTTTCGTTAAATTAATGACGGCGCCAACGCCCGGCGCCAAGGATCCGTTGATGTTGAAATAGCCGGAGTTCCGTTTCCGGCAGGAACGTTGCATCATGAACTTAAGTTAAGGAGATAAGGCCCTGGCAAAAATATTGGTGGTTGGCAGTCTAAACATGGATCTGGTGGCAATCGCGCCGCGCATACCCGTCGTCGGCGAAACCATTATTGGCGATACCTATTTCACTGAGCCCGGCGGCAAAGGCGCGAACCAGGCATACGCTGCGGGCCTTTTAGGCGGTTCGGTTGCCATGCTCGGCCGGATTGGCAAAGACGACTTCGGTCAGGAAATGCGCAACAATCTCTTGAAAGTCGGCTGCGACGTGGAAGGGATTCGCGTCGAAGAAGGCGTCAGCGGCGTTGCTTTGATTTTCGTTTCCTCTACCGGACAAAATTCCATCATCGTGGTTCCCGGCGCCAACACAAAATTTGCTCCCGAACACATCCGCGCGGATTCCAAATATTTGGCTGGCACCAAAGTCGTTCTTCTGCAGCTCGAAAATCCGACGCCGACGGTTCTGGAAGCGGCGCGCGAATCTCGCAAAGCCGGCGCCAAAGTTATCTTGGATCCAGCGCCTGCTCCAGAATCGCCGCTGCCCGATGAACTCTTCCGTTGTGTCGACGTGCTTACGCCCAACGAGACCGAGGGCGCCATTCTCGCCGGACTCCCTCCAGGACGTCTCGAGCCCCAGCAAGCCGCGCGTCTCGGCCGCCAGCTCCAGAGCAAAGGTGCCGCGACCGTGGTCATGAAGCTTGGCGACCAGGGATGTGTCATCGTCGATAAAGGCGATCCCCTGTGGCTCTCTGCGCCCAAGGTCGACGCCAAAGATACGACCGCTGCCGGAGACGTCTTCAACGCAGCGCTTTCCGTTGGCCTCAGCGAAGGACTTGACATGCAAGCCGCATGCCGCTTTGCAAACTATGCCGCTTCTCTGTCCGTCACTCGGTTGGGCGCGCAGGTCGCCGTACCCACGCGGAAAGAAGTGGATGAGTTTGCGTCCAGTGCAGCGGTCAAGCCGCCGCAAACCGTAAGCGCTTGATTTTGCCCGCAGCCAGCCGGGCTTCGGTTAGTTTGCAGAAATTTTCCGTGAAGGTCCGCTGCGCGTTGCCGTGTGCGGCGGAGCCACCGAATGCCGTACCTTCAGTTCGGTTGGCAACACGATGTTCTGCAGCGGCTCTTCGCCGGAGCCGCGCAGTCTCTTGATCAAGAGCGCCGCGCCGCGCGCACCCATCTGATACCCGGGCTGAAACACAGTTGTCAACGATGGATCCGTAATCTCGGCCAAATCAATGTCGTCAAAGCCCACCACGGAAACATCCCGAGGACATCGCAAATTCGCTTCTCGCAATGCTGAAAGCACGCCCAGGGCAATCAGATCGTTCCCGCATACGACTGCCGTAGGCCGCGGTCGCTGCTGAAGCAAGATTCTCATCTTTTCATACCCGCTCAAGCGGTCGAAGCGCCCTTCTTGAATGTATTCGTGCTCGATGTCTAGTTTTGCTTTTCGCATCGCGCTGTGAAAACCTTCCATGCGCGCCACCGCGTTCGTCAGATGCAACGAACCGGTAATCATGGCAATCCACCGGTGTCCCAATTTGATGAGATGATTCGTCGCCGCAAACGCCCCCTCTGCATTTCCCACCGTGACGGTCTCTCCAGTCCAATCTTCCGGGCGCCGGTCCAGGCAAATCACCGGCACATCCTTAAATTCCAGGTCCACGAGCGTCGTAATCTGGCTGTTCACCGAAGGAATCAGAATCAGCCCCGCCATGCGATAGGAATACAACTCCCGCAAGTACGATTCTTCCTTTTGCGGATCATTGTCGGTATTGCAGAGCACCAGACGAAACGAGTTTTGGTAGGCCACATCTTCTACACCACGCACCACGGCAGGGAAGAAGGGGTTGGTGATGTCCGGAATCACCATCCCAATAATCGAGGACTTGTTCCGTCGCAGCCCGCGCGCCAGCAAGCTGGGCTGATACCCCAAATGCCGGATCGCTTCGACCACCCGCCGTCGCATCTCTGGACGCACGGGCATCTTGCCCGAAATTACATTTGAAACGGTCCCCAGCGAAACGCCCGCCTCTTTGGCAATGTGTTTCACTGTGATTCTACTGTCTGCAATGCCTTTGCCGCGCGCTGATTTCTTGGCCATGGGGAGTGTGCTTGCCGGAGCTTGCCAGATATCCTCTCAATAAATAAAGACCAAAGCTAGGGGACCGGCAGGACCGAACGAACAATGATTCTGGCGCTGTCGATCAGAGTGCACCGCGCCGGGCTTCAGCGCCGAAGGTCATGAAGAGTTTTGTCCAGTAAGCTCTGGATGGCCCCGCTAAGCGTTGCTGAATCGTAAGGCTTTTGAATGACCGCGCCGTGCTTCTGGGCTATCTGCAGCACCGCTTCAATTCCTTTTGTGTAACCTGTTGTGAAGAGAACCGGTAAATTTGGATTGATGGCCGCCATCTGCACATAGGCGTCGGGCCCGCCGAGTCCAGGCATCACGATGTCCAGAATTGCAATGTCGATTTGGCTGGAATTTTGCTTGAAAGCTTCCACGGCTTCCGTGCCGTTGGCTGCTAAAATTAGCTTGAATCCCAGTTCTTCGAGCATTTCTTGAGCAGCCTCGCGGAGGCCTTCGTGGTCCTCCGCGAGCAGTATAGTCCCCGTGCCTTTGCGACCAGTCGAATCGTTTAGGTCCGGACAGTGTGCTTCGGCAACGCCAGACAGCACAGGTAAATACACCCGGAAGGTCGTTCCTTTTCCGACGGCGCTGTCGAGATTGATCATGCCATCGTGCTGCTTCACAATCCCGTACACGGTTGCAAGTCCGAGCCCTGTACCGCGGCCCATTTCTTTTGTCGTAAAAAAGGGCTCGAAGATGTTTTCCATCGTCTTTGCGTCCATACCTGTTCCCGTGTCAGAAACCGAAAGCAATACGTAGTGACCGGCCTTGGCATATGGATATTGACGGCAATAGTCTTGTCCGATCTCGGCATTGCTAGTTTCAATTGTCAGCCGCCCGCCATTGGGCATGGCATCTCTGGCGTTCAAACAGAGATTCATCAGAACCTGATCCATTTGCCCGGGATCGGCCAAGGTCATCCAAAGGTCGGCCGCGGTCGCCCGTCGAATTTCGATGTGCTCGCCAATAACTCGCTGAAGGAAAATAATCGCTTCCTCCACCGAACTGTTGATATTCAGCTTCTGCCGTTGCAAGACTTGCCGGCGCGCGAAGGCCAAAAGTTGCGACGTTAGTCGGGCCGCGCGTTGCGATTGCCCGTAGATCCGGTCAAAACGCTGATACACCCGGGTTCCTTCTTGCGCATCTTGTCTGCCAAGTTCAGCCCAGCCGAGGATGGCCCCGATGACATTGTTGAAGTCGTGCGCGATCCCGCCGGCCAGGCGTCCGATCGCTTCGAATTTCTGCAGCTGGCTCAGTTGCTGCTCGAGACGTTGGTGTTCGCGACGCTTTTCGGCTTCTCTCAGTTCGCGTTGAATCGAAGGAACAATCCGCTTGAGATTCGACTTCATTACGTAATCTTGCGCGCCACTCTTCAACGCGGCCACCGCCGTCTCTTCTCCAATCGTGCCGGACGTGAATATGAATGGAACCTCGGAACTGCGCGCCCGTAACAGCTTCAGTGCCGCGATGCCGGAGAAATGCGGCATCGCAAAATCGGAAACCACCGCGTCCCATTCCTGCGTTTCCAGGGCTTGCTGCATCGCTTCGGCCGTGTCCACTCTCCGGTGCGTAACTTCGAACCCTCCTTTCCGAAGTTCGGACAGAAGTAGCTCGGTATCGTTCTCAGAATCTTCAACGATCAGCAGGCGAAGTGGTGTGCTGTCCATTTTAAGGCCTCCTGCCTCCTCGGATGCTTACAGACCGGCGGTCGGAATCGCTTCGTGCAACGGCAACACCTGGAATGAGTCTTAAAGCTCTGGAATGCCGGGCTGTTGACCACTCCTGCGAGCGTTCGTCGGCGACGGGGTGATCCGGACAACCACGATCGCCAAAAGCAGAGCAAGGGGGAGCGAACGGCCCGCTCTTCTCAGGAAATGTCCAGAACCGCACTCGCTGGAGCCGTGGTAGGAGGGCGTTGGCCTGCAAAGCCATCCATTCGCAATTTGTCGGGTGCTAGGTCCGTGGTCCTCGAATTCATTCGGGGCGCGCGTCGGACCGAGTTGGAAATTAAGAGCCATCTGGAAAGGGCTGTAAGCCTCACTAAGGCTAACAGCCGGGTCCGGCGGCACTCACAAATATTGCTTTTGAATAATCAAAAGGTTAACCAGAGCGCAGAGTCAGTACGCAATCGTCACTAGCTGCCGGAAACGTTCGCCGCAACCCGCGCGGGAAAAAGACGCGGCATCGCCGCTTAGCTCCGCGAACGCCTTGGTTGGAGCCGGACGGGGCCTGTCAGCAGCAAACCTGCCTCATTCCGAGTACGTTCCAGCGATTGCTTGTCAGGCCCCGCTCGTTCTAGAAAATGAACCGCAAGCTGAGTTGCATGGTTCGTGGCATCGCAAATGTCTCCAAGCTTGTAAACTGACCCGCGCCGGACGAGTCCACCACGTTGTTGGGCAAACCGAGGTTCGGATGATTGAAAACGTTGAAGTTCTGCCAGGAAAGTTGGAATCGGGTGCCCTCGGTTACTTGAAAGTACTTGCCAAGCGCCCAATCCGCATCGACAAACATTGGTCCTCGCAGCGAATTGCGCCCGGCATTTCCTTCAACGAACGGATCGGGCGTAGAAAATACGGCAGGGTTGAATCCCAATCCGTCGGGAACGCCGCGACTCGGATCTCCGGCTTCATTGGGTCGCAGTGGAAAGTTGGAGTTCAACGAACTGTTACTGGAAAGCACCGGAGTAAACGGGCGGCCACTATATACGGTCGTCAGACCGGTAAATTCCCAACCGGAAAACACCAATCTCTCCCACAGATTCATATTCTGGAAAAAGCGCTTGCCGGGTCCGAACGGCAGCTCCACCACATGCCCGAGAGCAAACGCATGGGTGCGGTCGAATCCGGCAGGGCCATGCTGATCCTGAATGTCGTACGGCCCGAATTCTGCTGAATTGTCTCCATAGTTCAACGCCTTGCTAAAGGTGTACTGTGCCGTCAGGGAATAACCTCTCGAAAAACGCTTGGTCACGCTCACCTGAAGCGCGTTGTAGTCCGAACTGAAACAATTGCAGAAATTTGTGAGGTCTTGGGTATACCCAAACTGAGCGAAGTACGGACGATTATCGTTTGAAGCGCCCGGTCCTGGCACCGGAGCATTGGCGTTGATAAAGCTATACAAGTGTCTAGCTTCATTTCCCACGTATCCCACCTGAAATGTCAGTCCCGGAGCGATTTCATGCTGCACCGTTAAGTTCCACATATCGACCGACGCGGTTTTGCGGTCCAAAGGAATGCCCGTCGCTGACACGCCGTCTGGCAGGGGAAGTTCTCCGCTTGGCGGAACCAGCGGAGGCACCGGGAGCGGAGGTCCCTGGACGAGCGTGAAATCCAGCGGGACGCCTGCTGAAGCAGTCAGGTCCTGACTGTAATTGACAGGGAAATTGTGAGAAACCTGAATGCTGAAGAAATTCGGAAAATAACTTCGCCCGTAGCCTGCGCGAATGACGGTCTTGGGAGTCACGGAGTACGCGATCCCAACGCGTGGTGCAAAGTTCGTCTTCCGCGTATCAATATTCATGTATTTGTTCACGTTTCCGACATCGGCAACGAGCAACTGTCCTGTGCTGAAGTCAAAGTTGGCGCTGTTTTGCGGATTGGCATACGGCGCGCTGTACACCTCGTAGCGCAGTCCATAGGTTAGTGACAATTTCGGCGTTACCCGCCATTGATCTTCGACGAATCCGAAAACGTCCCATTCATATTCTTTGGGATTTCCAAGAAAATTAAATCGCTCGAAACTGCTGGGAAGTCCCAGCAGGAACGATGCAAATGCGTCTCCCGTGTTGGCATCAGCGGGGTTCCCGTCCCCGGTGACGTCCGCATTGAATTGAAATACTCCTCGCCTGCTGACGTCGCTCGCGCTCCGGAAGTTCACCATCCACCGGTAATCTCCACCGAATTTAAGATTGTGATTGCCCATGATTTTCGTCACCGAAGCGGATCCCTGGTGAAGCTGTTCCAGCTCGTGGAGAGGGGCGTTCGTGCCGATCGAGGTGCCCAGCTGAAACGGCTGTCCGCTGGTGAGCCCACCCACGTTTGAGGCGGCCGATAACGCTGTTCCATTAAAAATGAAATTGGATAAACCACTGGTGTCCGTGTTTTCCTGATTGATGTTGGGGATACCCACGTCGCTTGCCGTTGTTAGCCCCAAATCCAGCGGTTCAACGTCCACGCGATATCGAAAGTAGCTGTAACGAACGTTCATCAGCAAATTGGGTCCGAAAATGTGGTTGTAGTCCACGGCGAGATTCTGATTCCGCCCGAGAGAAGCTCCACTCTCCAGAGGGCCATACACGGATGGCCCGCCAAGAACATTCCCGTACGCGGTTGGAACCAGAATGTTCGATCCAAAATAATCGTAGCGTACGAACATGCGGTCTTTCTCGCCGATGTAGTAGTCCACACGTCCGTCGTACTGATTCGTGTCAAACTTCACGCTTCCAGTTCCCACGAAATTGCCGGTCGCCAGATCGTTGGTGGGAGCGGGAAGTAAAGCCAGCAACTGAGAAGCTGCAGGATCGATCATGCCCGAGGGGATCACATTGCCGGGTAACGGAGTTCGGGTCCCGGTTGACGGATCGTAATTGTAAAGTTGATTGCTGAACGCGCTCAGATCGCCCGAACGTTCCGCCATCGTCGGTACTGTGGTAACCACTCCTGATCCAATTCGTTGCCTTTGCCCTTGATAAACACCGAAGAAAAAGAGCTTGTTCTTGATTACCGGCCCCCCGGCCGAACCTCCAAATTGGTTGAAGCGCAGAGGCAACGTGCCGCCTTGTTCTGTAAACGGATTCTCGGCATCAAAATAGTTATTGCGCAGGAACTCGAACAAGCTCCCGTGAAGGCGATTGGTGCCGGATTTCGTTACATACTGCACCACAGCCCCTCCGGCTCTTCCAAACTCCGCATCGTAATTGCTGGTTGTGGATTTCATCTCGTCCAATGATTCCGGGGGCGGATTTACAACGGCGATTCCCAGAACGGCATCCATGTCGTCGGCGCCGTCGATCTGGCGATTTGTGAAACCAAACAATAATCCGTTTGTGTTGTTGGCATTTCCCCCTTGTGGATTCTCATTGCCGCTTATGTCGTAGGTGTTTCGAACCGTGCCCGGCGAAAGCAATTCGAGTTGCGTCACATTCTGCCCCAGAATCGGCAAGCGATTGAGTTCCTGATTGCCCAAAGTTGTGCTCACTTCGGCGCGGTCGGTGATCAGGGAAGGCTGGTCCTCGGCGGTTACCGTCACCGATTGCTGCACGTCCCCCGGCTTCAGCTTCGCATACACCCGCGTTTCCTGGTCAACGCTCACCACCACGCCTTGTTGTTCATTCGGTGCAAAACCCGGAGCTTCGATACGGATCGTATATCGCCCATTGGGAACCTGCGCCTTCAGGAAAAGCCCCTGGTCGTTTGAAGTTGTGGCGAATTGTGTTCCGCGATCGGCATCTGTAATGGTCACCGTCGCGTTCGGTACGGACGCGCCCGATTCGTCGGTTATGTTGCCGGTGATTGTTCCTGAAGTTGCTTGCCCAAATGCGCTTTGCAGCCACAAAAATGGAAGACCAAAAACGAGCAGCATTCCCAAAACGAGTCCTGCTTTCGACAAAACCCGTATTGGAAATTGAAACAGAAACACTGGTGCATCATAGCGGGACATTACGGCCTCCGATTGGACTCATCCAGGGCTGGGTTTTGAACGGAAAACAGCTCGTGCAGATCCTGAGGGCGTGGAAGGATTCCTGGAGTTATGAAAATTCTTCGAGCTTACTGGGCACTCGGTCGATTTCTTGGTAAACGCGCATCACAGGCGAGCGCGTCCGATCATTTTAGTCGTCGTTGGCCATTCGGCGAGGTCCTGGGCGTCGAGAACAAAAGTTTCGCCAGACAGTATGGATGGCTGAATAAACCCCCTGTTTATTCCTGTACTTTGCGCTGGCCAAGGCAATTCCAACAAATTGCATTGGGGATGCCCATACTGGGTTTCTTGTAGTTGCCCTCATTCCCAACGGGCAGCGCAAAATATTCTGGTACCGCCAACGTTTCTGATGCAGCAAACCCCGAAGGAGTTTTAATTAATTTGCAGTGTGTTAGTATGAGGCGCATCGCCACTGCGCGAATTTCGGAGGATCCATCTCCATGAAAGAACAGCCCCCAGTTTCCGGCCGTCGCGGCTTTCTCAAGACCGGCGGCGCCCTCGCCGCAGGACTTCTGACAACGGTTGCGGCCACGGCGCACAGTCCGGTCGCCGCCTTTCCGCCGCTGCCCGTTAATCCCCGCACCCTGCCCGCCATGCCCACCCGCAATCTCGGCCGGACGGGCTATAAGGTCGGAATCTTCAGCCTTGGCGGCCAAGCCGCCCTGGAGCGAGCCAACAATTTTGATGTGGCCGTACCCCTGATTCATCGCGCCCTCGACTTAGGTGTCAACTATATTGATACTTCTTCGATCTACGGCGGTCCCGATCGCTGGAGCGAACAGTACGTGGGCCGGGTAATGAAAACGCGCCGCCAGGAAGCCTTTCTCGCCACCAAGACGAAAGAGCGCACTCGGGATGGTTCTCTTCGCATGATCGAGAAATCCCTCAAGCTTCTCAACACCGATCACGTCGACCTGTGGCAGTTGCATGATGTCGGGCTGCCGGAAGACGTCAACCTGGTTTTCGGCAAAGGCGGCGCCATGGAGGCGCTGGTTGAAATGCAGGAGCAAAGAGTCGTCCGCTTTTTGGGCGTTACCGGTCACTACCGGCCCGAAGCCCTACTCGACGCCGTCAACCGCCATCCCTTCGATGCCATTCTCATGTCCATGAACGCCGCTGACACGCACATCCACAGTTTCACGGAAAAATTGTTGCCTCTCGTCGTGGAAAAACAGATGGGCATCATCGGCATGAAGGTTCCCGCGCGCGGCCGTTTGCTCCGTTCCTGGAGTCCGCCGACCATCGAAGCGCAAAAGCACACGTGGGAAGGCTCTGCAATCGCCACGCGCCCGGGAGTCATGAACATGCGCGATGCCATGCACTTCACTCTGACGCACCCGGTAAGCACAATCATCGTCGGATGCGACAACATCGGCCAGCTGGAAGAAAACGTAAAGATCGCGCAAGACTTCACGCCGCTTTCACAGCAACAAATGGCGGCCTTGAACGAGTTGGCGGCTCCGGTCGCAGAGCAGTCGCTCTTCTTCCGATTCACCGATCGCAGCCGCGGCTAGGCAAACGAGGTGCGCAGAGCTTTATTCTTCACGCAGAGTTTTCACCGGCTCAATCCGCGTCGCGCGATACGCCGGTAGGGCAGTCGCCAGCAGCCCGACCGCAACGAGCAGCGCCGCCACGACGGCAAATGTCAGGGGATCAGTCGCGCTTACACCGTAGAGTAGCGAACGGACCACGCGTCCCAAGCCCAGTGCGGCTGCCAGTCCCAGTCCGACTCCCAGCAGAATCGGCTTCATCCCATCGCCAACCACCAGTCGCAACACCGCTGTAGGAGTGGCTCCCATCGCCATGCGAATCCCAATCTCACGAAACCGCCGTCGTACCATATAGGAAAGCACGCTGTAAATTCCTACCGCCGTCAGCACCAGCGCCAATCCAGCAAATGCCGCCAGCAGCAATAAGTTGAATCGCTGCGGGGACAATGATTTCGCAATCAGATCATTCATCCCGATCACATCCACGACCGGCGTTTCCCGATCAACTTGCCGCACCGCGTCGGTCACCGCGGCAACCACGCTCGACGGCTCCGCATTCGTTCGCAACGCCAAGCTCGTTCCAAACGATCGCCAGGTTTCCGACGGAGAGACAAAATATTGATTGTAGGGCCAATAGACCGCGGCCACCGGCCGTGTCTGCTCGAGCGAATCCAACTTCACATCGCCCACAACGCCAATGACTTCGCGCGCCACTCCGGGATAGAAGGTCAGCGTTAAATGCCTTCCCAGAGGATTCTCATTCGGCCAAAATCGTTTGGCCATGGACTCGCTGATCAACGCCACCGGCGTTCGGTCCGCTACGTCCGCTTCGCTGAGATCACGCCCGCTCAACAGCGGCACGTGCATGGTCGAAAGATATCCGGTGCTGATCAGTCGCACATCCACCTCCGGCTGGTCAGCCATTGGCAGTACAGGTTGCCCTTCAATGGTGACCGGCTGGCTCGAACCGCCGGAAAGCGGCAAACTGTCTACCATCCCGGCCGATTGCACCCCCGGCGTTGCGCGAACCTGCCCCAACACTCGTTCAAAGAATCGCGCTTGCGCGAGCGGTGTCGCAAATTTGTTTGCAGGCACGGGAATGCTCATCGTCAGCAGATGATTCGGATCAAATCCTGGCTTCACGCTGCTCAGCGTCGACAAGGTACGCACCATAAGTCCCGCGCCAACGAGCAGCACCAGGGAGAGCGCGACCTCCCCCGTCACCAGCGCACCGCGCGTCTTGTTTCCTCCAGAGTCGGAACTTCCCCGGCTTTGCCCCTGTTTCAGTGCTTCGTCCACGTTCGTTCGTGTAAACCAAATCGCCGGCAGCAGCCCCGCCAAAACGCCAACCACCACAGCCAACGCTGCTGTAAATGCCAGCACCGACGCGTCCATGGAAATTTCCGTTGCATAAGGCAAGCGATCCGCGAATAGTTTTACAATCGCGGCAATTCCGGCATTTGCAAAGAGCAAACCAACCGCCGCGCCCGCCACAGAAAGCAACAACGTCTCCGCCAGAATCTGCCGCAAAATCGCCATCCGGCTGGCACCCAGTGCCGCGCGAATCGCAATCTCCTTTTTGCGTGCCAGTATTTTCCCCAACACAAGATTTGCCACATTCGCGCAGGCAATCAACAGCACAAATCCTACTGCTCCCAACAGAACAAGCAGCGCCGGCCGCACATTGCCAACCAGTTGTTCGCGCAAAGGCACAATCGCCGCGCCCCACCCCTTGTCATCCTCCGGGTACAACTCTTCCAGCCTCGTTGAAATGGCATCCAACTCGCTCTGCGCCGTGCGCCGATCCACATTCGCCTGGAGCCGCCCAATCGCCAGATAATTGTGATTGCCGCGTACTGCGCGCGTCGCATCGTTCCACGCTAGCGGAACCCAGAGCTTGGCCCACGAGGGAAACGAAAATTTCGCGTCCATTACGCCAACGACGTTGTAATTCTCCCCATTTAAAATAATGCTCCGTCCCACAATCTGTGGATCGGAACTGAAGTGATCCCGCCACAGCGCATTTCCGAGAATCACCGCATGGCCGTGACCTGGCTGGTTTTCTTCCTCCGTAAAACTCCGCCCCAGTAGCGGTTGCACGCGCAGCACAGAAAAAAACTCAGGGTCCACTGTCGCGCCTTCAAGCGCCTCAGGCCTCTCCGCTCCCCCCACCGTAAATCCGGTTCCGCCATACGCAGCCATGTGGGCAAACGAGCGGCTCTGGCTTTTCCAATCCAGATAGTTCGCCGGCGATACCGAGAAAAACAGCATCCCGGGAAAGCTCTTGGCCGGCGGAACATGCCAAATCTGCATCACCCGCGAAGCCTCGGGATAGGGAAGCGGCTTCAGTAAAACCGCATTCACCACAGAGAAAATCGCCGTGTTCGCTCCAATCCCCAGCGCCAGCAAAAACACGGCTGTCAGCGCGAATCCCGGATTCCGTACCAGCAAGCGAACCCCGTGCCGCAAATCATGCAAAAAATTACGCATACTCCCTCGTCGCAAAGCCTGGTGGCCACTGCCCAGGCTCTTGCATAGAGACGCTCCAGCCAGCTCATCTGTTTCTGCAAACATTGGTCTTTCCGTGCTGTCGATCGAATTGTGTGGAGGGAACGGAGAACGCCTGAAGGGTTCCCGTGTGTTGATTTCAGCGCTTGGCCAAGCTGCTCAGTCCTTTTTTACTTGATCGTTCCGAGCAAGCGCACCAGTTCATCGTGGATGTGATCCATTGCAGCCCTACCGGTCGATTCACCCATCGCTCGATAGTTCTCGAAGTGGGACTCGTCAAACCATTGATTCGCCGTCGTATCGTTCGGAAAGGCGGAATTCCGATTGGAATACCCCAACACGTCGGCGGCATCGGCCGCCACCAGTGCCGGCTTAAGGTAAATCAGCATGCCGTCGTCTTCAGGGTGATTCGGACAATACCGGATTTTCCCTACCGCATAGTGTGCCGAAGCCCGTGGCGGCTGGCCGGTCGGGCGAATCTTCCCAATCTCATCGGCCGTCATCTCAATCTCAATTCCAAAATCGGTCCGGCACTTCTCCATGGCATTATGCAAGTCGCTGAATCCATAGGCCGAATCGCACGAAGCGTCGCAGGCCACAATCAATTTGCAGCGCCTGCGCACCAATTCATAAATCGCCAGATTTTCGAAATGACCGCCATCTGACAGGTAAACATAGTCGCCCTCATCGCTGGTAAAACCAAAAAGCTCGCGCAGCAGCCAGTAAAATCCAAAATAGGGACTCGCCTTGCGCCAGTTCTTGTCCGGTCCTTTCGGATTGGCCTGCCACCAACCGAGCCTCACATCGAATAGGGTCATCAGGAAGGCCAGTGCCGGCGCCGAGTAGGAGCCCATATTGGGACTGGCCGCCGCTCCGGAAACTGCCATCGCTGTTCCCAACCGTGCTCCGCGTTTTGAGTCAGGCCGATCCGCTCCTACCGCGCTGGTTCGACCGTAGGCCGACTCGGTCGCGGCCTTCCCGTCACTCGGCCGCGTATATCCGCAGTACAACGGGGTGATGCAAAACGCCCGCGCCTTTCTCGTTTGCAGCGCCAGTTCCTTTCCGTGCACCACATTCAAACTGGTATTCAAGATCGGCAACGGGCGGTCGTCCACCCCTTCTCGCGGCTGAACCGGAATCTGCAAATCTGCCAGCGGCACATCATCCTCTTCCGAGAATCCGGTAAATGGCTGTTCCTGCCGGTCTACGACCGAAGCGCCGAGATAACAGCGAACCAAGCGGTTTCGGTACAAATAGTGGATGGAAAATTCATTCACATCCACTCGAATGGATAGTTCAATCGCCGCAATCGCAGTGAATAGGCACACCAGAATCAAGGAAGACGGAAAGGATCCCTGCCTCCACCATTCGCTGGTTGTGGGGCCGTTCATGGTTCGCAGCGTCAAGGAAATCTTCGCCGCCAACAAGGAAAGGATGAGCAGGAACCCCAGAATGAAAATGTATGGCACCACTTTTGCGAGATAGCCGAGCAGCTTGTCTTTGAAACGTGCATCCGGCAATACATCATGCGTCTTCGCGCTTCTGCCGAACAGCACTCCGTACAGTGTCGAGGTTCCCCAGGTTAAAATCGCGGGCCACGTGAAATGGGTGCCTCCCTTGTTCCACGCTCTCCAGAACTCCGACGGAAAATAGATCGCGATCAAAAACACAAAAACCCAGGCAAAGGCGTATAGACCGAGCCAGGCTCCCAGTCGCGCCCACCATTCGCGTTCGCCGTCCGTCAGCTCGCGTCCCAGCAATCCGACATGCAGCACGCCGGCCATCAGCATGATCAACACAAACGCCGGCGTTCCAAATGTCAGTACCTGCCTGTTCGACGCGACGATAAGATCCGCATTTGCCGCCGATGTTGTAGTAAGAAGGATTCGCGACAAGGGATAAAACAAATAGCTGACCAGCCCTCCGGTCACGGCCGCCGTCAGCAAAACCCAACCGCTTGAAATCAAATTGGCTTTCGTTCGGACAAAAAATGTCCGCACCAGCAAAGCGGCAGCCCAAGGTCCGCCATACAGCACCATTCCGAGCAATGGCAATTCCGTGAAGGGATGTTTTAGAACTCCGCAATTTCTGAACAACGGTCCAATCCCATAACTCACAAAGCACGCCGACAAGAACATCGGTACAATAATCAAAATCTGAATCCATTTCAGCCGCGTATACCACACATACCTTTTCTTCTTCTCCGGACAGATTTCGCACAAATTCAGGCCCATTACGAACACGCCGAGCAATCCCACAAACAGTCCCACCGTTAGCCCAATGTATTGTGCGGGGTTGAATTCCTTGAGAAAACTCGGTTGCCCGCTCGTCGCCACCGCTTCCATCTTAAAAAAGTGCAGCACCGCCATCAGGCAATGCGGGACCAAAAGCAGCGAGAGCAGCATCAGGACCAGAATGATTTGATTCAAGACCGTGTTCCGCAAGTACGTTGCCGCAAACGCCCAAAAATCTGCGCCCAATATTCCTTTCCGGGGCGTTAGATAGTTGCTGTAGTTCCGTAAAAACCTGACCTCGGGGCGCTCCAGCCGTGGTGCCGGACTCTGGTCCGACAAATACTCCTCTATCTTCTTAACTCCGATATTTTGATGGTACATCCAGGCCATCAGCCAGCTTCCGATGTACCCGCCTCCAGAAACCGTCGACATGTAGTCAAACGCCCGCAACATCTTGGCTTTCGCCAGTGCCTGCAGAACCCCCAAACCAAACGTTGCGCTCCGAATTCCTCCGCCCGAGAAGGCCAGGCCTACGAGGCTTTCAGTAGCGGCGGGACGGGTCGAATTCTCCTCAAATCGCAACCGTCGCGAGCGCTCGACCTGTTCGGCCTCTTCTTTCAACACCGTTTCAATCGAGACTGAACTCACAGGAACCTCTATCTGATAACACCACAGTCACCACCCGGGAAATCGCGGAACCGGCCACACCCTGCCATTCCGAGTGCTACCCGGTAGTGACATAATCGCCCGCTATGTTTCAACTAAATTACGCCGGACCCGGCCCAGGGCGAAACCCGCCTTATTTCCATGAAACTTTTTTCGTACTCAGTCGTCTATGTATTATGAGGTCTGAGTATGCCCAAACCCGACTCACTGCAAGGCTCCCTGGACCTGCTGGTGCTGAAAATCCTCTCCCGCCGTCCCGGCCTTCACGGTTACGCGCTGATGGCCGCTATTCAGGACACTTCCGGCGAAGTGCTGCGCGTTGAGGAAGGTTCGCTCTATCCGGCGCTTCACCGTATGGAAGAAGCCGGCTGGATCCGGGCCGAATGGATCACCAAGGATTCCGGCCGTCGCGCCCGCATCTACGAACTCACGGCAACCGGGAGGAAACAACTCGCGTCAGAAGAATCCCGCTGGTCCTCTCTAACCGCGGCCGTAAACCGCGTCCTGAGGACGGCTTAAGATGTCTCCGTGGTCGCGCATTGCGAACGCTTTCCGCTCCGAGCGCACCGATCCCGCGGAGATTCTTCGCGCCGACTGAACCTGTTGGTATTGCGCGGGAAAGTGAAGACCATGCGCGGGTTGCTCGTGGCCGGCGGTCCAACCCGGGCGGAGGTGCCGGAGCAAATTCTATTCGTGAAGCACAACACTGAGAAGGGAAGTATTGATTTGCAGTGTCCCGTTGTATTTGATAAAGCCCAGCTTCCGGAACTTGTTCATGAAAAAATTCACCCGCGGGCGGGTCGTTCCAATCATTTCCGCCAGCGTCTCCTGCGATATCTTCGGTAAATGCCCGTGCGGCTGATCCTCATTCCCATACCGCGCCAGCAAGAGCAAAGTCCGCGCCAGGCGTTTCTCGCTTGAATTAAACAGCTGGTCGATCAAATCCTCTTCAATCCGAATATTGCGTGCCAGCATGAATTCAATGAAGCGATCGGAAAGGTCGTGCTGTTCGTGCAGCTTCTGGAGCATTTCCTTTTTATCAATAAACAGCACCGTGCTTTCCAGTATCGCCGTCGCGTTCCCCATTCGCACCGGCTGTCCGGCCAGGCATCCTTCGCCAAAAAAGTCCCCGGGTCCGAGAATCGCTACCACCGCCTCTTTCCCCGCATCGCTGAGAACCGACAGCTTCACGCCGCCTTCCTGCAAATACATCACCGTCTTGGCCGGGTCGCCCTGCGAAAACACGATGTCCGTCTTGCCGAATGCTTTGACCGTTTTTGCCAATCCAGATGAATCCAGAAAGGCCTTCAAATCGAAGTCGAGCCCGGCCTTGGTCCGCAGATTTGATTTGCGCTTCTTTACGATTCGCTTGCGCACATTACTCCCGCGACGAACTCTCAGATTTCAGCCACGGCTCTCCGCGCATTCTCATCGCTTGCCCCGAGAATGTTATCACGCCGGTCCGTAAGCGCGTACGGTAACGTACGCAGGGGCCCTGGCATGGTCTGGCCGTCCCGGGGCTTCGCAAGTTGAACCCGGCGGGAAGCGCAGCGTGCCGCGGGGTGGTGTTCACCCGCGAAACTTTTCCGGTTCTTGTCTTGCTCCCATGCGCGGGCTTTCGGCAAAGCAACCCTGTGCACAAGTGAACAGACACGTTCATTCCTATTGCTTAAAATTGCCTTGTAGTAAAGGGCTTGCCGGGCGTTCAGGCGACTCCTTTTGATGGATCTGGAGCGGGCGCCTGTACAAACGCGGGCCCATGGCCGCCAGACTGCGGACGCTGGCCGGCTGTCACAATCATTCAGGCATCTGCCAGGCAAGACGCACGGTGAAGCATTCTTCGCGCTGGTTCTCTTTGATTACCCACGGGGTTCGCGCAAGACAACGGAACATGACTCGTACTGTCGGCGCGGCTGTTCCGCTGGGGCAAGTTTCGGCTGTGACGGAGATGTACTCGAGGTAACACGATGAAACCAACTGGCATGATTCGCATGGCAGCACTTGTGGTGGTATTCGCGATGGCCGCTCCACTTCAGGCGCGGCAAGAGAAGCCGGATAAACAAGAAGAAAAAGCCAAACCTGCGCAGCAGCAGGCTAAAGAGAAGCCGCAACGGCAGGACAAGGCCCACGAAGAACAGCAGCATCCTAAGCCGCAGGACAACTCCGCCAGGCAGCAGCAAGAAGCCAAAGCGCGGCAGGATTCGCAACGCCAACAGCAACCGAGCAAGTCCGCAAGACCTCCGCAGCAGGAAGCCAAAGGGCAGGATCCACAGCGCCAACAGCAACAGAGCAAGGCGGTAAGACCGCCGCAGCCTCAAGGGAATGGTCATCAAGAACAACCAAGAGCGCAGCAACAAGACAGGGCGCAAAGAAACCAGCAGGTCCAAGCCAACAGCCACGAACAACAGCAGGACCGATCCTCAGGGCGTCCCCAGCGCACACAACAGGCCATCGCCAGGCAACGCGCGCAGCCCGCGCTTCGCCTGAGTGCCCGGGGCGGCGGTCGCATTTCCGAGGAGCGCTTTCATTCCAACTTCGGCCGTGAGCACCACTTCCGAGTTGGCAACCCGGTTCTGGTTGGCGGATATTCCCGTTTTCAGTATGGCGGCTATTGGTTTGGATTCGTCGAACCATGGCCTACGGGTTGGTACTACACCGACGATGTCTACATCGACTACGTAGATGACGGCTACTACATGTACGACCCGTACTATCCCGGAACGCGTTTTGCCATCAGCGTTGTACTCTGAGTCCCGATTCAGACGGCAGCCCGAACGCAGTCCCGGCCCTTCGCGCAAATTCGTTGCAGGTTTTCGCCAGCGAGTCCAGGCAGGCCACGCTCCCGGTGGTCGCCATCCCCTGCTTTGCGATATAGTCTCCCCCGCAAGTTTTTGTGGAGGGATTAATGATCGACTTTTCGCAGGGTAGTCGCAGGGCCTTTATTCAAGGTGTCGCAGCCACCGCTGCCGTCAGCAGCGCCGCTGTTTCCTTGCCGCGATCGCTATTTGCAGCTTCTGCGGACATGGACGTCGTCCGCGCCGAAATCAAGAAGCGCCACGACGAAGCGTTGAAGCGTCTGCAGAACTGGATCCAACACCCCTCCATCGCCGCCGAAAATCGCAGTATGAACGAAGGCTGCGAACTGATGATGGGAATGCTCGCCGAAGCAGGCTTCAGCGGCATCACCAAGATGCCGACCGACGGCCACCCAGGGGTCTTTGCGACCCTCGACGCTGGCGCGCCAAAAACTCTCGGCGTCTATTACATGTACGACGTGAAACAGGTAGATCCGAAGGAGTGGACTTCGCCGCCATTTGATGCGGCTCTTGTCGACAAACCGGACCTCGGAAAAGTAGTCGTCGGGCGCGGCGCGGTAAATCAGAAAGGACCGGAATCGTCCTTCCTTGCCGCCCTCCACGCCATTCGCGGGGCCGGCAGAAAGCTCCCAGTAAATCTGGTGTTCGTCGCCGAGGGTGAAGAAGAAATTGGTTCGCCGCACTTTCCGCAGATTGTGCGCAAGCCGGAAGTGTTAGCGGCGCTTAAGAAATGCGTGGGCATTGTCATACCCAGCGCTTCGCAGAGCCGCGACGGCGATGTCACCGTTACGCTTGGCGCTAAAGGCGTTGTCGAACTCGAACTCGTTGCCAGCGGCGAACGCTGGGGCCGTGGTCCCAAGCGCGACGTCCACTCGAGTCTGAAAGCGGAACTCGACAGCCCCGCGTGGCACCTGGTTCAGGCTCTGGTCACGCTGGTTTCTCCCGACGGCAATACTCCCATGATCGACGGCTTTGCCGACAAGGCCCGCCCTATCAGTGCAGCCGAAAAGGAAATGATTGCCATTGCCGCCAGGCGCATGAACGAAGAAACCACCAAAAAGCAATTGGGCATCCAACACTGGGTTCACGACGTGAATTTCCAGGAAGCCATGGAACTGCTCGTCTCGCAGCCCACGGTAAATATAGAAGGTCTAGTTGGCGGCTACACGGGCGTGGGCGGCAAAACCATTTTGCCCAGCCGCGCGGTCGCTAAAATCGACATGCGCCTCGTTCCCGACATGAAAGCATCTGAAGCCGTTGCCGCGCTGAAAGCGCATCTCGCCAAGCGCGGCTTTGGCGATATCGAAGTCAACATGACCGGCGGCTATGATCCGACCAGCACGCCTGCGGATGCCGCCATCATTCGCGCGGAAGAGACTGTCTATCAGCGCGGAGGCATCGATCCGATTCTGATCCCGCGTAATGCCGGCTCCTGGCCGGGCTTCGTTTTCACTGAAGAACCGCTAAAAATGCCGGCAAGCCATTTCGGCCTCGGCCATGGCAGCGGCGCTCACGCTCCCGACGAATACTACGTCATCGAGTCCGGCAATCCCAAAGTACGGGGAATGGACGGCGCAGTTGAATCCTACGTCGAATATCTCCACGAAATCGCCGCGTCAGCGTAGGCAGGCAACTTCGCCCGTGGGCCGCCAGGCTCTAACTTGAGACCCTGCGCAGCGTCGCGCGAGCAAGTCGCTCGGCGCTGCGCGGCTCAAGCAATAAAAACAAGGACGGCTCGATCAATTCCAATTCCATCAAAGTAAAGACCCCGTCAATTTCAACGCCGTCCACCCGCGCGTATAGCCAAGGTTCGGGAATGCACGCAGCGATTGCCGCCGCATTCTGGAGCAGGGAAGGGGATGGAGTCTCGAGCACCTGGCTCCCGCCAAAATCGTCTTGCACGCGAAAATCGCCCGCTTTGGGCCGCTTCAAAGCCGCGTGCGAAAATTCTCCGTCGATAAAAACGAAAGACCACTCGCCACGAGCGGCGACTTCGGGAAGAAAGGGCTGCACCATGACGCCGGAACCGTTCAGTAGCTGTTGAAAATAGGCTTGTTCGGTCCCGGCATTCTCGCGCGCAACAAGCCGCGTCTGGAACGAAGACGCCGAAATGTCGGGCTTAACAACTGCGGATTTCCAATCTCGCCTCTCCAGTACGTCGGCAAGCGCGGCGTCATCCCCGCGGTTGAGAAATTCAGTAGGCACGACCGCAATCCCCCTGGCTTGTAAATCCCGCAGGTAGGTTTTGCGCATATTGCCGCGCAAAGCGGAAACCGGGTTCCACACATTGACGTTGTTCTGTTCGAGCAAATCGAGCCAGGCCAGAAACTCGTCAGGCTTTCGGTGGTAGTCCCAGCATGAACGAATCACAACGCAGCTGAAGTTCCCCCACTCGACGTTTTCGTCGTCCCAAATCACCGGCGCCGCAGCGACGCGCAGCTTCACGAGTTCGCTTGAGAACAATTGATCATCAGCGGACAGATCCGGAAATTTGTCGCAGGTCGCGATCCCAATTCTCAATTTTGGCATTTAGTTTCCCGGCCCTGGCATTGCGCGAGTGAGCGAAGCCTGCTCGTCGGGGCTGAGTTCCCGCGATTGCCCTTTTGCCAATTGGCCAAGCACCAGCGGCCCAATCGCCACGCGGACGAGCCGCAACACCTCAATATTCAGATGCTCGAGCATCCTGCGAATCTGCCGATTCTTGCCCTCGTCCAGAACAATTTCCAGCCACGAATTGCGCTGGCCTTGCCGCAGGACGTCGGCGCGCTTCGCGGCGAGAAAGTCTCCGTCTTTTGCCGCCACGCCGGCACGCAACGCCTGCAGCAGAGCTTCACCAGCGACCGCCCTGATCTGAACATGATACGTTTTGTCCAAATGTGTTTCCGGAGCAGAAATTCGAGCAGCCCACTCCGAATCATTGGTCAGCAGAAGCAGTCCTTCGCTCGCTTTGTCCAGCCGCCCAACGGGAGCAATCCAGGAGAGTGTCTTGGGCAGGTATTCATAGACAGTTTCGCGCCCTCGTTCGTCCGCAGCTGTTGTGACAACGCCGCGTGGCTTGTGCAGCATGAAATACCGCTTCGGGGAGGTTTTAACCGGGCGCTCGTCAACCGTGATTTTGTCTTCCGTGAGACGCGTTGGGGTTTCAGGGTCGCGGCGCACAACGCCGTTTAGCTTGACGCGGCCGGCGCGAATGAATTCCGAGGCTTGTGAACGGGAGCAGTAGCCCAGCTTGGAGAGCACGCGCGCCAGCCCGGTTTGCCGCGAGCGGTCGCGCTTGCCCGGTTGCGGCGTCATTCGTCGCCGCATGACTCAGCTTTTCTTGTCCGCAGGGATCGAGGTTCGAGCTGCCGAAGGCACCGGAGCTGCAGGCGCGCCGTCCGGCTTTTCCGGTTTTTTTTCCGGATGGTTCACTTCGCCATACTTTGCAGAAAGCCAGGCACGCACTTCTTTGGGGTCGTAATGGAACGGGCCCATGCCGCCGCGATAAGCGATGCGGCCCGTTTCATCGATGACGTACAGGCGCTCGGGCCACGCGGAGTAGGCGGCTTCGGCGGCGTTGCTCATGTCGTCCACACCAAAGGGTACGGTGTATTTGAAGCGCTTCGTGAAATCATTGGCGATGGTGAGCCGCTGCGCGAGGGTTTTTGGCTGGGCGTAGCAAACGTCGTCTTTCACATTGGACTTCATTTGCCATTCGTCGGTGGGATGCGCTTCGCGCACATAGATGGTCAGAAAATCGGCGCGGTCCTTGTAGTCGTTGTAGATCTGTTCTACGTCGCCAACCTGGCGACGGAAGGGCGGTCAAGTAAAGCTGCCGAAAACCAGGACCAGCGGTTTTTTCCCCGTCCGCTCGCGGATATGAAAATGATTTTCGCCATCGAGCGCCAGCAGGCGTGCGTCTGGTGCGTCATCGCCAACTTTCAGCGTGCCCTTGTGCATGTGCGGCAGGGCATAGCGCACCATGCCGTAGGCATCTCGAGGACTGCCAGCCATGTAGGAGAGGCCGGCAAACACCGCCACCAGCAAGAACAGGAAAATTCCGATCGCCCATTTCCAAAATAATGGCATCTTGCCGAATCCCCTTTTGGTTCATTCAGGTGCGTGCACGATACTTTCAGATTCGCTGGCGATACATAGTACGAATCTACTAGAGGCCGTCCTGCTTCATAAGCCGTTCGCGGTGCTCCTGATAGCGGGCCAAAGATTTTTCGATGACGTTGACGGCCGCGTAAGCCGGGCGGATATCGTCGACCTGCACCTGTTTGCCTTCGAGCTGTTTGTAGTCCTGGAAAAAACGCCGCAGCACGAGCAGCCGGTGTGGCGGAAGTTCGTTGGCCTCGACGTAGTTGCTGAATTCGGGATCGTTGGTCGCAACGGCGATCACTTTGTCGTCGCTTGCGCCGCCATCGATCATGGTCATGAGGCCGATGGCGCGGGCTTTGATGAGCGCCAGCGGTTGCACCGCTTCCTGGCATAGCACCAGCACGTCGAGCGGATCGTTGTCCTCGGCGTAGGTTTGCGGAATGAAGCCGTAGTTCGCCGGGTAATAGACGGCGGAATGGATAATGCGGTCGACTTTGAGCAGTCCGCTGGGTTTGTCGAGCTCGTATTTTACATTCGAGCCCAAGGGAATCTCGATCACCGCCTGGAAATCGCGCGGGAGGTCTTTGCCGGGAGAAACGTCATGCCATGCATGGAGCATTCGGGTCGTATCCTTCGTAGTTAAGGTGCCTGGTGAGGCGTTTTCTAAGTGGCTTCTATTATCGCCGGAACGGGCGAATCGTGCCATACGCTGGTGCAGCGGCTACGCGAGCCCTCGCCCACCGGGCTATTGTGCAGCGACCTCGAGAAGTAAAGGGCCGCCTGGAGGCGCCGGCGAAGGATCTGAAAACAAAGAAGATGCATGGCACCTGGTAGAAATACAAGGGGCGACGTCGGGGCCTCGGGACGGGCTCCTCGGGGAGAAGGGACGGGGCGAGCGGAAGCGGCTGGGCAGCCGTCGGGCAGGGCTGGCGGAGCGGCGCGAAGGCGCCTTGGCTGGGTGTCGTCTGGATGAAATACCTGGTCAGGGAATTGGGGCGTATCTTTTTATACAAGCGTTGCGGCGCCAGAGGTTGTCAGGATGGGAGCATTGCTGTGGGATGTAAGGATGACGGCTTTTATTTTGGGGACATGTAGGTGGGGAATGAACCTTCAAACGGGATTGGCAACCTTTGCGATTTTTGTTGCGGCTGTGCTGGCGATGCCGGCGGCAGGCCGGGCCCAAGGCACGGGGCAGGTGGAATGTCCGCGGGCCGGTGGGTACGTCTATTTGTATAGTTCGATGACCACTCTCGAAGTGCGTACGACGTTGCAGTGCAAGGAACTGGTGCAGATTACCGGACGGTATGATGGCTATTTCGGGGTGAGGACGGCGAAAGGCGATGTTGGGTACGTGCCGCAGGATAGTTTGCTCATGCTGAAAGATGCGCCGGGAGTAAAGAGGAGCTCGCTCGGAGCGCCACCGCCAGTCGATCGTGAGCCGGTGGCGTATGACGATCCGGCGTTGCGGGCCAAACCCAAGATAGCCGCCCCGAGTGGTCCGGATTTTGTTTTGAAGAATAATACGATTGTGCATGTGGCAGTGGTCAAGGGAGTCTCCTCGGCGACCGCTCATTTGGGAGACACGATGGAACTGGAAGTCTCCGAAGACGTGATTGTGGAGGGTCTGGTGGTGATTCCGAAGGGCGCGGCGGCGGTGGGTGCCGTCACAGAAGTGGAGCAGAAGAAGCGGCTCGGACGCAGCGGGAAGCTCGGAATGAAGATTACGGGAGTTTCTTTGGGTAATGGCGGGAAGGCGCCGGTGCGCGCGTATCACGATACGACTGGGGCGACTTCAGCGACCGGAGCGGTATTGCCCATGGTCTCCGGGAAAGATGTGGAATTTCCGAAGGGAACGGACTTTTTGGCTTGGGTGGACGGAGATGTCAAGCTGAAGCGCGCGGACTTTCCGGCCGTGGCCGCCGCAGATTCGCTGGCTCCCGGCGGGAGTTCGGTGCAGTAGCGGATTTGTGATTTTCCTTGAACTGAAACGCGTTTGCGTCTATTGCAAATGACAAATTTGGGATGCCGCGGCGGATCCAGGTGTGCCAGAGGATCATGCCTCTGGGGGAACTGTGCCCTGCGGAGGGCGATTTCGTTGTCCCGCAAAAAGCGGAAGACAGGCCGGGGCAGTCCGAGTGAAGGGAACTTGTGGGACGGAAATGCGTACATTTCGGAAACGGATGGGTTGCGCCAGCGTCTATGATACGCGTGGCGTTGTAGTCCCTGCGTTTTTTGCGGCGGGCGAGCGGTTTCGGGGGCGAAATGGCAAAGACTAGCTGGATTCAGGATGTAACAAGCGACATGCGCTACGCGGCGCGAACTCTTGCCAAAAACCCCGGGTTTGCTGCGGTGGCCGTGCTGACCCTGGCCCTTGGAATTGGCGCCAACACCGCCATTTTCTCCGTCGTGGACGCGACCCTGCTAAAGCCGCTGCCGATTCGCGAACCGCAGAACGTGATGGCCTTATGGGAGACGGAGCCGGCGCCGGGATCGTATCCGTTGGCGGGACCTGACTTTACCGATTGGAGATCGCAGAATTCCACCTTTGAAGACATGAGTATGTATAGCTGGCCGGGGCGGAAGAATCTGAGCGCGGGGGAGGCCGCGCAAGCGGCGACGGTGGTGGCGACGCAGGCGAACTTTTTTCATTTGCTGGGGGTACAGCCGCAACTCGGGAGGGCTTTTGCGGACGGGGAAGACGGCAATAGCGGGGGAGTTGACGCCGCCGGAGGCGCGCGCGTGGCCGTGCTGAGCGATGGATTCTGGAAGAAGAATTTTGCGGGAAACAAAGAGATTGTCGGCGCGACGCTAGAACTGGATGGCGAAGTTTATACCGTGGTTGGAGTGATGCCCGCGTGGTTTCGGCAGCCAGGGAAGGCCGATTTGTGGGTGCCCACCAACATGAAAAACAAGAATATGAGCGCGCGTGGCGAACATTGGTTCCGCGCAATCGGACGACTGAAGCCTGGAGTTTCACCGAAACAAGCGCAAGCGGACCTGCATGTAATTTCGGCGCGACTGGCGAAGGAGTTTCCGGATAACAACCGCGGCGTGGATGCGATTGTGCAGCCCATTCGGGAAATGATCGTGGGTGATTTTGGGAATCAGCTGCTGTTTTTGTTTGGGTCGGTGGCGCTGGTGCTGTTGATCGCTTGTGCGAACGTGGCGAATCTGCTGTTGGCGCGGGCTACTGGACGGCGACGCGAAATGGCCGTCCGGAACGCGCTTGGTGCGGGCGCGGCGCGGATGGCGCGCCAGATGCTGACCGAGAGTCTGTTGCTTTCAGTCGTTGGCGGAGTCGTGGGAGTGGGGGTTGCATTCGCGGCAGTGGAGGTTTTGCGGAACGCGTTGCCTGCTTCTGTGCCGCAACCGAATGCGCTTTCGGTCGGAATCGTGCCGCTTCTGTTTACGCTGGGAGTGAGTGTCGTGGTTGGCGTGCTGTTTGGAATGGTGCCGGCGCTGCAGGCGACGAAAGTGGATGTGGGAGAAGCGCTGCGCCCAAAGGCCACCGGGGGAAGCGCGACCAAGGGAGGTCACTGGCTGCGCGACGGGCTGGTGGTGGCGGAGATTGCGTTGTCGCTAGCGCTGTTGATTGGCGCAGGTCTGCTGCTGAAGACGTTTGCGAATTTGCGCGGAACGGACGTCGGAGTGCGCGGAGAACACGTGTTGACGGCACGCATCAATTTGCCCGCGAATCGATATCAGACCATGGACGAGTCCGCGACGTTTGTGGAGCAACTCCTGGCCCGGCTGCAGAATTCTCCGGGAGTGCGGGGAGCGGGGGCGGTGGCGCAGATGCCGCTCAATGGCGGCTCGAACGGATATATCAAGGTGCCGGGCGTGCAGATGGAAGAGATGACCGGGCCGCTTGTGGAATTTAACACGGCGTCGGAAGGCTACTTTCACATGATGGGAATTCCGCTGCTGGCCGGGCGGGACTTGAACGCCCAGGATACCGACGAATCGAAGAAATTCATGCGGGATATTGCGCCCGCCAAGACCGAAGCAGAGACGCGGGCGGTTGTGAAGAAATACGTACTGGCCGCGGTGATCAGCAAGACGATGGCGGCTGAATTCTGGCCGAAGCAGGATCCGCTGGGAAAGACGTTTGAACATTTTTCCGCGTTTCAAGTGGTGGGAGTTGTTGGAGACGTCAAGCAGTTTGGGTTGACGGAAAAGCCGATTTCCGAGGCGTATTTTGCAACTCCGCTGAATTTTGGGGAAAAGGGACCGTCGATTGGAATTGTCGTGAAGGGCGATGGCGCGCCGGAAAGCCTCACGGGCGCACTGCGCAGCGCCATGAAGGCGCAGGATCCGGGACTGGCTTTGTTTGAAGCGAAATCGATGGCGCAACACATCGAAGAAGCGAGTTCCCAGACGCAGTATGAAGCGGCCCTGCTGGGGACCATGGCGATGCTGGCATTGCTACTAGCCGCGGTGGGAACGTACGGCGTGATGTCCTATGTGGTGGGCCAGCGAACCAATGAAATTGGTATTCGAATGGCGCTCGGCGCAGGACCCGGGCAGATTATGGCGATGGTGCTGCGTCAGGCCGGCACGATTGTGGGCATTGGCATTGTTGTCGGACTAGCTGGCGCGGCAGGCGGATCGCGACTGCTGGAGGGTCTGCTCGTGGGCGTGAAAGCGTTTGACAAGGCCACGTATGCCGAGGTCGCAGGACTCCTGGCAGCCGTGGCGCTGCTGGCCTGTTACTTGCCGGTGCGCCGCGCGATGCGCGTGGACCCCATGGTGGCGCTGCGCGACGAGTGAGAACTCTCGGCAAACCCGATACGAAATCAGTCTATTTTCTCGGCGATGATTTCCTGCGATTGCGCGCGGTAGATCTGCCGTATTTTATTTCCCGGAGGGGATTTGACAAATTCCGTTCTCGCGGCCGGATCGTCGGATTTGTCGAAGAAGATGTGCGCTGTCTCCGGGAAAAGTTGGACTTTCCTTTGTCCCGCGGACTGAACGAAGAGGCTGCCATTCTCGAGTGAAACAACATTCAGGACCCCCGGCGCGAGTTGATAGGCTCCGGTGTAGGACGCGAGGACGTGGTCGGGGACCTCGACAGGCTGCGGCCAGGCAGGTCGATGTGACGCAGCCATGGAAAGAATCTGCCAACGGCCGTCCTTGAAGACATAGGTGTCCATCCTGTTTGATACATTGTCAAACTTCTGCGTTCCTATGGTTGTGGATTCGGTAGAAACGTAGGAAGCAACGGCCGTGTCGTGGTCCACGAAGATGCGCAGATCCGTCACCGTCCCGGTGGCCCGCGGCAGGTCGGAGCCGCCCGCAAACTCGCCGTCTAAATACTGCTGCTTGGTGGAAATCGGGAGCGGGGCGGCCCGCATGTAGAGAAAATCCGGACGCAGCAAGCGTTCATAATAATTCCTGTCCGCGTTCGAGTTTGCGCGGAAGCGCTGCTCGATCAAGCGTTGAATTTCTGCGGCCGCGGGTGAAGTATTCTCGGATGAAGATTTGTGAGCACAGGAGGAGACCAGCAGCGCAAATGCAATACCGGCTAGCAGAGCTAAATTTGTCCGGCGCATGGGTATCACCTACCGAAAACGGTTATGGGAACCCGGAATTGAAAAGAGTGTAGCAGTTCAGGCGCGGGCTTTGTCGATCATTTCTTCCCAAATGCCTTTGGATTTCAGGATCAGCTCGATGAGCTCGCGGGCGGCGCCTTTGCCTCCGTTGGCTCGCGTCGTGTAGTGGGCGGCGCGCTTTACTTCAGCGACTCCATCGCCTACCGAAGCGGCGAGGCCGACACGCCTCATGACCGTGAGATCGGGAAGATCATCTCCGAGATAGGCAACTTCATCAGCGGTGACGCCGGCTTTTTCGAGGATTTCTTCGAGTGCGGGGATTTTCTGTGGTTGCTTTTCGTAAACAAACTCGACGCCCATTTCCTTCATGCGGCGGCGGAGGGCGGCGCTTTCGCGTCCGGTGATGACGCCGAGGCGAAGGCCGGCAGTGCGGCCGAGCGTCATACCCTGGCCGTCGTGCGCGTCAAACGTTTTCAACTCCAGAGCGGAGCCGTCGGGTTGCGAGAGCAGGGACACCGAACCGTCGGTGATCGTGCCGTCAACGTCCATGAGGACGACTTTGATTTTTGCGGCGCGCTTTTTGAGCGAGGGCGGGATTTTTGCTGAAATTGCCAAGGGGCCTCCGGCGAAATGAGCACCGCAAAATTGTAACAGGGAACCCGCCGTGAACTAAAAGGGCGGGCAGCGTCCTAACTGTAGATGCCGGCGCGACCGCAAGAGATAGGAAAAAGACGCTTGACCCTGGCGCCAGCGGAGGCAGCCCTGGCACAGACGGGCAAAGAACTGTTTCGTGTTGCGGAGTTTGCGGCGCGAGTGCACCGAGAGATTCGAAGTCTAGATGAGTTCAAGGGTCCAGAGGTCGTGCAGGTGGACTACGCCGAGGACCGCAACGGTTTCGTCGACCACGACGATTGAGGTGATTTTCTTTTTTTCCATAACATTGAGGGCTTCGCTGGCTAGCACGTGTGGCGCGATGGTTTGCGGGTTGCGGGTCATGGCTTGGGCTGCGGTCATTTCCAAGGTGGCGCCGCGGTGGACTTCCATCAGACGGCGCAGGTCACCGTCGGTAATGATGCCGGAAAGGCGGCCGTCGGCTTCGGTGACCGTGGTCATGCCGAGTTTTTTGGCGGACATTTCGTGGAAAACATCGGGCATTTTTGTTTCCGGCGAGACGCGGGGAAGCGCGCCACCCGCGTGCATGAGATCTTCGACGCGAAGAAGTTTCCTGCCGAGGCGGCCAGCGGGATGGAGAGCGGCGAAGTCGTTTGGCTGGAAACCGCGTTTGTCGAGCAGGGAAACAGCGAGGGCATCGCCAACGGCCATCGCCACTGTGGTGCTGGAGGTGGGAGCGAGATTCAGGGAGCAGGCTTCTTCTTGTACGCTGACGTCCAGAACGACATCGCTGGCTTCGGCAAGGGTTGAGGAGATGTTTCCTGTGAGCGTCACCAGAGGCATTTCCAGACGCTTGAAAGCTTCAAGCAGCCGGACAATTTCTTCCGTTTCGCCGCCATAGGAGACCGCCAGGAGCATGTCGCCGCGCGCGAGCATGCCCAGGTCGCCGTGAACGGCTTCGGCCGGGTGCAGAAAAAAGGACGGGGTACCGGTGCTCGAAAGTGTTGCTGAGATTTTCCGGGCTACCAGGCCGGATTTGCCCATGCCAGTCACGACGACGCGGCCCTTGCAGGCGAAAAGCAGGTCGACAGCGTTTTCAAAAGTGGCGTCCAGGCGCGCGAGAACGTCGTTGATGGCCTGCGCTTCGATTTTCAGGACGCGGCGGGCGGTGTCGAGGCTCATGCCGTGTCCCACCGCCGGACCAGGGTTGCAAGCTCTTGCAGTTTCGCCAACAGGCGAGGGAGTTGCGCGAGGGGCAGCGCGTTGGCGCCGTCGGATAGGGCGGCGGCGGGATTGTCGTGCGTTTCAAGGAAGATACCGTCGACGCCGGCAGCAACACCCGCGCGAGCCAGGGGCTCGATGAATTCCGGTTGGCCTCCGCTGGCGTGGCCCTGTCCGCCGGGGAGTTGGACGGAGTGGGTAACGTCATAGACGACCGGATAGCCGATTTTTTGCAGGACGGGGAAAGCGCGCATGTCGACAACAAGATTGTTGTAGCCGAAAGAAGCGCCGCGCTCGGTGAGAATGAGGCGTTTGTTGCCGGTGCTGGCGACTTTTTCAGCGACGTTCGCCATGTCCCACGGGGACAGGAATTGCGCCTTCTTTACGTTGATGATTTTTCCGGTGCGGCCGGCGGCGAAGAGCAGATCGGTTTGCCGTGCCAGGAATGCGGGAATTTGCAGGATGTCGCAGACTTCAGCCGCGGGGCCGGCTTGCGATGCGTCGTGGATGTCGGTGAGGACGGGCAGACCAAGATCGGACTTAATTTTAGCGAGGATGCGCAGGCCTTCGCTAAGGCCCGGGCCGCGGAAACCTTTTAGCGAAGAGCGATTGGCTTTGTCGTAGGACGCTTTGAAAATGTAGGGAACGCCCGCGTCAGATGCAATCTTTGCAACTTTTTCAGCCATGCTGCGGGCATGCGTTTCGCTTTCGATCACGCAGGGACCGGCAATTAGAAAAAGTGGATTGTTGCCGCCGAAGCGCAGGGAGCCGAGATTGATTTCACTCGTCTTGGTCATTCCGCTGAAAACAATAGCACAGGTGTAGTCATCCGGTACCGCCGGCAAAACGCGAAGGCCCCGGCCATGTCAGCGTAGGGCCTGTTCAAGATGTTGGTTGTGACGCGTCGCGTATTTTCTTGCGGCTCCTGGCCAGAGAAATCAGAAAGAGGAGGAGTCCCAAAGGCGTTCCCATAGTCAGGAACAGGAGACACAAGGCGGCGGGCAGGTCCGTACAAGGGCCGATCACTACTTGGTTCGTGGCCATCAATGCGGAGGAGATCGCCGATAAGGCCAGCAGAACGAGTGCAATGTTGCGCAGCAGACAAGGCCTCCTAGGCGGTAACGTGGGGTGCGACTGCTGCAGGTTGCGTACGCTGGGGTTCGCTGGCGGGGCGCGACCGGTGCTTCTTGTGTTCGAGTGCAGCGCCTATGAATGCAGAAAACAGCGGGTGCGGTTCGAGCGGCTTGGATTTGAACTCCGGGTGGAATTGGCAGCCAAGGAACCAGGGATGATCCGGGGCTTCGACGATTTCGACGTAGTTTTCATCCGGGGTGCGGCCGGTGATTTTTAAGCCTGCCCCCAGCAAGAGTTTTTCGTATTCGCGATTGAATTCGTAGCGGTGGCGGTGGCGTTCACTGATTTCCGTGCGGCCGTAGGCTTTGGCGGCGACGGAGCCGGGTTCGAGTTTGCAGGGCCAGGCGCCCAGTCGCATCGTGCCGCCCATTTCGTCTACGCCCAGCAGTTCGCGCAGTTTATAGATGACCCGGTGCGGGGTTTGCGGATCAAATTCCGAACTGTCGGCCTGCTGCATGCCGGCGACGTCACGCGCGTACTCGATCGTGGCGCACTGCATGCCCAGGCAGATTCCGAAGAACGGAACTTTGTGTTCGCGAGCGTATTGAATGGTGTAGATCATGCCTTGGATGCCGCGCTTTCCAAAGCCGCCAGGAACCAGAATGCCGTCGTAGCCGCGTAGTCGCGATGCCGCGGTTTGCGGCGAATCGATTTCTTCTGCTTCGATCCATTCGAGAACGGTTTTGTGGCCGTTGGCGAGACCGCCGTGCATTAACGCTTCGCGCAAACTCTTGTAGGCATCTTCGAGCTGCACGTATTTGCCGACCACCGCGATTTTGACTTCGCCGTTCGGATGCTGCATGCGGTGCACAAGATCGAGCCACGGCTTCATGTCGGAGGGGCGATCTTCAAGCTTCATCAACCGCAAGATTTGCGAGTCCAGCCCTTCACGGCTGAGTTCTGCAGGAACCGCGTAAATTGTGGCGACATCTTCCATCGAAATCACGCAGGAATCGGCGACGTTGCAGAACAGCGCAATTTTCTTTTTCAAGTCAGACGGAATATGGCGTTCGCTGCGGCAAAGCAAAATGTCCGGTTGAATCCCGATGCCCAGCATTTCCTTCACGCTGTGCTGTGTGGGTTTGGTTTTGAGTTCACCGGCAGCCGCAATATAGGGAACCAGTGTGACGTGGACAAAAAGCGTGTTCTCGGCGCCGAGTTCCAGCCGCATTTGGCGTATCGCTTCAAGAAACGGCAGTGATTCGATGTCGCCAACCGTTCCGCCGATTTCGACGATGACCACGTCGACGCCTTCTGAAACTTTTTTAATGGTCGTTTTAATTTCGTCTGTGACGTGCGGAATCACCTGAACGGTCTTTCCCAGATAGTCGCCGCGCCGTTCTTTTGTCAAAATCGTTTCGTAAATGCGGCCGGTAGTCCAGTTATTGGCGCGAGAAAGTTTGGCGTGCGTGAAGCGCTCATAGTGTCCAAGATCGAGGTCGGTCTCTGCGCCGTCTTCGGTCACAAACACTTCACCGTGCTGAAATGGACTCATCGTTCCCGGGTCCACATTCAGATACGGATCGCATTTTTGTAAGGTGACTTTAAAACCGCGACTTTCGAGGAGACAGCCGATGGAGGAGGCAGCTACGCCTTTCCCAAGTGAGGAAACAACACCGCCGGTAACAAATATATATTTTGGCGCCATCCATGTAGCCCGGACTCAACTGCAGGGCGTTTCAACCCTCCATAGGAGTGACGTACATGCAATTATGTTCGGAAGACCGCAAACTGTCAAATCGAACTCTTGGCACTCGGCCAACAACAATTTTTCTGCTTCAAACCCTTAAGAATTCCGCGAAACATTTTTCTTCTCTCGGTGTTTGTGACCTTGCGGACGCCACTGGCGTTTGTCGGCTTTGCGGGCTACCGATTCGGGCCTTTCCTGCCAGCTCGGTAACCAATCTGGGCCGTGGGTACATCTAAGTGTTCAGTAGTGCCGCGCGCTGCCGTGGTAACCGTTAGGTGCGCGATCCAAGGGGTGCGGTTTCCGACCCGTCGAACGTGGGGAATACGAATGAGACAAAGATTCATCAGTTTTTCTGCCGTTCTGTGTGCATTCGCTTCGCTTGCCGGCATTTCGGCGAACGCACAAGTGCGGTCGCAAAAAGTCAACGCTGCCGCTTCCGCTAGCCTGGCCTCAGAGACCATCCTCGAAGGAACCATTCTGAAATACACACCCAATTCTTCGAGCGCACCTTTGGGTGCACACATCACGCTGCAAACTACTTCCGGTCCCGTGGACGTTCATGTTGGCGACGCGAAATTCCTGAAGCTGAAGAACTTTAACATTGCCGAAGGCAACGCTATCCGCCTGTCAGGACATAGCAAGCTCGTCGGCACCAACACTGTCTTCTTTGCGCGACTGCTTTCGCAAGGGAACCAATCGTTGGCCGTTCGCTCCGCCTCCGGCATGCCGCTGTGGCGTGGCGGAGCAGGTGGGCGCCGTTCCGCTGTGTCGGCAAATCAGAAGGAAGGTGCGCGATGAAGCGCCTTTCTCTCGCGTTGACTCTGCTTGTTTCGGCAGCAATGGCCGCCTGTGGAGGTGGAGGCTCTGGACCCACGCCGCCGCCTCCGGTGGGCGGTTTTTCCAATGCCAGCCTCAATGGCCACTACGCATTTACGATGAGTGGAACGGATCTGAATGGATTCTTCGCGCGCGTTGGCTCTATCACTGCCGATGGTCAGGGGCATATTACCGACGGAATTGAAGACGTGGTAACCGGAGCTGCGGCATCCACGCTGGTATTCATGCCCGGTACCTATCAGATTCAAGCCGACGGTCGTGGAGAAATCCAGCTGTTCAACTCAACCACTCCTGCAAATCAGCCGCTGATTTTCAGTATTACGTTGAGTTCCACTTCGCAGGGTTTGATTGTGCAGACCGACGGGATTGCCACGGCCAGCGGAAACTTTGTCCTGCAAAATACCGCAGCTTTCAGCACCGCTTCGATTTCCGGCGGATATGTATTTGATTTCTCCGGAGAAGCGCTGGACAACGTCAACCAGCTCGGCCCGGATTCCATCGTGGGTCAGTTTGAGGCCAATGGCGGGGGAGGAATCACGAGCGGCGTGCTGGACGAGAATTTTGAAGCCGGCCTTTCCGGCCCGACGACCTTTTCAAACGGGACGTTCACCATGGATGCCACCAACGGTGCGACCTTCGGTCGAGGTACGGTCACGCTCGGTGCCAGCGGTCTCACCTATATCTATTACATTGTGGACGGCACGCGGTTGAAAATGATCGAAGCCAGCGATTCCGCACTTACAGTCGGCGATGCGGTGGCCCAAACCGGCAACGTTCCCACAACGAATGCGGCGTTCACGGGCAATTTTGCATTCCTGACGGCCGGAGCCAGCGGGTCCGGGACTCTTACGCAGGCCGGCCGGTTCACATCGAACGGCGGTGGCGGGCTCGCCGGCGTCGTTCTGGCCGACAATGACAACGGGAATTTCCAGACGGCGCCAAAAGGCACAATCTCGGCCGCTACCTACGCGATTGATCCTGCCTATCCGGGCACCGGTAGGGGAACAATCACTTTTACCGATTCCAGTCTCGGCACCTTTGAATACATTGTTTATATGAACTCCGCTACCCGCGGGGTCATTCAAAACGTGGTGAATGAACGCGTAGCTGACGGCACCATCAGTGCGCAGGCTGCCGGGCCGTTTACCGCCGCCTCTTTTGCCGGGAATTATGCGTTGAACTGGAGCGGCGTGAGCTACAACAGTAGCCTGCAGGTTCAGGGCGAGGAAGACTATGTCGGGCAATTGGTTTTCTCCAACGCCAGCTCGAACAACGTTTCCGGCGCACTGGACTTCAACGCCTTCTCTTCGAATCAGGGCGTTTTCCTGAATAAGACCATCACCGGCAACGGCCTAACGATCAACGGGGATGGTACGCAGGCAAACGACTTGTCCGTGAAGGTCAACACGAGTCCTGCGGCAACGCTGGATTTCAAGGCGTTTGTCGTGGATCAGAACACCATCTACGTCGTTTCCAGTGACAGCGATCGCTCTACGGCCGGCGTTATCATCAGCCAAAGCCAGTAGAGAGTCTATGCAGCAGAAGAGAAATGCCCGGTCCGCGATGGCCGGGCATTTTTATTTGTGCAGAAGTTTTTCCACGCGTTCAACATCTTCCTGCACATCGACGCTCACCGCGTCGTGCTCCACTTCGGCAACGCGAATTTTCCAGCCATTTTCCATCCAGCGCAATTGCTCGAGCTGTTCAATCTTTTCCAGCTCGCCTTGTGGCAGCGTCGGATATTCAAGAAGAGCGTCGCGCTGAAAGACGTACAGTCCCAGATGCTTCAAGGGACGAACGTGAACTTTGTTTGCCGCATCGCGCACCCAGGGAATCGGCGCGCGCGAAAAGTACAGCGCGTTGTTGTCAAAATCCAGAACAGTTTTCACCACATTCGGATCCATGATGTCGGCCGGTGTTTTCACCGGGGTCGCGACAGTGGCGATCTGCGCAGCCGGTTCCTCGAACAGCGCCGCGACGGCGGTGTCGATGGCCAGCGGATCGAGGAGCGGTTCGTCCCCCTGCACATTTACAAAAACATCTCCTTCTTCGTGGGCTGCTACTTCGGCTACCCGTTCGGTTCCGGTGCGGTGATCGGGCCTGGTCATCCGCGCTTCGCCGCCAAAGGCTGCAACCGCTTTCATGATCCGTTCATCTTCGGTCGCAACAATGACGCGACTGACCCTCTGGGCCAGTTTGGCGCGTTCATAAACGCGCTCAATCATGGTTTTCCCCGCGAGGAGGACTAGGGGTTTGCCGGGTAGGCGCGTGGCGCCATAGCGTGCGGGAATAACCACCACGACCTTTGGAGAACTCATTGTTTTCCTTAACTCCGGGCGTTTGGATGGGCAAAAATCTTAGATGCTTCGGGAATAGGCAAAAATTCGCAAAATCTTTCTTGCGGTCCCAGTCGTCTAAATGACGATGCTACCATACGCGGCTCGCCCGGCCCGCGCCGTGATCCAGCCCGCAGGTCCCGGCCGTTGTTCACGAGCCGGCTCGCCAGAGGAGACAAGAAATTTACAATAGGCAGTCGCGGGTTGCCGGGGATTGGGATTACACTCAGTTCAGCCGCGATTCTTCTTGTTTTCAGCTTCTCGAGTGATAGACTCGCGGATAGTCCGTTCCGCGCGGCGCTCCTGGTTCGCCGGGTGATGGAGGAAGCCGTGAAGCGCGATACATCGAAGTTTCGCGTTCCTTTTCTTCTGGTTTTGGGTGTTTTGCTGGTCATTCCCGCAATTGCCTGCACCGTGTTTCCTGCGCTTGCCCAGGCGGCCCCGGACGAAAAAAAGGCCAAAGACGACGCGAAGAAGGACACTCCCGGCATTTCCCTGAGTCCTGCCAAACCCCTGAAAGTTGATGTCGATCTGGCGCTCGTCAACGTAACCGTTACGGACCCCTACAACCGGCTGGTCACCGGCCTTGAGACCGATAATTTCCGAGTGTTTGAAGACAATATTGAACAGGAAGTTGTCACGTTTTCGGCCGAAGATGTGCCCATTTCCATCGGCGTAATTTTCGATTTGAGCGGCAGCATGAACAACAAGGTCAGCAAGGCGCGCGAGGCTGCCATCCAGTTTTTCAAGACCGCCAATCCGCAAGATGAATTTTTTCTGGTAAGTTTCAACGAACGGGCAGAACTGACCAGTTCGTTCACCAATAGCGTTGAGGATTTACAAAGCCGCATGCTCCTGACTTCTGCAAAAGGACGCACCGCGCTGCTGGACGCGATTTATCTCGGTCTGAGCCAGATGAGGGGTGCACGAAACGCCAAGCGCGCCTTGCTCATCCTGTCGGATGGAGGGGATAATCATAGTAGGTACAACGAAAGCGATATCAAGCGGCTGGTGAAGGAAGCGGATACCCAGCTCTATGCCATCGGCATCTTTGACCCGCTCGGATATCGCACCCGGACGCCGGAAGAACTGAACGGACCCTCGTTGCTCGGTGAAGTTACGGAGATGACGGGTGGACGAGTTTTTTCGGTGGAAAACCTGAACGATCTTCCGGACATCGCATCAAAAATAGGCATGGAGCTGCGAAACCAATATGTCCTCGGATACAGGCCAAGCAATAAGGCACACGATGCACGCTGGCGAAAAGTCAAAATCAAGCTGCGGGCCCCGCGCGGCCTTCCGCCTCTTTCGGTCTATTCCAAGACCGGGTACTACGCGCCCAGCCACTAATTCTGTCCCCCGGAACTCTTCACGCTTGTTTTTCCGGGCGTTGATGACCATTGCGGTGGTCACTCTTGCCTGGGGTTTCCTTTCTGCGGGAGCGCTCGCGCAGATTCCCATTCCCAACAAACAGCCGCTTCCGCCGGGGCAAGACCCGAGTGCGGGCGGGCAGGGAGGAACCATCAAGGTGGACGTCAACCTGGTGGTGTTGCACACCACTGTGATGGACGACCGCCAGCGCTTTGCTGAAGGGCTCAAGCAGGAAAACTTCCGCGTTTTCGAAGATAAAGTCGAACAAAAGCTTTCGGTATTCAAGCGGGAAGATGTACCTGTCAGCATGGGCTTGGTCATTGACAACAGCGGGAGCATGCGCGACAAGCGTCCGCGGGTGAATGAAGCAGCCATTACCTTGGTGCAAGCCAGCAATCCCCAGGACGAAGCGTTTGTCGTCAACTTTAATGACGATTTTTATCTCGATCTCGACAAGGATTTCACCAACAGTGTTCCTGAACTAAAGGAGGCGCTCGAGCGCATCGATTCCCGCGGCAGCACGGCGCTGTATGACGCGCTTATCGGCTCTCTCGACCACTTGAAGAAGGCTTCAAAGGATAAACGGGTTTTGCTGCTGGTCACCGATGGGGAAGACAATACCAGCCATAACTCGCTCGAGAAAACGATTCGCGAGTTGCAGCGCACCGATACCGTCGTATACACGATCGGCCTGCTCGGAGAGGAAAACAAAAAGAACGCCAAGCGCGCGCGCAAAGCTCTCGAGCAGATCGCTCAGGCATCCGGCGGATTGTCGTTTTTCCCGGAGAACGTCGAAGATGTCCATAACATCTGCGAACAGGTGGCCCACGATATCCGCAACCAATACACTCTGGCCTACTATCCAACCAACACCAGGCGCGACGGGACCTTCCGGATCGTCCAGGTTGAGGTCATTCCGCCTCGTGGCCGCGGCAAGCTCATACCGCGCACCCGCAACGGGTACTACGCTCCCGGCTCGGCAGCCACAGCATCGGGAGCGGGGAAGTAGCGAGCAACCCCCGGGGGGTGGCGGTTTACCGTCTGATCGCTCCTAACTCCTAGGTATGTAGACATTTATTTTTTATCAAACTTTTTGCTCTCCAAGTACGTCTTTATCCTTGACAGGCATACCAAGGCAGCCTATATGTAGACTGGTTACATATAGAGGCTGAGGTATTTGCCATGCCTATGGAAAAAAACGACCTTCATCGCGGGACGCTGGACATGTTGATTTTGAAAGTGGTGGCGGCTGGGCCGCTGCACGGCTACGCCATTGCCCAGCGGCTGCAGCAGATCTCCAAGGACTATTTTCAGGTGCCGCAGGGTTCATTGTATCCGGCGCTGCACCGGCTGGAGGAGCGCGATTGGCTCGAAGCCGAATGGAAAGACACCAGCACGGGGCGGGAAGCGAAGTTTTATACGGTGACGCGCAAGGGCCGCAAGCAGCTCGAAGCCGAAGTCGAAAGCTGGGAGCGGCTTTCCGACGCGGTTTCCTTGATTTTGCGCACCGCTGAATAGGAAAAATAACCATGCGTTGGCTGAGCCGGGTCTGGCAAAAGTCGCTCACCGAAAAGAAGCTCGATTCCGAGCTGCAATTCCATATTGAGCAGCGTATTGCGGAACATGTCGCCTCGGGCATGGCGCCTGACGAAGCGCAGCGCCAGGCCAAAGTTGAATTTGGCGGTGTGGAACTCTACAAAGAGGAATGCCGCGAATCCCGTTGGGAAAATCAGCTGGAGATTATGGCCCGCGATCTCCGCCTCGCCTTCCGCACGTTAAGGAAGGAAAAGCGGTTCACGATTATCGCCGTGCTGGCCCTGGCACTGGGCATCGGCTCGTCTACGGCCATGTTCAGCGTGGTTTACAACGGACTCATCTCGCCATTTGCCTATAGAGACGCAGATCGGCTCGTCACGGTGTCCATCCGCGACACCGATCAAAGCCAGGACAACGGCCGTAGCAGCCTGAGCTATTCCGAGTTGCAGGATTTCAAGAAACTCAACCATGTTTTTGATCAGGTCATCGCGAATTCCGAGGATGACATCGTCTATGAAACGGGGCGAAACAATCTGCGATTTGCCGCGAACTACGTGACCCCCGGATCCTTCGAGACGCTCGGCATCCCGCCGTTCCTCGGCCGCTCTCTTGAAGCCTACGACTACGATCCCGCAGCGCCGCCCGTGTTCGTGATGCGCTACAAAACGTGGATGACCCAGTTTGCCGGCGATCGTTCTCTTATCGGCAAGCCTTTCGTGCTGAACGGCACGAACCGCATTTTGGTGGGGGTTGCCGGGCCACGCTTTGCCTGGGGCGGAATCGATTTCTGGATCCCGGAAGTTCCCGGCATTCAAAAAACCAGGAACGCCGCTGGAGCGGAAACCTATTGGGGATTGTTGGGACATTTGAGGGAGGACGTTTCCCTCGCACAAGCGGAAGCCGACCTGAATGTCCTCGCGCAGAGTCTTTCGAAAAAATACGCCAAGGATTATCCGCAGCATTTTCACGCCGAGGTAGACACCCTTTCACACGCAGTAGTCGGACGCAATTTTCGAAAAACCGTTTATACGCTCTTTGCGGCCGTCGGCTTGCTCCTGCTCATCGGTTGCGCCAATGTGGCCAATCTTTTGCTGGCGCGCTCGACCATTCGCGGCAGGGAATTCGCGGTGCGCACGGCGCTGGGGGCCAGCCGCTCTCGATTGGTGCGCCAACTGTTGGCAGAAAGCTTTATCCTTGCAATCACCAGCGCATTCATAGGACTGCTTTTTGCGTGGATTGGCGTGAAACTTCTTGCAGAAGGGATGCCGCAATTTACCGTTCCTTCAGAAACCGTGATAGAGCTGAATCCGTACGTCTTGGTTTTTGCAATTTTAGTCGGAGCGTTAACGACGGTAATTTTCGGGCTGTTCCCCGCGCTGCAGGCCGCAAAAGCCCAGCCGCAGGATGCTCTGCGCGACGGCGGCAAAGGGCTTGGCGGCACGAACACCAAATCGCGCTTGCGCCACACGGTAGTCATTGTTGAAGTGGCTATGTCGGTGATTCTGCTGTTCACCGCAGGGCTTTTTACACGTGGATACTTCAAGTTGCAATCGGTGCAGCTGGGATTTGATCCGACGAATGTTCTCTCTACTCGAATTCCGCTCCCGGAAGACATGTTTAAAACGCCGGAACAAATCACCAATTTTTATCGGCCGCTAATGGAGCAATTGCGAGCGACGCCTGGCATCGAGTCCGTATCTGTTACGACCGGAATACCGCCGTATGGAGGAATTGAAACAAACGTCCTGATCCCAGGAAAGGATCATAGAGACAAATGGCTGGCAATTTTCCAGCTAGCCAGCGAAGACTTTTTTGCGGTCATGCGCATTCCGATGATTTCCGGGCGAACTTTTACGTCGGAAGAAGTGAACAACAAACGGAAAGTCGCCGTCATCAATAGAAAATTTCAGCAAACATACTTTGCCGATCAGGATCCAATAGGCCGCACAGTTGTGCTTGACGAACTAAAGCAATTTTCTCAGCCGGTTGAGGATCCTACATTTCAAATCGTTGGAGTCGTCGAGGACTCGCAAAACTATTCACTGGAAAACCCGATCGCACCTGAAGCCTGGGTCCCCTATAACGTAACGGGCGCCGCGAGTAGAGGCTTGCTGATTCGGACGAACGGCAGTTCGTACGGCATGCGGCAGGCGATTTACCACGCTTCGTGGGCCACGGATTCGCGGGTGGCTATGGTCGACCTGTATTCGGTTGACTACTTTCTCGAATTGTTTACGTACGCCGTTCCCCGATTCAGTTTTTACATCGTAAGCATCTTCGCGCTGATTGGTCTGGTCCTGGTAATTATCGGCGTCTACAGCGTGATTGCCTACAATACCGCGCAGCGAACGCATGAGATTGGTATTCGCGTCGCTTTGGGCGCCGCACAAGGCGACGTCCTGTCATTGATTTTGCGCCAGGGTTTTGCAGTTCTGGTGGCGGGAATAGTCATTGGAATGGCGGTGAGTTTTGCGATTGCAAAACTTGTGACCAGCTTGATTTGGGGTGTCAAGCCCTACGATCCCATGACCGCGGGATTCGTAGTCGGACTAATTTTGGTCATTGGCCTTCTGGCGTGCTGGTTTCCGGCGCGGCGCGCGACTCGCGTCGATCCCATGGCCGCATTGCGTTACGAATAGATTTTTGGAGCGTACCCACAAAATGCGCTGGTTGCGTCGCCTCTGGCAAAAGCCGCTCACGGAACGGAAGCTCGATTCCGAGCTGCAATTCCATGTTGAGCAGCGTATCGCAGAAAACATAGCCTCCGGAATGTCGCCAGAAGAGGCTAACCGGCAAGCCAAAATCGAATTCGGCGGCATTGAACTGTTCAAAGAAGAGTGCCGCGACGAGCGTCCCGAAACGCACATTCATTCTTTTTTCTATGATCTTCGCTTTGCCTGGCGCAATCTTCGCAAGGACGCGCGTTTCTTCTTCCTCGCCGTTTTCGCACTGGCCCTCGGGGTTGGCTCGTCGACTGTCATTTTCAGCGTGGTTTACAACGGGATGTTGCACCCGTTTCCCTATCGCGCGGCGGACCGCCTGGTGGCGCTCGGGTTTGCGGAAAAAGGCGATCCGCTAAAGCGGCAGGTGATGTTCAAGCTGGACGATATTGCTGCCATGCGCGGCGGAAATCACACCCTCGATGACCTGGTCGCCTATTCAAACTGGTTTGCGGTCTACAACGGCTCCGGCGCTGCCGAAAATCTTCACGGTTGCCGTGTTTCCGGAAATTTTGGCGATTTTTTTGGTGTGGCTCCCCTGCTCGGCAGAGGCATTGAGCCCGCGGACGAAATTTCCGGAGCGCCTCCGGTCGTCGTCTTGAGTTTCATTGCCTGGAATCGTTCGTTCCACGCAGATCCGAACATCGTGGGCCAGAATATTCTCCTCGATGGAAGCGGCTTTACCGTTGTCGGGGTCATGCCCAGGCGCTTCACCGTGGATGGAGCTGATTTCTGGGCTCCTATTGCGCCGGCATCGCGCGCCAAGATCGACCCGCCGGAAATTACGAATGAGCCGGAATACTTCTTTGCGACGGGAATCTTGAAGCCGGGCGTGACCCGCGCCACGGCCGATGCCGACCTGCAAGTGATCGCCCGGGAGAACGCGCGAATCCATCCGGATCGCTATCCCAGCACGTTTCTTTTTCGGACGGAGTCGCTCAACGATGCCGTAGTCTCGGATTTTAGATCTATTCTCATCTTGCTGATGGCCGCTGTCTGCATGCTGATGCTGATCTCCTGCAGCAACGTAACCAACCTGCTGTTGGCCCGCGCCACGGCGCGAGAAAAAGAAATGGCCCTGCGCGCCTCTATTGGAGCGAGCCGGGGACGTCTGGTCCGCCAACTCCTCACCGAATCGCTGCTGCTGGCGGCCATCAGCGGCAGCGTGGGGTGCGCGCTGGCCTTTGCTGGATTGAAGCTGGTTGTTCCGCAGCTTCCCAGCCGAATTCCCGGCGAAGCTGATATTTCAATGAATTTTGCGGTTCTGCTGTTTGCGCTGGGAATTTCCACGTTGGCCGTTTTCATCTGCGGGCTTTCTCCAGCCCTGCACGCTTCAAACGGCAAATATCAAGGGAAGCTCTCCGGCCCCGGACCCGGTTCCGCCACGCAATACCGGCATTCAAAGTTGCGTTCTGGACTGGTCATTGCCGAAGTGGCGCTGGCCATGGTTCTGCTGGTCTGCTCAGGGCTCATCATGCGCAGCTTTCATGCGCTCACACACGTCAACCTGGGTTTCGATCCAGCAAAAGTGATGAGCGCCTCCCTGCATTTTCCCAAAGGCCGCTACAGCACGGCGGTGGAAAAGAATCAATATTTTCACCGGGTGCTGGAAAGCGTAGGGACCGTACCCGGAGTTGCGACTGCCAGCATTGCCCTCGGCGTACCTCCGCTGGGCGGTGGCGGAAGCCTTATCAAGATTCCCGGCAAGCAGCTGGAAGAACACGCGGGCGCAATGATGGACCTGTGTAGTGCTTCGATTTTCAAAATCTTCGATCTGCAACTCCTCGCCGGCCGCACCCTCTCGGCTGAGGATGTCGAAGGCGCCAACAAAGTGGTTGTCGTCAATCGAGCATTTGCAAAGAAATTCTTTGGCGGTGACGACCCTGTTGGCCATGTCATGCGCATCAATGCCTTTGACGAAGTTCCTGAAGCGCCAAAGAACGCCGACCTGGAAATCGTGGGAGTGGTGAGTGACATTCAGAATCGCGGAATTGGCGATCCGCCCCTGCCGCAAATGTACGTCCCGTATACCCTGGTCGGCTTCGGCGACCGCAGTTTGCTCATTCGTACCACCGTCGATCCCAATTCCATCTTGAAAGCGGTGCGAGAACGAGTTGTCGCCGTGGACCGTGAAGTGGTTTTTGCCGACGCGGCCGGACTCAATGGTCTTCTGAGCCAGGCTCTGTTCGTCGCCCCGCAATTCGCCATGTTCACAATCACCTCCTTTGCCATTATCGGATTAACCCTCGTCGTGATCGGTATTTTCGGGCTGATGGCCTATACCACCTCTCTGCAGAGACATGAAATCGGCATTCGCATGGCTCTTGGCGCCGAACCCACCAACATTCTGCACATGGTCTTGCGCAAAGGCATCATTCTTGTTGGTTCGGGTATCGCCATTGGCGTGCTCGTTTCCTTCCACATTGCCTGGATTCTCCGCCATCAGTTCTGGCAGTTTTCCCCTGCCGACCCGCTCACCTACCTGTCGGTCGGCGGTATCCTGGTGATGGCCGGTCTGGCCGCCTGCTGGCTGCCGGCGCACCGGGCGACACGCGTCGACCCCATGACCGCGCTGCGTTACGAATAGTTCCAAATCCCCCCGATAAGTTTTTTTCGATTTATTTCATTTTTCATGGAACATTTAGACGTGTAGGCCGTCTATGTATATAGGTAGGGAGTCTACAGGTAGACGTGCTGCCTGTCAGGGTTCCCTCCCCAAAAACCGTTGCGAAGTTCTCCATCTCGGAGGAGGGAAGCTATGAACGCATCAGGAAAGAAAAATTCAGAAACGAAGTCATCTGTGGGGTTTTTGACACTGGCAGGGCCGGCCCTGCTGGCCGTCTTTCTATTCCAGCCACTCGCCCAAGCGCAAATCGCCCCCGAAGCGAGTCCGCAAACCTGTGTCCTGCCTCAGATGTCGCGCTTGATTGTCGAGGAAGGCGCAGGCGCACGAGTTGACTCGAGCCGGGAACTCCCGGGATCCCCCGCCGGCCGACCGGAGAACGAAAAGGGAATCGCAGCCACGCGGAACCTGGAAATCGACCGTGGCCTGCAGCAAGCCCGCGCCTGGTTTGAGAAAGGCGCCCGTAAAGGCTACGCGCCAGCCGAAATAAATCTGGCGGTTGCCTTGCTTGCAGGATGGGGCGGCCCGAGAAACCCGGCACAGTCCCTTTACTGGCTGCAGGAAGCTGCGGGCCAACATTACCCGGTTGCCTACTTTGATCTGGGAATCGTCTACCTCGAAGGTTGCGGCGTGCGCCAGGACTACCTGCAAGCAGCACACTATTTCGAACTGGGCGCCAGAGAAGGCCACGCGGCATCGCAAATGAACCTCGGCTACCTTTACGATCATGGGCTGGGCGTAACGCAGGACCGAGCTATCGCCGCTGCCTGGTACCGCAAAGCCGCCGACAGTGACGAACCCAGCGCCCAGTACAATCTCGCCGACCTCTATCTGCGCGGCGAAGGTGTGTCGCAGGACGATTCCCTGGCCTTCACCTGGTTCGAGAAATCGGCAGCGCAAGGCCACGCCGCAGCCTGCATCATGGTCGGTTCGCTATACGCGGCAGGGCGCGGCAGGCCGCGGGATTTGTCAGCCGCCTATCAATGGCTCACAGCCGCAAAATTGCAAGGCGATACTCGCGCGGACGCCAAACTTGCTGCAATTGAATCCCAACTGCCGGCAGAGCAAATCAAGCAGGCGAAGTCCCGAGCGCAATCATTGCCACGTTTGACCAGGCCAGTGGGAGAAGTTGCCCTCTTGCACTAAGTCCGGCGAGGGACGGGGAGCACGCCGGCTCTGCCAGGCGGTGTGCTCTTTGCTTGGTTCATTTCGATTTGCATTGGTCGCCGGAAAACAATCGCCTTGGTCTCATCCGGATGCACAATGACAGCGACGTCATTCTGCTCAAAGAAACCGGCGCCCAATAAAGGGTAGTCGTGTTGGAAGGCGGCCTCGCGACAAACTTTCTTCTGACCGACGGCTGCGTTGAGCTATTTTTTTGCGAGTTCCAGCAAAAAGCTGGTCCCGTGTGGAATGCGTCCGCCGAAATTGTTGGCGATGGTCTGCCCCATATCCGCCAGCGTTTCCCGCACCCCCAAGTCTCGTCCGTGCGCATTCCCCGGCGAATACGCCAGGATGGGCACATATTCACGCGAGTGATCCGTGGTGGCCCAGCGGGGATCAGGATCGCAGCCATGATCGGCAGTGATTAACAGCAAGTCACTGGCGTCCAGCATCGACAGGAAGCCTTCAAGAAACGCGTCAAACTCTTCCAGTGATTTGGCGAAACCACTTACATCTTTGCGATGTCCAAAAAGCATGTCGAAATCCACGAGGTTACAAAAAATCAGTCCGTTGCCTCGTCCGTGAACCGCCACCTTTAACTTTTCCATTCCGTCCGCGTTGCTCTTGGTGGTGACAAAATCGTCCACACCACGCCCGTTGTAAATGTCGTGAATCTTCCCGATTCCAAACACAGGCACTTGCAGATCCGCCAGCACGTCCATGAGCATCGGCTTGGGCGGATCAACCGCGTAATCATGGCGCCGCGAAGTGCGCACAAAATGTCCGGCAGTTCCAGTAAATGGCCGCGCAATCACGCGCCCTACGCGATGCGGCCCATCGAGCAGCTTTCGCGCAATTTCACACATGTGATACAGCTCAGGCACTGGGATAACATCCTCATGCGCCGCAATCTGAAACACGCTATCACCCGAAGTGTAGACAATAGGCTTCCCGCTTCGAACATGCTCCTCGCCCAGCTGTTTTAGAATTTCCGTACCCGAGGCCGGATAGTTGCCGAGTGTCTCGTGTCCAATCTGCCGCGCAAACTCCTCCATTAGCCCAGCCGGAAATCCCGTCTTGTATACCGGAAACGCTTGCTCCAGCCAGATTCCGGCCATCTCCCAGTGTCCGGTGGTGGTGTCCTTGCCTGGTGAATGCGTTTTGCCTTTCCCGAAGGCCCCGATCGGCGAAGAAGAGGGTGTCAGGTTTCGCAAGGGCGCGATATCGGCTAGGCCCAGTTCGACGAGATTTGGCAGCCGCAAGGGCCTGGACTCGGCGATGTGTCCTAGGGTGTTTCGTCCCACATCCCCGTAGTCGGCGGCATCCGGCAGCTCGCCGATCCCCACGCTATCCAGCACAATCCAAACGACCCGCTTGAATGGTCCCATGACTGGTCTCCCAAAGCGTCTTCCTCCAGACTCTAGCACAGCCGAAAGAGGCCCTCTCAGGCCACAATAATCTTGCCCGGGCCTGAACTTTTTCTAAATCCGGTGCGTAGTACAGGGTGAAGAGGTGTGTCATGCCCCCAACTGGCCAAGTCCGTGGAACCTCGCTTGTCTTCCCGATTGCCCTGATCATCATTGGCATACTTTTTCTGGTTGCCAATTGGAGGCCCAATTTTGACGCCGTCCACGTACTACACACGTACTGGCCGTTGATTCTCATTTTCCTGGGGCTTGGAAAGATCTACGACAACACGCGGCCACAAACCGATCCCCAGTCGCCGCGCAGTTCTTCGACAGGTTCGATCATCGGACTGGTCATTTTTGTTCTCGTCATTGTGGCCATTTTTGGCCACGGCCGGGGATTTCATCGAGACCGCGATCGCGGACGCTATTTTTCCGACATGCAGCATCGCGTCCAGAGCATTGACCGGCAGGACGCGAAATCGGTACGCGCCGAAGTCAATATGGGCGCCGGAGAACTCCACCTGGGCGGGGGGTCGAGCCACCTGCTGGATGCCACCTTCGATTTCCGCAATACCACCGAGCCGCGCGTTGAATACAACGTCAACAACGGCGAGGGCAGTCTTAATATTTCACAGAAGGGAAGTACTTCTTTTTTCGGGCGTACCGACAACACTTGGAACCTCGAACTTTCCAATGAGGTGCCGCTTACTTTGGAAGTAAACATGGGTGCCGGCCAAGGCAACATTCATTTGGCAAATCTCAATGTGTCGAAGTTTGAAGTCAACATCGGCGCCGGCCAGGCCAATGTCGATCTCACCGGCGACCGAAAGTCCGATCTGAGTGCGCAGGTAAACGGTGGCGTCGGCGAAGCCGACATTCGCCTTCCCAAGAATGTCGGTGTAGTGGTCAGCGCCAGCGGCGTAATCGGCTCCATCGACACCCACGGTCTCAAGCACGAAGGTGGTCAATACACGAACGAGGCCTACGGCAAGTCGCCGAGCACGATTCATCTCTCCGTGAATGGAGCCATCGGCCGCATCAACCTGGAGCAGGAATAGGGAAACGCCTCGTTTGACCAGTAGGGCAGTTCTGCTTTCGGGCAGGTGTCGGCTGGCGAACAGGAGAACCGGCAGCATTGCTGCGGCAGTGTCTCCGGTACGCACTACCACCCGCCACGCGATGGTTGCTCCGCTTCGCCATCACACGTATAATTTAGAGTTTAGACAGCACGTGTTGAACGCGCTGTCTGAGCCATCCCTTGGCGACCAACGAACTCATTCCGCAAAAGACCGAACAGGAAACCATTGTCGTCCGTGGTGCCCGCGTTCACAATCTGCGAAATATCAGCGTCGAAATTCCCCACAACGCCATCACCGTCGTCACTGGTGTGAGTGGTTCTGGCAAATCCTCGCTTGCCTTTGACACCATCTACGCTGAAGGCCAGCGCCGCTATGTCGAATCCCTTTCCGCCTACGCGCGGCAATTTCTCGAGCGCATGGAAAAACCCGACGTCGATGAAATTTCCGGCATTGCGCCCGCCGTGGCCATTCGGCAAAAAAATTCTACGCGCAATCCGCGCTCGACCGTCGGGACTTCCACCGAGATTTACGACTATCTGCGCTTGCTCTATGCCCGTGCCGGCACCACCTATTGCATCAAGTGCGGGGCCATCGTAAAGCGCGACAATCCCGATGAAATCGCCGACCGTGTCCTGGCTCTCGGCGCGGGCCGGCGTTTCTATATCCTGTACCAGTTTCGTGTGGCCGCACTGCCATCGGCCGCACCGTCCCGCAAGCTGGCCAAGAAAAAGGAAAGCGCCCCTCCCCAGGACCTCTTGCGCCAGGCTCTTATCGACATCCAAAAGCGCGGCTTCAATCGTATCTACCAAAACGATCGCATCCACGAATTTTCCACTCCCGAATCGCTCCTCGACGTAGACTTCTCGAAACCCGCCTATGTTCTCGTCGACCGCCTGGCGGTCTCGCCGGAGTCCCGCTCGCGGCTGATCGATTCCATCGAAATCTGCTACCGCGAAGCGGGCGAAGCCATCCTGCAATTTGTCGCCGACGGCTCGGGCAGTCCCGCCGAACGTCTTACGTTCAACGAGCGCTTTGAGTGCAAAAATGACGGCACGCTCTATCAGGAGCCCGAGCCGCGCCTCTTTTCCTTTAACAATCCGTATGGTGCATGCCCGCGCTGCCAGGGCTTTGGCAATACCATCGACTTCGATCTCAACCTCGTCGTGCCCGATGCCAGCAAGACACTCGATGAAGGCGCTGTCGAGCCGTGGACCAAGCCGCGCTTTCGCACGCTCCAGCAGGACATGAAAAAATGGCTGCGCGCGCGCAACATTCCGTCCAACGTTCCTTGGCGACAGCTCACCGCCGAGCAGCGCCGCCTGGTCCTTGAAGGGGATCCTGAAAACGCTTATGAAGGCGTGCAGGGCTTTTTCAACTGGCTGGAGCGCAAGAAATACAAACTCCATGTGCGCGTCTTCCTGAGCCGCTATCGCGGCTATGCCACGTGCCCTGAATGCGGCGGCACACGCCTGCGCGCGGAAGCCCGCGCCGTGCGGGTGTCGGGAAAATCCATCACCGACGCTTGCAAGCTGACCGTGAAAGAAGCGCGAGTTTTCTTCTCGTCCCTGCAACTTTCCGACGAACACGCCAAGCTCGCCGAGAAAATCCTCGATGAAATTCGCTCGCGTCTGCAATTCCTCGATGAAGTGGGCCTGGACTACCTCACGCTCGACCGTCTCACGTCCACTCTTTCCGGCGGCGAGTCGCAACGCATCCAGCTGGCTACATCGCTTGGTTCGCATCTGGTTGGCGCACTGTACGTTCTTGACGAGCCTTCCATCGGCCTGCATCCACGCGATACCAAGCGTCTAATCGATATCCTTAAATCTCTCCGGGACCTCGGAAACACGGTCCTTGTCGTCGAACACGACCCCGACACGATAATCGCCGCTGACAAAGTAATCGACCTCGGTCCGGGGGCCGGAGAACTCGGCGGCAAGCTCCTTTTCGCCGGCACGTATCCGGAGATGCTGGTTGAACCCAAGTCCCTTACCGGACGGTATCTGAACGGCGAACTCCGCATCCCGGTTCCCAACACGCGCCACAAACCTGCGGGCCGCTTCCTCAAGGTTTTTGGCGCGAATCTCCACAATCTGCAAAATGTGGATCTGATGATTCCGCTCAGCACGCTGGTCGTGGTCAGCGGTGTCAGCGGCTCTGGCAAATCCACGCTTGTTCACGACGTCATCTACCGCGCGCTTGGCGCAAAGCGTGTTGGCGGCAGCATCAAGGAGTTTTGCGAGCGCATCGAAGGCGACGCCCTGATCCGCGAAGTCGTAATCGTCGACCAGTCGCCCATCGGACGCACGCCGCGTTCAAACCCCGCCACCTACATGAAGGCGTTTGATGCCATCCGCGAAGCGTTTGCCGAATCGCCCGACGCCAAGCGCCGCGGTTATACGCCGGGCCATTTTTCTTTCAACGTTCCCGGCGGCCGCTGTGAAACCTGCCAGGGTGACGGCACGGTCACCGTCGAGATGCAATTTCTCGCCGATGTTGAACTGGTGTGCGAAGAGTGCCGCGGCACCCGCTTCAAAAGCGGCGTTCTGGAAGTCCGCTATCACGGAAAAAATATCAACGACATCCTGCATCTCACCGTGCGCGAAGCGCTCGCATTTTTCGTAAACGTGCCGAAGATTGTTTCAAAACTCCGCGTCCTCAATGAAATAGGTCTTGGCTACCTGCGTCTCGGGCAATCCGCCACCACTCTTTCCGGCGGAGAAGCGCAGCGGCTTAAACTTGCGGCCCATCTCACCCGCACGGAAAATCAGGGCATTCTGTACATTCTTGACGAGCCGACCACCGGTCTCCATTTCGATGACATCGCCAAACTCCTGGCCGCCTTTCGCAAACTGCTCGAATCCGGCGCATCGCTCCTCGTCATCGAACACAATCTCGACGTCATCAAATCGGCCGACTGGGTCGTCGACATGGGTCCGGAAGGCGGCGACCAGGGCGGGCGAATCATCGCCACCGGCACCCCGGAACAAGTTGCCCGCAACACGCAGTCCCATACCGGAAAATTTCTCGCCAAAGTGCTGGCCGAAAACGGCCAGGCAAAGCGCCCGTCAAACGGTGCATCTCATTCCCCAGAGCCTTCAGTTACAATAAAAAACGGAGCCAAATTTCCTGCCGCAAAGTGATGAGTCGCGTGCTTGCACTCCGCACAACCCGTAAGACCTATATTGCCGTCTTCGTTCTGGCCGGGGCGCCATCGCTTGCGCTTGCCATCCAGCCGCCCGCCAGCGCGCAAACGTCCGCAAAACCACCCGTGCAAGGCAAAACGCACACGCTCGCAAACCCTTTGAACGACTATCTGGACGAAGCCCAAAAATCCATCGACAAGAACGATTTCGCGTCCGCCATCGTGCCGCTCGAGAAATTCATCGCCGAAAAACCGGACGTGGCGTTTGCGCACTTCCAGCTGGCCTACGTCTATACCGCGCTGAAACGCTTTGCAGAAGCCCGTCCCGAACTTGAACGGGCCGTCGCCATCGATCCCAAAATGCCTGAAGCGCAATTGAATCTCGGCATCTTGCTGCTGGAACGCGACCCGGCCGCGGCCATCGCCCCGCTCAGCAAAGCCGTCGAACTGCTCCCGGCACAAAGCCGACCGCGCTTCCTGCTCGGCGCGGCCCAGGAAAAAACCGGCAACCTTACAGCGGCCGCCAATTCCTATGAAGGCGCCGCGCATCTCGATTCAAGTGATCCCGAAGCTCTGATTCATCTCGGAACGATCTATCTGAATCTGAAACGCGCTCCGGAAGCGGAAGCGAAATTTCGCGCCGCGCTCGGCATGCAACCCGGCGCGCCTCCCGCCCTGCTCGGCCTGGCAAAAAGTCTGGAAGCGCAAAAGAAACCGGAAGCCGCCGAAGCCTACAAGAATTATCTGGCCACGCAGCCCGCCGATCCCGGCGCCAGCTCCCGCATGGTCCGTACCCTCATGGATCAGCAGAAATACGACGAAGCCCTCGCCGAATTGGACCGCACGGAAGCCGGCAAGCCGCCCACCCTCGACGCACTGCGGATGAGGGCCGACGTCCAGATTGCGCAAAAAAAATGGAGTGATGCCGCTGCCACCATCCGGCGGGCCATCGCGCTGGCTCCCGAGGACGCCGAGCTGCATGGCGGCTTGGGCCGCGTCTACATGCAGAACCGGGACTTTGCTGCCGCTGACAAAGAGCTGAAGGCGGCCCTGGCCCTGGACCGCAACAAGCTCGCCTATTGGAAAGACCTCAGTACGAATTACTACCTGGGAGGCAATTTCCCGGCCACCCTGGTTACACTGGACATCATTGCTAAGGTGGAACCTCCGGGGCCAGGCACATGGTTTGTTCGCGCGCTCTGCTACGATAAGCTGAACCAGCCGAAGCCTGCTCTCGATGCCTATCAGAAGTTTCTGGATGCCGACAAGGGCAGCAATCCGGATCAGGTCTGGCAAGCTCAGCAACGAATCAAAGCATTGAAGCTTGTTCTCGAGCACAAGCACTGAGTTTGACGTTGGTTTCTATCCATCTGACTCATGCGCGGAGCTGCACAGCCGTCTCATGAGTGACGTCCAAAGGGCCATGAAGACTCTTCGAACCAGTTCTGGCGCTCTTATTCTTCTCGTGGTCCTTGGGTGTTTTGCAGTATTCGGTGCGGAAACTGTCAGTCAGTTGCAAACCCGGTTTGAGGCCGAAAACAACTCCGTCCGTAAAGCGAAGATATTTGAAAAATTGAGCGACGCGCAATTCTTCGCAATTCGTTCGGCGGAAAGGGCCGGCGACCACAACACCGTGGGACTCACCTTTGAAAAATATCGCGACAATTTGCGCGTGAGCGTCGATGCCCTGAAAAAACAGCATCCTGACGCCGAAAAACAATCCAATGGCTACAAGCAGGTGGAAGTCACGGTTCGCAAAGGGATCCGGGAAATTGATGAATCGATTCTCGTGGCGCCCCCGGAATACCTTCCCCCGCTCAAATTGGTAAGGCAGGACCTGGTGATTACCGACAACGAACTCCTGCATCTTTTGTTTCCAAGACGCCCCGGCGAGCAGCCCCGTCCGCTGCCAACCTCAGACCCGCCCCCGGCATCGGATACTCAGCCATGAAAAACACCATGATTCTCGCCGTCCTGTTCGCCGCTCTGCTGCCTTCAGCGGCGGGGGCGCAGGACTTGAAAAAAGACTACCTCTCCGCTACGGAAGCCGACAAAATCCGCGACGCCGAGACGGCCAATGAACGCATCAAGTTATTCATCAGCTTTGCCGATGATCGCCTCAAGAAATTTCAATACGAGATGGAACACCCTTCCTCCAATCGCCACGGCGACATGCTCAATTTTCTTTTGAATGCGTATGGGGGCTGCCTGGACGACGCTGCCGATTTAATCCAGCTGGGAATTGAAAAACAGGAAAATGTGCGGCAGGGAATCGACCTGATGGCTTCGCGCACCAAGGAATTCCTCGCCATTCTCCAGAAAATTTCAACCGAGGGCGCCGAGCGCGAAATCTACAAAGACAATCTCGACGACGCCATTGAAGGCACCCGCGACGCCATGAACGAAGCCCAAGAAGCCAAGAAAACCGTAGCTCCGCCTCCTGTCCGCCGCAAAAACTAGGAATGCCAGAATACGCCCGGAGCCTTCGCCGATTCCTTGCGCCCGTTTTGCCTCCAGCGCGAACTTGCCGTAGATTAGCAAGGGAGAGAATTGTTCTCGGCCTGATTCCCGCATGAAACAAAAGCCACGCCTCAGCGCACTCGTTCCCGGCGGAGAAATTCTCTTCCAGCGCATTTTTACACGCCTGAATTGCGAAGGCCGCCCCCCGCGATTTAAAGTCGAGTTTTATCCGTACTCCAGTCTGGTCCTGACGATCCGCCGTCGCGAAGACGTCGTTTACGTCCGCTTTTCCGATCTACTCCATCGCGCCCCACGAACGGTCTTGGAAGGAGCTGCCGCACTGCTGCTCTCGCGAGTTTATCGCCGCCGCGCTCCCAAGGCTCTGGTCAACCCGTATCTGGACTACGCCCGCTCCGCCCGCACGCGCGACCGCATGAACCGCATGCGGAGCGGCCGCGTCCGTCTCTCGCCGGTCAGCCCACAGGGCGCGCACTACGATCTCCACAAGCTATTCGATGAACTGAACCAGAAATATTTCCAAGGTCAGCTGCAGCGCCCCCATATCGGCTGGAGCAGCAAAAGCTGGCGACGCCAATTCGGCTGCTACGATCCCGGTCCCAACCAGATCCTTCTGAATCGCCGCATGGACCGCCCCGGAATCCCGCAATGCGTTGTCGAGTACGTTCTCTACCACGAAATGCTGCACGTCAAACATCCCACCCGCCGCTCCGGCTGCAGCATGGTTTCGCATTCCCCGGAATTCCGCGCCGAAGAACGACTCTTCCGGGAATACAGTACGGCCCGCAGGCTACTTGATCATTTGGCCCGCTAGTAACCCGAGAGGGGGGGCGGTACCGCTATAGCCGGCAAGAATCTGCTGGACATTACGGGCACTTTACGGCTAGATTAACGTTATAGTTGTAGTTAAAGCCCGGAACGGTGACGGATTGTGAGCCGATCTCATTTACTTCAAGCTTTGCCCTTGTTGGTCCTGCTGCTTGCCGTTTTTACCAATCTTGCGATCCGCAAACGCAATCGACTCCGCGAGCACTCGGAATGGGACCGTATCTTTGACGCCGCCCAGAAGACCCGGCAGCAAATTCGCCAGGCATTGTACCGGTCCCCGGTCGGTCTCCCGGCGAACAAACTCGAAGCCCGCCCCCCGGCGGAAATGCCGAAGTTCAAATTGTCGTAACGGATCCGCAACACCCGCTGCGCCCCGCCGGCGCGGTTCGCGCAACCCCCTGCACAAAAGTCAGTCCGATTTTCGCTTCGCAATCTCCTTGTAAAGCTTGTCGATTTTCTTCTCGATTTTCTCTTTGTCTTCGGCGTGCGGATAGAGATCCAGATACCTCTTGTACGACTTTACGGCCTGCTTCTTGAGTCCCTTTTTCTCCTGCGCTTCGCCCAAATAGCGAAAGGGAACGGCATACCCGGGCTTAGCCTCAATCGCGTCTTGAAAGCGGTCAATCGCCGCATCCACGTCGCCGCGCCGCATGTAATACTGCCCCACTTCCAAATCTTTCTCGGCACGCAACGGGTCCCATTTCGGCTGATCGTCTGCCGATTGCGTCGCAGAATCTTTCTGTTTTTTCCCTGAACTTTTTGCCGGTGGCGCAGGACTCCCAGGCTGGTCCGCTGGCTTGGCTGGCGCATCCTGGGCAGGCTCCGGTGGCCGCTCCGACGCGGCAGCGCCCGGAGATCCGCTGACGCCAGCAGCCATCGCTAGAATCGCCACCCACAGCGAAGCTTGACGAAAACCAATCCTCACAGCGTCCTCAATTCTCGTGCCAGCGCAGTCGGTCCCGGTTTGAGTGCAGCGCTGCGCCAGCCTGTCTCTAAGATTCATTCTCGCACGCCCAACGTTGCACGCGCGCAAGCTCTTCGCCTGGAGGCCTCCGGCAATTCCCCTGCACAGGCCGGACTCGCGGGCCCCGGGGCCGGTGAACCATCTCGGGCAGGGCCGCCACGGACGGGGCAGGGGCCTGGTGAGCTAGCTGTTCTTGGACGGGTCAGAGAACACAATATCGTAGTGCGACGCGTGGCGGTCATATTCAACGAGCAGCGATGCGGCTTCTTCGGAAACGACCGCGGCTTCGGTGTCGGGTCCGGAAAATCCCTGGATGTGTTCCATTGATACCCACATGGTGACGACCGTAATCTCCACCATACCGTTGTGCGTGCGCGTCAATACCTTGCAGGACAGATAGCCGTCGACGGTCTTAAGCTGGGGGACGACATGCGCTTCAAAATATTTGATGTAAGCGCCGGACTGCGCAACGTTGGTTTTGGCGGTCCACAAGCGAGCGATCATCTATTTCACAACCTCGGGCTCGTAGGCAATTCCCACGACGACATTCCAAGCGCGGATATCCCATGTCTTGACCAAACCGTTTACAACGTAAGGATCATTTTTCGCAAAAGCTTCGGGGACGGCGCGATCGCTCGCCCGAAAAACGAGCAAGGCCCGGTCAAACGGATCCGCCAGCGCTCCGCCAAGCAGCAACTCCCCACGCGACTGCGCTTCGCGCGCGCGATGAAGATGCTCCTCGCGAAACGGCTGCCGCCGGGCGACAAAATCATCGACAACTTCATAGAAAAGAGCAAAGTACGACAACGGGAGATCCCTTCCGCACGGCCCAAGACTAGCACGCCGTCTTGGTCAAAGAATAAACGCTCTTCGCGGTCCCTGGCAAATTAGAAAGCCGCCCGGAATTTCCACGGCATGAAGCTGCGCCGCGCTTAGGCCGGCTGTTTACCGCCTAGACCAACTGTTTACAAGGATATGACCCAAGGAAGGCACCTGCGGCCAGGGGCCTGGTGCAGAGTGTGTAGGAAGACGAGAGCAGAACGCAACAGAGCGAAAGCAGTCCTGCAATCGGCCCAGGGCAGGAGTGGCGCGCGGTGGCTGGTTCTGTCGAGCCTTCAAACCAAATCAGCAAACAGGAAAGGTGTGTTCTATGGAACGAATTCTCAAGCTTTGCAAATGGGCTGTAGCAACGGCTGCGGCACTGGCCATTCCCGGGCTTGTCTGCGCTCAGCATTACACGCAAACGAACCTGGTATCGGATATTCCAGGGATGGCTCCAGAAACGGATCCGCATCTGAGAAATGCCTGGGGGCTTTCCCGGAGCGCATCCAGTCCGTGGTGGGTTTCAAACAATGCCGACGGCACGGCGACGCTTTACAAAGGAGACGGAACCATCGTGCCTCTGGTGGTGACCATTCCCGCGCCGAAAGGTGAAGCGGGTCCAGGAGCTCCGACGGGCACCCTCTTCAACGCCACGACGGATTTCGAACTGGCTCCTGGCAAGCCAGCCCTGTTTCTTTTCGCAACCGCCACCGGGACCATTTCCGGCTGGAATCCGCAAGTCGACGGCACCAACGCGATTCGGAAAGTGGACAATTTTCACAACCAGGCGGCCTACACCGGCTTGGCGCTGAGCCAGCTGAATGGCAAGAATGTGTTATACGTGGCCAACTTCCGTAGCGGCGAAGTGGAAGTCTACGACACAAAATTCCAGCGGGTCCAGTTGAACGGCGACGCATTCGAGGACCACAGCGGAGGCGACCACCTTGCGCCATTCAATGTGCAGACAGTCGGTTCCAATATTTTCGTGACCTTCGCCAAGCCCGGTCCCGACGGCCGGGAAGTGCAGGCGGATGGTCTGGGATTCGTGGACGTCTTCAGCCCCGACGGGCGCTTGATGCGTCGACTGGATCGTGGGTCCTGGTTCAACGCACCGTGGGGTGTGGTTGTAGCGCCGGGCGATTTTGGAGAATTCAGCCATGACATCCTGGTGGGGAACCTTGGTAGCGGAAAGATCGCTGCGTTCAATCCTGAAAGCCTGAAGTTCCGGGGATTCTTCCGCAATCCGGACAATTCGGTCATGAAAATTGACGGACTATGGGCGCTCAGTTTTGGCAACAACGCCCAAGCGGGATCGTCGCTGAGCCTTTATTTCACCGCAGGTCCGAATGAAGGAGCAGACGGATTGTATGGGTCCATTACGCCCGTACCAGCCGAATTGAATCTGGAAATCAGACCGTAACATTGCCAGCAGACAGGGGGCGAAAGGGCAGATATTTCTTCTGCCCTTTCGCTTTTTCGGTCGGTGGCAGGCAAGCCAGCCTGCCGAGTTCAGCGGAAAAGCAGACGGGGCGTTGGTACTGTTTGGCGGACATGCCCCAGGGGGCAGGTCGGATCGCTTCGCTAGGAATGGTAACGGCCAGAATCCGCTTGAACCGTTCCGTAAAGGAGCGAGTCCCGCCGGTACGCGGTCGCGCGGCGAACTACTGGACAATAGAAACGCTACAACAATGGCAGCGGGCAGCCGCCGGCGATGGACGGGACCAGCAGCACGCGGTCGCCTTCTTTAAGAGAGCAGGCTTCCCCGCCGAGGAAACGGATATCTTCTTCGTTGAGGTACACGTTTAGGAATTGTCGAATCTGACCTTGGTCGTCGCGAACGTGGCGGCTGAGATCAGGGAATCGTGTCGTGAGCTGGGTGAGCGCTTCGGCTACCGTAGCTGCACTACAGTCCACTTTGGGCGCGCCGTCGGTGAAGCGGCGGAACGCTGTGGGGATTTCAATGATGACGGGCATCGGTGATCGGTCTCCTTGCAAAATTTTCAATTTCCCTGCAACAGCGCATTGCAAAACCCGGGCTGAGCGATCCGGCGGGCCGTCAGCCTTTACACTTTGGCCGCCAGTTGTGAATCGAGCAACGCCTCGAACGCGTCCAGCCGGGGCGCAATGGCCTCGGGGAGCGGATATTCGGCGATGAGTGCGTCCGTGGTCTTCAGTCCATTGCCGGTGATGCAGACGACTGTGGTTTCATGCGGTTTAATGCGGCCCTGGGAGATCAGTTTTTTGGTGACCCCGACCGTGACCCCGCCTGCGGTTTCCGTAAAAATGCCTTCCGTTTCCGCAAGAAGCTTGATGGCCTCGACGATTTCGCGATCAGAAATATCTTCCGCCCAGCCACCGCTTTCGCGCATGAGCTTGATGGCGTAGGGACCGTCGGCAGGATTGCCGATGGCCAGGGAACGAGCGATGGTATTCGGTTTTTGCGGTTCAAAGCGAAGCAGATTGCGCTTCACACCGTCGGCGATAGGCGAGCAGCCCGTGGCTTGCGCGCCAAAAAACTTGACTGGCTTGGCTTCAACCCAGCCAAGGGTGACCAGTTCACGAAACGCTTTGGCAATTTTTGTGATGAGCGAACCGCCCGCCATGGGCACAACCACATTGTCGGGAAGAGACCACCCTAGTTGCTCCGCGATTTCAAAACCATGGGTCTTCGAACCTTCTGAATAGTAAGGACGCAGGTTCACGTTGACGAGTCCCCACTGGAAACGGTCGGCGATTTGCGCGCAGAGACGGTTGACGTGGTCATAATTGCCGTCGATGCGCACGATGCGTGCGCCATAAACGGCGGTGTTCAGCACTTTGGCCGGCTCCAGATCCGCGGGAATGAAAACGCAGGCGTCGAAACCCTGCTGGGCCGCTTGTGCCGCGACCGCGTTCGCCAAATTTCCCGTGGACGAGCAGCCGACCGTCTCAAATCCGAAGCGCCGTGCCGCAGCCAGGGCGGTTGCAACGACACGATCCTTGAACGAGAGGGAAGGGAAGCAGACCGCGTCATTTTTGAAATGGAGATTTTTGATCCCCCACTGCTGGCCCAGTTTGCGGGACGTCACAAGCGGCGTGCCGCCAACCGAATTGGGACCGACGTAGCCATCTTCCAAGGGAAGAAATTCCGAATAGCGCCACATGTTGAACTTGCGGCCGGCGAGATTTTCCCGCTTAACGATTCGCTTGACAGCGTCGTAATCGTAGGCGACTTCCAGCGGGGAAAAGCAGTCTTCGCAGAACGATTTTGGCGTGTTACCCCAGGTCTTGCCACATTCTCTACAGCGCAGTTCGTAATGCTCGGACATTTGATTGATCCTCTGTTGCAGGAGACCCTTGCCAGCTGCAAAAGCAGGGCATCCTGGCTCCGGGGTCGCACCGGAACAAGATAAGTGACGTGGAAGTCGGTTAGGGCAGCAGGGAGGCCGGAAATAAAAAAGCCCTCCGCGCCAAAGTGCTTGGAGGGTCTCAGAAAAATCTGGGATTCTCGAAAAGCTCTTTAGCAGTTTTTTACGTGGAGCAAGTTGCCCTAAATCGCCACGTGTCGCCGCGTACCGCAGCTTTATTGTTTATGCTTGAAAAGGAAGGAGATGTCAAGCAGAAATGAGGCCGGCGGGAGCAGCCGGCCCTCGTCACAGGCACACTTCCCGGCGCGCAAGTCGCGCTGGCACAAGGGCCTAGCCGATGGAGACCGGGCGCATACAAAACGGTTACAACAGTTTTGCGATTTCCTGCGTCCAACATAGTGTGCATATGTTAGAGCTGAACAGACGTTCGATGCAAAGGCACGCAACCATCGACTGGAACACCCGTCCCTTGGGACAGTATTGATCCCGATGCACAAACTGAGCTGCGCAACCGGCTGGCCGCTGCGGTGTTATACTTTGCGGAGTAGAACCGCGACGTCCCGGTTTTGCGGCTTTTAGCCTTGGATTCCACCGGGGCCTTTGAAGAATTGTGCGGGGCCAGCGATGATCGGCCAAAAACAGAGGAGCAGGCATAATGGGCGACCAAGTTAATGAAATCGTGAATTGGGCGCGGCGGCGCAAAATTCTAGCGGGACTGGCAGTGGCGTTTACGCTGACGGTTGGCATCCTGATTGGTTCGGTTGTTTCCGGCAAAGTCTCGGCGATGAAGACGCCGTCGTTTGCCGGGAAGGGAGCGACGGCACTCGCCGTGCCCGATCCCATCCCGTCTTCGAATTCTTTTGCGGGCATCGTGAACCGCGTGGAGCCGGCCGTCGTGAACATTGCCACCACGCAGGTCATGGATCGCCGCTCCGCGATGAAAAAGAAGCGCTCGCAGCCGTATGATCAAGACGATCCCATGCAGGATTTCTTTGACAAGTATTTTGAAGGCCAGAAAGACGCTCCTCCGCAAGCAGAACGCAGTCTCGGCTCCGGCGTGATCGTGGACAAGAAGGGATTCATCCTCACCAACAATCACGTTGTCGAGCAAGCCACGAAAATCCAGGTGCAAATCACGGGCGACACGACGCGCTACACCGCCAAGGTGGTCGGCGTTGATGAAGCGACCGATCTCGCCGTAATCAAGATTGAAGCGGCCAAGGAGTTGCCAACGGCCAAGTTGGGAAATTCCGATGGCGTGCAGGTCGGCGACTGGGTTCTGGCGATTGGCAGTCCGTTCGGTCTGAACTCGACGGTGACCGCGGGCATTGTCAGCGCCAAGGACCGTAGCGGAGTCGGACAACAATTTCAGCGCTTCCTGCAGACCGATGCGGCCATCAATCCCGGAAATTCCGGCGGCCCGCTTGTGGATTTGGCCGGAGAAGTTGTGGGCATTAACACCGCCATCATCACCGGCAGCCGCGGCTACGAAGGCGTCGGATTTGCCCTCCCTTCGACCACAGCCATCAATGTTTACAACCAGATTGTGGCCAACGGCCGCGTGACGCGGGGTTCGATCGGTGTCAGTTTCCAGGAAGAATTGGGCACCAACCCGATTACCCTGAAATCTCTAGGTGCTCCTTACGGCGTGGTGATTGAAGGCGTGGAACCCGGAAGCCCGGCGGAAAAGGCCGGTTTGAAGGGCGGCGACGTCATCACCAGCGTGAACGGACAGGCGGTAAAATCGGGAAATGATTTGGTGAATCCGATTGCCACGGCACCCATCGGCAGTAAGGTAAAGGTGGGGTTTGTGCGTGATCGCGCGCAGAAAGAAGCCACCGCCGTTGTCGAGGACCGCACGCACGTGTTCCCGAACACGGCAGGTCGCATGGGCGAACAGCCCGGTGAAGCGGCTCCCACCGAATTTGGCTTGCACGTCGAGGAACTCACGCCGGATCGCGGGCGCCGAGTCGGCCTGGAAGGCCAAAAAGGCGTGCTGGTAACCGAAATCGAACCAGCCAGTTTTGCCGACGATCTGCAATTCGGACGCGGAGACGTAATCGTTGAAGTGAATCGCGAAGCCGTAAGTTCCGTCGCCGACTACCGCCGCGTGGCTTCAAAACTAAAGACTGGAGATAACGTGGTGTTCAAGGTGCTCCGGAAACAGGACAGCGACCGGGTGTTGACGGTCTTCCTTTCAGGCGTGGTGCCTGCGGAGAACCAGCAATAGTTTTAGCTTTTCCGCCTTAGCCGAACACGCGTTAAGCTTGCAAAGCCATGCGACTCACACGAGCGACACACCTGATCCTTGCGCTGCTTCTGGCAGCTGGATTGGGTGTGTGCGCGAACCCACTAGCCGCTTCGCAAACGACGGCGAAGAAAAAATCGCCTCCCGGTAAATCTCCTTCGCATCAAACCGCGTCACACTCATCCGCGGCGCGATCCGCGAAACCCAAAACCACGAAGTCTTTGAAATCGTCCAAGCGTTCCCGCGGCGCTGCAGGGCTAAGAAACAAGGGACAGAAAGCTCCAACCTCGGACAGGATCAGCGAAATACAGCAGGCGTTGGCGAAAGATGGATCGTTTTCAGGAGACCCCAGCGGGAAGTGGGATAGTTCAACTACCGACGCCATGCGCAAGTTTCAGCAGTCGCACGGACTGAATCCTTCCGGCAAGCTGGATGCGAAAACGCTCCAGCAACTGGGACTGGGCTCGCAAACTGCTGGAGTAGCGCCTCCGTTGCCGCCGGTCAGTTCCTCTTCTACGATAAGCAAAGGGGCCGCTTCCTCAGAAGCAGCCCGCCGTCAGTAAAGAGCATTCCCGCAACTCCCATTGCTTGCTGGCTGCCCTTCCGATCTATTTCTGCGTCTGCCGACGAGCGAATCCTTCCGCCACGCCGTGGAATCCTAGTAAATCGTGCAGAACCAACAGCATTCCGCGACCGGGAGTCCTGTCGCTGTGCTGGCCATGAGGTGCATCCTCCTGCCCAGCACTCTTTTTGCCCTGCTGGGTACTGCCCCTGCCCAGGCCCCCGCTGCCGGCGACGCGAATGGTCTGGCGCGCGCAGTGCTTGAGCATGAAATTCAGTCGCAGATCGACGACCACTCGCTCTGGCATTACCGGCAGCTGAAGGAAGAAAAAGGGAAACAGAAACGTTTCGACGTCTATCAGACCAAAGAAGGAGAGATCTCGCGTCTCCTGGAAGTGAATGGGGAGCCGCTGTCCGGCAGACAGGAACAAGATGAAGCCGAGCGCATTGGCAAACTGGCGACGCACCCTGACGCCATGCGGGAAGAGCAGCGCAAGCAGAACGATGACGCTGACAAAGCCAGAAAGCTGCTGAGAATCTACCCCGCTGCCTTCCTGTTTCGGCTGGAAGGCGTGGAAGGCCCTCGGGCCCGGCTGCATTTCGCGCCCAATCCCAACTACGATCCTTCCGGTCGCGAGGCGGAAGTGCTTCACCACATGGAAGGAAATTTACTGGTGGATGTGCAGCAGAAGCGTCTGGTGGAAATCGAAGGAACATTGCAAAGCAATGTGAAGTTTGGCGGCGGCCTCCTGGGTCACTTGGACCAAGGCGGCAGCTTCCGGGTGAAGCAGAAAGATCTGGGATCGGGCGCCTGGCAAATGGAACTCCTCCATGTGAATATGAACGGCAAAGCTCTGTTTTTTAAAACGATTGCCGTGCATCAGACGGAAAGCAATTCGGATTTTCAGCCGCTGCCGGCCGACCTGACCGTACAGCGTGCCGTACAGATGCTGCTGGCGGGCGAGAGCAAGTAATCGGGCGGCCCCTCCGGCTGGAGCCAGGTTCAGGGCTCGGCGCAAAAGAAAAGCGGCTGCCGGCGAAGGCAGCCGCTTGCGAGCCAACTGTGGTCTGTACTGCCGCTTGTTGCTTATTGAGGCGTCAGGGTGAAGTCGTCAAAGGACATCGCGTAGCCGGTGCTGCTGGAACTTTTCCCTACAACGGTAAACTTAAAGGAATAATTTCCAGCCGTCCCGAATGTGAAATTGCCCATATCAATGACGGCATAGGCTTCGCTCGGCCAATACTCGTCCACTCCCGCGCCTAGCCCTGTCCCGTTCACCGTCATCTGCCAGACCGCTCGTGCCGAATATTTCTTAACGGAAACCTTCACGTTGTAAGTGCCGGCCGTAGCCACGTTCACCGTGTACGTGATGTTGTCGCCGACCGCTGTCGCATCGAGAATCGTTCCCGTCGTATCCGGGAATCCGGAAAAGTCAAACGTACGGAACTCAGGCCCGGAGCTGACTGCAGCGAGCTTCGAGCTCTGATAAACAACCGGCGTTTTGGTGGTAGGAGCGGTGTTGTTGTAAGACCAGGTCAATATCTCCTGCACCGCGGTCGATCCTCCGGTGCCTCCGGTAAAGCCCACATAGGCCGTGTTGGCTCCCACGGTACCGGGAATATTGACGATCCACGACTTGGTGAACGTCAGCGCCGTGTTGGTCGCGTCCGTCAGGGTCAAGGTAAGCGTCGTACCGTCATACGTCATGTGGGCATTCATCGTATGCCCGCTATGCAGATCAACGCCCGTGATGGTCGTGGCCGGAGTCGTTGGCGATACGCCATTCAGGTACAGCCCCGTTGAATTGGGGCCTTCTCCGCCATTGTCGTAGAGGTCAAATTTCACGGCGACGCTCTTGGCAATCGGCGTATTCGAGCTTCCCGATGGAGAGCTTACGCTGTCCGGACCGTAGCCGAGACCGCCGCCACTCGGCCCCACAGCATTCGTGGCACTATTTTGAATCACAAATGCCATGCCGTCGCCGATCGGTGTAGTGAGCTGGAACGTGAAGTCGTTGGTGAACTTCTGCACGTTCATTTTTGTGGTGAACCACGCGCTACCCGCTTCATTGGTCCCGGTGTCGGTCAGCCGCAGGCGGGTGCCATTCAACGCGGTGCTTCCGTTGAAGGCCAAACCGGTGGCCGTGAATCCCGAGCCATAGTTCACCACCAGCGAAGAATTGATGGTGTAGGTTGCGGTGGCCACGGTGCTGTTGAAAAATCCATTGGCAGCAGCGATGGCCTGAATGGTGGTGTTGGCGCTTACCGTAATGGCGCCGGTGTATTTGGTCGATGCGGTGGTCGGCGTCGTGTTGTTGGTCGTGTAGTAGATCGTTGCGCCGGGAGTTGGAGAAGTCATGGTCACGGTTTGCGCTGCCGAATACGTGCCGCCCGCCGGTGAGAAAATCGGTGCGGTAGCGCGTTGTTGAATCACATAGGCCGCGGAGGCCACAACGCTCGGGTTAAAGCCGGTGGCGGTGGCAAGCGCTTTAATTGTTTGGCTTCCGGTAACCGTGAGCGGTCCGTTGTAGGACTGCGTCGAGCCACCGGCGGCAGACGCCGGCGTGCTGCCGTCGGTTGTGTAGAAAATCTTGGCTGCAGGCGTAGTGTCGGCAATGGTCACAGTTTGCGTGCCCAGGTAGGTTCCGGCCGCAGGGCTGAACGTCGGGGTCGCCGCCGTCTGCTGGGTCACGGGCGAACTCAGGAATGTCCAGGTCTCGATCTTCTGGCTGGAGGTCAGGCCGCCGGTACCGCCGGTAAAGCCCACAAACGCGGTATTGGCTCCCACGATTTGCGGAATGTTCACCGTCCAGCTGGTGTTGTAGACGGCATTCGTGACGCCGTCGGTGATCCGCATCGCCAGAGTGGTGCCGTCATAAGTCATGTGAACGGCAAACGTATCGCCGCTGTGCAGGTCGATGCCGGTGCTGCCGCCGAGCGCTGTGAATGGAAGGGTGGGCGAAGCCCCGTTCAGGTACAGACCGGTCGAGTCGTCGCCTTCGCCGCCATTGCTGTAGGTATCGAACTTCACCGCGATGCTGTTGCCAATCACCGGAGGAACATCCGGATTGTCTGCACCATAACCCAACCCGCCGCCAAATGAGCCGAGAGCGGAGAGACCCGTGTTTTGGATGGCAAAGGTAATTCCGTCGGCTCCGGCGTTTTCCAACTGGAACGTAAAGTCATTCGTAAATTTCTGAATGTTGACAGGTGTCTTGGCCCATGCCGATCCGCCCTGATTGAGCTGGCCGTTGGTAAGCTGCAAGCGCGTGTCGGCCAGACCGGTGCTGCCGTTAAAGGTCATGACCGTTGCTGAGGAACTGAATCCATTGCTGAAATCAACGCCAGTCCCGCCGGTAACGATGCTGTAAGTCGCTGTCGCGACCGGACTGTTCGACAGGCCCGTGGCTGTTGCCAGCGCATTAATGGTCGTCGTACTGGTCACGCTGATGGGCCCGCTGTACAGCGTCGAGGACGTAGTGGGCGTCGTGCCGTTCGTTGTGTAGTAGATCTTCGCGCCCGAGGTGCCGCTTGTGAGGGTAACGTTTTGCGCGGTGTTGAACGAGCCCGGCGCCGGCGAGAAGGTAGGCGCGAGCGTCTGTGACTGCAAGGTGTAGGTGGCGCTGGCAACGGCACTTTGCAGGAAACCGCTGGCGCTGGCCATCGCTTTGATTGTCTGTGTGGTGTTTACCGTGATGGCGCCGGTGTATTTGATGGACGCGGTGGTCGGGGTCGATCCATCGGTCGTGTAATAAATGGAAGCGCCCGATGTGGAGTCCGTGATCGTCACGCTGAGCGAGCCTGCAAAGGATTGCGAGCCAGGAGTCAAGACCGGTGTCGCGGCCTGCTGCGTGCCGCCCAGAAGGCCGTACACGCTGAGGAAGTCCGTGGTTCCCACATAAACTTTTCCGTTGGTGACCACGGGAATCACAAATTTGGTCGCAACACCCGGATTATCGCGCGCACTGTTGGTAGCGCTCGAATAGAGCGTAGTTCCGGTATTAATGGCGTCGTGCGCGTATAGAACTGCTTGCCCATTGGCGTTGTAGCTGTCGGTTAGAACATTCCAGACGATGCCGCTGGTGGTGCCGTTGGCGGACACCACGGGCGTTGAACCCGGAAACTGCGACGTTTCATTGGAATGGGACGTGGAACTGGGAATGCCGTTGGCATCCAGGTGGCCTAGTTTTCCGTTAACAAACTGAAAGGACTTTAGGACATCGCCCGTGGCCCAGGTGTAGATGGTGTTGTTCCAGTAAGCCGGCATGCCCCAAAGTCCGGCCACTTTGTAGGTCTGATTGGACTGGCTGGCATTGTTGACCGGAACTTCCTGAACGATATTGTCGGTTGAAGCGTTGTAGCCGCCGAGGTTGTCGCGATCAACAACATAGATGCGTCCCTCTTTGCCGATTTGCATCATGAGATGCGTATGGCCGCCGGCAGCCTGATCCGGCAGCAACAGAATTCCACCGGAGCCGACGTCTGCGTCACGCCCGTTGAGATCGGATTGGTTCAGAGGTGTGAAATGGTCGGCGACGGTCATAGCGCCGTTGTTGAGGTCCAGGCGAACCAGATCATCGCCGTAGTTCATGGCGTTCGTATAAGGTGCAGTCGTGGCGTTAAATGCGCCGTTGCCTGTGGCCACAAATAGGCGCCCGCTGGGCGCGTTGCCGGAGTTGAATGTATCCGCCGAAAGGCCGTTTCCCGAGAGCCAAACTCCCGATCCGAGTCCACTCGGAGTTGCGCACCAAACGCTGGTTTGTTGCAAAGTCGCTGCGTTGTACGCCAAAACCCATCCGTGCCACGGGCCATTGTCGCCGTGGGCCGCAAAGCCGACATAGAGATAGCCATTCAGAAGGAGCAGCCCTGGGCGATTGTTCTCCCACTTGGGATCGAACTTCAAGACGCCCCCCACAGAGCCATTGCCCGTGCCGGCGACTTGCGCCGCAATCGTGATCGGGCCACCCAGCTTTTCCTGGCCGGTGGTGATGTTGAGTGCGTGCAGCCGCTGGAAGTAGTTGCCGTTTTCCTTGGTTTTGCCGACGACATAGAGGGTGTTGGTGGAAAGATCGATGACCGGGGTGCCGGTAATGCCGATTTCCGGAACGATGTCGCCCGTGCTGACATCGCCGTTGGGAACGGTGGTGGCGGTCGTGCCGGCAGGAACTCCGTGGGCTGTGTCGAGTAGCGTGATCTTCCAGAGCGGGTTGGCATTGGCGCCGCCGTTGCTGTCCGCGTCAAAGGCGTAGACCGAATCATGCTCGGTCGCGACAAAGACGACATTGTGCACCGAACCCGCCTGCGCTGTGCCAGCACCGAGCGTTACACCCTGCACATACAGAGGTTGCGCATAAATCTGGCCATCGACCGGATAGGAAAACAGCTTGCCGAACGTATCCGGGCTAGCGCCCCCCAGATTTTTCACATTCGTTGGCGTCAACACCGTCTCATTGGCCATCTGGCCGGTGCGCGCGTTGTCATAGTGGGAGGTGGTTACGTTTTTCTGCGCGAAGGCTGGAGCGGCGCCGAGCAGCAGGGAAAACGAGAGTAGAGCGCTTAAGGCTGCCCGCGGCTGCACTTGGATACAGATAGACCTGGACCATTTCAGGAGAGACATACGGTAAGACTCCTCGCATAGTAATTAAATTAGTGCTGCCTACTCTTCATTCTGGGTATTAGGAACCAACTGGGTTGCTGCGCAACGGCTCGCAGGGGCGGGGTGCTCCAACCAGTTTCTACTGCATTCTCGAGAACACTTTGACTCGGGGACGAGTCGTTAAGAACTATAGCCGTCCGCCAGCTGTTTGGCAATCCTTTCCTGCTCCCGCAGGCGCTTCAAGGTACTCATTTGACGATGCTTGGCGTACCGCTATAAAATCAAGCATCCACTGTATTGCGGCTCGCGTTTTACCTGCACCCGACCACAGAACATGCGCTGACACCAGGCTCGGGCAATGGGAGAAAGTATGACTGCGTCAACCGGGAGTCCCCAGATCTACAAGAACTTCATAAACGGCGAGTGGCAGGATTCTGGCAGTGGGCAGACCTGTGAAAACCGCAACCCTGCGAACACGGACGAAGTCATTGGCACCTTTCCCGCTTCCGACAGCAAGGACGTGGACGCGGCCGTCGATACCGCCCGGCAAGCCTACAAAACGTGGCGCCTGGTACCGGCACCCAAGCGGGCTGAGATCCTTTATCGTGCCGCCGAACTCCTCGTGCAACGCAAAGAGGCCCTTGCCCGGGACATGACCCGCGAGATGGGCAAGGTCCTGGCAGAAACGCGTGGCGACGTGCAGGAAGCCATCGATATGACGTACTACATGGCGGGCGAGGGTCGACGACTATTCGGTCAGACCACCCCCTCTGAATTGCCAAACAAGTTTGCCATGAGCGTTCGCCAGTCCGTGGGCGTCTGCGCGATGATTACGCCGTGGAATTTTCCGATGGCCATTCCCTCCTGGAAAATGTCACCGGCCCTGGTCAGCGGAAATACCGTGGTGCTGAAGCCTGCCGAAGATACTCCGCTTTCTGCCTACCACTACGTGCAGGCGCTGACCGAGGCCGGTCTGCCCCGCGGCGTTGTTAACATTGTCAGTGGGGATGGCCCGGCGGCCGGGGGCCCTCTCGCTCGGCACAAAAAGGCTCCGGTCGTCAGTTTTACCGGCTCTTCAGCCGTTGGCAGGATCATCGCGCAGGCCTGCGCTCCGGACTTCAAGCATTGCAGTCTTGAAATGGGTGGAAAGAACATCATCATCGTCATGGATGACGCGAATTTGGACCTGGCCGTCGACGGAGCTGTCTGGGGTGGCTTTGGCACAAGCGGGCAGCGCTGCACTGCTGCGAGCCGCGTTGCCGTTCACAAATCGGTCTACAAGGAATTTGTGGATCGTTTCGTTGCGCGCGTAAAAACGCTAAAGGTTGGCAATGGTCTCGACGCTGCAACCGAAATGGGCCCGTGCATCAACGAACAGCAACTCGCGACGGTCATGTCGTACGTTGAAATTGGCAAAAAGGAAGGAGCCAAGCTTCTCGCCGGCGGCAACCGGCTGGACCAAGGCCTGTACGCCAGAGGCTGGTTTCACGAGCCCACGGTGTTCGGCGAGTGCGCTCCCGCCATGCGCGTCGCGCAGGAAGAGATCTTCGGCCCGGTGGTTTCGCTGATCCCGGTCGGCGGTTTCCCGGAAGCCATCGAGGTGGCCAACGGCGTTCCCTACGGGTTGTCCGCTTCCATTTACACCAAAAACGTGAATCAGGCTTTTTCCGCCATGCGCGACCTGGATACCGGAATTGTGTACGTGAACGCGCCAACGATTGGCGCCGAGACTCATCTTCCTTTTGGGGGAACCAAACAGACCGGCAACGGCCATCGCGAAGCCGCTATTTCCGCGATCGATTTTTTCACCGAATGGAAGACTCTTTATATCGATTATTCCGACAAGTTGCAGCGCGCCCAGATCGATAACAACTGAATTTTGCGGACACTACGCACGCGTTGCGTTGACCGCGCTTGACACGCTTTCTACAATATATAGAGGGACTAGCTCTGACACTGAGGTACAGTGCTTCTATGAGGAATCCGGCTCTTCAGGAGCGGCGAAACCGGCATATCCTCGCTGATCTCGTGCGAACGTATATCGAGACCGGCGAGCCGGTATCCTCTCGCGCAATTTCCAAGCGTTTTGAGGAAACCTTGAGCACCGCCACGATCCGCAACGTCATGGCGGATCTTGAAGTAGGCGGGTTTCTCTATCAACCGCACACTTCGGCGGGCCGCGTGCCCACTGCTGCGGCTTACCGTTTCTTCGCGCAGGAAATCGCCTCGCAGGCGACGTTGCGCGCCGACGACAAGGAATGGATTCAGCGCGAGTTTGCCGGGGCCACAACCGCCTCGGAAATCACCGAACGCGCGGGCCACGTGCTTGCCGAAGTTTCCAACGGTCTCGGCATTATCGTCTCGCCCCCCTTGCGCAAGACGGTTCTCGAGCACGCCAGGTTGTGGCTGTTGCCGGATAGTCGCGTCGTGGTAGTCCTGATTTCTCCCGGTGGCGCGACGCGCGACAAAATAATGCGGCCGCATCGCCTGTTCACGCAGAGCGAACTCGACGCCACGGCGGAATTTCTGAACCGCCAATATTCCGGCTGGACGCTGGAATCGATACGCGCCGACCTGCTGCAAAAGTTGGCCAGCGAACGCGAGCGTTACGAAGGGCTGGCCCAGAGCGCGCTGACTTTGTGCGACCCGGCCCTGCTCGGCGACGACTCCACCCTGCAGGTCCACGTTGAAGGCACCGCGCAGATGATTGGGGCGACCGAGTTTGAGAATCAAGCCCAGTTGCGCGATTTGCTCTCGGCCATCGAGGAAAAGCACCGCTTGGTCACGGTATTGAACGCGTGCATTGAAACGCCGGAACCCGTGCATGTGCAGATTGGCGTCAAGGAGATTTCCGAAGCGGGAGAAAACCTGGCCCTTATAAGCGCTGCTTACACCCGCCACGACATGGTACAAGGCTCGCTGGGGGTGCTCGGGCCCACGCGCATGCACTACGAACGCGCCATGACGGCGGTGGCCTATGTGGCCCGGCTGTTTAGCGAAGCGCTGAGCAAAACGTGAAGAATTTCTGGGAGAAACGAGGGCGGAAAGTGACAGACAAGGAACCAAAGTTCAACGCAGAAAATGAATTTGAAGGCGGCTCGGAGAATTCCGCCGAAGGCCAGGAATTTGCCGGAAGCAGCGCAAAAGCGGATGCCGAATTGTCGAAGCTGTCCACCGATCTCGACGAACTGCGGCAAACCCTGCTGCGTCGGCAAGCCGATTTTGACAACTACCGCAAGCGCGTCGAAAAAGAACGCAGCGAGGATTCCAAGCGCGCCACAGCGCGCGTGATTGAGGGGCTCATTCCGGTGATCGACGGTTTCGAGCGGGCTCTGGCCGTACATCGCGAAGCCGAATACGAAAACTACCGCAAGGGCTTCGAACTCATCTACAAACAGTTTCTGGAAAATGTTGCCAAACTCGGAGCAGAGCGCGTCGATCCGCTTTTAAAGCCTTTCGACCCGCACCTTCACCAGGCCGTCGACAAAGTCGAAACCTCGGAGTATGACGACGGCACCATCGTGCAGGTGTTCCAGCCGGGCTACACATTCCACGGGCGCGTATTGCGGCCGGCCATGGTGCGAGTAGCGGTGCACCCCAATGGCGCATCTAAAGAAGCAGCCAACTAGCGCTCGGGAATCAAAAATCTACGGAAGGAAGATGAGTTAATGCCCAGGGGACATCAGAAAGATTATTACGAAGTATTAAGCGTCGCGCGCACTGCATCAATCGAAGAGATCAAATCGTCCTACCGCAAGTCCGCGCTCAAATGGCATCCCGACCGCAGTCCTGAAAACAAAGAAGAAGCCGAAATCAAGTTTCGCGAATGCACCGAGGCCTACAGCGTCCTGAGCGACGCCAATAAGCGCCAAATCTATGACAGCTACGGCCACGCCGGACTCAGCAATGCCGGCGGCGGCACGGGTTTCGACGGTACCGTCTTCCAGGATTTCCACGATATCTTCGGCGATTTCTTCGGCTTTGAAGATATTCTCGGCGGCGGCCGCCGCGGCGGGCGCACCCGCGCCCAACGCGGCGCCGATCTCCGTTACGACATGACGCTCACGTTTGACGAAGCTTCTGCCGGCGTGAACACAAAAATAAAGCTCCCGCGCCAGGAATATTGCCAATCCTGCAACGGCACCGGCGCGAAAAAGGGCACTGGGGTGGTCAGCTGCCAGACTTGCGGCGGCCGCGGCCAGGTAGCCTACCAACAGGGGTTTTTCACCATTACCCGCACGTGCCCGTCCTGTCAGGGCGCCGGCCAAATCATTCGTGAACGCTGCGCCGATTGCCGCGGTCAGGGCCGCATGGAGCGTGAAAAAGTCATCGAGCTCCGCATTCCTCCGGGCGTCGACACCGGCACGCGCCTCCGCGTCACCGGGGAAGGCGAGCCGGGACCGAACGGTGGTCCTGCCGGCGATCTCTACGTCGTTCTTGAAGTAAAAGAACATTCTTTTTTCGAACGCCGCGGCGCCGATCTCTATTGCACGATCCCGCTAAGCATTGCGCAAGCAGCGCTCGGCACCGATCTCCAGGTTCCCGGCCTGGTTGGCGAGGAAAAACTTAAAATCCCCGAAGGCACCCAAAGCGGCGCCGTCTTTCGCATCAAAGGCCGGGGACTGGCAGACCCACGTGGCGGCGGAAAAGGCGATCTGTACTATCACGTCCGCGTGCTCACGCCCACCAAGCTGAGTCGCGACCAGCGCAAACTGCTCGAACAGCTAGCTCCGACCGTACGAGTGGAGAACAAGCCCGCCGAACGCGGTTCCACCATCTTCGACAAAGTAAAAGACATCTTTGGCTAGGCGGGTCGGACGGCAGTCTGTGCTGCGCTTCGGCTAGCCGCCCGCTCGAGGCCGGGCAACGCCGCACCGGACTCTGCGCGCAGCAGTGCAGCTCATCGTTCAGAACTACGAACCCGCTTCGCGGGTGGCTAATGTTAAACTCTGTTGCGTGCGCCGCCGCTTCTTCGTCAGCCAGTTTGATAACAATCACGCGAGTATGGACGGTGAAGCCGCCCACCACCTCGGCAAGGTCCTGCGCGCCCAAACCGGACAACAGTACGAACTCAGCGACGGTCAGACGGTTTTTCTCGGGCAAATCGAAAAAGTATCCCGCGATCGCGTCGAATTCAAGCTGCTCGAGGAGGTTCCCGCCCACCAAGCAAAACTCAGGACCACCCTGCTGCTGGCCGTCGTCAAGTTCGACATGTTTGAATGGGCCCTGGAAAAAGCCACCGAACTCGACGTACTCACAATCGTCCCCATCGCCGCCGACCGCAGTGAAAAAGGGTTGCTGGCCGCCGCAGCCAAGCGCTCCGAGCGCTGGCAGAGACTGCTCCTTGAAGCGTCCCAACAATCCCGCCGTCTGCGCATTCCCGTCCTGGAAAGGGTCACCAGACCGGAGGAAGCCTTTGCGGCCAGCAAAAGCGATCTGAAGCTATTTCTCTCAGAAAAGCCCGAGGCGCCCCACTTGCGCACTTTGCTCGCCGGCAAGCAGTGCGCTTCCGTCACGTTCGCCATCGGACCAGAGGGCGGCTGGACCGACCCGGAAATCGCCTCGGCCCGCGGCGCTGGCTTCCGTGAAGGGTCCCTTGGACGACTCATCCTCCGTACCGAAACCGCCGTCGTAGCCGCCCTAGCCTCTCTTAACTACGCGCTCGCCGCCGACTAAGGCAACACCGCAGCAAACAAACCGAATCGTACCGGGTATGCGCAGGCTTTTTGCCGCGCCCGGGGCAAGGTCCGCCACCCGGCGCACAACCGCTTACGGCTGCAAAACGAATCTGGCGCCCGCCACAACGAGCATGTTATAAATACGAGGCAGCAAAATGGAAAGCACCGACGAGAAACATCTCGCACCGACGACCTCTCCGGCTGACGTTCCCGCGCCGGCCTCGTCCTTGCCGGCGGCGGCCGAACGCCCAAGCACGGCGCACTCTCTGCGCCACGAAATTCGTGTTTGGACGCGCGACCTGCTTATTGCCATAGGTCTGGCACTCGTCATCATCGTTTTCCTCTATCAACCGGTAAAGGTCGAAGGCACCAGCATGGCGCCTCTGCTCTCCGACCAGGAACGCATTTTCATCAACAAGTTTGTCTACCGGTTCGAACCGATTCAGCGCGGCGATGTCGTCGTATTCTGGTACCCGCTGGATCGCAGTAAGTCATTTATCAAGCGGGTGATCGGACTTCCCGGTGAAACAGTGGAAATCCGGCAGGGAATTCTCACAGTCAACGGCAATGTCGTACCGGAGCCGTACGTGCCGCCGCAGTACGAAGACTTGAACGATTTTGGCCCGATGCGGGTGCCTAAAGACAATTACTTTGTCATGGGCGATCACCGCATCAGTTCGAATGATTCGCGGGTGTTCGGCCCGGTCGCCAGCCGCTTTATTTACGGGCGCGCCGTTTTCGCCTATTGGCCCGTGGAACATTTCGGGTCACTCGCCGCAGCCACGGAAGCGAAAACCAAGTGATTCGAATGCAATTTCTGCAAAAAAGCTGCACCGGAGGACACACTGACGGAAGTACAGCATCGACCCGCCATACTCGCCCTCGAAGACGGGCGCATATTTAATGGCCGTGCGGCCGGCGCGATCACGCGCCGCGGCGGTGAAGTCGTTTTTAATACCAGTCTCACCGGTTATCAGGAAGTTTTTACGGACCCGAGTTACGCGGGCCAAATCGTCTGCTTAACGTATCCGCACATCGGAAATGTCGGCGCGAATCTCGATGACGAGGAAGCGTCGCGCCCGTACATTGAATCCTTAATCGTCCGCGAATTTTCTCAAATCACTTCGAACTGGCGTTCGGCGGAAAGCGCGCAGCTGTATCTGAATCGCCACAAAATTCCCGCCATCTGGGATATCGATACCCGCGCGCTCGTTCGCCACATTCGAAATGTCGGCGCCTTGCGCGGCATGGTTGCAACCGACGGCACGCCCGCCGACCAGTTGATTCACGAAGCAAAGCAGTTGCCCAAAATGGCGGGTCAGGAACTAGCCAGTCGCGTTTCCACCGCAAAATCCTATACCTGGGAAAAAGGCTCGATTGAGTTGGCGACTCCGCCCTGGACCGAAGAGATGAGCGCCGCCGTCGCCCCTCCGGAAACCCGCCGACACCGCGTCGTCGCTTACGACTTTGGCATCAAACACAACATTTTGCGGCTGCTGATCGATCACCATTGCGAAGTTGCGGTGGTTCCTGCGCAGACTTCCGCCGAAGATGTTCTGGCCATGGGTCCCGACGGGGTTTTTCTGTCGAACGGCCCGGGGGATCCCGAACCCATGAGTTACGCGGTAGAAAACGTTCGCGCGCTCATCGGCAAAATTCCGGTATTCGGAATTTGCCTCGGCCATCAGGTCTGCGGATTGGCCCTCGGCGGACGAACCTTCAAACTGAAATTTGGCCACCACGGCTCCAACCACCCGGTCCAGAACCTGTTGAACCAAAAAGTTGAAATCACGGCTCAAAACCACGGTTTCTGCGTCGACCCCGAATCGCTGCCCAGCAGCGATGTCGAAGTGACCCACCTCAACTTGAACGATCACACCAATGAGGGCATGCGCCACAGGTCGCAACCAATTTTCAGCGTGCAATACCACCCGGAAGCTTCTCCCGGGCCGCACGATTCGCACTACCTGTTCACGCAGTTTACCGAATTAATGAAAGAATTTCGGAAAGCATAAGGCTTAAGGGGAATAGCGCTTCATCAACCATGCCCAAACGCACTGACATCAAAAAGATTCTCATCATCGGATCCGGACCGATCATCATCGGCCAGGCTTGCGAATTTGACTATTCCGGAGCGCAAGCATGCAAAGCGTTGCGCGCCGAAGGCTACGAAGTCGTTCTGGTCAATTCCAATCCCGCGACCATCATGACCGACCCGGAGTTGGCGCACCGCACCTACATCGAGCCGCTGACCAAGGAATATCTCGAGGAAATTATTTCGCGCGAGAAACCCGATGCGCTGTTGCCAACGGTCGGCGGACAGACGGCGCTGAATCTTGCCGTGGAACTTTCTGAAAGCGGAATCCTCGAAAAATATCAGGTGGAAATGATAGGCGCGTCGCTGCGCGCCATCAAAGTGGCCGAGGACCGCTTGTGGTTCAAAGATGCCTGCCGCAAAATCGGCCTCGAAGTACCTGCTTCCGCGCTGGTCAACAACGCGCAAGACGCTCTGCGCCTTTGCGATCAGCTCGGATTTCCTCTCGTCATTCGCCCATCGTTCACCATGGGCGGCTCCGGCGGCTCCATCGCCTACAACAAGGAAGAGTTTGGCGAGGCCATCTCCCACGCCTTGGACATGAGTCCTGTTCACGAGGCGCTCGTTGAGGAATCTGTTCTGGGCTGGAAAGAATACGAACTCGAAGTCATGCGCGATCACCGCGACAACTTTGTGGTGATTTGCACGATTGAAAATTTTGACCCCATGGGCGTGCACACCGGCGATTCCATTACCGTGGCCCCGGCGCAAACGCTGACCGACAAGGAATACCAGCGCATGCGCGACGCGGCGGCTGCGATCATCCGCGAGGTGGGCGTTGAAACGGGCGGCTCCAACGTCCAGTTCGCTTTGAATCCTGAAAACGGCCGCATGACGGTCATTGAAATGAACCCCCGCGTTTCGCGCAGCTCCGCGCTGGCGAGCAAGGCGACAGGATTTCCGATTGCGAAAATTGCCGCGCGCCTGGCCGTCGGCATGACCCTTGACGAAATCCCCAACGACATTACCAAGAAAACGCCGGCCAGTTTCGAACCCACGATTGATTATGTAGTGGTGAAAATTCCCAAATGGCAGTTTGAGAAATTTCCGGGCGCTGACAGCACTCTGGGCACGCAGATGAAATCAGTCGGCGAAGTCATGGCCATCGGCAGAACTTTCAAAGAAGCCCTGCAGAAGGGAATACGCTCGCTCGAACCGAGCAGCAAGTGGCGGGCGCCCGTGGAAACTCCCGATTCGCTGCTCCGCGAAAAACTGGCAACGCCCCGGCCGGAACGAATTCACTGGATTCTCACCGCGGTCGAGCGCGGACTTCCCGCCGAGGAAATTTGCGAGCTGACCAAGATTGATCCGTGGTTCATCCACCAGATCGAAGAAATTGCCGCCATGAACCGCCGCGCCGCGAGTGTTACGGTGGAGACCGCTTCAAAAGATTTGCTGCGCGAAGTGAAGCGCCATGGCACGAGCGACGAACAACTGGCGCAAATCTGGCGGACAACTCCGGCGTCGGTGCGTCTGCAGCGCGCGCGCTACGGCGTTGCTCCGGTCTTCAAACGGGTAGACACCTGCGCCGCCGAATTTGAATCCTTCACGCCCTACATGTACTCCACCTACGAAGATGAAGACGAATCCGAAGCCAGCACCAAACAAAAAATCATGATTCTGGGCAGCGGCCCCAATCGCATCGGCCAGGGCATTGAATTCGACTACTGCTGCTGCCACGCTGCGTTTGCCTTACGCGAAGATGGTTTTGAAACCATCATGGTGAATTGCAATCCGGAGACGGTTTCTACGGATTACGATACGTCCGATCGTCTCTACTTCGAGCCGCTCACCCTTGAAGACGTGCTCTCCATCGTCGAACGGGAAAAGCCCACAGGCGTTATCGTACAATTTGGCGGACAAACGCCGCTGAATCTCGCTCTCGAACTGAAACGCAACGGCGTGCCCATCATCGGCACCACTCCCGAGTCCATCGATCTTGCCGAAGACCGGCGCCGCTTCGGACGGCTCCTTGATGAACTGAAAATTCCGCAACCGCGCAACGGTACGGCGCTCATACCAGAAGAAGCCGCGCGCGTTGCCGCGGAAATTGGCTTGCCGGTTCTGGTTCGCCCAAGCTATGTGCTCGGCGGCCGCGCCATGGTCATCGCCTACGACGTCAACACGGTGCAGGAATATGTTGCGCAAGCTGCCATGATGGGTTCTGCTCGCCCCGTGCTCATTGATCAATTTCTAGAGGAAGCCACAGAAGTCGATGTCGATGCGCTTGCCGACGGAACAGACGTTGTCATCGGCGGAATTATGGAACACATCGAAGAAGCCGGTGTGCATTCCGGCGACTCGTCCTGCGTCCTGCCTCCGGTCAGCTTGTCTCCGGCCATTCTCGACACCATTCGTGAATACACCAAGCGTCTGGCCCTGGCGCTAAAGGTTGTTGGGCTCATGAATGTGCAGTATGCCATCCAGCGCGATACGGTTTATGTTCTGGAAGTAAATCCGCGCGCATCGCGCACGGTTCCCTACGTCAGCAAAGCGACCGGGGTTCCCCTTGCCAAAGTGGCTTCCCGCTTGATGGCGGGCAAACGTCTCTCCGGCATGAATTTGCCGCTGGTGAAACACAATGGCGTGAACGAAATCGCGGTTCACGATTTCTATTCCGTGAAATCTCCGGTGTTTCCGTTCAACAAATTCCGCGGAGTCGACACGATTCTCGGTCCGGAAATGCGTTCCACCGGAGAAGTCATGGGCATTTCCACTTCCTACGGTCTGGCATTCGCCAAAGCGCAACTCGCCGCCGGCCAGCGGTTGCCGCGCAAGGGGACCGTATTTTTGAGCGTGAACGATCGCGACAAACGCCACGTCGGAGTTGTTGGAAAGGAACTTGCCGTACTCGGATTCAAACTGCTGGCCACGCGCGGCACCGCCTCGGCGCTCGAAGCCGCCGAACTCGATGCCGAAGCGGTATTCAAAGTGAACGAAGGCCGCCCCAATATCGTGGACCTGATCAAAACCGGTAAAATTGATCTGGTGATCAACACCCCGCTCGGACGCGAATCGTTCTACGACGAAAAATCCATTCGACGGGCGGCAATTCGTTACAATATTCCCTGCATCACCACGCTCGCCGCAGCGCATGCCGCTGCGCGCGGAATTCAGGCGCTGTTAAATCAGGGAACAGAAGTGGCAGCCTTGCAGGATTTGCACAAAGGCCGTGCGGCAGTTTCTGGCGGTAAAACCTCAGGAGCGTAGTCTATGGACGTATCGGGAATTTATCCTGCACTGACCACGCCGTTTGCGGCCGACGGCTCCGTTTCACGCAGCGATCTGAAACACAACATTCAGAAATATAATTCCACTGATCTGGCCGGATACGTGGCGATTGGTTCGACCGGCGAATCGGTGATGCTTTCGCGCAAGGAAATGGACGAAGTCTTTTCAACCGTGAAGGAAGCGGCCGCGAAAAACAAAACACTAATCGCGGGAACGGGCGCCGAATCCACGGCCGAAACAATTGAACGCACCAAGCGTGCCGCCGAACTCGGTTACCATGTGGCCCTGGTGAAGACCCCGTTTTATTACAAACCGGCCTACAAGCCAGAGGTGTACCTGAAACACTACCGTGCCGTCGCCGACGCTTCCCCGATTCCCATCATGATCTACGTCATGCCCCTGTTTACCGGCGTCACGCTGGAGGCCGCGACCGTCGCCGCCATCGCCGAGCATCCAAACGTGATCGGCATCAAGGACAGCGGGGGCGACGTCCGCCGGATCGGCGAAATGCGCAACGAAACAAATTCTTCATTCCAGATCCTGACAGGCGCCGCTTCAGTACTTTTCCCGTGTTTGGCCATGGGCGCGTGCGGCGCGATTATGGCGCTGGCCTCCGCTTTGCCGGAAAAGTGCGTCGAACTTTACAAATTGTTCAGCGAAGGCCAGCAGGGGAAGGCCCGCGAGCTGCAGCTGCAACTTGTCACGGCTTCCCGAGTGATGGTTTCCGAACTTGGAATTGCCGGTGTTAAGTACGCCATGGACCAGCGCGGCTACCGCGGGGGCGTTCCGCGCCTGCCCCTGCAGCCGCTCGAGGAAGAACAAAAGAACCGGCTTACTCGACTGCTGGAGGCCCTGGAACCGGCAGCGGTCAAGGCCTGATGCGGAAAAAATCGCTCCATTTGATGAGACGTTTTGCTGCGAGGCACATCTAACGGCTCATGGACAGTCGCGCCCTCGCCTTCCGCCAACTGCCTCACCAACCCCAGCTTTTTCTTGATTATCTGGACCATTTTGATCGCGTGAAGTCGTTCTACGCGCACCCGCCGGCGTTTGCCGCCCTGAAGCGGGTGGCCAGCAAGGTTCGGTATCCGCAGGAGCGGCGTGCCGAAGTTGCGGCCATTTTGCGCGAGCAGAACCGCGCGCTGGGCGTTGGCAGCGCGGCCCTGGAAAATCTGCGGCGCTTTGAAAATGGCGCTGTTGCGGTGGTCAGCGGGCAACAGGTGGGCTTGTTTGGCGGGCCGGCGTACGCGATCTACAAGGCGCTGACGGCGGTCGCGATTGCGGCGGAATTGACGGAGCAGGGAATCGAGGCGGTGCCGATTTTCTGGATGGCGACCGAAGATCACGATTTGGATGAAGTGCGGCACGCCACACTTTTCAGCGATGGCCGGCTGAAACGATTTGAATTGCCCATGGTCGAGGGTGACCGGCCGGTCGGCGGAATTAAACTGGGCGCAGCAGTTAGCGAGCAGGCGCGTGAGCTGGCCGATTTTCTGGCAAATCAGGGAAGCGGACTGCTGGCGCAGGCAATTCGCGAAACGTATCGCCCGGACGAGACGTACGGCAGCGCGTTTGGACGATTATTTGCAAAGTTGTTCTCTGACCAAGGCTTGATTTTTCTCGATCCGCTGGACGGCAAGCTGCATCGCAGCGCGGCTCCCGTGTACCGCAAGGCTGTCGAAGAACGCGACACGTTGAACGAGATGCTCTTGCAGCGCGGGAAAGATTTGGACAAGGCCGGCTACGCGGCGCAGGTAAAGGTTACCGCGAAGAGTACCGTGCTGTTTTACATGGGCGACGGGCGGCGGGAAGTGATCAGCGCCAGCGGCGCAAAATTTCAAGCAGGCGCGAAGTCCTGGACCGGGGAAGAGCTGGCTGGCGCGGTTGATGCGCATCCGGAGCATTTTAAAACGAACGCTTTGTTCCGCCCGGTCGTGCAGGATTATTTGCTGCCGACTGTGGCGTATGTGGGCGGTCCAGCGGAGATCTGTTATTTTGCCCAATCGGAAGTGCTGTACCGCAGGGTTTTGGGACGGATGCCGGTGATGCTGCCGCGGGTGGGCTTTACGATTGTGGACGCGCGGGCGGCCAAACTTTTGAAACGCTACGATTTTGAGGTGGAAGATATCTGGTCTGGTCCGCAGGCCGTGAAGGCCCGGCTGGAATGTAAATCGGTGCCGGCGGGCGTTGCGAAGACGTTTGAAAAAAGCCAGAAAGAGTTCAAGAAAATGCTGGCGCAACTCGGAAAGCAGATTGCGAAAGTCGATCCCACTTTGCAGGGGGCGGTCGAAACGGCGAAGAAGAAAATTGATTATCAGCTGGAGAAATTGCGAAAGAAAGTTGGGCGCGCGCAGGACAGGCGCAACGGAATTCTGGCTGAGCAGGAAGAATATTTGGAGTCGCTGTTGTATCCGCACAAAGGAATGCAGTCGCGGGAATTGTGCCCGCTGCCATTTCTGGCGCGGCTGGGCGCGGGGGGATTGAGCGAATTGCAGAAATTGAGCGGATCGAAAAAGTTGGGCCATCATTTTGTGGTGCAACTCCCGTAGGACTCGTTCCATGAAAACATTTCAAGTAAAGACCGACCGGCGGACGCAGTTGGTGGACGTGACCGACCGGGTGGCCAGGATCGTTGCGGACTCTGGCGTTAGCAGTGGCGTGTGCTACGTGTTTGTGCCGCATACGACAGCCGCGGTGACGATGAATGAACATTTTGATCCGGATGTGGCGACCGATGTGGAGGGCGCGTTTGACCGGTTGATTCCGCAAAAGGGCCCCTACCGGCACGCCGAGGGGAACTCGGATTCGCACATGAAGGCAATTCTTGTGGGGGCCAGCGCGACGATTTTTGTCGAGAATGGCAAGTTGGCCCTGGGGCGGTGGCAGGGAGTTTTCTTTTGTGAGTTTGACGGGCCAAGAGACAGGCAAATGCAGGTGAAGGTGGTTGCTGGCAGTTAGAGCGATTGTCGATGGGTGTCCAGGTTTCTCGTCCCGCCAACCCCGAAAGAGCAGAACAAGCCGGAACGCGGCAATAATGCCGGGTGGGGGTGTGCACGAAGGGCGAGCGAGGGACGGGCCGCTTATGCAAAGCGGGCCGCAGCCAAGCGGAAGTCAGTGTCGACTCGGAGTGAGGATTCTGATTTCAAAGATGGCGGGCCATTGCTTGCCGGTCACAAAGAAGCGGTCACGCTGGGCATCATAGGCTATGCCGTTCAGGACCGATTCGGCGTCCACCTTGAGATTTTCCGGGAGCAGCCCAGCCAGATCGATCCACGCGAGGACCCGGCCGGTTTTGGGAGAAATACGGGCAATGCGGTCGGAATGCCAGACGTTGGCGTAGATTTCGCCTTTGATGTATTCGAGTTCGTTGAGCTGGGTGATTTCGCTGGAACCGTCTTTGACGGTTAGGTGATGGGTTTCTTGGAAAGTTTCGGGATTGCGGAAGCGGAGGGTCGCGGTGCCGTCGCTGGTGATGAGTTCGGTTGGCGTGCGTGTCATGCCCCAGCCTTCGCCGGTGTAGGCGAATTTTTTGACGAGGCGGAAGGTGGAGCGGTTGTAGACCAGGCAGATGTGCGATTGCCAGGTCCATTGGTAGAGGTAGGGTCCCCAGTCGATTATGCCTTCGCCGAAATATTCTTCAGGCATGTTCGCGCGCTGGAGGATTTTGCCGGTTTCGGGATCGGTGGCGATGACCGCGGATTGGCCGGTGCGGCCGGTGCCTTCATAGAATTTGCCATCGAGGTACAGGAACCCTTCGGTGTAGCTGGAGGTGGAGTGCGGGTAGGTTTTGACGATGCTGTAGCTTTGGACGGGCGTGGCGGATTGTGGTGCGGATGACGCGAGGATCGCGAACAGAGTTAGGATTGATGGGCGCATTTTCGATTACGGTAGAGTAGCGCAAATTCGGAGAGAGTAGAGCTGCCGCAGGACGCAGGGTGCGCCGTGGTTGCCGACAGAGTCAAAGGAAACGCAAATGACGAGGAACAAGCGGCTGGAAAAACACCGGTCTGAAGATCGGCCACGACGACGGCTTGGATTGCTGGCGGCACTAGCGCTCGTCTTGTGCGCGGGACCGGTTTTAAGAGCGCAGAACGTAGAGAAAATTGTGATTGACGGAAAGGCGGAGGCGACACCGTTTCCGCATTACTGGGAGGAGGCGTTTGGGTCGGGGCGGGCGAACTTGACGCTGCGCGAATCGTATCGGAATGATTTGCGGGAAGTGAAGAAGATTGCGGATTTCAGGTATGTGCGGTTTCACGCGATTTTTCATGATGAGAATGGGGTTTACGACGAAGATGATGGTGGCAATCCGCTCTTTAACTTCACTTATGTGGGGCAGATTTATGATGGGCTGCTGAAAAATGGGGTGCGGCCGATTGTCGAGATTAGTTTTATGCCGAAGAAGCTGGCCTTGCGGCAGGATTTGCACCCGTTCTGGTACAAGCAGAATGTGGCGCCGCCGAAGGACTATGCCAAGTGGGACTTGCTGATCAAAAAATTCGGAGAATTTCTGGTGGAGCGGTACGGGATCGAGGAGGTGGCGCAGTGGTATTTCGAAGTGTGGAACGAGCCGAATATCGATTTCTGGTCGGGTGAGCCGAAGCAGGCGACGTATTTTGAGTTGTACGACCATACGGCGCGGACCTTGAAGGCGGTGAATCCGCGGTTGCGGGTGGGCGGACCGGCGACCTCTTCGGCGCATTGGGTGAGCGATTTTGTGGCGCATGCGGCACGGGAAAAGGTGCCGGTGGATTTTGTATCAACGCACGGGTATGCCGACGATACCACGGAGGATTATTTTGGGGCCAAGCTGGATATCCCGATTGAGAAGCGGATGTGCAAGGCGGTGGAGAAAGTGCACAAGGAGATTTTGATGTCGGCGATGCCCAAGCTGCCGCTGTTCTGGACGGAGTGGAATGTCTCTGGTTATGGCGAGCGGCACGCGGGCGACACCAGTTACTCGGCGACAGCGATTGCGCAGACGGTGCGGGATTGCGACGGATTGATGGACATGGCGTCGTTCTGGACGTTTAGCGATGTGTTTGAAGAGAATGGACCGTTCCGGGAACCGTTTCCGGGAGGGTTTGGGTTGCTTGCTCCGGGCGGGATCAAGAAGCCGCACTACTAAAAACGGTTGCTGCTGCACCGGCTGGGGCCCCAACGGATCGCCAACGGCGCCGACAATGTCTTGGTGACCCGGCGCGCGGATGGCCGGTTGGTGGTGGCGGTGTGGAACTTGTGGCCGCCGAATCAGCAGGGCGAAGAGCGGGAAGTGGAGCTGGAGTTTTCCGGTGTGCAGGGGAATTCGCGTGTGGGCGTTTCGCGGATTGATGCGCAGCACGGGAATACGCTGGCGACGTGGCGACGGATGGGGAGTCCGCGGTATCCGACCGAGAAGCAGGTCGAGAGGATGAATCGGGAGTCGGCGCTGGGAAACGCGGAGATGATGAAGTTGAAGGATGGGAAGTTACAGATTAAGTTGCCTGTGAATGGGTTTGCGCTGATCGAAGCGGACAGGTAAGCCGCCCCGTGGAATTGATTTGAAAGTTGAAAATCTCTTCGTCCGGAGATCAAGGATCCCCAAGGTATCGCGGGCCGGACCGAGCCCCCCAGGCCGCGCCGCACACCCCAGGGCGTTGTGTTAGAGTTTTCGGTTGATGAAGAGACTTGGGATCTACGTGGCGGTTCCTTTCTGCCAGACGAAGTGTACGTATTGTAATTTTCATACAGGAGTGGTGAGTGCGGAGCGGTTTGGTCCGTATGTGGAAGCGGTGTGCGCCGAGATTCAGGGATACGCGGCGTTTCATGCGGCGGCGGGGATTGCCGCCAGGGACGCGGGCGAAGTAAAGGAAGTCGATACCGTTTATTTTGGGGGTGGGACGCCTAGTCTGTTGGAGGCGAGCGACTTGGGGAAGGTTTTGCAGGCGATTCAGAAGACGTTTCAGCCGGGGTTGCGCGAAGTGACGTTGGAGGCGGATCCGGAGACGGTGACAGAGGAGAAGGCGGCGGCGTGGGCGGCGGCGGGCATTAATCGGGTGAGTTTTGGGGTGCAGTCGTTTGTGGATAAAGAGCTCGTGGCGGCGGGGAGAATGCACCGGAAGGACGACATTTATCGGGCGGTGCCAATTTTGCGGGCGGCGGGGATTGCCAATATAAGTTTCGACTTGATTGCGGGGCTGGCGTGGCAGACACGGGCGTCGTGGGAAGAATCGCTCGGTGCGTTGGTCAAGCTAGAGCCGGAGCACGTGTCGGTTTATTTGTTGGAGATTGACGAGGGTTCGCGGCTGGGCGCGGAGATATTGCAAGGTGGCGAGAAGTACAGCGCCGGGCAGGTGCCGGCTGAGGATGTGATGGCGGAGTTTTATGATGTGGCGCGGGAGAAGTTGGCCGCGGCGGGTTATGGGCATTATGAGATTTCGAATTGGGCCCGGCCGGGAAAACAGAGTCGGCATAATTTGAAGTATTGGCGGCGGGAGGAGTATCTGGGATTTGGGGCGGGGGCGCATTCTTTTTTTGGGGGGTGGCGGTGGGCGAATGCGCATGATGCGGCGGAGTATGTTAAGGCTTTGAGTGGGGGAGCCGAAGTCCCGGGCGCACTGGCAGGAAAGCCTGTGCCGCTTTTACTGGTGGCGGCGCCGGCTGTTCGTGGAGCGCGGTTGCCGGCCGAACAGTTGGAGGAAATTACGGCGGAGAAGGCCTTGGAGGAAGAATTGTTTCTGGGGTTGCGGCAGTTGGCGGGAATTGATTTGGAACGGATTGAAAAACAGTATGGCGTGACCCTGGCGTCGAAATTTGACCCCTTGATCGGGGCGGGGTTGCTTAAGCGGGAAGGAACTGTGGTGCGCTTGGCGGAGGAGCGGTTGAGTGTTTCGAATGAGGTTTTTGTGGAATTGCTGAAGTAAAGGACGTAAGGATAAAAGATTACGCAAGACGCAGAGCAACGCCAGGGACACGGAGAGTCTCGCGCGGCTGGTAGACAAGAGAATTTTGGAATGATTGTCCTTAGGATTGCAGGAAAAGAACAGAAACTGAAAACGAAACGGGGAATCGGGCGATGAGTTATACGGTGGCGAAGGGAAATCAGCGGATTGCGGATGCGGAGTTGAAAAGCCAGGTGCCGAGCGGGGCGGTGGATTTGCGGAGTGATACGGTGACGCGGCCTACCGCGGAAATGCGGGCGGCGATGGCCGCGGCGGAGGTTGGGGATGATGTGTATGGGGAGGATCCGACTGTCAATGCCTTGGAGCGGCGGGCGGCGGAACTTTTTGGGCGCGAGGCGGCGCTGTTTGTTCCCACAGGATGCATGGGGAATTTGATTGCGATCAAGATCTGGACGCATCACGGAAACGAAGTGATTTGTGACGAACGGGCGCATGTGAATTTGTATGAACTGGCGTCGATGTCGGCGATTGCAGGATGTATGCCGCGAATTGCGCGTGGCGAAGATGGGATTTTGACCTGGAAGCAGATCGAGGCGGTAATCCGTCCAAAGATCTATTACGATTCGCAGACCGCGCTGATCTGTCTGGAAAACTCCATGAATATGTGGGGCGGAACGGTGTATCCGACGGAGCGGGTGGATGAGATTTGTGCGCATGCGCATGGCCTGGGGTTGAAAGTGCACCTGGACGGGGCGCGGGTGTTTAATGCGGCGGCGGCCTTGGGCGAGCCGGTGGCGCGGATGACGAAGAATGCGGACTCGGTGATGTTTTGCTTGTCCAAGGGGTTGGGCGCACCGGTGGGATCGCTGGTGGTGGGGGATAAGGAGTTTATCGAGGAAGCGCGGATTTACCGGAAAATGTTTGGCGGAGGGATGCGGCAGGCGGGAGTAATTGCGGCGGCGGGCTTGGTGGCGCTCGAGAAATCGCCGGGACGGCTGCACCTCGATCACGCGAACGCGCGATTCATGGCGGAAGCGGTTGCGGGGATCAAGGGGCTGAAGATTGATCCGGCGAAGGTCGTAACGAATATTTTGATTTTTGATTGTGAAGAGGCCGGGATGACGGCGGTGGAGTTGTGCGACAAGCTGCATGCGCGGGGAATCTGGGCCCAGGATACGGCGCTCCACCTGGTGAGGTTTGTGACCCATTGCGATGTGGATCGCGCAGGGTGTGAGCGGGCAACTGGGATTTTGCAGGAAGTGGTTGCGCAATCGACGAAAGCGAAGAGGTAGCAGGCATATGCGAAAGACTTTTATCGTGGCGGGATTTTGTCTGGCAACCGCGTTTGCAAATACTTGCCCGGCCCAAGAAAAGCCGGCCAGGAACTCCTCGCCGAACAGCGCGGCGACTACGGCGGAGGCCCGGGCGTTTATTACGGATGCGGAAAGCCGGTTGTACGAAGCGAATGTGAAGCAGCAGCGGGCGGACTGGGTTGCGCAGAATTTTATTACCGAGGATAGCGAGGCAATTTCGGCGGACGCCAACCAGGAGTTGACCGCGCTGCAAGTGGAGCTGGCGAAAAAGGCGCACCGCTTTGATGGTCTGAAGCTTTCAGAAGTGGACGGCCGGAAGCTGAAATTGATCGAACTGCAGATTGGATTTCCTTCGCCGAATAACCTGCCGGAACAGAAAGAGCTGGCGCAGGTGCTGGCTTCACTGCAGGCGGACTACGGGCGCGGGAAGTGGTGTCCCGGCGGAGATGGCGGTAAATGTATGGATATTACGGCGGTGGAGCGACTGCTCGCAACGAGCCGCGATCCGGAGGAGATGAAACGGGCGTGGATCGGGTGGCACGCGGTGGGCGCACCGATGCGGGATCGCTATCGGCGCATGGTGGAACTGGGGAATAAGGGCGCCAAGGAGTTGGGATATTCCGATGTGGGTGCGATTTGGCGTTCGCAATACGATATGGCGCCGGACGCATTGGCAGCCGAAACCGATCGGTTGTGGGAGCAGTTGCGGCCGCTGTATTTGTCGCTGCACGCGTATGTGCGCGGACAGTTGCAAAAGAAATATGGACAGGACGTAGTGCCGTCCAAAGGTCCGATTCCCGCGTATTTGCTCGGAAATATCTGGAGCCAGGAGTGGAACAACGTTTACGACCTGATGGATTCGCCGAAACCGGCCAAGAGCTATGACTTGACGAAGATTTTGCAGGAGCGGAAGACCGACGCGCGCGGAATGGTGAAGTACGGCGAGGGATTTTTTACTTCGCTGGGATTTGCGCCGCTGCCGAAGACTTTTTGGGAGAGGTCGCTGTTCACGAAGCCGGCGGATCGGGATGTGGTGTGTCACGCGAGCGCGTGGGACGTGGATAACAAGGACGATTTGCGGATCAAGATGTGCATTCAGACTACGGAAGAAGATTTCGGGGTGATTCATCACGAACTGGGGCACAACTTTTATCAGCGGGCGTACAACACGCAGCCGCCTCTTTTTCAGAATAGCGCCAATGACGGATTTCATGAGGCCGTGGGCGACACGATTGCGCTGTCGGTGACGCCGGATTATTTGAAGAAAATTGGACTGATCGACGAAGTGCCGCCCGTTTCAAGCGATATTGATTTTCTGCTGAAGCAGGCGCTTACGAAAGTCGCGTTTCTGCCGTTTGGATTGGTGATTGATAAGTGGCGGTGGGAAGTGTTTTCGGGGGAAGTGACGCCAGCGGAATACAACAAGGCGTGGTGGGATTTGCGCTTGAAGTATCAGGGGATTGCGCCACCTGCGGGCCGCTCGGAGAAAGATTTCGATCCGGGGGCGAAATACCATGTGGCGGGTAATGTTTCCTACATGCGGTATTTTCTGGCGCGGATCTACCAGTTTCAGTTCCAGCGGGCGCTCTGCAAGGAGGCCAGATATACGGGACCACTCAACCGGTGCTCGATTTATGGGAACAAGCAGGCCGGCGAGAAATTGAACAGGATGCTGTCCATGGGGCAGAGCCAGCCGTGGCCGGAGGAGTTGCAGGCGCTGACAGGGGAGAAGCGGATGGACGCTGCGGCGCTTGCCGATTATTTTGCGCCGTTGAAAGTATGGTTGGATGAACAGAATACGAAAAATGGATATGCAGTAGGGTGGTAGACAGGAGTTTTATGTTGCGCTCCCGATTTTGTGGTCGACCAGAGGCGTAGTCGCAGTCGGCCAGGCACTGAGAGCAGACGAACAAAACATGAGTCGATCGCCGACTCAACCAAGCAGGCCCAGAACCTCGCACGGGGAAGCACCGCAAAGCGTTTTTTCGTTTCCGTCTGGAAGCGAACAGCCACGCAGGGCGCGCGGTGACGAGTGCAGGTGCGGCGGTGCAAGCCGCCGGTCTAGTTCGCAATATGGACATGCCGCCGGAAGTACCAGATGGCTGAGCACAAGCTGCAGGGTTTAGTTGTCCGGAAGCCGGAATGCCAAAATGGTTTAGTTGTGGACAGAGTCGCTAGGAGTGAGAGGAATCGGCGGGCGGGAATCGTGTTAAATTGCGTATAAGCTAAACTTTGGCTGGATATAGCTGAAATGGATAAACGTACGGACTGCAAACGGGAGATACCTCGTGGACTTTTCATTTACTGAGGAACAGCAGCAGCTGCGGAAGAGTGTGCGGGAGTTCGCCGAGGGCGAGATTGCGCCGCATGTCATGGAGTGGGATGAGGTTTCCCATTTCCCGATCGAGATTATTCCGAAGTTGGCCGAGATGGGCCTGCTGGGTGTGATCTTCCCGGAGGAATACGGCGGTGCGGGGCTTGGCTACACGGAATATGTGATCGCCATTGAGGAATTGTCGCGCGTGGATGGGTCGGTTGGAATTATTGTGGCGGCGCACAATTCGCTGTGCTCGAACCATATTTTCAAGTTTGGGAATGAAGACCAGAAGAAAAAATATCTGACCAAGCTGGCTTCGGGAAAGTCCATTGGGGCGTGGTCCCTGACAGAACCGGAAGCCGGTTCCGACGCGGGAGGGACGCGAACTACGGCGGTGCGCGACGGCAAGTTTTGGGTCTTGAATGGCGCGAAGACGTTTACCACCAATGGCCACTACGCGGATGTCTGCGTGGCGATGGCGGTGACGGATAAGGCGAAAGAGTCGCACGGGATCAGTGCGTTCATCGTGGAAAAGGGAACGCCGGGATTTAAGCCGGGGAAGAAAGAAAACAAGCTGGGATTGCGGGCAAGTGACACCTCCGAGGTGCTTTTTAACGACTGCCGGATTCCGGCCGAGAATTTGTTGGGCGACGCGGGTGAGGGATTTACTGGAAGCTTGAAAATTCTGGATGGCGGAAGAATTTCGATTGCGGCGCTGGGGCTGGGGATGGCCCAAGGCGCGCTGGACGCGGCAACGAAGTATGCCAAGCAACGAAAACAGTTTGGAAAGACGATCAGCGAGTTTCAGGCGATCCAGTTCAAATTGGCGGACATGGCAACCGAAGTGGAGGCGGCGCGCTTGCTGGTGTATCAGGCGGCATGGTTGGCGGATCAGAACAATGTGCGGTTTACCCGCGAGTCCAGTATGGCGAAATTGTTTTCCAGTGAAGTGGCGGTGCGGGTAGCAAATGAGTGCGTACAGATCCACGGGGGATACGGTTTTATCAAGGACTATCCGGCGGAAAAGTTCTACCGGGACGTCAAACTGTGCACGATCGGGGAAGGGACCAGTGAAATTCAGAAGCTGGTGATTGCGCGGCAGTTGCTTGGTAAGAAATAATACCTAGATGGCCTTAGCCCGAGCTGGTCGAAGAAACTCACAAGGTAATCATGTCGCAGGAAGTTGAAACCTGGGCTGCTCAGGTACGGGCGGGAGAGGTGCGCGCGGTTTCGCGGGCGATAACCGCAATTGAGAATCAGCGGCCGGAGGCGGAATCGCTGCTGCGAGCCGTTTTTGCCGGGACCGGCCAGGCCTATTTGTCGGGAATAACGGGAGCGCCGGGGACCGGGAAAAGCACTCTGGTGGATCGTTTGGCGGCGCACTACCGGAAGCGTGAAGTACCGGTAGGGGTGATTGCGGTTGATCCGACCAGCCCGTATTCAGGCGGGGCGATTTTGGGGGATCGCATTCGAATGCAGGGGCACGCGAGCGATGACGGAATGTTCATTCGATCGATGGCCACGCGCGGGTTCTTGGGAGGGCTCGCGCGGGCGACGGCGGAAGTTGCCTTGTTGCTCGATGCGGCGGGCAAGCGGCAGGTTTTGATTGAGACTGTGGGTGTGGGACAGGACGAGATTGATATTGTGCGGCTGGCGGACTGCGTGATCGTGGTGATGGTGCCCGGTATGGGCGACGACATCCAGAACATGAAAGCCGGGTTGATGGAGATTGCGGATATTTTTGTGCTAAATAAATCGGATCGCGAAGGGGCGGACCGGTTGGAACAGCAGCTGCGCGCGATGCTTTCCTTGGTGATGCCACGGGATGGGTGGCATCCGCCCGTGGTACGCACGGTGGCGACGGAAAACAAAGGGATTGATGCCCTTGCAGAAGTGGTGGAGAAATTTCGACGGCACTTTGAGTCAAGCGGCGAACGGAAAAGAAAGCACGTGGAGCACTGGAAGAAAAGGCTGGTGGAGCTGCTGGAGTCGCGATTGCTGGAGCGGGTCTTGGGGGGAGTGGGCGGAGAGCGGCGATTGGCAGAGCTAGCGGAAGCGGTGGCGGAGCGGAAGATCGATCCGTTTGCGGCAGTGTCAGAGATCTTAAACAAGAGTGGGTTGCAGGGTTGAAAGTGTCGGCATGCATTTAGGGGAAATCGAAGTTCGATTCGTGCCAGCGGGGAATTTTTGGCTAGACGGCGGAGCCATGTTCGGGGTGGTGCCGAAGCCGCTGTGGGAGAAGCGGTCGGCCGCGGACGAGCGGAACAGGATCAAGTTGCGCGCCAATAGTCTACTGGTCGGCGCGGGCGGGAAGAATATTTTGATCGAAACGGGCAACGGGACGAAGTGGGACGCGAAGCTGCGAGCAATCTATGGGATTTCCGACGGCGATCCGCTGGCGCGGGCGTTGAGCGATGCTGGAGTTGCGGCCGACAAAATTGATCTGGTGATCAACACGCATTTGCATTTTGATCACGCGGGCGGGAATACGCGGACCGTTGACGGACGGGATGTTCCCGCATTTGCGAATGCCAGATATGTCTTGCAGCGCGGGGAACTCCACCATGCCTTGCATCCCACGGAGCGCGACCGGGCCAGTTATTTTTCGGATCGATTTGTGCCGATTACGGAGGCCGGACAGTGGCAGCTTGTGGAAGGCGACCTGGAAATTGTGCCGGGAATCTCGGTGCTGCGGATTCCAGGGCATAACGCGGATATTCAGGCGGTGAAGATTTCAGGGGGCGGACGGACGATTTTGTGCTGCGCGGATATGATTCCGACTCGGCATCATCTGCCGTTGGCTTGGGTTACGGGGTATGACTTATACCCGCTCGAGACGCTCGAGAATAAGCGGAAGTGGATTGCCGAAATTGTCAAAAATGGCTGGATTGTGGCGTTTGGGCATGACCCGGAATTTGCGGCGGCGACGTTGCACGAGAGTGGCGGCAAGGTAGAATTTGAGCCGGTGGATTTGAATCGATAGTCGACGGAGAAAATGCATGGCGGCGGTGAAGGCTCAAAAGGCGAACGGCAGGTCGAGTGTGAAAAGCGGGGCGCAGGCTACGATCGGCGTGATTGGCGGTAGCGGGCTGTACTCGATGAGCGGGTTGACGGACACCCGGGAGCTTCGCGTGAAGACGCCGTTTGGCGAGCCTTCGGACGCGATTGTGCTGGGAACGCTCGAGAGCAAGCGGGTGGCGTTTTTGGCGCGGCACGGGCGCGGCCACAGGATTTTGCCGGGAGAAATTAATTATCCCGCGAATATCTATGCGATGAAGTCATTGGGAGTCGAGCGGATTATTTCGGTGAGCGCGGTCGGTTCGCTGATGGAAGACTTGCGGCCGGGAGAATTTTTGGTGGCGGATCAGTTTTATGACCGCACCAAGGGGCGGCGGTCGACCTTTTTCGGGGAAGGGATTGTCGCGCATGTGGGATTTGCTCATCCCACGTGCGGAGAGGTTTCGGCGGTGGTGGCGGACGCATGTGTGCATGTGGGCGTGAAGGTGCACCGCAAGGGAACCTATATCTGCATGGAAGGGCCGCAGTTTTCAACACTGGCCGAAGCGCACGTGCATCGGCATTTGAAATTTGAAGTGATTGGGATGACCAATGCGACGGAGGCGAAGCTGGCGCGCGAGGCGGAGATTTGCTACGCGACGATGGCCATGATTACGGACTACGATTGCTGGCACTCGGAGCATGAATCGGTGACGGTGGCGCAGATTATCGCGACGCTGAATCAGAATGCGGAAAATGCGCAGAAAGTCTTGCGGGAGGCGATTCGCGGTTTGCGCGATTCGCGGTCGTGTAAATGCGGCAGCGCTCTGCAGTATGCGATTATTACAGATCCCAAAATGGTCCCGCCGGCAGTAAAGAAACGGTTGGCGGCAATTATCGGTAAATATATTTCCTAGGAGAAAACTGTGGCGTTACTAGTGGTGGGTTCGGTGGCGTTTGATGCGCTGGAGAGTCCTTATGGGAAGGTGGACAGGGCGCTGGGCGGCGCTGCGACTTATTTTGCGGTGGCCGCGAGTTTTTTTACGCCGGTAAATCTGGTGGGGATCGTCGGCGATGATTTTACCGCCAAAGATGCGGAGATTTTTCACGGGCGAAGGATCGACACCGAAGGGCTGGAACGGGCGGCCGGCAAGACCTTTTTTTGGGCCGGCAAATATTCGGAGAATCTGAACGAACGCGTGACGCTGGCGACCGAACTAAACGTGTTCGCCGATTTCAAGCCGAAGCTGCCGGAGAAATATAGGAATTCGAACTATGTTTTCCTGGCGAACATAGCTCCGGGATTGCAGCGGGACGTGCTGCGCCAGGTGAAAGGCAGGCCGAAGCTGGCGGCGCTGGATACGATGAATTATTGGATTTCGGGTTCGAATAGTGACCTGAAAGAGACGCTGAAGCACGTGGATCTGCTGATGATCAACGATTCGGAGACGCGGGAACTTTCAAACGAGCACAATCTGCTGCGTGCGGCGAAACATATTTTCAAGCTGGGGCCGTCGACACTGGTCGTGAAGCGCGGGGAGTATGGCGCGATGCTGGTGGACAAGCGCGGCGTGTTTTGCGTGCCGGCGTTTCCTCTGGAAGAACCACATGACCCGACCGGGGCCGGAGATAGTTTCGCAGGCGGGTTCATGGGGTATTTGGCGGGTGCAGGAAAAGTCGACGACGCTTCGCTGCGGCGGGCCATGGTCTATGGGTCGGTGCTCGGCAGCTTCACGGTTGAGAAGTTCGGACTGGACCGTTTGCGGAAGCTGAAGCGCAGCGAGATACACGGCAGGGCACGACACTTTTCGAAACTGACTCAATTCAAGCTTTAGTCTGTGTAAAATCCTGCTATAGCGAAACAAACGCAGGAGAGCATGCTACCGCTCAATACCACTATTTACCGCCTGTTGTGGGCAGCGCTGCTGGGATCAGCGATCGGCATTGAACGAAATGCCCGGCGGCGCCCCGCGGGGATGCGAACCAGCCTGTGCGTGAGCGTAGGAGCGGCACTGTTTACGATACTTTCGGTGGAAATTGCGCAACGCACGGGCGATCCGAGCACCACCCGCATCGCATCCAATATCGTGCAGGGCATCGGATTTCTCGGCGCTGGTGTGATCTTGCGTGAACGCGGAAGCGTCACCGGCTTGACCACCGCCGCCACGACGTTTGTGGTGGCGGCCCTGGGAATGGCCGCGGGGGGCGGTTTCTACGCGGTGTCCGGGCTGGCCTGTCTCCTGGTGCTTGTTGCCCTACTGTTCTTTATTAGGATCGAGAACTCCCTCAGTTTGAAGCCGCGCTATATGTTGTTTCGCATTTCGACAGACACATCCACGGATATGGTTCCGGAAGTTCATCGGGTAATTTCCAGTCTGAATATCGTACTCGATAACTTTCAGGTCTCCATGGCAGGAGAAAAAAATCTGATCCAGTTTGACGTGGACGTAACGCACCGGCAGCAGCAGAAGATTTTTTCAGAATTAACGAAGCCGGGAGTAACGGTGGAGATGTTGCCGGTGGAGCGGCAGCAATGACGTCGGCATTGTCTGCCCCTGTCACTGGGGCGCTGCGCAAGCCGCGCGCTTTGAAGCAGGGCTCGCGGCTGGGCGTGTTTGCCCCGGCTTCGCCGGGGAATGCGGACAGAGTCCGCAAAGGGATATTGGAATTGCAGGTATTGGGGTTTGAAGTGCAGGAATTCCGCGCGGGGCCGGCGGATGGATTTTTTGCTTCGGCCGCGGATGCGCGCTACCGCGAGTTTTCGCGGCTGGCGAATGACGCGAGTCTTGCGGGGATGATCGCCCTGCGCGGCGGGTATGGGTTGAACTATATTTTGCAGCATTTACAACCAGCGGAATTGGGAACGGCGAAGTGCTTGGTTGGATTTAGCGATCTAACGTCTTTGCAGATTTTCCTTTGGCAGCGCGCCGGGTGGGTGACGTTTCACGGGCCAATGGTCGCAGCCGGATTCGATGCGGGCGCGGATGTGGTCGATGGATACGACCGGGAATCGTTTTTGAATGCGACACAGAATTCGCGTGCGGGATGGGGAATTGATCTGCGTGGTGAAGCGATGATCCCGGGGGAAGCGGAAGGACGGATTTTGGGTGGGTGCATGACGTTGCTGGAAGCGACGATGGGAACTCCGTGGGAAATTGATACGCGGGATGCGATTTTGGTTTTGGAAGACCGGGCCATGAAGCCGTATCAGGTGGATCGGGTTCTGATGCATTTAAAACAGGCCGGCAAGCTAGAGGGCGTGCGCGGCGTGGTGCTCGGAGAATTTCCGGACTGCGAGCCGCCTGCCGGGACGGCGACAGTGCGCGATGTTTGTGCGCGGATTTTGGGCGAGCTGAACATTCCCGCGGTATTTGGAAGCCCGGTAGGGCACACCAAGAGGCCGATGCTGACTTTACCTTTGGGCGTGCGCGGGCGATTAAGTGCGAAAAATGGCGGTCGAATTGAAATTCTGGAGGCGGCGGTGGTCGAGTGAGCGACGGGAAGCATGTTCATATCATTGGCATCGCCGGGTCGGCCATGTCCCCGCTGGCGGGCATGCTGCGGGAAAGCGGATTTCGAGTAACGGGTTCCGATGCGGGCGTGTATCCGCCGGCTTCGACATTTCTTGAGAAAATGGGGATTTCGTTTTTTCATTCCTTTGCGGCCGCCAATTTGCAACCGGCGCCGGATTTGGTGATTGTCGGGAATATTATTGCGCGGGGAAATCCGGAGTTGGAAGAAACCCTGGACCGGAAAATTCCGTACCGGTCATTGCCGGAGATTTTGGAGGAAGTGTTTTTGCCGGGGAAACATTCGGTTGTAGTGAGTGGGACCCATGGCAAGACAACCACCACGGCGATGCTGGCATGGATTTTTGAGACGGCGGAGAAGCGCGCGAGTTTTCTTGTGGGCGGAGTCGCCGAAAATTTTGGCAAGAGCTACGGGTTGGGCAGCGGCAGCGAATTTATTCTGGAAGGCGATGAATACGAGACGGCTTTCTGGGATCGCGGACCGAAATTTTTCCACTACCATCCCGATGATTTGGTTATTACGGCGCTGGAATTTGATCATGCGGATATCTACGCGGATTTTGAGACTTACCAGCTGGCGTTTCGGCGGCTCGTCAATTTAGTGCCGGGTAGCGGCAAAGTGGTGATCTGGGGAGATGTCGAGGCCGGCCCTGCGCTGCGGAAGTCGGCGGAGAAGGCGTTTTGCCCCGTTCAAACGTATGGATTTGCTGCGGAAAATGATTGGGTGGCGAGCGAGTTCTCGGTGACCGAAGAGCGAATGCGCTTCTTGGTTTCGCTGCGGGGCCAGAAGTTTGGTGAATTCGAGATGGAGGCAACGGGGCGACACAACGTCTTGAACGCCATGGCGGGGATAGCGGTGGCGCACGGGCGAGGAATTGCCGCGCCGGAAATGATCAGAGCGCTGGCGACATTTCGGAGCGTCAAGCGTCGAATGGATGTGAAGGGTGAAGTGGGCGGAGTACTGGTGGTGGACGATTTTGCGCACCATCCGACGGCCGTGACGGCTACCATTCAAGCGGCGCGGGCGCGCTGGCCGGAGCGGAGAATCTGGGCGGTTCTCGAGCCGCGGTCGAACTCCATGCGGAGGAAAATATTTCAGGAAGCGCTGCCCAAAGCCCTGGCACTGGCCGATCTCGTGGTGCTGGGCGGGGTTTTTCGGGCACAGCAATTGGGAGATGAAAACAGGATGGACCCGGAATCTGTTGCCGCGAGCGTAAGATCGCTTGGGAAGGATGCCAAAGTCTTGGAGGGAGCGGCGGCGATTGCGGAAGAAATTGCTGCAAACAGCAAGCCGAGGGATTTGATTTTAATCATGTCGAACGGAAGTTTTGATGGATTGTGCGAGAAATTGATGAAGAAGCTCGGATCGGCTGCGCCAGCAATCGCCGAGGCTCCGGTCAAGTGAGCCGGCGCGTACGGTTCGTAGTTGGCATTTCCGCACTTTTTTATTTTTCCCTTCCTGCCCGCGCAACGATCCGGTATGAGGTGTCGCTTGCCCATCCTGAGCAACATGTATTTCGCATAAAGATGACCATTCCGGATGTCCACGGGTCGGTTGCCGTGCAAATACCGGCGTGGAACGCTTTGTATCAAGTGCGTGATTTCAGCTCGCATGTACGCGAAGTGCAGGCGTTTGCCGGGGCGCAGCGCGTGGGGGTAGTGAAGACGGATAAGCAGGCTTGGAAGATTGCAGCAGACGGGGCCGTGACGGTGAACTACACCACGTTTTGGGATGAGCCGGGGCCATTTGCGACGCAATTGAATGAGGAGCACGCTTTTATCAATGCGGCCATGATTTTGTTCTATGTGCCCGAGCGGCGGAACGAAGAAGTATCGACGGTATTTGTTGACGTACCGCCGGAATGGCAGGCGGACGGGCCGGGAATTCAGTCCAACGCCGAGTATGGACGAAATCACAATTTTGGCGGAACTTTTACAAATTATGACGCACTCGCCGATGCGCCAATTGAAGCGGGGAGATTTGAGAAGTTTCAGATTCCAGGGCTTACGCCGCAAGTATCGGTGATTGTTCACGGGAACGACTGGAGAAAAGGGACGCTCGAGCGGGACCTGAAAAAGATTTGCGAGTACGAACTGAAGCTGATGGGCGGCGCGCCATACAAAAGCTATACGTTTATCTATCATGTTGGTAAAGCGGCGAATGGCGCCGGCGGCGGGATGGAGCACGCGAACGCCACAGCGATTGCTATCCCTTCGGATCAGTTTTTGGATGGAGTGTCGGCGCATGAATTTTTTCATTTGTGGAACGTGAAGCGGATTCGGCCGGCGTCGCTCGAGCCCATCGATTATTCAAAGGAACAGTACACCCGAGCGCTGTGGTTTGCCGAGGGCGTGACAAGCACGTATGGATCGTTCACGCTGGTGCGAAGCGGGCTTTGGACGAAGCAGCAGTTTTATATGGATTTGAGCGAACAGATCAATGAACTGGAATCCCGTCCCGCCAACAAATGGCAGAGCGCAGAACAGTCGAGTTTGGATGCTTGGTTGGAGAAATACGGGCAGTATAGCCAGCCGGACTACAGCGTTTCCTACTACACAAAAGGGCAGGTGCTGGGGGATTTGCTGGATGTTCTGATTCGCGACCGAACGGATAATCAGAAGAGTCTGGACGATGTCATGCGTTTAATGAACGAGAAGTTTGCGAAGGGCGGGGAAACCTATCGGGATAGTTTGGATGTGCGGTTGACGACGGAGAAAGTGGCTGGCGGCTCATTTGAGGATTTCTTTGAACGCTATGTCGCGCGTCCTGAGCCATTGCCATATGAAAAAGTATTGGGGCTGGCTGGATTGGAATTGCGAATTGTCGAGGTGCGGCGCGCAGTTTTGGGTTTCGCCGGCGCGCGTGAAGCGAACGGAAGGTTTGTAGTGGAATCTGTCGAACCGGGGAGCGACGCGGAACGCGCGGGGCTGCGCGGAGGAGATCAGGTTGTAGGCTGGAATGGCGGGGATGTTCCCCGGAAGTTGGAGCGCTATAAGCGAAATGCCGAACCTGGGGCGACCCTTCGTCTGCGAGTGCAAAGAAACGGGAAAGATGTTTCGCTGGAATTTCAGTTGGGAGAAGCGAAAGAGACTACCCGCCTGGTGTCGGAATTGCCAGGTGCGAACGAGAAACAAAAACGTATCCGCGAGGGAATGTTGCGGGGCACTACGCATGAGGTCGCTGCCGACTGAAGGGCAGCGAGTTGCGCCCTCGGTTTGATCATTGGCGATAGATTCGAGAGAGTTTCTTCTACTGCATGTTAAGGACAGTTTTCATCGGCGTATTCTTGTCCCTTTACATTTTGATTGTTGGGCCACCGCTGCTCGTCTACACGCTGGTTACGAAAAACCCTGACGCAATTTATTGGGCTGGAATCCGCGGCGTGATGTTTTTCGTGAATTGCGTTGGAGTCCGGGTCCGCGTGAAGGGGAAAGAACGGATTCCTGCGGGAACCTGCCTGTTCGCGGCGAATCACACCAGTTCGGCAGACGCACCGGCAGTGGTGGGGGCGATCCCGCTGCGGATCGCCATCTTGTTGAAGGAGTCCTTGTTCAAATTCCCCATCGTCGGCGCGGCGTTTCGATCGGCACACTTTATTCCCGTCGTTCGCGATTCACGGGATGCGGCGGTTGAGAGCATTGATAAAGCGGTCGTGGAGTTGAAGAAGGGGCAGTCGTTTTTAATCTATCCGGAAGGGACCCGGAGTGATGACGGGCGGCTAAAGAGATTCAAGAAGGGCGCGGTGGTGATGGCCATCAAGGCCGGGGTTCCGATTGTGCCGGTAGCCTGCTCGAATGCGCATCGGGTGATGGAGAAACGCTCGCTCGAGATTCATCCGGGCGAGATATTGGTGGAGTTTCTGGAGCCGATTGACGCCGGAAAGTACACCCTCGAGCAGAGAGAAGAGTTGAATGATGTGGTTTGGCGGGCGATGGCGGAAGCGCTACCGGAGGATCAGCGGCCGGAGCAAAGTTGATATTTTCACGGTTTGTCGCGACTCGAACACGCATGGACTATTCATAGCGCAGGGCCACCATCGGGTCGACTTGTGCGGCGCGACGTGCAGGGAGATAGGCAGCTGTGCCTGCTACCAGCGTAAGGATGGCGACTGCAGCGAGTAGACTAATGGGATCACCGGGCTTCAGGCCGTAAAGCAGAGCCACAACGAAGCGCTGTCCGGCTAGTGCGGCAAGGGCGCCGACTGTAATTCCGGCAGCGAGCAGTCGAGTGCTTTCCTTCATTACCAGCCACAGAACATTGGAACGTTTTGCGCCCAGGGCCATGCGGACACCGATTTCATTGGTGCGGCGCGTGACCATGTAGGACATGAGTCCGTAGATACCAATGCAGGAAAGGAAGACGGCCAGAAGTCCAAAGAAGGTGGAGAGTTGTGCTACCAGACGCTGCATGGGAATGGAACGAGCAATCTGTTCGTCGAGCGTCTGGATGTCGGTGAGTGGCAGATGGGGATCGACATCGTGAATGGCCGCGCGAACTGCGGCGATGGTGGCCTGGCGGTCGCCCGAGTAACGGACCTCGAAATGATTCAGGTAGAACCAACCCATCTGTGCGGCGGGAACGTAGGTGAGGTATTGCTGTGGTTCGTCAAGAGAATGGACTTTGGTGTCTCCGACGATGCCGATGACTTCGAGATCGCCGGCATTTCCGGCGTCGTGTTTGCCGAAATGCATGCCGAGGGCGGAGCCCTGCGGGAATAGATTGCGCGCAGTGGATTCGCTGATGACGGCGACTTTCTGGGAGGTGCCTGTGTCGGTGGCATCGAAGGTGCGGCCTCGAATGAGTTTTATTCCCATCGTTGAAAAATAGCCGGGGCCGACGATGTTGTGATGAACGGAGACGTCCCGGTGGCCAGAAGGATACCCTTGCACCCAGATGCTGTTGTTCCAGCTGCCGCCATTGAAGGTGAACAGGGAAGAACTGGAGGAAACGACCCCGGGTATGGCCTGAACTTTTTCGTCGATCTGTTGATAGAGGCGCATTAGAGGAGCTTCGCCGGCTTTATACTGCTCGGAGGCTGCGTCCGTTTGCAGACGAATTACGTGGCTGGGATTGAAGCCGGTGTCGATGTTGGTGAGATTGATAAGAGTGCGGAGGAACAGGCCCGATGCTACCAGCAAGACCAGGGAGAGGGCCACTTGGGAGACGATCAAGGTCCTGGCCAGAAACCCCTTGCGTGACGAGCCGGATGAGCCGCGGCCGTCTTTTAGAGATTCCGTCAGGTCGAGACCGGTGGCCCGGAAGGCGGGAAGCATTCCGAACAGGATGGCGGTAGCGAATGTCACAAGTAGCGTGAAGAGCAGGAGGCGCGGATTGATCGCGACGTTCAGCGGTAAAAGTTCGGTGCCGGGCGAGATCATTTTTAGGAGAAAGCGGTTTGCGGCGGCTGCCAGCAGGACTCCGAGTAGGCCGCCGGTGAAAGCGAGTAGCAGGCTTTCGGTGAGGAGTTGGCGGATCAGACGTGAACGACGCGCGCCCAAGGGTTGGCGCATGGCCAGTTCGCGGGAGCGGGCCGTCGAGCGTGCGAGAAGGAGATTGGCGATGTTGGCACAGGCGATCAGGAGGACCAAGGCCACTACGGCCATGAGAATTTTCAGAGGTTCGGAAAACATATAGCGGATACGGGAGAGGCCGTTGGCCATCGGTTGCAGTTCGACGATTGCACGGTCGAGTTTGCCTTGATTTACTGCGTTAAGCGGAATTTCCGGAAAGGAGCGGATGATTTGTTGGAACAGCAGGTTGGTGTTCGCCGCAGCCTGAGAAATCGTTACGCCGGGTTTCAGGCGGCCGATAATGTGCAGCGATTCTGCGAAGTTGTCAGCGTAGCCGTCATTGCCAGGAGGAATCTCCTTTTGCATCGAGAGCGGAATAAACACGTCTGGAGCTTCGCCGACCGTGGTCCCGAAAAAATCCTGCGGTGCGACACCGACTACCGTAAAGACGCTGGAACCGACAGTTAATTTCTTGCCGAGGACACCGGGGTCACGGGCCAAACTGTTTTTCCACCAGGCGTAGGCGAGTACGGCGACGGGGCTGGAATCTTTAAAGCGATCATCATCGTCGCTGAGAAGACGGCCCATGAATGGTTCGATACCGAGAGTCGGGAAGTACGTGCCGGAGACAAGCTTGATGGACATGGGCTCCGGCGAGGGACGACCTTCGATGGTGGCTTGGAGTTTGTTGATCATGCTGGACGCCGAAGCGACGTCGGAAAAGACTTGGGTACGATCCTGTAGCTTGCGATAGAACGGATAGGAGTAGAGTTCGACGTTGGCGTAGGCGTCGCTGACCCCGTTATCGAGACCCTGGCCGAGCAGCACAAGTTCGTGAGGATTCCGTACCGGCAGGGAGCGGAGGAGGACGGCGTCGAGGAAGCTGAAGATTGAGGTGTTGGCCCCAATACCGAGAACCAGCGAAAGAATGGCGACGGTGGTTACGCCTGGGCTGCGCAGCATGGCGCGCAGGCCGTAGTGCAGGTCTTGCAGGAAATCCTCGAACCAAGTCCAGCCCCATTGCAAGTGACTGTCCTCCTGCAACCGGGTGGCGTTGCCAAATTTTCGGTGAGCGGCGTAACGCGCTTCGTCAGGCGAAAGGCCCGCGGCGACTTGCTGCTGTTCGCGCAAATCCATGTGGAGGCGGATTTCCTCCTGGAGGTCGGCGTCGAATTCGTCGCGCCGGAACAGCATTGCGATGCGTCTTTGGAGTTCGCGCAGTGCATTCATGGTGAAGACCTTTACGCGGTTTGGATTACGCGCGTGATGGCGCCAATGACCCGTTCGAATTGCGAGAGTTCAACCGTTAGTTGCTTGCGGCCTGCGGCGGTCAGGCGATAGTAGCGAGCGCGGCGGTTTCCGGCAGTAGTGCCCCATTCGGCGACAACCCAGCCTTTGATGAGCATGCGCTGGAGGGCGGGGTAAAGAGAACCTTCTTCGACCTGGAGGATATCGTCGGAGATACTTTGAATGGAGTTGGCGATTTCATAGCCGTGCATCTGGCCGGCGCGGGCGAGGGTCTTTAGAATCAAGAGATACAGTGTGCCTGGCGGAATTTCGTCGCGTTGCATTGGTTACCTCGCGAGTGTTTCAAGTCGTAGCATAGTTAGACTATGGCAAGGGTCGGATGGATTGCTTCGAATGTCAAGAAATTTCGCCCAGACCGTCCGTGCCGCAGCTGAAATGGAAGCGGACGGCCCCGGGAGCGGCGGATTTTTCGTGCCAACGGATGATTAAGCGTTGAATGATTTGGGTCGTAGGTTGATGATGGCGTTGCGCTTGATTTTGGTGCCGAGCGCTGGGCAGTTGCGAGGAGAGGATTTCAAATGCGTGTTGGAAAAAGCCATTTTGCAGCGAGATGGGGCCTTGCGGCGGCGTTGGCGGTGAGTCTGTTTGCGGCGCGGGATCTTTGTGCGCAGGAAAAGACTTTGACAGCCCAGCAGGTAATTGAGCGGATACAGAAGCACGTTGGTATCGAGTGGGAGAAAGATACCGTGGACACATTCAAGGCGGGCGATCCGCAGACCAAGGTTACAGGAATTGCGGTGACGATGATGGCCACCCTGGACGTTTTGCAGCGGGCTGCGGCGGCCGGGGACAATCTGATCATTACGCATGAACCGACGTTTTACAGTCATTTGGACACCGTCGATGAGTTGCCGCAGAAGGAAAAGGATCCAGTGCTGATGGCCAAGCGGGAGTTCATTCGCGAACACAAGCTGGTGATCTGGCGTTTTCATGATTATTGGCACAGGCGGAATCCGGACGGCATTGAAATCGGAACAGCGCGCGCATTGGGCTGGGAAAAGTATGTGGACGCCGCGAATCCCTACTTATTCACTATCCCGGAAACGACCCTGCAGGCGCTTACAGCGGAGCTGAACAAGAAATTGGATACGCATGTAATGCGGGTAATTGGAGACCCGAATCTTAAAATCAAGAAACTGGCCTTGGTTCCCGGGGCTTCAGGATTTGGCGCGGAGACAAAAGCGCTGGAAATTCCAGACGTGGACGTGCTGGTGACCGGGGAGCCGCGCGAATGGGAAACCGTCGAATATGTGGCGGATGCCGTGACAGAAGGGATGAAAAAATCGCTGGTCGTTTTGGGGCATATTCCGTCGGAGCAGTCCGGGATGGACGAGTGCACAAAATGGCTGAAGATGTTTGTGAATGAAGTGCCAGTGCAATTTGTTCCGGCGAAAGATCCGTTTTGGACACAGCGGGGGATTACGCCGAATTGACGTGCGATTGTGCGGAAAATGGCGCGATGACTCGAAGCCTCGCATGAGCGAGTGCTCGTTCTGGTTATTGCAGCTTCAATTTTTCTATTGCTGATTCCAGCTCGCGAACCCGCTTTTGCAGCTCCGGCAAACGGTTGAGCGCTGCCACCGTTTTGAGCCACTGGCGATTGTCTACGGCAGGATAGCCGGAGAAAAGTGATTTCGCCGGAACGTCATTTGGAATTCCGCTTTGAGCGGTGACGACAGCGCCGTCGCCAACCGTCAGATGACCCGCGGTACCCACCTGACCGGCGAGAATGCAGCTGTTGCCAATTTTAGTGGAGCCGGCGAGGCCCACCTGGCCACATAACATGGCGTTCGCGCCGACGTGGGAAGCGTGGCCGACGAGTACGAGGTCGTCTATTTTTGTTCCTTTGCCGATGAAGGTCTCCCCTACGGTGGCGCGGTCAATACAGGCATTGGATTGCACCTCGACATCGTCTTGCAAGACCGCGGGACCCGATTGGGTCATCTTGTACCAGGAACCATCCTTCTGTTTGGCAAAACCCAGCCCATCGCCACCGATAATCGCGCCATTTTGCAAAATGACTCTGTTCCCGATCCGGCAGAATTCGCGAACAACGCAATGCGCATGCGCGAAGAAGTTGTCGCCAATTTGCGCGCCACGGTAGACCGTCACAAAACTATGAAGGATCGCTTTGCTTCCAATGGTGGCTTCTTCATCGACGAAACAGTAGGGGCCAATGTGCGCGTCAGAGCCGATTTTAGCGGTCTTGGCAATAACGGCAGTGGGATGAATACCTGGTTGGTATTCCGGCGCTTGATAAAAGGATTCAATGGCTTTGGCGAACGCAAAGTACGGATTTGAGGAACGCAGGGCGGCGAGAGGCGGCGACCCTGCCTCGCGTTCAATGGCAATTCCGTCTTCAAGCAGGACCGCTGAAGCGCGAGTGGTTTTAAGAAGCGGGAAGTAGCGACGATTCGCGAGAAATGTGAGCTGTCCGGGTTCTGCCTGCTCAATGCCACAAACGCCGTGAATTTCAATTCCGCCGTCACCTTCCAGGCGGCAACCGAGTTTCTGGGCGAGTTCAGACAATTTCATGTAAGAGGCTCCTCCAAGCGGCACCAGCAATTAGCGAGTCTGGCACAGTGAGGAGAGGGAGTACAGATGGGCAGCTAGTCGTTGAAGAGGCGGGGTTGCGCGGCAGTGGACGGGGAAACGGGCTTGCGGCGCGCAATGCCAACGACGCCGAGAACGGTGATTTGGGTCAGGGCAGCACGCGGAACGAAGATGCGGTCGGTCGATGAATTAATGTCCGGAGGGGTGATTTGGACGCCGTTATCCAGCAGGGCCAGCAGATCGTTCGGTACGACGCCTTCCAGGGTTTCTCCGTCGACATAACGGAGTTTCACCCAAAGACCGTCGAGCTTGGGACGGCTCAGGAAGGCCTTGCGCTCGGGTTCGAAATCGTCATCGAAATCACGGACAAAATAGACCGTGCGCACCCGGGACAGCGGGATTTGCTCGTGTTCACCGTCGGGAGTGAGCAGATCGATGGGATCGATCTGACCCAGGCCAGACGGGTTGAGATAACCGCGCAAGGGTTTCTTGTCGGCGAGCTGTACAACGACCTTCTTGTGCGTAGAGGCTGGGGTACGATTTTTCAAATTTCAGTGGTTCCCGAACTGCGATGGCGGGAATTTGCCAATCCGCAAAATGTATGTTATGTTAAGCACGTTTTCCTGTCAACCTATTGTTTTCATTAGGGTTAGGCTCGGAGTGCCGCCCGTTGACCGAAAAGAAACAGATCCTCAAAACGGCCTCGATCATCTCTTTGGTCACCATCGTTAGTCGAATCCTCGGCTACGTTCGCGACCAGCGCATTGTACTTCTCCTCGGGACCTCGCACATCTCGGACTCGTTCTTTCTAGCTTACCGCATTCCCAACTTATTTCGGCGGCTGGTTGGCGAAGGGTCGATGACGTCGTCGTTTATACCGGTTTTTACGACCTACATGCGGGATAAATCGAAGGCGGAGGTCTGGGAGTTTGCGAACAATCTTTTTTGGACCCTGGCGCTTGTTCTGGCCTGCATCACGGTGCTGGGAATGGTGTTTTCGCCGACCGTAATTCATACCTTCACGCCAAGTGCCGCACAGGGACTCGATTGGGATGAAGCGGTCGCGCTAAACCGGATCATTTTTCCGTATCTTTTTTTCATTGGCCTTGCGGCACTGGCGATGGGAATTTTGAATTGTTTTCATATTTTTGGCTTGCCAGCGGCCACGCCGGTACTTTTGAACCTTGCGATTATTTTGTTTTCGGTAGGTGCGGTCTGGCACTACTTCAAGGATCCGGCGATTTCACTGGCGGTAGGAGTGCTTGTTGGCGGAGCACTGCAATTCTTGGTGCAGGTGCCGACGCTGGTGCAAAAGGGAATGGATTTCAAGTTTGGTATTTCATTCAACCATCCTGGAATTCAGAACGTAGCGCGGCTCATGCTCCCGAGATTCTTTGGAATTGGAATCGGCCAGATTAACTTTTTCGTGGATACCTACTTCGCAAACTCAGCCCGGATGCCGCTCGGAAGCCTGACCGCCTTGACGGTGGCGGACCGGGTCATGGAATTGGTCCTAGGCGGGTATGCGATTGCGGTGGCGACCGCGATATTGCCAATGATGTCCCACCAGGCGGCGGCCAAGGATTTTGAAGCGTTAAAGAAGACCCTGACGTTTTCCGTGCGGATCGTGGCCTTTATCACGATTCCGGCGGCCTTGGGATTGATGATTTTGCGGGAACCGATTATTCGCGTGCTGTTCCAGCACGGACAATTCGTCGCAGAGTCCACCAAGTTGACGGCGCGCGCTCTGATGTACTACGCGGTGGGGCTGCCAGCGCTGGCCTCGGTGAAGCTTGTGGTCCCGGCGTTCTATTCCACCGGGGATACAAAAACACCGGTGATTGTGGCCTCCATCTCACTGGTTTTGAATATTCTCTTGAATATTTTCTTCATCCAGCCTTTGCTGTACAAGCGGGTCCTGAACGGCGGGCCTGCTTTAGCAACGGCTCTTGCCTGCTTTGTTGATTTCTTCGCGCTATTTATTATTTTTCGGCTGCGCTACGGCGCGCTGGGAACGATCGAGATATTGCGTTCATTTGCGAAGATTTTCCTGTGCGCCGGGATCATGGGGGTCGCCTGCTGGTTCGGAAATTACTACACGCAATTTACGGTTCATTCAAGATTTCTTGTACAACTCACGGTGTTTGGCGGACTGATTCTTGGAGCGACGGTTCTTTACCTGGCCCTCGCCTGGATCTTCCGTTGCCATGAAGTGGAAGAGATTTATGGAATCGCAACGCGACGGCGCACAGGAGCACTGGCGGAGAACTGATGGAAATCGCACCCACAGTTTCGTCCTATTTAATCCATGTAAAAGTGGAAAAAGGACTGTCTGCCAATACCGTATCGGCGTATCGGCGCGATTTGACGAAGTTTGATGCATTTGCGAAAAAGCGCAAGTTATCCCTGGAAACCGTGAGCCGTGACGACTTGGTAGATTTTTTGGCGGGACTTTATCGGCAGAACCTGGAAAGCCGGACCGTCGCGCGGCACCTGGTGACCATCCGCAATTTCTTCCGCTTCGCCCAGGTTCAGGATTTGATAGCGGCGGACCCGTCGATAAACCTGGAATCCCCAAAGATTCGCAAGTCGTTGCCAGGTTATTTGCGACTCGAGGAAGTGGATCGGTTGCTGGAGCAGCCCAACGCCAAGACCGCACTCGGGCTGCGGGACCGGGCCATGCTGGAAGTCCTGTATTCCACAGGGCTGCGCGTTTCAGAGTTAATTGGGTTACGCGTCAGTGATCTGGATTCCAAAGTAGGCTGCGTTCGCTGTATTGGCAAAGGAGACAAGGAACGAATTGTCCCGGTCGGCAAGAAGGCCGTGCAGATCGTCGAGAAATATCTCCTCGAGGCGCGACCACACTTGCGCGGACGGCTACCAGGGCAAAGCAGTTCCGCGCTTTTCGTGAATCGGCGGGGGACTCCTCTGAGCCGGGTGGGGGTATGGAAAATTCTCTCTGCCTACGGACGAAGTGCAGGGCTGCGGGTGTCTTTGACACCACACATGCTCCGTCACAGTTTTGCGACGCATCTTTTGGAGCGCGGAGCGGATTTACGTTCCGTGCAGTTAATGCTGGGACACGCCGATATTTCGACGACGCAGATATATACCCATGTCGTCGAAGAACGGTTGAAGCAGATTTACAAAGCGCATCATCCGCGCGCATGAAGCGCGGCAGGCCCTGGGAACCACATCGCGGGTGCAACTGCTGCCACTAACGCAGGCATCCTGAAGCACAAGGAGCGCAATGCCAGATTACATGTTTTTGCTCGAGAGCCGACTGTCGCCAGAACAGCGAGCGGCTATGATGCGAGTGCAGGAACTTTCTGCGGCACTGGGATTCAACGTCTATTTGACGGGTGGAACGGTGCGCGACTTGATTACCGGCGCCTCTCTGCGCGACCTGGATTTCACAGTCGAAGGCAATCCTTCAAAGATCGCGCGCGAGTTGGAAAAGGGCGGCGCGAAGATCATTTCAGAAGATGAAAAGATCCGCCAGATCGAGGTGCTGTTCGCGGGAGATGTTGAGGGCAGCGTTTCCGCCGCGCGGGATGATCATTATGTGCGTCCAGGAACACGTCCGGAGATTCGCTGGTCGACGATTATGGAGGATCTGCGGCGGCGCGATTTCTCGCTGAATGCGATCGCTATTTCACTGAACCCGGCCTCTCGCGGATTGCTGCTGGATCCTACAAACGGCCTCTCCGACGTTGAACGGGGCGAAGTGCGGGCTTTGACCATTCACGGGTTTACAAACCAGCCAGCCCGCTTGTTGCGTGTGCTGCGGTATGCAGCGCGCATGGGATTCAAAGTGGAGGCGCGCACGCAGGAGTGGTTTGATCTGGCGATTGAGCGAGAGTTGCAACACACCATTGCGCTTGAGGATGCCGGCGAGGAGCTGCGAGCGCTCGCCCGCGAAGAGCGGCCCACTGTTGTACTGAAGACCTGGGAAGAGCATGACCTGCTCGAAGCAGTCAGCCCGGTTTTGGCGAAGCGCCACCCGGATTATGATGCGATTTCACATTTGATGAAAGTGCGCGAGGATTTATTCACTGCGGGACTGCGGCCGCGTCTGGCGACTCCCCTGTTGCTGGCGATTCTTGGAAAGCTGAAGGATCGGGAGCAGGGCAGCGTGCTCTCAAAAGCCGGATTTCGGTCGGCCGAAACGAAGGAAGTCCTGGAGTTCGCAGAAGAAGCTCTGGCGGCGCAGAAGGAGCTGACCGGCAAGAAGACCAACGCTCCGATCGACGCCTACAACTTCCTGGAAAAACTGCCGTCCGAGCAGATGGCCTACTTGATGGCGGAGTCCAGCAATTCGGCGGCGCTATCAAAGATCCGCGCCTATCTGAACAAGTGGAGGCCGATTCGCTCCACGCTTCCCGTGGTTGCTACCGAGCTGGAAACGCTGGGTTATGCGCATGGAGCGAAGTTCGACGCGATTGTGGAACAGGTTTTTGCGATGCAACTCACCGGCCGCGGAAAAACCCCGGAAGAGCGGGAAAAGATTCTACGGAAGCTTTCTGGGATCAAGGAACAGCCAAAAAAGAAAGAGAAGGAAAAGAAACCTGCAAAAGGCGTGGACGCTGGCGACAAATCCAAACAAATTGTCGCGCCCGCCGCAAAAAAAGAGCCCCCCAAGGACGAGAAGAAGGCAAAAAAGCCCGCTGCCCCGGCGAAGAAATCGAAGGGGAAAAAGTAGCTGGGACGCGCAGCAAGGTTCCTGTGGGAAACTCCAGAATGCGGGATGCAATTCCCGGCTGAGAGTTTTAGAATGAATACTCATGGGCAAGCCGGAATTCGTACACCTGCATCTTCACACTGACTACAGCTTGCTCGATGGTGCGTGTGAAACCGGAGAGCTGCTGGAAGAGGCATCGAAGCAGAAGATGCCTGCGGTAGCCATCACCGATCACGGAAATCTTTTCGCAGCGGCAAATTTCTTCGACAAAGCGAGCAAGAGCGATGTCAAACCCATTATCGGGTGCGAGGTCTATGTCGCCAAGGGCAGCCGGCACGATCGAGGGGAAAAAACGGCAGCCATGCGCACAAGCATGGGCAATGGTGTGGATAACGGCGACGCGGAGCCGGGTGGGCGGGGAAGCAACCATCTGGTTCTGCTTTGCGAAAATCTTGAGGGTTACCACAATCTGATCAAGCTGGTTTCCGCGGGATTCCTTGAAGGATTCTATTACAAGCCAAGAATTGATTTTGACCTGCTGGCCAAGCACAGCAAGGGACTGATTGCGCTTTCGGCCTGCTTGAACGGGGTTGTGACGGAAGCGATCGTCGACGAAAAGTATGCACAGGCGCGCGAGAATGCGCAGCGGCTGCACGATATTTTTGGGAAAGACAATTTCTTTTTGGAGATTCAGGACCAGGGTCTGGAAATCGAAAAAGGCGTCAACCGGGAGATCATCCGGCTCTCGAAAGAGTCGGGTATTCCGCTCATTGCGACGAATGATTGTCACTATTTGCATCACGGCGACGCGCACGCCCAGGAGGTCCTGCTGTGTATTCAGACCGGTAAGACCATGAGCGATGAACGTCGCATGAAGTTTGCGACCGACCAGTTTTACTTCAAAAGTGCAGCGGAAATGGCGAAGTTGTTTGGCGATGTGCCGGACGCGCTGAGCCGGACCGTTGACATCGCAGCTCGCTGCAATGTCAAGATTGAAAAGATTCCCAATCCATTTCCGGAATTCAAAATTCCCGAGGGGCATTCGTCCTCGAGTTACTTCGAGAAAGTGGTGCGCGAAGGATTTGTCACGCGCCTGCCGTATCTGGAGCGGTTGGCGAAGCAGGGAATGCTGACCAATTCAATGGCCGAGTATGAGCGGCGGCTGACGTCTGAAATCGAAATGATCAAAAAGATGCGGTACGAAGGATACTTTTTGATCGTTTGGGATTTTATACATTACGCAAAGGCCCAGGGAGTTCCGGTAGGACCGGGACGGGGATCCGCCGCGGGAAGTCTGGTCAGCTATGCCATGCGGATTACCGACGTTGATCCCTTGCAGTACAACTTGCTGTTCGAGCGGTTCTTGAATCCGGAGCGCGTTTCAATGCCGGATATCGATATCGATTTCTGCATGAGGCGCCGCGGGGAGCTGATCGAGTACGTTACGCGGAAATATGGGCGCGAAAATGTGGCGCAGATCATTACCTTTGGAACGATGGCGGCGAAAGCAGCGGTGAAAGACGTCGGGCGGGCCATGAACATCCCGTACGGGGAAGTGGACCGGCTGGCAAAACTAATTCCGACGACTTTGGGAATCGAACTGGCGGATGCATTAAAGGAGTCCCCGCAGTTGAAAGCGGCCATCGACGGGGACGAACGGTTGAAGGACCTGATGGCGGTGGCATTGCGGCTGGAGGGATTGTCGCGCCACGCGTCAACCCACGCAGCAGGCGTGGTTATTTCACCGCAGCCGCTCACGGAGATCGTTCCGGTTTACAAGACCAACCGCGACGAAATCACGACGCAGTTTGACATGAATGCCCTTGAGCGGATTGGTTTGCTCAAGATGGATTTCCTGGGACTGACGACACTGACGGTTTTGCACGATGCCGTCGCGATGGTGGAGAAGAATCGCGGCGTGAAGGTCGACACCGACAATCTGGCTCTCGATGACGCCGATACCTACAAGCTCTTTGCACGCGGAGAGACCACTGCGATTTTTCAATTTGAATCGCACGGGATGCGCGATATTTTGCGGCGCTATCAGCCAACACGTATCGAAGATTTGACGGCGCTGAATGCACTGTACCGGCCGGGTCCAATTCAGGGCGGCATGATCGATGATTTCATCAACCGGAAGCACGGAAAGACCAAGGTCAGCTACGAGTTGCCGCAGTTGCAGGAAATTTTGCAGGAAACCTACGGCGTCATCCTGTACCAGGAACAGGTGATGCAAATTGCCAACAAGTTGGCGAGCTTTTCGTTGGGCGAAGCGGATATCTTGCGCCGCGCCATGGGCAAGAAGAAGAAAGAGGAAATGGCGGCGCAGCGCGCGAAGTTCATGGCGGGTTGCGAAAAAAACAAAATTGCCGACAAAAAAGGCGAGCGCATTTTTAATTTGATGGAAGAGTTTGCTGGATACGGTTTCAACAAATCACACTCCTGCGCGTACGCGCTGCTGGCCTATCAAACGGCGTACATGAAAACGCACTATCCGGTCGAATTCATGGCCGCTTTGCTTACCTCGGAAGCCGGGAACGCGGAAAAGGCGGTGAAGTACATCAACGAAGCGCGCGGCATGAGCATCGCGATTTTGCCGCCCGACGTGAACGAGAGCGATTTGTATTTCACTCCGATTGGCGAAGCAATTCGTTTTGGGCTGGCGGCGATCAAGAACGTCGGCGAAAATACCGCAAAGGCGATCTGCGATTCGCGGTCGGAAAAGGGGCCATTCAGCTCGCTCTACGATTTTTGCGAGCGCATTGAGTCACGGTTCTTGAACAAGCGCGTTTTTGAAAGCCTGATTCGCTCCGGAGCTCTTGATTCGCTGGGCCCGCGCGAATCGATGATGGCCTCGGTAGATGATGCGGTTAACGCTTTGCAACGCGCTTCGCGGTCGCGCGAGTCGGGGCAACATGGTTTGTTCGGAGGCGCTGCAGCGCCTTCGGCCATTACCTTTGAGCTCCGTGACGCCGCGCCGTGGAGCGAAGAAGAACGGCTCGCCAGCGAATACGCGATGCTGGGTTTTTACGTTTCCGGCCATCCCTTGGCTCGCTACGCTTCACGGCTGCAGGAGCTAAAGACCGTTTCCTTGGACCAGGTTGTGGGGCAGCGCGACGGCAAGGAAATAGCGGTCGCGGCGCTCATCGTGGGCACGCGACCGATGCGTTCAAAGAAGGGCGCCAAGTGGGCCATCTTCACGCTGCAGGATATGACGGGCGTGCAGGAGTTGTTGGCGTTTCCGGAAAGCTTCGCGCGTTTGGAACAACACTTGAAGCCCGGAACACCGCTATTATTGAAGGTGCGTGTTCAAGTCGAAGAAGCCGGGACACGACTTTCACTGCAGGAAGCGCGACGGCTCGATGTGGTGGCCGATCGGGCAGCGGCGGCGGCAACCGAATTCCGCGTTCGGCTCGATGTGGAGTCGCTGAATGAAGATACACTGGATCGCCTTAAGGAACTGTTTGCCGGCTCGCCAGGAGCCAGTCCGGTGGTGTTTGAGCTGCGCTTGGCAGACGGATCAGTGGCGTTGATGCAGGCACAACAGCGCGTTCGCGCAAAACCGGAACTTGTCGAAGCGGTCCGCCAGATGTGCGGCGAGAGGGCGATTGAGACGGTGCTGGGATGAGCGCGAAGGGCAAAGAAAAAAGCGTCGCTCCGGCGACCGAACGGCAACACGAGATCGACAGGCTGGAGAAAGATGTGGAAGAATTGCGGCATCTGGCCGGCGATGTGGACGCGGACGCCGAACTCGAGAGAATCCGCCAACAGGTTGCCGAGCTGCGCCGCGAATTTTACACTCACCTGGGGCCCTGGCAGCGGGCGCAGATTGCGCGACATCAGCAGCGGCCTTATACGCTTGATCTGATCGCATTGCTCTTCACCGATTTCATTGAAATTCACGGAGACCGCGCTTTTGGAGACGACAAGGCGCTGGTGGCCGGGCTGGCAAAGTTTCATGGACGTCCGGTTGCCATCATAGGCCACCAAAAGGGAAGAGACACCAAGCAGCGTCTTATTCGTAATTTTGGACAGCCGAAGCCTGAAGGATATCGCAAGGCTTTGCGCGTGATGCAGTTGGCGGCAAAGTTCGGGCGGCCAATTCTTACATTCATTGATACGCCGGGAGCCTACCCCGGCATTGACGCCGAAGAGCGTGGGCAGGGCGAAGCGATTGCCCGCAATTTGCGCGAGATGGCGCGCCTGCCGGTTCCGATTATTTCTACGGTGACAGGTGAAGGCGGTTCCGGCGGGGCTCTGGCCATTGCCATTGGGGACCGCGTGAATATCCTGGAAAACAGTTTTTATTCGGTGATTTCTCCGGAAGGATGCGCTTCGATCATCTGGCGAGATTCCACCAAAGCCGAAACCGCTGCTGCGGCGATGAAAATAACTGCGCGGGACTTGAAGGAGCTGGGAATCGTGGACGAAATTATTCCCGAACCGGAAGGTGGCGCCCACATGGACCACGAGGCAGCCGCTCGGCTGCTTGACGATGTGCTCGACCGGCAATTGGTGATGTTGTTGAATCAACCCGTAAAGGACCTGGTTGCCAGCCGTTACGTCAAATTTCGCAATATGGGGCAGTTTTTTGATTTCGGCAGATAGACACGGGCCGGCAAACCCTGCCGATACCCCTTGGCACATTCGCAACGCGGTTGCCCACCAAGGTTGTTGCCATCAAGGCTGCAGTCTACTCTGAATATGCAAACTTTAACCGTGACTTGGCACGGGTGCTGCGGCACTTGCCGGGAAGCTAGTTCGCTGAGGATAGGACTCACTTATGTCGGAACCCTTCCGTCCCTATGAGAAATTGGTGGAAATAACGATTTACGGAAAGAAGTTTCAGGTGCCGGAGCGCAATTCCTTGCTGCGGGCGTTTCAATTCATCAGCCCGGAAACGATTCCGTACGGACGGTTCTGCTGGAATCAGGAATGTCAATACTGCCGGGTGTCCTGCCAATTGCCGGATGACGACGAGCCGCGCGAGATGCTGAGTTGCAAATTCATCGTGATGCAGGGAATGGAAGTCAGCGAGATGAGCCAGGAGTTGCGCTGGTGCTTGCGGGCGAAATTGCCTTCCGATGCGCCGGTTTCCTCGTAAACGCCTATTTCGCAATCATTTCCGGGCTTCAACGGACCACGCCGCGGTCTGGTCCATTTTCCCCTCCGCAGCAGGATTTGCACTCCGCCTTGGTCTCGACTACATTCAGAATCAGCCATGCCAGAACCCCCTCGAGTGACTTGCGACGGATGCGGGCAGCCCGCTACCTCAGAACACATCGCCAGAAGACTGCAACGGTTGGAATGGGCTACCCGCCACCGGCCGGTGCACATCAACACGGTGCTATTGCGTGCTGTTGCACCGGACCTGGACGATGAGTTTCTCTATTCTCCCTCTGAAATATTTTCCGGAGAATCGCTCATATGGCTGGCAGTCGCTGGAATCGACCCAACGGGGAAGACCGCTGCAGCCGTTCATGCCGAATTTCAACGAGCCGGATTCCTGCTGGCGCACGTCTTGGAGTGCCCATCGGAAAATGGACAGCAAGGCGGGGAACTGCAGAGCCTTCTCGATCGGCGCATCCGGTCCACCGTCACGCGAATCAGAAAATCTTTCAGGCCAAAGCGGGTTGCCCTGGTTTCGTCCGAGTTGACTCCTTTTGTTGACAGTTTTTCTGCTGAGCAGCTGCAGTGTGGGGTGATTTTGGACGGAGCAAGGCCGTTCCCACTTGAAGCAGGGAGCGACCAGAAGGCGTTGGCCGGCCTGCGAGAGGCCTTAGCCCCAGAATTGGGTGTAAGATAGGGACTTACAGCTCAACACACGAAGGAGCTGTCCCTGTACGGAACCTCCTTCCTGAGGGAGCTGTGATAGTATTAATTTTCGCGAAAGTCTTTTGGCTTGCTGGGCGTTGGCATGCAGAAAAAAGCAAAATTCGGTGTGGGGATTGGCGTAATCGTGGTGTCAATGGGTTTGCTGGCCTGGTTGGGTTACGGCGAAAGCAAAACCTACTACCACACAATTGCGGAGATGGGCACGCTCCATGGTTCAACGCTTTCGCAGCGCATGCGAGTCGGAGGAACGGTAGAACCTGGGAGCATCAAGCGGCTTTCAGGCCGGGTCGATTTTGTACTGCAGGGCGAAGGAAAAACGATGCCCGTGAGCTATGTGGGGAGCGATCCGCTTCCCGATACTTTTGTGGACAAAGCGCAAGCTTTGGTTGAAGGCCGCCCGGCGGAGGACGGCCGTTTTGTCGCCGAGCGCGTGCAAGCGAAATGCGCTTCCAAGTATGAAGCTGCTCCTGGCGGATCACCCCAAAGCCCAGCCAAGAGTTCAGAACCGCGCAGCAGCATGTAGCCCAACCGGCAGGGCGAGGAGAGGTGTAATTCCTTGGATGTATTCGGATCTTTCGCTCTTGTTCTTGCCTTTGTCTGCGCGGTGTACGCGTTTGTAGGGGGCATTGCCGCGATTGTGACGCGGCATCCGCTGCTGGTGAAGAGCACTCGCCAGGCCGGGATGGCCACCTGCGGTCTGATCTTTGTAGCCACCTTCAGCCTGGAATACCTTTTCTTCAGCGACAATTTTGCAAGCGCTTACGTTGCAGGACACAGCAATCGCGAGCTGTCCACCTTCTATAAAATTTCCGCACTGTGGTCCGGCCAGGAAGGCTCTCTGCTGTTTTGGAGTTTTCTATTGGCTGTCTATGTCATTTCCGTTCTTCTCGTTTACAGAAACAAGAACGGCGAATTGATGCCGTATGTCGGCGTGGTGCTCGCCGGCGTGCAGATTTTCTTCCTGACCTTGAATAATTTTGTGGCCAGCCCATTTAAGGCGCTGGGTGTTGCCGGAGCCAACGGCACGATCGACTTGGTGGCGCGGGCCAATGGCAGTGGACTGAATCCCCTGCTGCAATATCCGGAAATGGTGATTCATCCGCCCAATCTGTACTCCGGTTATACCGGATTCACGATCCCGTTTGCGTTTGCCTTGGGTGCGCTTCTGGCGCGTTACCCGGGCGAGAAGTGGATTCATCTTACGCGCAAGTGGACGATGATCGCCTGGGGATTCCAGACAGCAGGAATTCTCCTGGGTGCACATTGGGCCTACGCCGTGCTGGGCTGGGGCGGCTATTGGGGCTGGGACCCGGTGGAAAATGCTTCGCTGTTGCCTTGGCTGACCGGAACGGCTTTTCTGCATTCGGTGATGATGCAGGAAAAGCGCGGAATGATGAAAGTATGGAATGTGTGGCTGGTGTTCAGCACGTTCCTGCTCTGCATCCTGGGAACTTTTCTCACCCGAGCGGGGATCGTTAACTCGGTTCACGCTTTTGCGCAGTCGAGCATCGGAAATTGGTTTGTAGGCTTCCTGGCGATCATCTTGATCGTCTGTTTGGGAGCGTATCTCAAAAACCGCGACTATCTGAAAAGCGAAAATCAGCTGGATTCCATGGTTTCGCGCGAGTCAAGTTTTCTGTTTAACAATTTGGTTCTACTGGTGGCCTGTGTTGCGGTGCTTTCGGGAACGTTGTTCCCGGTTTTTTCAGAATGGATAACCGGCGATCGAATCAGTGTGGGGGCGCCCTTCTTCAATAAAGTGAATGTGCCGCTGGGGCTGCTGCTTTTGTTCCTTACCGGCGTTGGGCCGCTGCTGGCCTGGAGAAAAACCTCTGCGGAAAGCTTGCGGCGGAATTTTGGATGGCCCCTGGCCATCGGATTGCTTGGCGGAGCAATCGGTTTTGCTCTCGGCGTTCGATACTTTTATTCCGTCGTGTGCTTGATTCTTTGCGTATTTGTGGCCACCACTATTTTGATGGAGTTCTATCGCGGGGCGCGGGTGATCCGCTCGCGTTCCGGAGCCACACTGTTGGCTTCAAGCGTTGAGCTGACCATGCGGAATACTCGCCGTTATGGTGGCTACATAGTGCACATGGGAATGGTTTTGATTTTCATGGGACTTTTGGGCTATGCATTTAATCGTGACGTGCAGAAGGAAATGAAGCTCGGGCAGAGCCTGCAAATTGGTCCGTACAATTTGCTGCTGCAAAGCTTTGACACCAAGCCCGAACAGAATTACACGGCCGAGCGTTTGATTATTGAAGTGCTGCGCGACAACAAACCGCTGATGATGCTGTACCCTGAACGGCGGCATTTCGCGGTGGATCAACCGTCGGGGACCATGGTCGCGATCTATTCCACGCTTAAAGAAGATTTGTACGTTGTATACGCCGGTTCAAGTCCCGAGACCCAACTCCCCGTTGTGCATGCCTATTTGAATCCACTAGTGAAATGGATTTGGTTGGGCGGCGCAGTTGTTGTGTTGGGAACCCTGGTGGCCTTGTTGCCGAATCGGCGCGAAGTGCTGGTGCTGTCCGCGGCGCACCAACCCGCCACCGCGCAGCAACCTCTAAGTCCGGCACTGGCGCGTTCGATTCATTTAAAGGAAGGTCATGACTAAGCGGCGACGCGCGATTGCCACCGCATTGCTGCTGACGCTTGCCGCCGTGCCGCTGGTGACCTATTCGGTAGCAGCGCAGGACGCCGATCGGGCCAAACAAGTTGGCGGAAAATTCATGTGCATGTGCGGCTGCAATCAGGTGCTTACGCAATGTAACCACGTTGGCTGCACAGTTTCCACAGCGATGCTGAAAGAGCTGGATCAATCGTTGAAGCGCGGGGATTCCGAGGCTGCGATTACCCAAATGTTTGTTCAGGAATTTGGCACGAAAGTCTACGCCGAGCCGCCGAAGTCGGGCTTCAGCCTGGTGGCCTGGGCCATGCCGAGCGTTTACCTTCTGGTGGGAACCTTGCTGGTTATTTTTGTCATTTCGCGATGGAGGAAGCGTCCGGAGATGCGGGTAGCGTCGGCGAATTCTGGGAGCGCGATTTCACCGGAACTTTTGGAACGCGCGCGCGCGCAAGCCAGACGGGATACTCAGGACTAATGGCCACGCTACTTTTCTTTCTGGGGACGCTGGACGGGGTCAGTTCAGCCGACTGGGCCGTTGCCGGGGCTTGCCTTGCGCTGGGAACTGCCACGGTACTGTTTATTTTTTTCATTCAGCCGGACGCGTCAGACCTCGCGCCGCACCGCTCAAAACTGGACCAGTTGCTGGAACGTCGGGACACCATCTACGACAATTTGCGCGATTTGCGGTTTGAGTATCGTTCTGGAAAATATGCGGAAGGTGATTTCGAGTCGATGAAGACTGCTCTTGAGAATGAGGCGGCTTTGGTGCTCGCCGAAATTGATTTGGTGACAGATGCGCAAGTGCGCCGTCCACGTGGACCGCGGACGAGTTCCGCGGACCGGGGCGCTCAATAATGAATATTTATAGGCGAATTTTGGCGGCTGCGGCGTTCTGGCTGGCTTGCGGAGCGTGTTTGCAGGCCGGCACCCTGCACGGCTCTGTGAAGAATGGTACGAGCGGAAAGGCTGCGCCGGGGATTCAAGTGATCCTGATCCAGTTGCAAGGTGGCATGCAGCCTGTCGCAAATTCCCAATCGGACGAACACGGCCAGTTTACCTTTGACAATCCGGGAATCGGCGCTCAGCCCATGCTGGTGCGCGCTGTTTATCATGGGATTAATTTTCATCAGCCGGTTCCACCCGGAAAGAACTCGGTGGAAGTAGAGATTTTCGAAACTTCCAAAGACGCGAAAACGATCAATGTTCCAATGCACGTGGTGATTTTTCAACCGAATGGTGCGAGTCTGATTGTCGGCGAAGAATACTCAATCGAAAATCACTCCACGCCGCCGCAAGCCTATTTTAGAGCCGATGGAAATTTTGCGTTTGCACTTCCTGAAGAAGCGAAACTGCAGAACATCAGCGCCGCCGGCCCTTCTGGAATGCCAGTCGTGCAGGCTCCCATTGACAAGACCAACAACCGCTTTGCGATTGCCTACGCGTTTCGGCCAGGGCAAAATATCGTGCGGTATTCCTACGAATTACCGTATCCGGCAAACAAGGCCAGCGTAAAAATACCGACGGTCTATCCGAGCGGACGGCTCCTGGTGGTGGCACCGCCCACTGTGCAAATCAGCGCAGATGGCTTGCAGCCGAACGGCCAAGAGCAGGGAATGAACTTGTACGGACTTTCCGATGTGCCGGCGACAGGCGCGGTGGCGTTCAGCGTTTCGGGTACGGCGCCGCCTCCCGATGAAGCGGCTGGAGGGCAGCAGGGGCGCGACGCGCAGCCAGGCGGCGGTGAGCCGTCGGGAGCGAGCATCCAGGTCGTTCCGGGGCGACTCGATGGCCTGAAAGTTTATCTACTCGTGGGATTTCTGGTCGTGTTCGGTCTTTGCGCAATTCTATTGGCGCGGAAACCAGTCGTGGTCACCACGACTGCATCGTCGCTGGATGCCCCAGATCGAGCAGGAGTGCGACAATCGAATCCGGGAACAGGCGACGAAATTGGATCCGTCCCGGCAAACGCTTCTACCGCCAGCATGGCGGATGTTGATAGGGCGGTAGGCAACAGCCTCGACGCCTTGAAAGAACGGATTTTTCGTCTCGAATTGCGGAATCAGGCTGGAACGATCTCCCAAGACGAGTACACCGACGAACGTGCGCGTGTCGAACAGCTATTGCGTGAGCTGGTGCGCGGCTGAGTTTTGAGTTTTCCTTGCTCTTTGCTTGAACAAGAGGCGTTTCGCTGATGGAATCGGCCGCTCCCGAGAAAATCGTGCCCGCGGGAATTCAATTTAAAAATATCGACAAGCGGTATGGCGGATTGTACGCGCTGCGCCGCGTTACTCTGGACGTGGCGGGAGGCGAATGCGTGGTGTTGGCCGGGCGAAACGGTTCTGGCAAGACGACTTTGCTCAGAATCGCTGCGCGTCTGGTGCGGCCGTCGGCGGGGAGCGTAAGTTTTCCTGTCCCAGATTCTCCTGGAAACGAGGATGTGCGACCAGGTTACGTGGCCCACGCGACCATGGTCTATGACGAACTCACGGCGGCCGAGAATCTTCTGCTTTTTTCACGGCTGCAAGGCGAACGGGGTGCGACCGAGCGGGTGGACAAGATACTCTGCGACGTGGGTCTTGCCGAGCGAAAGACATCTCTTGTCAGAACCTTTTCCCGGGGCATGCGGCAACGGATAGCCATCGCACGGGCACTGCTATTGCATCCTTCGATCTTGCTTTTGGATGAGCCGGCAACCGGACTCGACCCGCAAGGTGTGGCCTGGCTTGCGGAGACGCTTCGCGGCTTGCGCAACGCCGGATGCACGATCTTAATGAGCCTCCACGGGGAGTCAGAGATTTCGTCTCTGGCCACGCGAGCGGTGCGACTGGACGCGGGCTCACTGGTTGCTGACAGCCGAACGGGTGTGAATATCCGGTCCATTCTTACCTTTGCCGACGCCTAGATGAATCTTCTATCCAACACGGCCACGCTGTTCGGCAAGGAGCTTCGCACCGAGTTTCGCTCGCGCGAACTTCTGACGACCACGATCGTATTCATCCTGATTGTCATTGTACTTTTCAGCTTCACGTTCGATCCGACTGCGTCAGAGTCGCGGCGTTTTGGCCCCGGACTCTTGTGGCTGGCTTTTCTTTTTGCCGCTTCGCTGATGCTGCAACCCTGCTTTTTGCGCGAACAGACCAACGATACTCTCGCCGCTCTGCGACTGGCGGTTTCTGATCCATTCGCCATATTCTTGGCCAAACTTGCGGCCAACACCTTGTTTCTAATTTTTACGGAGCTGGTGATGCTACCGGTGTTTTCGATTCTTTATAACGTCTCCATTCTTGGTGTTTTCCCGCAATTGCTGCTGGTCTTTTTTCTGGGAAGCCTGGGCGTGTCGGTTTCAGGGACGGCGCTTTCCGCCATATCCGCGCAAGCCCGCATGAGAGAGATGCTTTTGCCCTTACTGCTGCTCCCCATGCTAACGCCGGTACTGGTGGCCAGCACCCAGGTGACCGTCGGACTGCTGAACCGCTCGCCCTTCGTTGAGTGGAAGGGAATCGGATTCCTGGCAGTTTTCGATGTAGTTTTTTTGACTGCGCTATGGCTTTTCGGCGAATATCTTCTGGAGGAATAAGCGCGTGAAGAGGTATGCGTTTTGCGGCACGCTGGTGGTGCTACTGGTAAGCGCTGCTGCCTACTGTTCGCTATTGGTGGCACCCACAGAGGCCACTATGGGCTCGATTCAGCGAATATTCTACCTTCATGTTTCCAGCGCCTGGACCGGCCTGACTTCGTTTTTTGTCGCGTTTCTTGCAAACATCACCTACGTGTACCGCCGGGAGCCGCGCTGGGACTGGCTGGGTACGTCCGCCGTCGAAGTAGGCGTCGTGTTCACTTCCGTTGTGCTCGTCACCGGGCCCATCTGGGCGCATCCTGTCTGGGGCATCTGGTGGACGTGGGATGCGCGGCTCACCTCCACATTTATCTTGTGGCTTCTATACATTTCCTACCTCTTGCTGCGCACACTGGTGGAAGAGCCGGAGCGCAAGGCCCTCTTTAGCGCGCTGTTTGGGATTTTCGCATTCATTGACGTCCCTCTGGTATTCGGCTCGATTCGCTGGTGGCGCACCCAGCATCCGCAGCCGGTGGTGATGGGCGGCTCGGGTTCGGGATTGAATCCAGTCATGTGGAAGATCTTGTTTTTTTCTTGGCTTGCGATGGTCACCCTGATGATACTGCTTACGTGGTCAAGGTATCGGTTGGAAGCGATGCGCGGTGAATTGGACACGGTTCGGCGGGAAGCGGAGGTTTCATGAAGAATCTGGGCAGCATATTTGCGGCGTATGCCCTTGGATGGGGAATCTTTTTTGTTTATTTTATTACGGTGGCTCGCAGAACAGCCGCTTTGCGAGAGGATCTCGAGCGGCTCAGGGATTCGTTGAATCGAGGCAAATAGGTGGCAAGGAAGATCAAAATCGGGATCGTCTTGTTTCAGCTCGGAGGCCCCGACTCGCTTGCCGCGGTTGAACCGTTTCTTCTGAACCTGTTTCTGGATCCGGATATTATTCCTCTTGGGCCTCTCGGTTTGCTGCGGCGTCCTATCGCAAGAATGATTTCGTCGCGGCGCGCTATTCCGGTTGCCGGCCGCTATGCGCAGATCGGGAAGCGCTCCCCGATTGCCACTCTTACAGAACGCCAGCGCGTGAAGTTGGTGGACGCGCTCTCACCGTACTTGGACGTTGTAGCGGTGACAGCGATGCGCTACTGGCATCCCACCACGCAGGATGCCGTGGACGCGCTGAAGCGTGCCGGCGGGCTGGATGAAATTGTTCTGCTGCCGCTGTATCCGCACTATTCCTATGCCACCACACTGAGCAGTATGAAAGAGTGGAACCGCGTTTACGGCCAGCCGGCCGGCGGTCCTCCAATCAAGGCAATCGAAAGCTTTCACGATCATCCTTTCTACATTCAAGCACTGGTCCAGCGGATTGGATCCGTGCTGCGGCAATTCCCCGACAGTTCCCGCATTCACCTGGTGTTCAGCGCCCACGGACTGCCGATGAGTCTGGTCGATAAAGGCGATCCTTATCCCCGGCAGATTGAAGAGACCGTTCGATTGACGTGCGAACTGGGCGCAAAGCGCCATGAATTGTGGCCGCGCACGCATCTGCTTTGCTATCAGAGCCGCGTAGGACCGGCGAAGTGGCTGCAACCGCCGCTTACCGGAACAATTGAACGTTTGGGGCACGAAGGGGTTAAGGAAATGCTGGTCGTGCCGATATCCTTTGTCACCGAACACATCGAGACTTTGCACGAAATCAATATCGAAGCGCGCGACGAAGCCAAAAAATTGGGCATAGCAACGTTCCGTATGATGCCGGCGGTCGGAGATTCACAGCTGTTCATTGCTGCCCTGCAAGATTTGGTGCTTCGCGCGGTTGGCTTGGCGCCCGGCAACAGCGCTCAACTGAAGCTTCCCGCAGGAACTGTGCCAGCTGCCGCCCGCATCCATCCTTGATGTATAATTTTCTTTCGCCTTTCAGGGTATGAACTTGACCTACCGTCGCGGAGTCCATCGCTTTTCGCTCTTTGTCGTTTGCTGGACAGTCTTTCTTTTTGTAGCAGGCGCTCTGGTGACATCAAAAGATGCGGCCCTTTCGGTTCCCGATTGGCCCACATCGTTTGGTACCTGGTTTCCCACGCTGGCCATGTTGGATGGCGGCGCGTTTTTTGAGCATTCGCATCGCGTGATTGCGGCAATTTTGTGCCTGTTGATTGTCATTCAGACCATCTTGGTGTGGACGAAAGATGAGCGGCGCTGGTTCAGGTTCTTCTGCTTTGTGACCATTGGCGGAGTGCTGGTGCAAGCAGTGCTCGGCGGCGAGACAGTCCGGCAGTTGCTGCAATATTGGCTTCCCGTGATGCACGCGTGCTTTGCGGAAATTGTTTTTGCGGCCCTGATTTGCATCGCCTTCTTTACCAGCAACTGGTGGATTTCAGATCGCCCGCAGCTGGATGATCATGGTTCGCCGTCGATTCGCGCCCTGGCCCTGTTGAACGCTGCATGCATCTTCTTCCAGGTAATTCTGGGCGCCGGATTCCGGCACAAAGAGATCCCCGTATGGCCGCACATCGCCGGGGCCTTTGTCGTGCTGGGCACCGTCACCTGGCTGGCTGTCGCTTTAAAGAGGCAATACGGAAATTCGCGGGAGCTTTCAAAGGTTCGCGCTCTGCTGCATGCCATTTTCGGCATCCAATTTCTCCTCGGCCTCGGCGCCTATTGGTCTCGGCTGCAGACCGTCGATGCCCCCCAGCCGATGCCGATGATGGTCACCCTGACCGTGATTCACACCGTTGTTGGCGCGCTTCTGTTTGGCCTGTCGGTGGCCATTGTCGTCATGTGTTATCGGCTCGTGTCGCGCGGCAGGGAAGCCGTGTCGACAAGCGCTCGTCAGGTGGCCGTTCGATGAGCACGTTGCGCAGCGCTGAACTGACTTTGGGTGCCCGCGCCAACGCGTATGTTGCCCTTACGAAGCCGGACGTTTCCTTCCTTGTACTCATGACCACCGCCGCCGGTTATTACATGGGCGTTCGCGGCCCGGTCTCCTGGCTGCACATGATGCACACTGTTTTTGCGACGATGCTCATCGCGGCGGGAACCGCCTCGCTGAACCATTTTATCGAGCGCGATTCCGACCGCTATATGCGCCGCACTGCGTCGCGTCCCTTGCCGAGTGGCGCGTTGGCGCCCGCTGAAGCCCTGACGTTCGGCCTTTTGCTTTGTGTTGCTGGCGCCATTGATCTTTATTTTGTGGCCGGAGTTCTTGCCGCGGCGCTGGGTGTGATTACGTCCCTAAGCTATCTGCTGGCGTATACGCCGCTCAAGAAGCGTACCGTGTGGGCCACCTTTGTCGGGGCCTTCCCCGGGGCAATTCCCCCCATGATTGGATGGGTGGCTGCGACCGGTTCGCTGGACCGCGGAGCGTGGCTGCTTTTCGCGATTTTATTTGTTTGGCAATTTCCGCATTTTCACGCGATTGCCTGGATGTACCGCGAAGATTACGCGCGCGCGGGAATCCTGATGCTTCCGGTTGTGGACCGCGATGGCGTGCGCACCTTCCGTCAGATCATCCTTTACGCGGCCGCTCTGATTGGCGTCAGCCTGTTGCCTGCGCTCATGGGGCTAGCGGGAGTGATTTATTTCTTCGGAGCTCTGGTGACTTCGACGGCCATGCTGCAGGTTTGCTTGTGGGCGGCCACCAGCAAAACGAACATGCGCGCCAAGTGGCTGATGCACGCCACCGTCATTCACATACCGGTGCTGCTGGGTCTGATGATTTACGACAAGATTCCGCATTAAAGGCGCGCTTCGCGTTTCGAATTGACCATTGTTTGCACGGCCGCCGGCGTTTCTTGCAAAACTGGGGAATGCTGCGGCTGCGGAAGCCGAAAGCGGAAGTCTCCAGAAGGTGTTTGTTTCCAGCGACGAATCGTGAAGGGAAGCCATCGCGCATGTTTTCTCAAGCAGCCTTGAATGCCTCACTCAATGGTCTTAGCGCCATTCTTCTGGCCTGCGGCTATGTGGCGATTCGCGGGGGCAAAATTGCCGTTCACAAGTTCTTCATGATTTCGGCGTTTCTGGTCTCCTCGGCGTTCCTGGTTTCCTATCTGATTTACCATTACCGGGTGGGCCACGTCCCGTTTCAAGGGCAAGGCTGGATTCGGCCCTTTTATTTCGTCCTACTGACGACTCACACCGTCCTGGCCGTTGTTATTGTGCCGATGATCCTGGTGACGCTGCGGCGGGCATGGCTTGCCAAGTTTGACAAACATCGCATCATTGCCCGCTGGACGCTGCCCCTGTGGATGTACGTTTCCGTGACCGGGGTGATCGTCTATTTGATGGTTTATCAGATCTATGCGAACTAGGGCTTGTGAGATTAGTTTGCCGGTGACTGGGTGGTTGCCGGCTGAATGGCCGCGATCAGTGCATCCGTGAATTCTTTTGTATTCGCCGTGCCGCCCACATCCTGGGTTGTGTGCTTGCCCTCACGATAGACTTTCTCCATCGCGGCTTCAATGCGACGCGCGGCGGAGCGCTCTCCCAGATGGTCAAGCATCAGGATACTGCTCATCAATAGCGCGGTGGGATTGGCCAGCCCTTTGCCGGCAATGTCCGGGGCCGTGCCGTGGACCGCTTCAAACATCGCGGATTCGTCGCCGATGTTGGCGCTGGGGACCACGCCCAAACCGCCGACCAGTCCCGCGGCCAGATCGCTCATCACATCGCCATAAAGGTTGGGCAGCAACAGCATGTCGAACTGTTGCGGATTCATGACAATCTGCATGCAGGCATTGTCGACGATCAATTCCTGGTATTCGATCTGCGGATATTTTTCTGCAACTGTCCGGATCGATTTCAAAAACAAACCGTCGGAAAGTTTCATGATGTTGGCTTTATGGATGGCGTGAATCTTCTTGCGGCCGTTGCGAACGGCATACTCAAAGGCGAATTTGGCGATACGCGTTGACGCTTTTTCGGTGATGATTTTAATGCTTTCAACGACTCCCGGAACAACTTCATGCTCGAGGCCGGAATACAGATCTTCGGTATTTTCGCGAACCAGAACGACATCGACATTATCGATTCGCGCTTTCACGCCGGGCAGATTCTTGACCGGCCGTAAATTGGCGTAAAGATCGAGCCGCTTGCGAAGCGCGACGTTAACGCTCGGCGCGCCGCCGGCAATGGCGGTGGCCATCGGGCCCTTCAGTGCGACACGGTTCCGTTTGACCGAATCAATCGCCACTTGATTGATCAACTGGCCTTGCTCGCTGGTCTTGTCGGTGCGACCTTCCAGTTCTTCCCAATCAATTTGCACGCCGGCCGCTTCAAGAATGCGCCGCGTGGCGGTTGCTACTTCAGGGCCGATACCTTCCCCGGGAATCAAAGTGACTTTATGTCTCATGGCAGCATCTATTGTAATTGAAGGCCTTCTTTTGCAGAAACGGCCTTCCTGCTTGCGTTTCCTGTTAGGAACGCGGCACTGTGCAGCAAGGGAAGAGTTTTGCTATACTGTGTAGGTTACGTGGACCGCAGCACTGCCTGCGAGGAGGCCCGAAATTATGATTCAGTTGACACCGATTGCCAGCACCAAGGTGAAGGAAATCATGAACATGCAGACGCCGCAGCCGGTGGCCCTGCGAGTAGCGGTGGTGGGTGGTGGCTGCTCCGGTTTCCAGTACCACATGGCATTTGAGAATGCGACCAACGAAACGGACGAAATTTTTGATTTTGACGGCCTGAAGGTTGCTGTCGATCAGATGAGTTCGATGTACCTTGAAGGCATTGAGATCGACTACATCGAAACGCTGGAAGGCGCGGGCTTTAAGTTCAATAACCCGAACGTGAAGAGCACCTGCGGCTGCGGCAGTTCATTCAGCGTCTAATATCGGAAGGCGAAGCCTGATGCGCTTCGGCTTGAAGTTCTAAGGCCCTTGAACCCATCGTTCGAGGGCCTTTTCTTATGCCTATAAATCAGCCGGATTGGGACGAGCGACATCGAGCCATTGCGGCGGACGCGCCCGCAGAACCGGCCACAATTCTCAGAGAGCTATTGCCCATCCTGCCTTCCGGCCCCGTGCTGGACCTGGCATGCGGAACGGGCCGCCATGCGCTCCTGATGGCTGCCAATCACCATGTCGTTAGTGCTGTTGATTTCTCGGGCGTGGCGCTGGATCTGCTGCAGCAGCGCGCGCTGTTGCGAAATCTCAGTACCAGCCGGGTGTGCAATTTTCCTGCGCTGGGCGCTCCCCGGACCGAACGCATCCTGACGTTGCAGGCGAATCTGGAGCAGATCGAACTGCCGCAAGACTATTTCGCAGTTGTCGTCTGCATTCAATATTTGCAGCGTTCCCTGTTTTCAGAGATTCAGAAGACGTTGAAACCTGGCGGCATACTTGTTTTCGAGACCTTCACCCGGGCGCAGCTGGAGTTAGAGGGAGGTCCGAAAAACCCCGCCTATTTACTGGAAACCGGAGAACTGCGTACCGCTTTTCCAGCGCTGGGTACGGTGTTTTATCGCGAATTGCGAGCCGAGCAGGCCATTGCCAGCCTGGTGGCGCAGAAACCGCGGCGCACGGGCGGCAGGCCGTGAAAACAAACAGAGCACACCCAGGCACTGCGGGATTTGCAATCCTTCCGCCTCCTTCGTATTCTAAATCACGGGCATCCGGACCGCTTTGCGGTCACTGTTAATGAAGATAGCGCTCGCGCAATTTAATCCTACCGTCGGCGACTTTGCAGGGAATTCGGCTCGCATCCTGAGCATGGCGGCGCAAGCCAAGCAACGCGGCGCCGAACTTGCCGTTTTTTCCGAGCTCTGTCTGTGCGGTTATTTCCCGCAGGACCTCCTTGAGCGTCCCGCCTTCATCGATCGCAATCAAAAAGAACTTAAGAGTTTGGCAGGCAAAATTCCGCTCCCCTCACTTGTCGGGTACGTGGGGCGGGTAAAGAACGGAACGGGTAAATCCATTGCCAACAAGGTGGCGCTGATTTGCGGCGGGCGCATCGTTTTTGAGCAAAGCAAGATGCTGCTTCCCACCTACGATGTGTTCGACGAATCGCGGTATTTCCAGCCTGCGGAAAAACAATCCGTGTTTGGTTTCAATGGAGAAGAACTGGGCATTACGATTTGCGAAGATGTGTGGAACGACAAAACGTTCTGGGTGAATCGTCGCTATGATCGCGACCCCGTTGTGGAGATTTTTGGGCAGGGAACTACGGTCTTGCTCAATATTTCAGCTTCCCCGTATACCATCGACAAACGTTCCCTGCGGTTTGACATGCTTCGATCCATCGCCCTGCAATACAAAAAGCCGGTCATTTACGTCAATCAGGTGGGCGGCAACGACAGCCTGATCTTTGATGGCGCCAGCATGGCAGTGACCGGCGACGGCAAAATGGGAGCGCAAGCGCTGGCCTTTGAGGAAGACCTCGTACTGTTCGACACGGTCACAGGAAAAGGCGATGTTCACGAACAGGACGGCGAAGAGATTGGCTATGCCTATCAGGGTTTGGTCATGGGCACCCGCGATTACGTCAACAAATGCGGATTCAAGAAGGTACTTGTCGGACTCAGCGGAGGCATCGACTCCGCTGTGGTTGCCGCCATTGCCGTGGACGCGCTGGGCGCACAAAACGTGCTGGGCGTTTCCATGCCGGGACCTTTCTCCTCAGAAGGCAGCAAGACGGACGCAGCCGCCGTAGCACGCAGTCTTGGCATCGAATTGAAGGCGCTGCCCATCACCGAGGTGTTTGACGCCTATGCCAAGTCGCTTGCACCGGTATTCGCAGGACTGCCCGCCGATGTGACGGAAGAGAATATCCAGGCGCGCATTCGCGGCAACTATTTGATGGCACTTTCCAATAAATTTGGATCGATGGTTCTGAGCACCGGCAACAAATCGGAACTCGCCGTTGGTTACTGCACGCTCTATGGCGATATGGCGGGGGGACTTGCGGTGATCTCTGACGTGCCCAAGCTGATGGTCTACGAGTTGGCCACCTGGATCAACCGCGAGAGGGAAGTCATTCCCCTGTCGACGATCAACAAGCCGCCCTCAGCCGAACTGCGCGCCGACCAGAGGGACGAAGACAGCCTGCCTCCCTATGATGTGCTGGACCGCATTCTAAAAGCCTATATTGAGGACTTGCGCAGTCCCCAGGATATTGCGGACCACTATGGTTTTGACTTGGAAATGGTTCGCGCCATTGCCATGATGGTCGATCGCAACGAGTACAAGCGCAAGCAAGCGGCGCCGGGGCTGAAGATTACCTCGCGCGCATTCGGGTTCGGTCGTCCGTTTCCCATCGTTCAGAAATTTATCCCTTAGCGGAGCCCGCGATGAGCAGGTCCGCGAAACGAGGTTGTACGTGAAGAAGTCACTCAGCCTGACGATCCTAGCCAGCTTCAGTGCGATGTCTGTCGTTTGCGCCGTGCAAGCACAGGCGCCAGCTGCCGCGCCGTCCCAGACACAGAAATCCGTCGAAGCCTATCTGCGGAACCTGTACGCGTTCGGGCCGGAGGTTAAAGTTGCTGTCGGTCCCTTTACAGAAACCAGTGTCGAAGGATTGCAGGCCACAAATGTCGACGTGACCATTGCCGATAGCAAACAGACCGTAAAGTTCTTCGTCAGCAAGGACGGAAAATACTTGGTCCAGGGTGAGATTTCCGACCTGTCAAAGGATCCTCTTGCGGAGAACCGGGCGAAGATTGATCTTAAAGATGCTCCCGCAATGGGAGACGCGAATGCCCCGGTCACGATCGTTGAATACTCGGACTTTGAGTGTCCCGTCTGCCGCACTCTGCATGACGGACTGCGGGACATGCTGCCGACCTACAAAGGTCAGGTGAAAGTTGTTTTCAAGGATTTTCCGATTGAGCAGATTCATCCGTGGGCCCGTACCGCGGCCTTGGCCGGCCGGTGCGCTTACCAGGGAAACCCGGCCGCGTTCTGGAAGCTGTATGACCTGATCTACGACAGCCAGGACCTGATCTCGGCCAGCAACGCCTGGGACAAGATGAATGAGTATGCCGGACGGGCCGGCCTCAATCAGGAAGCCTTTAAGGGATGCCTATCCAGCCAAGAGGCTGGCGCTGCCGTTGATGCCAGCCGGGCCAACGGGCAGTCCGTCGACGTCGGAAGCACGCCGACCATTTTCATCAACGGTCGCAAAATCGTCGGAGCCGATGGGCGCTTGATCGAGCAATACATTCAGTACGAAATCGCAAAAACAAAATCCGCCAAAGCCCAACCCAAGAAGTAAGCGCCAGGTAAAGGGGGAAGAAGGTCTAAGCCCCGGCCTGCACGTTATTCCACAGGGCTTCCACAGCCCTGGATTTCAGCCAGATTTTCTAGTTAACATAATATAACTTATAGGACGCAAACCAAGAGGCGCTCACCGGCTTGTTGGTTCGGCTGTGGATAATCCGTTGGCTCGGCTCTTGACGTCTTCTCGTGTCTTTTCAGGTCTTTTCAGGTCACAAAAGCCGTTGCGGGCCCTCGGCAGCGATTGCTCCTGTTATGGGCCCTGCGCATAGACCGCGGCCGCTTACCTTGCGTGTTTAAGGCTGTATCTCCGGGCTGGGATTACGTCTTGGATCTTTTGGCCCGTTCGTCCTGAAAAGGTTTCCTTGGCAGCAAGGCTTGGCTCGTAGTTCTTCGCCAGGAAGACAGACTTGGATGGGTGCTGGATTCGGCGGTGTCTTTGCTGGGTGCTGGAGGTCCTGTCTGGTTGAGCGATTGGTAGCTGGCAGGCTCGCGGCGCCCCGCCCGCCGTTCTTGCCGACCAGTGTTAGCCGATCTCTGGCCGATTCTGGCACGCGGCCCAGCGAGCGAGTTCTGCACACGTCAGGTGTACGTCCGACAGGCCGTGTACAAATAAATACAGTTTTTTCAAAATGTATATTTACATACATTAGTTATAGATTGTATGATGTTGTACATGGTGCTATGATGTGTGGGAGGTTGCTATGCCATCCAAACCGCAAGCAGTCCTGATTGCCGACATTGTGGACTCCAGCTCCAGGACGAATTTTCGCAACACCCTGAGCGAAAAACTAGCCGCCATCTCCCGGCGGCATCGGCAGCAGAAACTCATTCTTCTGCCCTATTCCGTCACGGCTGGAGACGAATTCCAAACCGTTGCCGCCAGCCTCTCGGCGACCCCGGCCATCATTCTGGATCTGCGAGCCGCGTTGCAACCACTTCCCATTCGCATCGGGGTCGGATTTGGAGACATAACGGACCGCATCGAGCCTCCAGTCAATCGCCTCGGCGGACCGGCATTCCAATTGGCGCGCCAAGCCATTGAAGACGTAAAGAAGCGCCGGCTCTTTCGCTTCGACGTTGCCACTGCGTTTCACTCCTCCGTCGCGTATTTTGACGAAACCATTAATCTGGTCTATGGCCTGCACGATACGCTGGCTCTCCAGATCACGCCCAAACAATGGGAAAGCATTGGAAAAGCGCTGCTCCACCCGGAATCCAGCGTTGCGCAAACTGCCAAGCAGCTCGCTCTTGATGCTTCCACTGTTTCCAGAAACCTCAAACGGGGCTATTATTGGCAGCTGCTGGAAACGGTAAAAGGAGCGGAATCTCTGATTAAAGAAGCTTTCAAGTAACATTGCCCGTTGCGCTGAGCAAATCCTATCGTCCCTATGACTACCCTTCTTCGATTCTTCCTCGCGCTATATCTGGGCCATCTCTTCGCCGATTTCGTTCTGCAGTCGCACGCCCTCATCGCCCAGAAGCGCGCTGGACGGATCACCGCGTACGCGCAACATGGACTCATCCACTATTTGTGCGCGGTTGTTTTCGCCGGGTTCTTTGTACCCGGTTCGTTTTTTTCCATTCGGACACACGCTGTACTTGTCGCGCTTACGCTCTTCCATCTACTCATCGACTCCGCCAAAATTCGCTTCACCGCCGCGGAATGGATCACCAACGGCACACGCGCTTTCCTCGGCGACCAACTTCTGCACGCGGCTACGGTTTTACTCGCGGCTGAGCTTCTCACTCCCGGCGTGAATTCCGCCACTCTCCTTGCCTGGCTCGGCAACTTCCGATGGTTGCCGAACAAGTTTCTCTCGGTTCCAGTCGTATACGTTGCAGTCGTCTTTGGCGGAGGCTACCTCGTCCGTTTTCTGACTCGCACGCTCGCCGAAGGGATTAAAAGTCATTCTCCCGACAAGCCCAGCGAACAGCTCGGCAACGCAGGTCTTTATATCGGCTGGCTCGAACGCTTTCTGGTCATCACCGCCATGCTTCTGCAATCACCGGCGACAGTCGGCCTCATCCTCACCGCCAAATCCATCGCGCGTTATCCTGAATTCAAATCCGAACGTTTTGCGGAATATTTTCTGATTGGCACTCTTCTCAGTATTTCGCTCGCCATCGTCGGCGGCGCAATCCTGTCCAAAGTTATTTTTGGGAAGATACGCTTCGCCGGGTAACCTTGCCCGCGGGTCCTCGAAAACGCCGGTTGCAACAAGCGATAGGTCCATTTCTGCTAGGATTCAGGAGTGACCTCGCGCGAATTGCCGGCACTTTCCCGCATCCAGCTCCATCCCATCAAATCGCTGGATCCAATCGAAGTGCAATCGTCACGCATTGGTCCTGGCGGCGGACTCGAGTACGATCGCGCCTGGGCCCTCTTCACTGTCGACGGCAAGTGGCTCAACGCCAAGCGCACTGCTGCAATGCATCTCATTCGCGCCATCTATGCGCCGGATCTAGGCGCCGTCACCCTCTCGGTCCCGGGCGATCGCCGCAATATCCCGGCGCAAACATTCCGTTTCCCTGGCGACGTCACCCAGGCCGCCGAATGGTTTACCGATTATTTTGAGCGTCCCATCATCGTCCGCCACGCGGCAGAAGGCTTTCCCGATGACCCCATCGCCAACGGCCCTACAATCATTTCCACCGCATCGCTTGAAGCAGTTGGCAATTGGTTTCCGAATATCACGGTTGACGAAGCCCGCCTCCGCTTTCGCGCCACACTGGAAATTTCCGGCGTCCCGGCATTCTGGGAAGATCAGCTCTTCGGCGAAAACGAGCGCAGCGTAGTCCGTTTCCGCATTGGCGAGGTAAATCTGGAAGGCAGCAACCCTTGCGCGCGCTGTCCTGTCCCTCCGCGCGACCCTCACACCGCGGAAGACCTGGTCGGGTTCCAAAAACGGTTTACCGCCCAGCGCGCAGCGACGCTTCCGCCCTGGTCCTCCCGCGAACGCTTCGACCACTTCTATCGCTTCTCGACCAACACGCGGGTCGCCAGCACCGAACACGGCAAGCCCCTACGCCTCGGCGATGGACTTATCCTTTAGCGAACAACCTGCAAGGCCCCGCCTCGCCACACCACAGTGGGATATCCGAGAAAGTTCAATAGGCCGGGCAACTCGTATCTACATCCGTTTCATCGCCCAAAGAAAGCAAAATGGAGCCGGAAGAACCCCGGCTCCATTTTGCTTTGCCGATATTAAAATGTGAATCTAGTGATTGCTCGTTTGCGGGGTGCTGGAATCTTTTTCCAGAAGTTGTTCTTTCCGGTAGACCAGCGCATTGATATCGTACGTCGCCAGTTCAAAGCCGTGCCCATGCGTGATGGCATCGGTCGGGCACGCTTCGACGCAGTAGCCGCAGAAAATGCAGCGCGAATAGTCGATATTGTAGACGCTGGCGTAGCGCTCCCCTGCCGAGATGCGGTCGGAGTCGGTATTTTCGGCCGCCTCGATGTAGATACAGTTGGCGGGGCATGCTGCGGCACACAGAAAGCAGCCCACGCACTTCTCTAACCCACCTTCGTCGCGATGCAGCACGTGAATTCCGCGATATCTCGGTTGGAAATGCACTTTCTCGTACGGATAATTCTCCGTCACCGTCTTACGGAACATATTGCGGAAGGTTACGCTGAAACCCTTCGCCAGAGTGCTGAACGTTTCACCGACTTCGCGAATGATGGAGGCCATAAACTAGCAGTTTAGCAAACGCTTCCCTGTCCGGCAAATCCGGAGCACACCAGGTGCGTACACAAAGCTCGTTTATTTAAGAGCGTCAATGATCTGTTTACCGTGAAAACGCCCGTTCTCAATGAAAATGTCACCGGTAAATCGACCACCAATCACGACACCCGCCAGATGTATTCCCGGAACATTGCTTTCCAGGCTGTTGGGATCAATCGCGGGCCGTCGCGTATCTTTGTCCAGCTTTACGCCCAGGCTCTCGATAAACGCGTAGTCCGGGTGATAACCCGTGAGGGCAAATACCTGCTTTGCCGGCAATCGCTTTTCACCGCTTCCATTGACCACGATCACTTCATTTTTGGTAATTTCCTTGACTCGCGTCTCCAGCAGTCCGCGAACCTGTTCCGCCTTGATGCGGTTCTCGATATCCGGCTTCACCCAGTATTTCAGGCTCTGCCCAAGTTCTTTGTCGCGGTGTACCAAGGTGACTCGTGCGCCGTTGCGGAAAAGGTCCAAAGCAGCCTCGGCTGCCGAGTTCTTTCCCCCAATCACGACCACGTCTTCGTGCCAAAACTCGTGCGGCTCTGTGTAGTAATGCGACACGTGGGGAAGGTTTTCGCCGGGCACCCCCAGATCGTTGGGCAAATCGTAATAACCCGTGGCGATCGCGATCTTGCGGGAGAAATAACGCTGCTCGGCTCCGTGCTCGTTGTTGGTTACAACCGTGAAGTCGCCGTTCTTCCCTTCCACACGAAGGACCAATTCAAATAGCCGCAACTCCAGATCGTAGTGCTCCGCCGCCTTGCGATAATATTTTAACGCTTCGGCGCGCGTGGGCTTTTCTGAGACACACACCAATGGCAAATCGCCAATCTCCAGCAGTTCAGGCGTGGTGAAGAACACCATATTCACCGGATAGTGAAAGATCGAATTGCACAGACTGCCTTTGTCGATCACCAGCGGCCGCATTCCCGCCCGTTTTGCTTCAATCGCCGTTGCTAAGCCGGTTGGACCCGCCCCAATGCAAATAATGTCGTAGGTAATCATCGCAGTTTTATTTTGACGGGAGTCGAATCGTTTTGCAAATGAAGGGGGTGCTTACTGCGCAGGCGGCAGTGCGAGAATTTCATCTAGCTCTTTCCGGAACGACTCCAACTCGCGCACGCGCTCCGGCGTCGCAGAAAGCTCCGTTTTCTTCCAAACGAACACATCGCCGCTTGCGCGCTTCAGATGCACGCTGAAGTTTCCATCCACAACGTAAGCCGACGGCGCAAGCAGCTTCAAACCGCCGTTCATTACCGGGGTCATCACCGCGACGCATTCGCCCTTGCGCATGCACAGGGCATTTTCATAGGGCGGGATCACCACATGCCGAAAACCCACAGCGAAGAGCCGCTCAATGATTTTGATTTGCTGCGGGGAGAATTCAATCATGGGTAAAAGACCAATGGCGGCGCAATGCGCCGCCATTGACTTCCAGATGCACGGACACTATTTCATGCCGCGGTCGAATCCGCTTCTGAGGAAGAAGATCCTTCCAGCTGCGAAAGTATCTCTCGCAACGTCACGATCAGTTCGTCGCGCGAAACGTGACTCTTCTTGAATTGAATGCGGAACTTGAACGAGTCATTCGGCGGTTCAAAGTGGAAAATAAATGGTTGCGGACGCTGCGGGCCGGCTTGCTCTTCCCTGCGCTCCCGGCGCGCTTCATCACGCGTAAGGCCACCCTGCAAAATACGCTGGAACATCTCCAGCATCTTTTTCTCGGTAGGTTGCCGGGCAACCTGCAGCAGAAGAGATTTGGAATTTATTCCATTCTCGACGCATTTCTTCCGAAGCGACTCGGGAATATTTCGCAGCGAAAGCGTCTCAGTCACAGAAGACCGTGCCCGCCCAATTTTTTTCGCGATATCCTCGTGGGTATACTCGAACTGCGTGCTCAGCCGGTACAGCCCGTCTGCTTCTTCAAATGGCGTCAAATCCTTACGCTGAATATTCTCAATCAGTCCAATTTCCAGGGTCTCCGCGTCATCCGCGGTTTTCTCAATGCACGGCACTTCGCGCAATCCCGCGCCGCGCGATGCATGATATCTTCGTTCGCCAGAAATGATGTAGAAGCAATCCTCGCGGGGCACGAACCGCACCAGCAGCGGCTCCAGAATGCCTTTCTCGCGGATCGAATCGGTCAGCTCCCGCAAATCGCCGAGCGCCTTGCGCGGCTGATCCGGATTCGGCCGGATCTGGTCCACCGGAATCATCCGTCCGACGGCTGCTCCGCTATAGCTTGTTAGAGATTCGACGTAGTGCGCGTCATGCCGCATCTTCAGCGTGATTGGTAGCCCGACTCTCTTCGACACGTTGGATAACCTCCCCGGCTAGTTTCTTATACTCGACAGCACCTGGTGATTTCGGTGCGAACGTCAAAATAGTTTCTTTGTACGCTGGGCTTTCTTCGAGCCGCACATTCTTGCTGATTTTCGTCTTGAATAGCACTTCGCCGAACACGCTGCGAATCTGCCCGTGCGTGTCCCGCGAAATATTTGTGCGCTTATCGAATAGTGTGATGACGACTCCGAGCACTTTCAGTGCGGGATTGGGCCGCGCCCGGATCCGCTCGTAGGTCTCGAGCAAGTCGTCCGTGCCTTCAATGGCAAAGTAAGCCGCCTGGATCGGCACCAGCAAATGAGTCGAAGCCACCATCGCATTGACCGTCAGAATCCCCAAGGACGGCGGGGTATCCAGCACGATGTAGTCAAAGTCTTTCAGGATCGGTGCCAGCGCATCCTTCAACTTAAACGGCGCGTCAAATTGCCCCGCCAGGACCTGTTCCAGTTTCGCCAAAGACAGACGACCCGGCCCGACATACAGCAACGGGTCTTTAGTCTGCTTTATGACGTTCTTCATCTCGACTTTCGGATCGCTGAGGATATCGAACATCGAGGTAGCGACATCAGCCGAATCGAAAAACGCGATCGTCGAATTTGCCTGGGGATCCAAATCGATCAGCAGCGTTCGTTTGCCGCGGTTCGCCAAACCGGCGGACAGATTGATAGCAGTCGTCGTCTTTCCGACGCCACCTTTTTGGTTTGCAACTGTGATTACGGCAGTCATTCGTTTCTGCCTCCGCCCGCGGGCGTGAGCTGTTCCCGCCGCGACCCGGTAACCGAAATACTTGGTGTGGATGATTCTTGCAGAGGTTCCCCCAAATCCTTGCTAACTCTACGTTCCTATCCTATTGCAAGGCAAGGGAAAAGTGGAAATCCAGGCAAGAAATCTCAGTGGAAAACGTAAGTGGGAATTTTTTGCGGCGAGGCGGAATATAGACTCTTCCTAAAAATCCAACCCCCAAAACTCTCGGCTTGGTTCCTGAAGCTCCAGCCCCAGTTCCCAGCCAGTCCGTCCCTCATGTCCACGCCAGACGAGTGTCGCGTTGCACGTATTGCTGTTCGTCAGATTAACGAGTGTCAGCTTTTGTCCCACGGCAAATCCTTGGGGCACCACAACCAGGCACCCACTCGGGCTAATATCCACCGTGTATCCTTCAGCGCGCAGGTTACTGCCACCTTCGACCCATTCGACCGCAATCGGCGCCCGGGAATTCAGGCGCACGCCGGCCCGGATATGCTTCATGTGCAAATCGAAGTTTTCGTTGTCCAGCAGCGGCACAAGCGTCTCCTCTAAGTCCAATTCCCCACCGCGCAATTTGGTGCAAGTTCAGACCGACGGAACACAAAAGCGGCAATACGTAAGGCTACGAAGCTACTTCGCTGGGGTCAAGATAACTTCCAGGTGGAAACGTACCAGGAGTTACCCTGGCCTTGCGGCGCAAAAATTTGCGTCCGACGAGCAGCCCCGTCTAAACTCGTTCGAATCGTCCCCGTCATGTTTAATATAAAAACTCTCCGCGCCGAGCTCGGTCCCACCATCCACCTCGCTCTACCGCTGGTCCTTGCCGAACTCGGCTGGATGGTCATGGCCATCGTCGACACCGTCATGGTCGGCCATCTCCCGGATAGCGCTGACGCCATCGGCGCAGTCAGTATCAGCTCCAATATCTTCAATGTCCTTTCACTGTTCGGCGGCGGTCTGCTCATCGGCCTCGACACCCTCGTCTCCCAGGCCTTCGGCGCGGGAAAGCGCGAGGATTGTCATCGCTCACTGCTCAACGGCATTTACCTGAGCCTGGCCATGACGCCACTCCTTATGGTCCCCGTCTATTTTTATGGACCGCTACTGAAAGCGCTCGAAGTCGACCCGCAAGTAGCCGCTCTCGCCATTCCGTACATGAAGGCCCTCAATTGCGGACTGTTGCCACTGCTGCTGTATTTCGCGGTTCGCCGCACCCTGCAAGCCATGAATCTGGTGAAGCCGGTGGCCTTCGCTCTGATCACCGCGAACCTGGTGAACCTGGTTGGCAATTGGGTTCTGATTTACGGGAAATTTGGCGCCCCGGCCATGGGAGTCGTCGGTTCCGGGTGGTCGACAGCCGTTGCCCGTCTCTACATGGCCCTCGTCCTGGTGGGGTATCTGCTCTGGTACGACCGCCGCCACCGCACCGAACTCCTCAAGACTCCAGTCCATGTCGATTTCCTCCGCATCCGCCGCCTAATCGCCTTGGGCCTTCCCACAGCGCTGCAAATCACACTGGAAGTCGGCGTCTTTGCTTTTGTCACCGCGTTGATCGGCAGACTCGGCGCTGTTGCATTGGCCAGCCACCAAATCGCTCTCAACACCGTCGCTTTTACGTACATGGTCCCGCTCGGAATATCTTCAGCCGCTGCCGTCCGCGTGGGCCAAGCGATTGGCCGGAAAGACCCGCGCGGAGCTGGTGATGCCGGGGACACTGCCATCTTCCTCGGGGCCGCCTTCATGGGCGGGGCCAGCATTGCCCTGCTCGTGTTCCCGAGGTGGATTGCGCTGATGTACACGCCCGATGAGACCGTCATCAAACGCACGGCGCTCCTTCTGGCCGCGGGCGCTGCGTTTCAGTTGTTTGATGGAGTCCAGACGGTTGCCACAGGAGCCCTGCGCGGCACCGGTGACACCCGCACTCCCATGCTCTGCCACTTCACAGCCTATTGGGTCATCGGCTTGCCGCTGGGGTACTGGCTTGGTTTCTCCCGAGGTTGGGGAGCGTTCGGCCTATGGGCTGGTCTGAGCCTTGCCCTCATCCTCATCGGCATCGTCCTGCTCATCGTCTGGCGAAAAACCGTCCGCCAGCTCAATCCCGCCTAGTCCAAGTTCCCGGTCGCTGCGCTGGGAACGGTCGCGCTCCGTAGCGTTATGTAGAAAACGCGGCCCAACAAAAAAGGCAACCCCTGCCGGGTTGCCTTTCGTCAATCGCTAATTCCCAATAGCCGCCAAATTACATCTTGTATCGTCCCAAATCGTCGTCCGACAGCCCTTCCAGGTACGTCTTCAATTGATCGTTGGTCGTCTTTTCCGACAGCACTCCCGACACTTTCGAATTCTTCAAGACCTGTTCATCCACAAATATCGGACAATCCATCCGCAACGCCAGCGCCAGCGCGTCGCTTGGGCGCGAATCAATGGTCATCATCTGCCCGTCGCGTTCCACCCAAATCAGCGCGTAAAACGTATCGTCCTTCAGCTCATTCACCACAATCTTGGCAACCCGGCCGTCGAGCCCCATCAAAACATTTTTCAACAAATCGTGCGTCATGGGCCGTGGCGTCTGCACTTTCTCAATCTCCAGTGCAATCGCGTTCGCTTCATAAACGCCTACCCAAATCGGCAGTACCGCCTGCCCTTGCACATCTTTCAATACCACGATGGGCATGTTGGTAACTGGGTCCATCATCAGGCCACGTATCTTCATTTCCACTTCCATCGAGGCCTCCCGATTTGCGTATCTAGGAAACGTGTTCGCCGATCAAACTCGTCGGACCCGCTCCGGTCACCCGTACCTTCACGTAGCTTCCCAGAAGGTCGCGTTCTTGGGAAGAGAAATTCAATACCCGGCTCGAAGAAGAATGCCCCGACCACTGGTTCTCTTTCCGCGATTTGCTGCTCACGAACACTTCGAAGTCCTGTCCCACAAGCTCGGTACTGCGCGCCGCCTGGATCTGTCTCTGACGCTCCAGCAAAATCGCCAGCCGCCGGCCCTTCTCTTCTTCCGGAATCGAGTCTTTCATCGCCAGAGAAGGCGTGTTCGGTCGCGGCGAATACTTAAAGGCAAAAACCCCCTCATATTGCACTTCGTCCAGAAGCGAAAGCGTCGCCTGAAAATCCTCGTCCGTCTCCCCTGGAAATCCGACAATAATGTCGGTCGTCAATCCAATGGCGCGCTTGGCCCCGCGAATCATCGCAATCTTTTCCAAATACTCTTCCCGCGAATACGTCCTCTGCATGGCCTTGAGCAGCGAACTCGATCCCGACTGTACAGGCAAATGCACGTGATCGCACAATTTCGGCTGCGCATCAATGGCATCAACAATGTCCTGTGTGAATTCTCGCGGGTGGGAGGTGGTAAACCGCACCCGCCGGATCCCCGCGACGTCGGCCACGGCCAGGAGCAATTCGGAAAACTTCATCTGCCGCGCACTCGGATCCCGATAGGAATTCACAGTCTGGCCGAGCAGTTGAATCTCTGAATATCCGGCCGCCGACAACTGGCGCGCTTCTTGCAATACCGACTCGCTCGAGCGACTCCGCTCCGGCCCCCGGGTAAACGGCACCACGCAATACGAACAAGCCTTGTCGCACCCTTCAATGATGGTAATAAACGCGCGCCACGGATTATCCCGCCGCGTCACCGGGGTCTCAAACGTTTCTTCCGTGTCGTTGTTCAATCCGGTGACCCGCGAATCCCCTGCTTCCAGCCGGTCCAGCATTTCCGGCAACTTGCTATAACTTGCCGATCCGCAAACCAGACTCACCCACGGGGCCCGCGTAAATATCTTTTCGCCTTCCTGCTGCGCCACGCAACCCAGCACGCCAATGATCTTTCCCTGAGTCTGCTGCTCGCGATATTCCCCCAGCCGCGAAAACACTTTCTGCGCTGCCTTTTCCCGGATGCTGCAGGTGTTATAGAGGATCATCGAGGCCGATTCCGGCGTTTCTACCTGTGCATACCCGCGACCCAGCAGCACTCCTGCCACTTTCTCCGAATCGTGATCATTCATCTGGCAGCCGAAGGTCTCCAGATAAAACGTTCGACCGTAAAGATCGGATGGAAGGGCGGTCGCCCGTGCCTTGGCCGAGCTTACGGCGGCAACCTCCGCGCCGGTGAGCGATTCCAACCGAATGTCAAACGATTTGCTCATTTTCAAAGTCAGTTTATCACACCGGATGCGGCGTTTCGTGACCCATATCGCACATACCGAAGTCCCTGTACAGACAAAACTGTTTCGAAAAGACACAATGACCCGACACCTTTCGTTGCTTCCACTTCAGGCGTGTGCTACGGTTTTGAAGTCGGAGAATTTTTTCATCTAGCGGGCCTGCGGTGCGCAATTCCATAGGGAGGGTTCCTTATTTTTTTGCTCTCGATTTTTCTACTCACAGACATTGGCAGCATTCTCGCGCAAACGGGCTGGGTCGCGCGCGGCGTCCTGATTCTTCTTGCTGTCTTTTCCGTAATTTCCTGGGCCATGATTTTTCAAAAGATTGGTGCGTTTGGCCGCGTTCGCAAAGACAGCGACCAATTCCTCAGAATTTTCCGCGCCACTCGCGGAGTCGCCAATCCGCAGGCACTGGCGTCGGCCGGATCTCCTTTCGCCTCGGTTTATGCGGCTGGCTATCGTGAACTGCAAAGTCAGGTGACCCCCACAACCACCTCTTCAAGCAACAAGCTGAAAAGCCTGTCAGCGGTCACCGTCAACATGCAAATCGCCGCCGCCGAGGAAGTCCGCCGCGTCGAAAAAGGCATGTCCTGGCTGGCCACGACCGCCTCCGTGTCGCCCTTCATCGGTCTTTTTGGAACGGTCTGGGGCATCATCGACGCATTTTCCGGTCTCGGCACGGCGGGAGCGGCTAGCCTGCACGCCGTAGCTCCCGGCATTTCCGAAGCCTTGTTCACCACCGCCGCTGGCCTGGTCACGGCCATTCCGGCGGTTATCTTCTACAATCAATTCCTGCAGAATATTCGCGACCTGGGCCAAAGGCTGGACACATTTGCCCTTGAAGTCGCCGGCCAAATTGAAAAGACGTTCAGCTAAAGCGCACCGGAACCTATGCCGCAACCGTCCCGAACCCAAACGTCGCTCTCGGAGATCAACATGGTCCCGTTCATCGACGTGGTTCTCGTCTTGCTGATCATCTTCATGATCACCGCGCCGATTCTGCAGTCCGGAATCGAAATTGACGTTCCCAAAACCAAGACCATCCGCGAAATTACCCAACAAAAGCTGGTCGTCACCATCGACAAAGCCCAGCGGGTTTATCTCGGTAACGACGCCATCAATATTCACCAGCTCCCGGCTCGAATCAAAGCCCAGCTCAAAGGACCGAATGATTCAGTTTTCTTGCGTTGCGACGAAAGTGTGCCTTTCGGTAGCTTTGCTACCGTTGTTGATGAACTCCGCCAGTCCGGCATCAGCAACATAAGCATTGTTACCGAACCGCTTTCCAATCGCGCGCGCACCCAGTAACTATGTCAACGACCTACGCCCACACCGAAGAAACTGGTCTGCAAAAATTCGTGGGCTATTCCCTGTCTCTGCACATCGCTCTGGCCATCGCCGTCGCTGCCGGCACTTATCTAAAGCTCGGAAACGAATGGTCTGGCTACGGCGGCCAGGCCGGCAGCGATACCAAAGTGAATCTGGTCAGCAGCGCGGGAATTTCCTTGCCGCGCGAGCAAGTCGTCACCGACAGCCAGACCGTCGACCCCACGAAGGGGCTGAATAAAGAAGAACCTCCAAAACCGCCCGAACCGAAGACCGAAGCCAAAGAAATTCCAAAATTCGAAAAGGAAAAACCGCTTCCTCCCACTCATCAATCGAAAACGTTTGAACCCAAAACCAAGCCGCCGGACAACGCCGTTCCCTACGGCAAAGGCGGCAATCCCGATCTCCCCACGGGTTTTTCCCAGAACCCCGGCGCGCCCTCGAACGGCGTCGCCATCCAGGGTCAGGGGGGCGGCAACTTCGCTTCTCGCTACGGTTGGTATATCGAGTCGGTTATTCGCCGGGTCGAACCCAACTGGGACAAGCTCTCGATCGATTCCAACGTCCGCGCCTCGCAGGTTCTTCATTGCGAGATTTCATTCACCATCAATCGGGATGGAAGCGTGAAAAATGTCCACGTTTCCAAGTCTAGCGGCAATGTTTCTTGGGACAATTCCGGTCTTCGTGCCATCATGAGCTCTAACCCCTTGCCCCCTTTGCCGTCGGACTACAATCAATCGAGCATTGACGTTATGTTTGATTTTCCGCGCCAAGGTGCCCGTTAATGGTTATCATTTGCATTCAACGCCGATTCGCAATCGCAGCAATCGCAAACAGGAGGCATTCGTGAACCGTGGTGTCGGACGATTCTTCGGTATGGCCATGTGCGCCATGGTATTGCTAGTTCCCTGCCTCACAGCGGCACAGGATTGGTTTCGCGCCGGCACGGGTCTCGGCAACGTCGGCAAACCGCGCGTCGCCGTAGCCGACTTTGTCTCGCGCGCTGACTCTGCCAAAGCGCATTCCGCTCTCTTCACCCAAGTTGTCCGCGACGATCTCCAGTTTTGCGGCATCATCGAGCTGGTCAGCCCCAGCTTCTATCCGCCGCAACCGCCTTCTCAGCCTTCCGAACTTCGCAATCTCTCCTGGACCGACCAGCCGGTCAACGCCAACATGGTCGCCTTCGGCAATCTCACCGAATCTTCCTCGGAAGTCGCCATCTTCGCGTGGCTCTTTGACGTTCACAATCCATCCGCGCAGCCGGTAATCGCCAAGGTCTATCGCGGCGCTCCCACCGATCCCCAAGTGCGCAAATTTGCGCATCAGTTTGCCGACGAGATCATCAATCGCCTGTCCGGAGGACTTCCGAGCATCGCTTCAACGCAGATTGCTTTTGTCAGTTCCCGCAGTGGCACCAAAGAAATCTGGGCCATGGACTACGACGGTGCCAATCAGCACCCGCTCACTTCCTTGCGTACCATTTCCCTGACGCCGCGCTGGTCTCCTGACACCTCGCGCATTGCTTTTACCTGCTTTGCCTCAGCGGGTGGCTTAACCAGTGCGCAAATCTGCATGTATTCTCTCGACGCCGGAAAAGTTGTCACTTTCCCGCGCTTTCGAGGAACCAACATCACTCCGGCATGGTCTCCGGACGGCGCTCAGATCATCTTTTCCTCTTCCATGCAGGGCGGGCCCGAACTGTACGTTACCGACGTCAACGGCGGCCGTCCGAAGCGCCTCACCAATTCCAACGGCGCCAACATGTCTCCGGCCTGGAATCCAAAAACCGGACAGACGGTCGCTTTTGTCAGCGATCGCGGCGGTGTCCCGCAGCTCTACATGATGAATTCCGACGGCACCAGCACAACCCGGCTGGACCTGCCGGACATGGGTTACGTGATCGATCCCGCTTGGGCGCCTAACGGACAGCTTCTCGCTTTCAGTTGGCGTCGCCCCAGCGGTAACTATGACATTTACGTGATGGACGCCTCGTCGCGCCAGCTCGTCGAACTCACGCGCGATGCCGGTCGCAACGAGCGCCCCAGTTGGGCGCCCGATGGGCGTCACATCGTCTTCGAATCCACGCGTGGCGGCTCACGTCAAATCTGGACCATGCTGGCGGACGGCTCGCAACCGCACCAGCTCACTACAACGGGACACAATGAATCGCCCAACTGGTCACCTAAATAGGCTTTTGCCGCGTGCGACTTTTGTGCGCAATGTATAATATATCGTGATACGAGATATTACCCGGACCCAGCCCGCTGGTGGTACGATTCTTCAATCGGTGGGAGCAAACACGGGATTCTACTGTCGAGGAGAAAACGCATGATTCAAGTTTCACGAAATTTTTACAAGGGATGTTTGGTTGCCGCGCTTGCCGCGACTGTTTTGGCCGCTGGTTGCGGGAAGAAGCCGGCGAAACAGCCGCCAGCGCAGGCGGCGCCGCCGCCCGCGGCCGCGCGTCCTACGGTTACCATTCAGGCCAATCCCGCCTCGATCAGCAAAGGTGAGTCCAGCACTTTGACCTGGAGTTCGACCGATGCCACGTCGGTGAGTATCGCTCCTGAAATCGGTGCCGTGACGGCGCAAGGTTCCACCAAAGTGACGCCGGCGGATTCGACCAGCTACACAATCACCGCTACAGGTCCCGGCGGCTCTTCCGATGGCACCGTCCGCGTGACCGTTGCTGCTCCTGCTCCGGCTGAACCGCCGGCCCACGAACCCTCGGCGGACGAACTGTTCCTCCGCGAAGTCCGAGACGCTTACTTTGATCTCGACAAGGCTGACATCCGTACTGACGCCCGCGATGCGCTCGGCAAAACCGCCGAATTCCTTCGCAACTATCCAACACTGAAAGTCACCATCGAAGGTCATTGCGATGAGCGCGGCTCGACGGAATACAACTTGGGCCTTGGCGATCGCCGGGCCAGCGCCGTCAAGCAGTATCTCGTCTCTCTGGGCATCGCAGCTGATCGCCTGAACACCGTCAGCTACGGCAAAGAAAAGCCTTTCTGCATGGAGACCTCCGAGGCCTGCTACCAGCAAAATCGCCGCGGGCACTTCGTCAAGTCCAATTAGGTTGTTCCGGTTTGCGAATCCAGGGGCGGGGTTTCTATCCCGCCCTTGCTTTTTGCAACGCCGTTTTTGACGTAGACTTGTTTTAGCCCGGCTTTTGTTTGACCTTGTAAAGGCGAATTTATTTCGCCCGCTTTAGGCTTTGCTTTTGTTTTGGACTTGTTTTTGCACGGGCACGACTCGAGTTGTGCCGTAAGCGGCAAAGAACACGAGGGCTTGGACCTGTGAAAACCCTTTGCCAGTTTTCACCGCAGCACTGAGGAGGCTTTCCATAATGCGAAACCGCAACGTTGCAGCATTTACCGCCGCTCTAATGGCCGGCGCCATCGCAGGCAGCATGGCGGGCCCGCGGCCTGTCAATGCCGTGGCCCGCGAAATCATCGAGCTCCAGCGCGACGTAACCACCCTGCTCCAGGGACAGAAAGATCTCGCCAACCAGATGACGCAGGACCATACCGTGCTCAAGACCCTGGTTGAACAGACCGGGGACAGCGTCAACAAGCTCGGTGGCACTGTCGGCTCGATGCAAAAATCCGTTCAGGACGTCCAAGCCAATTCGGGCGCCCGCCTGGACACCATGTCCACCCAGGTGCAAGGTCTGTCTGACAATCTTGAAGAGATCAAATCGCGTCTCGGCAAGCTCAACCAGCAACTCGTCGACCTGCAAAACACAGTGCAGAACCTCGATTCTAAGATCTCCGGTTCAGCTCCTGCAACCAGCGGGGGCTCGGCCCCGCCGGCGGCTGCTAATCCAAGCGGTGGAGCTCCTGTCGCTTCCAACAGCGCCCCGGGTGGTCCAGCCCCCTCCGCCGACTCTCTTTATTCAAACGGCCTCCGCGACATCACCGGCGGTAAATACGATCTGGCCCGTTCCGAATTTCAGGACTATTTGAAGTATTACGGAGACACCGAACTCGCTTCAAACGCGCAGTTCTATCTCGGCGAAATCGCCTATTCCCAAAAGCAGTATGAACAGGCCGTCAACGAATACGACAAAGTTCTCTCCAACTATCCCAAGAGCTTTAAACTCGCACCTGCCCACTTGAAAAAAGGAATGGCGCAGCTTGAGGTCGGCCAGAAAACATCCGCCATTCGCGAACTCCGCGAAGTGATCAAGCGCTATCCGGGCACTGAAGAAGATCGCCGCGCCCGCGCCAAACTCAAAGAACTGGGAGTCGCTGTCACCGTAGCCCGCTAGTCTTGTTTCGCGGCTCGCCGCAATGCCCAGAGCAGTTCCCACCTACTGGAACGTCGCAAAGCTGTCCCTCGACAGAAATCCTGTTCTCCCGCGATTCCTGCAACCTCGGCATGCGACAGAATTCGTTTACGACATGAAATCCCACTCACCCTGCATCCGCAGTTCAGGAAAGTGTTATCCTGCCCCCCAAGAAAAAATTCCGCTCAACAGGTGGTACATGGACAAATTCCCAGATTTCACGCTCACCGGACAAGTCGCCCTCGTCACCGGAGCCGCCCGCGGGCTGGGGCGCGCTATCGCCCTAGCCTTCGCCAATGCCGGCGCTGACATCGCTCTCGGCCTGCGCGACAAAAATTCCGCCGCCGACCTGGCTCACGAAATTGAATTCCTCGGTCGCAAAGTCCTCCGGCTGCAAATGGATGTCACTCACCTGGCTCAGATTTCCAGCGCCATCCAAACCACCGCCCAACACTTCGGCAAGCTCGATATCCTTGTCAACAACGCCGGCGGCGGCGTTAGCGCCCCTGCCCTTGAAATGACCGAACGCGACTACGACGAAACCCTCGACATCAATCTCAAAGCTACGTTTTTCGCCTGCCAGGAAGCCGCCAAAATCATGATTCGCCAAAATGGGGGCCGTATCATCAACATGAGCTCGCAAGCCGGATTCGCCGCGCTTCCGACCGAATCCGCCTACTGCGCCAGCAAAGCCGCCGTCTCCCATCTCACCAAATGCCTTGCCGTTGAATGGGGCACCTACAACATCACCGTTAACGCCGTCGCTCCCACTTTTATTGAAACTCCGGGTACCGATCCCGCTCTCTGCGATCCGGTATTCCGCGCCGATGTCATTGAACGCATCGCCGGGCTCCACCGCATTGGCCAGCCCATGGAAGTCGCCGGCGCCGCCATTTTCCTGGCCAGCCCCGCCGCTTCCCTGATTACCGGCCACACCATCCTGATCGACGGCGGCTGGACCGCCCGTTAGCGCAAGCGTCTCGGGCTGGTAGCGGCGAACGGATCCCGCCTGTCCAATTTGCTCGCCTCCCTATTCCCCGCTACCCTACCAATCCATGCCTGTCCAACTCTCCGCCCAACAGATCGAAATGGCTTCGGCCTTCGTCTCCGAATACATCACCAAACAGCAAGCGCACTTCCTTGACCGAGCCGCGAGTCTCACTCCCGACCAAAAATCCGCCATGAAACATTTCTTCCGCGAAGATCTCCTTGAATCCGTCCGCACCCTCACCCTGAGTGGCGAACGCATCGAAAATCCGGGCTTCTACACCATGCTTAGAATGTTCGGCTTCAAGAATCTCCCAGACTTCGCACAAATGGCCGCCGTCACGTTCCATCAGGTCATCGTCTCCCACCAGCCGTTGTCGTCCGAGCTGCTCTTCCACGAACTCGTCCATGTCGAACAGTACCGCCAGCTCGGAACTGTCCGCAGCTTCGCCAATCTCTACGTTCAAGGATTCCTCGCCGGCGGCGGCTATGACGCCATCCCGCTCGAAGTGAATGCCTACTCGCTCGGAGCCCGTTTCGAATCCGACTCCGGGTCGCCGTTCTCTGTCGAATCCGAAGTCTCCTCGTTCCTGGCCCGGCGCAACAATTGAGCCAGCTGCCAGCCACGGCCGCGCACAGCACTTCTCCACACGGCTACAGCGTTCTCCGCCCACATTTAGCGGATTGTCCCAATGGAATCGTTTCTGTCGCGGATTAATATCGCTTTGTCAGCAATTGCAACCGACCTGAGGAGGCACTTGTGTTACGAATACTCGCAGCGATCTTAATTATTGCGTGGCTTTTGGGCTTTACCGTATTTCACGTCACCGCAGCCTTCATTCACGTTCTGCTCGTTCTTGCCGTGGTTTTCTTCCTGGTGCACCTGTTCAGCGGCCGCAGCAGCGCCACTTAGGAGCGGGAATAAATCGTCGCCGACGCTTCGGCGGATGCTAGTCGAGTGGCGGGCTCTTGAAGTATTCCTGACCGTCCAGGAGAGCCGCCACGGCCTCGACGACGCATTTGATATCGGACTTGGAGCAGAATCCTCTGATGCCGTGGCGACGCGACTCCTCGATTAATCGTTTCGTCGGGTAAGCCGTGACCAGCAAGATAGCCGCATCGGGATGAGCCCGCAGAATTGTCCGCGCCGCTTGCAATCCGTCAATGTCCGGCAATCGAAAATCGATCAGTGCGACATCGGGACGCAACGACTCATATCGCTCTATCGCTTCCGTTCCGTTACTCGCCATTTCGCAAGTCCAGGTCTTCTGATCTTCCAATAAATTGCGAAGTATTGTGCCAACCGGAAAATTGTCTTCCACAACCAAGATGGCTGCCATACTCAAATAGTACAAATCGCATCCGCCCTGCGCAATGCCAGGTGCGGCCAGAGCACAGCGCGTGTTCCTGGCCCGTTTTCTCTGGTCCCCGGCAGTTGCCCGGTGCGATACCGGGTGCGTTCGGCAGTCCGGTCTGCTGACAAAGGAAGCCAGTACAGCAAGAGCAGCAAAATTGATACGATCATCAGATGAGGCTCGAATGCCGAAAGGACGAATAATCATGAATGGCAACACGGTCAGGAAAAACACACGCCGCGAAATGTTGCGCGATTCCGCCAGGCTCGCGGCCGGCGCATTGCTGGCACCCACCTTTACGGGCGCCGCATTTGGAGCCACGCTCTCTAGCCGCCTCGCGCAGGCCGCCGCCCCCGACCCGTTAGCCTCCGCGCGCCAGCAGATGGGCGCCACTCCCATCCAGTCCCAAAAACTTGCAGACAATCTCACCATGCTCTCGGGTCCCGGCGGAAACGTCCTGGTGCTCGCCGGAGCCGACGGCAAAGTCACCGTGGACACGTTCGTTTCTCCCGCCTGGACGAATCTGAAAGCCGCACTCGACGCCATCAGTAACGCCCCGCTAAAGATAGCCATCAACACGCACTGGCACTTTGACCACACGGACAACAACGCCCCCCTCCACGCTGCGGGAGCAACGCTTCTGGCGCATGAAAACACCAAAAAGCGCTTGTCTTCAGCGCAGGATATTCCCCTCTTCGGCTTTCACTTTCCGCCCGCGCCTGCCGGAGCCATACCCGAGCAGACATTTACCGCCGCCCACCAGCTCGGGTATGGCTCCGGCTCGATTACCCTCCAATATTTTTCGCCTGCCCATACCGACACGGACATCTACGTTCACTTTCAGAAAACCAACGTTCTCCACATGGGCGACATTTTTTTTAATGGCACGTACCCGTTCATCGACGCTGCCAGCGGCGGCAAGTTTGATGGCATGATCGCGGCGGCCAATAAGGGCCTCGCTCTTGCCGACAGCCGCACGAAAATCGTTCCCGGCCACGGTCCCCTCGGCGACAAAGAGGCACTGGCCAAATACCGCGACATGCTCGTCACTGCGCGCGACCGCATCCAAAAACTAAAATCTTCGGGTAAATCCGTGCAGGAAGCCGTCGCCGCCAAGCCTTTTTCCGACCTCGACGCTACCTGGGGCAAAGGCAAGATGAATGGCGACGCGTTTGTCCAAATCGCCTATTCGACTTTCTGACCAGAGCCAGCGCCAAGAAATCGCGCGGCAGGATTGGTTGTCGAGCTTGGGCTTGGCCCTGGCCACTAGGTCGTAACGCGATATTCGCTCTGGACCAGGCCGCTCGTATAGTGCCGGGTCCGGACGTGGCTGAGGCGCACGTCCCGCGGCAGCGTGCCGAACAGAGGAATCCCCGCACCAATGAGCACCGGCACACGGGTGATGATGAGGCGCTCGATGAGTCCTGCGCGAAGAAACCTTTGAATGGTAATTCCTCCGTCGACGTAGAGATGTTGCGCTCCAGTGGCAGCGAGTTTCGCAACGATCTCCGCTGGCGGCCCGGCCATCTGTTCGACCACACTGCCGCGCACACCCGATACATCGACCGGCCGGCTGCTCAGCACCACCACGCGTTTGCCGCCATAGGGCCAGACGGGAAAGCCCAAGACCGTCTCAAACGTGTTGCGCCCGACAACCAGTGCATCGACGCCCGCCATGAACTCGTCGTAACCGTGGGGCTCACCGCCCCCCTCCGGAAGAAAGTCCAGTTCCCCGTTTGTCCGCGCAATAAACCCATCCACGCTGGTCCCAATAAAAACCGATACCGTCATCGTAGACTCCTGGATCGCTCGGAGAACTCTGTGCTCTCTCAAGCCTCCCTGTAAATGTTTTAATTTTATCGTGGTCCTTCCACACAGCGCAGGTGAAGGTCTTCTGCGGCAGGACCATTCCCAGCCGCGCGATTACCCTTCCCTCCGTGCAGCTTCAAGCCCAAACCTTGCGGCGGCCATCCCGTCTTCAGGGGGGCGCCGCGTTCGGAAAAAGCATTCCTGAGACAATCCGCGACCCGAAAAGAGGTACACTCCACGGAACGGGAGGGTCCGATGCAAATCCCGAACTTCCATCGCAATATTTCAGTTCGCTGCAGGCTTTCCTGGGCAGCCGGCCTCGTGTCGGTTTTCGCGTTCGCGCATCCTGGCCTCGCTCAGGATAATGGTTCGGGGGCCGCAACTCCCGGCTGGCCTCTGCACAGTTCCGCGCCCACGCACGGCCTTCCCGATGCCCTGGGTGGACCCCCGGCTCCCCTCACAGTTGAATGGGATGAAGCTTGCGTACTCTGGAGCGTTGCTCCCCCGCAATCCGGTACGATCAAAGCTTCCACCCTGCAGATCCCGGGAAAAGCCCGCGATGAATTTAAGAAAGGTTGCGCTGATCTCAGAGGAAGAAAGCTGACCACCGCCGAAAACCATCTACGCAAGGCGGTGGAGATCTACCCGAAATATATGGCGGCGTGGGTCCTGCTGGGACAAGTCTTGGCCGTGGGGGAGCACCTGCCGGAGGCGCGTGATGCCTGCACCAAAGCGAGCAAAGCAGACGAGGAATATGCCCTCGCCTACCTATGTCTGGCCGATGTTGCCGGCCAGCTTCGCGAATGGAACGAGTCGCAGGAGTTCGCCGATCGCGCACTCAAGCTCGAGCCGGACCAGGGCGTCTATGGACATTTCTATTGCGCGATTGCCCAAGTTCACTTGAATCAGTTCCAGGCAGCCGAGCGAAATGCTCTGGAGGCCATTGAAGGCGACAAACGTCATCGCGTCCCGCAAACGCATCTCCTGCTGGCGCAAATCTACGGTGCCAAGCGTGACTATCAACGCGCTGCCGAACAGTTGCGAACGTACCTGACCGTTTTTCCCACTGCCCCTGACGCCCCCGGCGTAAAGAAAAGCCTCAGTGACCTCGAGGCACGAATTGCGGCCGCGTCGGAACAAAGTCGCAACTGAGTTACAGGAAACGGGAACATTCGGGCGGAAAACCGCTGCGGATAAGATTTTCCTGGACTCAGCTGGAGGTGGCGGGCGGTACTGTTTTGTTTTTCTCGAAGCGCATGATATCTTCGTCCTCTACCTAGGAGAAATCGTTCATGTCCGTGAATAAAGTAATTCTCGTGGGCCGCTTGGGCCGCGATCCAGAGACGCGCTACACCGGGGGCGGCCAGGCCGTTGCCAATTTCTCTGTCGCCACCGATGAAAGCTACAAAGACAAAAACGGCGAACGCCAGAAGCGCACCGAGTGGCACAAAATTGTGGTATGGGGCAAACAAGCCGAAATCGCCCAGCAATATTTGAAAAAGGGCTCTCTCATTTTCATCGAAGGACGCATCCAGTCTCGCGAATGGCAGGACAAGGAAGGCCAAAAGAAAACGAGTTTTGAAATTGTGGCCACCAACTTCCGCATGCTTGGTGGAAAAGGTGACGGCGGTTCAGGCGGGGGTGGCTACAACCGCGGGGCCGCCAGCTCCGGCGGTGGCGCGGCGGGAGAGGAATTCGAGCAAGGCGGCAGCTCCAGTCCGTCCGATGACACCTTTGGCGGCGCCCCCTCCGGAAGCCCGGAAATTTCAGACGAAGATATTCCCTTCTAAGATCTGCCGGGCGCATCGTCGCATGGGCCGGGGACCGGGAATCCTGTCTGGGGTGGGCGGGTAAGCTCTACTTGGCGGCGTTTTTCTTGCGCTCTTCGTCGATGCGCTTTAGGAATTCCTCAAACTTTGGTTTCTGTTCGGGCGTGAGAACTGCGCGAATCCGGTCTCTTCCCTTTTGTCGCGCAGCATCAATCTGCGGATCAATGGACGCATGAATGGTTTTGTATTGCGCCTGAACGTCGGTGAGAATTTCGTCCAGCTGTTTCTGCTGCTCGGGCGTAAGGTTTAACTCATTCGTGAGTCTTTGTACTTTTTGACTGGTTTTTTGGGCCTCGGTCAGCGGCGCCGGCGCCGCGTAACTGCGATGCGCGAAAACGTAGCCCAGTACCCCGCCCAGCGCGGCTCCCAGAAGAAAAACAATGCCGACCCAAAACGCCGCTTTTCGAGTGGCCGAAGTATCCCTCATGGTTTCCTCTCCGCCAGGCTCAGCAGGATGTCATCGCGTTCAGAGGGAATTTGTGTTGTCTCGAAAAGTGAGTCCTGCGCGGTTGCCGCAGCTGGCTCTTTTGCCGGTGGCGTTACCGGCCGCTGAAAAAGAAATGTGCTGGCGATCAGCAGGACCACCGAAGTTACCCAGGTGAGGCGCGCAGCAAGCCTGGGAAAAATCGCTGAAATACTCAAAGGCTGCGACAACTCGTGTTCTTTCGCGGCAATCGCAGACATGACGCGGCTGGCAAACCACGGCGCTTCCGCGTTCCCGTGCGAAGGTACATTTGCCAGCATCTGGCGGACGGTTACAAAATCCTGCAGCGCCGTGCTGCAGGAAACGCAACTCATGGAATGAGCGCGCTGTTCCTGCGGCATGGAATCGAGAAGCGACTCCACCGTGACATCCTTCTTGTTGGCAACCGAATATTCCTCAAGATGTTCGAGGACTCTATTACAGTCCGAGTTCTGTTTTTTCCAGATGTTCCACATGCCGGGCACCTCACTGCATCCTTGGATCTCTTGACCACAAACCACACCAACTAAACTTTGATGCTGTAAACCGGAAAAAGCATCAGCGTGCCGTACTCGCGAACCAGAAAATTATTCACGCTTGCGCGCTTGATTGATCACGCGCCGCCGCGCGCGGAAAAGCCGAACTTTTACGGTGTTGGCGTTCAAATCAAGCACTTCAGCAATCTCCTGTACGGCGAATCCTTCCACTTCTTTCAGAATCAACATCAGCCGGTCCCGCTCTTCCAGTCCTTCGAGCAACTGCTCGACTCTTTGCCGCGCCGCCAAACGATCACTGATGTCGGGGACTTGCGAATTCTTCTCCTCCGAAGCCATTGCCTGCCGCGCCTGCTCCTCACTCATGTCCGACTCATAGACCAGAGGCCGGACTTTTTTCTTTCTCAGCAGGTCCCAGCATTCATTAACAGTGATCTTGTAAAGCCAGGTGCTGAAGGCGGCCCGCTGGTCAAAACGCTTCAGCGAAAAATAGGCTTTAAGGAAAACCTGCTGCGAGATATCTTCTACGTCCTCGCGTCGCCTTAAGATTCCTCCGGCCACTGCAAACACGCGATGCTGATGCCGCCGCACCAACTCCTCAAACGCTTCCTTGTCCTCCGACTGGGCTCGGCGGACTAGTTCGCGGTCGGTTTCCGTTGCTGGCGCCTTGGCGGTTCGGCTCTTAGAGCCTTGGCCGCTGGTCACAGGCCCGGATACCCCTGGTTTTGGGACGTTTGCCATGCTGTTTTGGTTACGCGTACCGTTACTAGCTGCCTACCCCCATTGAACCATCTGTTTCACTTATTAAATGTCAAGTTTCTACTTGCCTCGTATCTTACCTACATGGAATAATGCCTGCATGATTATTGGTGACCGTCTTCGCGCACTCCGCGAAGAAAAGAAACTCTCCCAGGGCGATATCGAAAAGCGCACGGGGTTACTTCGTTGTTATATTTCCCGCGTAGAGAATGGTCATACTGTCCCCGCCATTGAAACGCTGGAAAAACTCGCACGCGCACTAGAATGCCCACTCTATCAACTCTTTTATGACGGTGAGGAACCGCCGCAGTTGCCGAATCTCCCGAAGCGGAAGTCGTCGGACGACATCGCTTGGGGCAGCCTTGGAAAAGACGCACGCTTTCTTAACAAGCTTCGTCGCTTGTTGAGCAAAGTGGAAGAAGGAGATCGCAAGCTGATTCTGTACATGGCCCAGAAAATGGCCAACAGATAAGTTTGTATAATCTCTGAATACGCCCGCGCAGCAATGATTCTCACTCATCTGAAAGGCCGTACGCTCCCACGTACGGCCTTTTTGTTTTGTATTTCCGGGCCAGATAGCCAAACTTGAATTTCCTGTACTAGTCATGGGCTCCGGCCTATTCCCACTCAATGGTGCTGGGCGGCTTGGAGCTGATGTCATATACGACTCTGGTGACGCCCCTCACCTCGTTCACGATTCGCGTTGAGATTCGTTCCAGGACATCTCCCGGAAGTCGGACCCAGTCCGCGGTCATGGCATCGTCGCTTTCCACGACGCGCACGGCCACGGTCAGCCCGTAGGTTCGTCCGTCACCCATCACGCCTACGCTGCGGACCGGAAGCAGAACCGCAAATGCCTGCCACACTTTTGAGTACAAGCCGGCTCTGCGAATTTCCTCAACGACAATCGCATCTGCTTCCTGAAGAGTTAACAGATGCGGACGAGTAATCTCACCAAGGAGACGAACGGCCAATCCGGGACCCGGAAACGGATGTTTCAAAAGTACCTCGTCGGGAAGGCCCAGTTCCCGTCCAATACGGCGAACTTCATCTTTGAACAGATCCCGCAAGGGTTCGATGAGTGCAAACGGCATGTTTTCAGGCAGGCCGCCTACGTTGTGATGGGATTTGATCGTGGCGGAGGGGCCCTTTACGGATACCGATTCAATGACGTCGGGATACAGGGTCCCCTGCACCAGGAACTCAATTTTACCTTCCGCGGAAGCGGTTTGCAGCTTCTGCGCTTGTTCGGCAAAGACTTCAATGAACTCCTTGCCGATGATTTTGCGCTTTTGTTCGGGGTCGGTAACGCCTTGCAGCCGGGTGAGAAAGCGATCCGACGCGTCGACGGCGACAACATGCAGGCCGAGACGGTTGCGCAGCATGTCCAGGGTGTCCGAGAACTCGTTCTTGCGCAGCATGCCGGTATTGACAAAGACGTTGGTGAGGCGATCGCCCATGGCCTTGTGGACCAGGACGGCGGCCACTGTGGAGTCGACTCCGCCGCTCAGAGCGCAGATGGCGCGGGTGTTGCCTACCTTGGCGGAAATGGCCCGCGTGGTCTCTTCAATAAATGCCGCTCCGCTCCACTTGGGTTCGGCATTGCAGACGCGAAACAAGAAGTTGCGCAGGAGTTCGGTGCCTCGCTCCGTGTGGTTTACCTCCACATGGAACTGGACCGTGTAAATCTTGCGTTGCGGGTCTTCAGCGGCAGCGATGGCGTTGTCCGTATGGCCCGTTGCCCAGAAACCTGCGGGAAGTTCGCGAACGTGGTCCCCGTGGCTGTTCCAGATCCGAAGGTGTTCCGGGATGCCATTAAAGAGGTGGGAGTGCCCCTGGTCGTGTTGGGCGGATACTTTAAGGTTGGCGCGTCCGTATTCGCGGCGATCCGCTTTTTCTACCTTGCCGCCAAGGGTGTGGGCGACCCACTGCATGCCATAGCAGATCCCCAGGACGGGAATACCCAGCGCGAGAACCTTTGGGTCGCATTTGGGAGCCTCAGTGTCGTAGACGGAGTTGGGGCCGCCTGAGAGGACAATTCCCACGGGCTCGGATCTCAAGATGGTTTCAACGGGTGCGCTGCACGGCAGCACGGTTGAGAAGACTTGTTGTTCGCGGATGCGGCGAGCGATGAGTTGTGTGTATTGTCCCCCAAAGTCGAGGACCACGATGCCGCCGCGTTCGGCCTGCAGTCGGGTGGTCTGTGCGGGTGTCGGTTTTGTGGCGCTGTCCATGAGTCCCCCAACGGTTGAAGCCCAATTTCCTTGTGGCGGCCTGCGGCACGACCGCAGTCAGGCCCTCTGCTAAACCAAGACACCAAGACAAAGACAGGTAGCAAAAACAAAAATCGGCCGACTACGTAACGACCAGGTTCAGAAGCTTGTTGGGCACAAAAATCCGTTTGAGCACTTGCTTGCCGGCCAGGTGCGGGGCCGCTGCGGGATCGGCTTGGGCAGCGGCTACGACTTCCTCTTCGCCGACGCCCACGGGAACCGTCAGTTTGCCGCGTACTCTCCCGTTTACTTGGATGACGATTTCAACTTCGTCGTCACGTGCCAAATCTTCGCTGAACGGCGGCCATCCTACGGTCCATTGGCCGTCTTTGTGGCCCAGCATTTCCCAGAGCTCTTCGGCGATGTGCGGTGTCATGGGTGCCAGCATGAGCGCCAGGAGTTCGAGAACTTCTTTTCGTACTTCAGGCCGCACGCCTTCCTGCAACGGCTCCTGCAGGTAAATCTCGTTGGTTAGCTCCATGATCAGCGCGATGGCGGAATTGAAATGCCAGCGCGTTTCAAAGTCCTGGGTTACGCGGCGCAGGGTTTGGTGGGCTTTGCGCAGGAGTTTCTTTTCTTTTTCAGTGTGGGCAGCGGCGTCGACCGGGCCACTTTCTAACTGGCGAACAGATTCACCGTGTTTGTCGAACAGGCGGAATACGCGGTTCAGGAAGCGCCAAGCACCTTCGATACTCTCCTCGCTCCACTCTAGGTCCTTTTCCGGCGGAGCGGCGAACAGTGTGTACAAGCGGCCGGTATCGGCGCCGTACTTCTGGGCCATGTCTTCGGCGCCGACCACGTTGCCTTTGGACTTGGACATGGCGACTCCGCCCTTTTGCACCATGCCTTGGGTGAACAGGCGAGCCGCCGGCTCGCTGTGCTGGATGAGGCCGAGGTCGCGCATGACTTTGCACCAGAAGCGCGAATAAAGGAGGTGCAGGATCGCATGGGTGATGCCCCCGATGTACTGGTCAATTGGAAACCAGTAGGCGACTTTTGCCGAGTCGTAGGGTGCGTTGCTGTTGTGGGGATCGCAGTAGCGGTAGAAATACCAGGACGAGTCGACGAAGGTGTCCATGGTATCGGTCTCGCGGCGCGCAGGACCACCACACTTGGGACACGTCGTGTTTACAAATTCGGGTGTGGAGGCCAGTGGAGATTCGCCTTCACCCGTGAGTTTGGGATTTGCAGGAAGCAGAACCGGCAAATCCTTGTCCGGGACGGCGACGACGCCGTCTTTTTCGCAGTAGATGACGGGGATCGGAGTGCCCCAGTAACGCTGCCGGGAGACGCCCCAATCCTTCAGGCGGTAGATGGTTTCGCGTTTGCCGAAGCCTTTGGCTTCGGCTTCTGCGGCCATTTTCGCGAGCGCTGCTTCTGTTTCGAGTCCGGTAAACGGGCCGGAATTCACACTCTGGCCGTATTCAGTGAAGGGCGCGGACAGCGGGGCCTCCCGCAGAGGATCGCCATGCAGTGGCTGCACCACGATCGGTTTGGCGAGGCCATACTTTGTGGCGAATTCAAAATCACGGTCATCGTGGGCCGCGACGCACATGACGGCGCCGGTGCCGTACTCCATTAGGACAAAGTTGGCGACCCAGACCGGAATTTTTGCGCCGTTGAACGGATTGCTGACGTAACGGCCGGTCGAAAAGCCTTCTTTTTCAGCGGTGGCGATGTCTTCTGTTTTCACCGAACTGCCGCGAATCTTGGCGAGCATGGCTTCGGCTTCGGCGCGGACCGCCGAGCCTTCCAGTAGCTTGGCCACCAGGGGATGCGTGGGCGCAAGGATGAGTGCCGACGCGCCATATATTGTGTCGATGCGCGTGGTAAAAACTTCAATGGACTGACTTTCCGGCCCGAGCCCCGGCATATCGGCGATGGCGAAGCGCACTTTTGCTCCTTGCGACTTGCCGATCCAGTTGCGCTGCATGGTGATAACGCGCTCGGGCCAGCCGCCTTCGAGCATTTTCAGATCGTCGAGGAGCTGTTCGGAGTAAGCCGTCGTTTTCAGGAACCACTGCTCGATGTTTTTTGCTTCAACGAGCGTGTCTTCATGCCGCCAGCAGTAGCCGTTGACGACCTGCTCGTTGGCCAAAACGGTGCAGCATCGGGGGCACCAGTTCACGCGGCTTTTCTTTTTGTAGGCGATTCCCTTTTCCAACATGCGCAGAAAAAACCACTGATTCCAGCGGTAGTATTCAGGCTCGCAGGTGGAGATTTCGCGACGCCAGTCATAACTAAATCCGAACCGCCGCAGTACCCGTTGAAATTCCGCAATATTCTTGTTGGTCCATTCACGAGGGTGCGTGTTGTTTTTGATGGCGGCGTTTTCCGCGGGCAGACCGAAGGCGTCCCATCCCATGGGGTGCAGAACGTTGAATCCGCGCATGCGTTTGACACGGGCGACGACGTCGCCGATGGTGTAGTTGCGCATGTGGCCCATGTGCAGAGTGCCGGACGGATACGGCAGCATTTCGAGGACGTAATACTTTGGTTTGCCGGGGTCGGCTTCGGTTTCGAAGACTTTTGCGTCCGCCCAACGCTGTTGCCACTTGGCTTCGATTTCTTGTGGTTTGTAGTCCGCCACTGCGCTTGCCCCTTTGGGTTGCTGCGAAATTCCCTGCGCCGCCGTGGTTCCGCGCTCAGCGCGATTTTTTGGCTTTTGCAGTTGCAGTTTTTTCACGAGCGACTGCAGCCGCCTTTTTCTTTTCCTGCGCGCGATTCTCATCCATCTTCTTTTTCACCGCTTTGGTAAGCATGGAGAAACCTTTTTCGGCTTGCGGAGCCTGCTCGGCCAGTCCAGCCAGGTTCCACAGTGCTTCGACGTTCTTGCGGTCGTCGCCGATTTCGTCAATGGGAGTTTCGGCGATGAACGCACGGCCGACGAGGCCCTCAGGAGGCAGCGTCCCGAGACGCGGGTGCTGCAGGAAACGCTGGAATGCTTCCGCGCCAATCTTGCCTTCTCCGATATGCTCGTGCCGATCGACGCGGCCGCCAAGCGGAATTTTGGAGTCGTTTACGTGGAAGACCGGGACACGGTCAAGCCCGATGGTGTTTTCAATTTGGGCGAGGGTTGCGGCCAGCCCGCTTCCGGATTTGATGTCATAGCCGGCGGCGAACAGATGTGCCGTATCGAGGCACGCAGCGAACGGGAGAGACCGGAGGCCGTTGACGATGTCGGCGACTTCTTCCAGGCGTGCGCCAACCGAAGTGCCCATCCCCGCGGTATTTTCGACAAGAATCTGCAGGTTGCCCATTTGTACGCGTCGCGTGGCCTGCTTCAGCGACTCGATGATGGTGGTGATGGCTTGGCCGACCGTCGATTCTCCGCGGGAACCCGGATGAACGACTAGATAGTCTGCGCCGAGAGCCAACGCGCGCACGATCTCGTCATGGAAAGCCTGGATGGAGCGGGTGCGCAACATAGGTTGCGCGGCAGCCAGGTTGACGAGGTAGTTCGCGTGGATAACGAGAGGGCCCAACTGCAATTCTTCGCGGCGAGCGCGGAAGGCTTTTGCCTCCACCTCGGCGACGCGTGCCGAACCGCTCTGTTGCCACATGCGGGGGCTGGCGGAAAAGATTTGCAATGCGTTGGCGCCGAGCTTCCAGGCTGATTCTAAAGCGTTTAGATAGCTACCGGCGATCGAGGTGTGCAGGCCGATGCGGACGCTGCCGTCCATCCAGGACGGCGGCAAGGGCTCGGGCGCGGGCTCCGGGCGGTACTCGTCTTCGGGGTCAAATTCCGAAGTACGCGTGATTGGCGGTTCGGGCATATCTAGCACGGTTTTTGGCTGTGTCATAAACTAGCGATTATATCACACGCGGCAAAACGACGGGATTTTCTGCGGCGCGGGAAATTTTGCGCTCCAGAACAGCGGAAGAATTTGTAGTCCAGCCTAAAAAGCAGGAGCCCAGGCCAAAGCTGGCGGGCCCGGCCGTGCGGAGCATTCCGCCAAGGCGCCACCGCGCTCGTGCCGCTCGGAGACCATCATTTTTGCCGAAAATTTGCCTGGGTGAATCGCCGCTTGGACGCCTCCTGGCACTTGCATCCGGGCCCGATTTTAGCCCCGGGCGGAATTTGTCGACAGCGGCGGCGTGCCGTAAACTGAGGGGTCATCCAAACAGGAATCGTTTCACGGGGAGCCCGCCATGTTGGTTGTGATGCAGTCAAATGCCACTGAAGAACAGGTGCGCGCGGTTTGTAAGCGCATTGAGGATCTAGGACTAAAGGCTCATGCGATGCCGGGAGCGGCGCGGACGGCAATTGGGATTACCGGAAATAAGGGCGCGCTCGATTTAGGCGTCCTCGAATCGTTGCCGGGAGTCGTGGAGTGCATTCCGGTCAGCAAGCCGTACAAGTTGGTCAGCCGCGATGTGAAATCGGAAGACACAATTTTGCGGATTCCGACGCCTTCCGGCGACGTGATGGTGGGTGGCCAACACGTGGCGATGGTGGCGGGACCCTGCGCCGTCGAGTCTGAAGAACAGTGCATGGCGGTGGCTGAGAAGTTGCAGAAGACCGGCGTGCGGTTGTTTCGCGGCGGAGCCTACAAGCCGCGAACTTCTCCTTACAGCTTTCAGGGATTGGAAGAAGCGGGCTTACGGATCTTGTCAAAGGTGCGCGAGAAATTTGGATTTGGGATTATTACCGAAGCGGTCGACAACGAGAGTCTGGATCTAGTCGAAGAGTACGCGGATGTGATTCAGATTGGCGCGCGGAACATGCAGAATTTTTCTTTGTTGAAGCGGGCCGGGCGGGCTAAAAAGCCGGTGCTGCTCAAGCGGGGAATGTCGGCGACGCTGGATGAATTTTTGATGGCGGCCGAATATGTGCTGTCTGAGGGAAATTACAATGTGATGCTGTGCGAGCGCGGCGTGCGCACGTTTTCGGATTTTTCGCGCAATACGCTGGATTTGGCGGTGGTGCCGGCGGTGAAGCGGCGAAGCCATCTGCCGATCTTGGTGGACCCGAGCCACGGGACTGGCAAAAGGCACAAGGTCCTGCCTTTGTCGCGTGCCGCAGTGGCGGTGGGCGCTGATGGATTGCTGGTGGAAGTGCATCATGACCCCGATAACGCGCTGTCGGATGGCATGCAGTCGTTGCGGCCCGAAGAGTTTGCCGAACTGCTGGTGGAAGTGCGGCAGATTGCGGCTGTATTGAAGCGCGAGATCAACTAGCCAGCGCGACACGAGAGGCACGCCGGATGAACGTTTTGATTTTTGGCGCCACGGGGATGGTGGGGCTGGGCGTTTTGCGCGAGTGTTTGCTGGATCCCGGCGTGGACCAGGCCGTGACGATCGGGCGTTCCGCTACGGGGCTGCAAAATCCGAAATTGCGCGAAATTGTGCGAAAAGACCTATCCGACTACTCGGACATTGCATCCCAATTGACAGGTTTTAACGCCTGCTTCTTTTGCCTGGGCGTCTCCTCAGCGGGAATGAACGAAGAAACCTATCGACGCCTTACGTACGATTTAACGATGCGAGCCGCGCGGACCCTGGTGAAGTTGAATCCGGAAATGACATTTATTTATGTTTCCGGTGCGGGGACGGATTCCAGCGAGCGTGGCCGCAGCATGTGGGCGCGTGTAAAAGGTAAGACGGAGAATGACCTGATGGCACTGCCGTTTCCTGCCGTTTACGCCTTTCGTCCCGCGGTCATTCAGCCGCTCGACGGAATTCGATCAAAGACCAAGGCGTATCAAATTCTCTATTTCTTTTTCGGGTGGATGATCCCTCTGCTGAAGCCGGTGCTGTACCCGAAATACATGACCACGACAAAACAAATCGGAAAAGCGATGTTGCAGGTGGCGCGGCAGGGATATTCGAAACGCACTCTTGAGAGCGTGGATATCAACGCTGTCTGAGCGTGTTCGCGGGTTTGGGAGCCTGCGCACTCTGTCTGGAGAGCGGCGCAGCTCCGGGAAATGCGGAGGGGCACATGATAAAATTACTGGCTGATTTTTTCCGCGGGTTCCACATGATCATGGGGATTAGTTCCCCGCCCGAAGGACAAGACGACAAGTCGTTTGTGCTGATGTGGCTGGGAATTCTCGCGGGGGCGGGCGTCGTCGTGGCGTTGCTGCTCTATCTCATTGTCTTCATCATTTTTCCCCATACCGCACACCCGCACTAAATCCGATTCTTGTGCGGGCGCCGGAATCGCGGCTGCCTGCCAGGCAAGCCCTTGATCCCTTCCTTCCCTTACCGAGTCGTGTAACAATTCGAGAGTCCACAATGCGGCGGTTGAATCATTTCCGGGTTTATTTTCTGCTGGCGATTCTGCTGACGGCAGGGATCGTGGTCGTTGCGCGAGAGCATCGACCATCCTTTTTGCGTCCGGACCTGCATTTGAATGCTTACGTCACTGGCGCTGACGGCAATTTGACGGTCGTGGATCTTGTGAAACTCTCTGCAATAGCGCATATCCCCATCGGCGCGGGCCTGTCCGGCTTGCGCGAGCATCCAACGCGAGCGGAGATTTGGGGCGTGAGCTCGGCAGGCGGATTTGTCTGGTCTTTCAGCGCGAAGACCAATCAGGTCAGCGCACGCATCGCCGTAGGGCCGCTTCCCTATTCGGTTGATTTTTCACCAGACGGTAAACGCCTGTACACCACCTCCAGCACTGACAATTCTTTGTTGGCGATTGACTGCCAATCCCATGCGATCCTGGCGCAATCGAGGACCGACGCAGATCCGGTCCTTGCCAAGGCCACATCCGACGGCAAGTCTGTTTTGGTTGTGAATCACCGGGGCGCAACACTTGGAATTCACGATGCCTCCACGTTGGCGGTTCGTATTCTGGTTCCGGTGGTGCCGCAGCCTGAGGACGTGGTGGTGCTACCGGACAGTTCGGTGGCATTCGTTTTGAGCCGCAGCCAGCACCGGATATCGGTTGTGGACTTGCGACGGGGCCTATTGCTGACCAATCTCGAACTGGCGGGACGCCCCACCCAGATGCTGCTGAAACCCGATGGCGGCGAACTTTACGTGATTTCCCCGGAATCCCACGGGTTGCAGGCGATTAATACGTGGACGCATGAAGTCGGCGACTACGTGCTGCTCGGCTCGGGACCTACCCGAGGAGTCTTGTTGCCCGATGCCAGCGAGCTTTTTGTGTCCGACAATGCCGCAGGACGGATCACGCCGGTGGATATTGTGAATCGCCGGGTCAGCCGGCCTATTTCCGCCGGGCAATCGCCAACAGCTCTGGCCCTGGACCCCGGCGAAAACCCCAGTCTGCTGCTTGCCGTGAATCAGGGATCGGGTGATCTCACCGTGATCCGCGTGCGCTCGGATAGCCAAAGTTTATTGACGATGATTCCTGTCGGAGACCAGCCGCAGGATCTGGTGGTCAAGCTGTTTTAGCAAAGAGGAGCGCGGCGCAGGAAGTTTTACCGGCCGGCCACCGCCGGACTCATTCGAATTGCCACGCGAAATTGTCTTCCCCAAGATTCACAGTGAGAAAACCCACTGCCGGCAAAACGTCCACCGGCAGTCCCGCATGCCAAAGGGCCACGCCGAGCCGCAATTGCGTTTGCCCCTTGAGATCCAGTTGGTCTTTCCGGATGGCCGTTTCGAGCAGGCGGTCAAAAGCCACTTCGGCGACTCCGTAAGGATTCAGCAGGCAGACCCGTTCGCGCTCTACCCCAAAACCGTCAAGAATTCCGCGTTTGAGATTCACGACCAGTGTCGTTTCTTCGGCTCCGCCAATGGTGATGCGAAATTCCGGATCTTCGAGCTCTGCTAGGGCCCCGGCAAACGCATCCACGCGAATGCACAGCCGGTCCTCTTCAAAGCCATACCGCAGTTCGTGAAGGTAGAACACTCTGCCGTGCATGGCCCCGCCCCGCCGTTCAGGGGAATACAGTCCTGCGCCCAGCCATTCAAAGTAGGAGGAGTCGTGCCCGTCAATTTTGACCTGTAACAAAGACGTCGGAGCGATCTGCACAGCCTGTTCGGGTTTGCGTTTGATGGGCTTGGCCAACTCTTCAGGAGCAACCTGCCCGAGGGCAATGTAAATGGCGGTGAGATGTTTGCGGTACAGGGCGTCGAATTCCGCGTCATTCGCGGTGCTGTGCTCGGGCCCATACCACCAGCACCAGTCGCTTCCTTCGGCCGCCATCAGAGATTCCAGCGCGAGTTTCAGTGCTTCTTCTGTAGGCGCACCGTCGCGGTCCTGGGTTCGGGCGTCCACGCAACGCGCGTACATTTCGCGGGCGTCCCACAGGAGTTCCCACGCTGCCACATCTTCCTGGTCGCCAATCCAGACATCAAAATTGGCATTAATCCAGGAAGCCGGGAAAATCCCTCCGGTCGAAGGAATTTCACCGGCAGCGGCAATAGCTTCCTTCGCAGTGAGCGCGCGAAAATCCTGATCGCTTTGAATCCTGCCGTAGAAGTCGCGCAGGAATTCTCGTCCATTGTTGGGGTAATACTCCCATGCGTTTTCCCCGTCCAGGAACAGACAAATAGTGAGCGGCTGCGAACCGCGAACCTGTTCGCCAAGATGACGGAGTTTTCCGTGAAGATCCGCCGCCGCGGCTTTGGGGTCCATCCGGCTGTAGACAAAACCGATCAGGTCGGAAATGTGGTGGTCGCGAAAAAGTCCCGTTATTCCGTTGTTGCCCATTTGCACGCGCCACGGTTTGTACAGGCGTTCCGCATTGGCGGGGACACCATTTGAATCGCGAAAAAAACCGACATTCAGCGTTCTTCCTAACACGCCTTCGTCGGTGCCAAACCACTGGAAACCTTCTTCGGCGGCGATGGCTAGTGTTTGATCCGAGACCGAACCCTCTGATGGCCAAAGCCCAGATGGCTTCACGCCAAATACGCGTTCGTGATATTCGCGGGCGCGGCGCAATTGGGCGCGCGCATCTTCCGGCCGCCGGTAGGCGCGGCGCGGCAACGGCGTGCCTGGATTGGCGACGCGGGCAATGTCGGAATCGCAGATCAGCGGAAGGATCGGATGGTAAAAAGGCGTGGTGCTGATTTCGATTTGGCCGCGGCCGGCCGCCTCGCGGTAAATCGGAAGAACCAAACGCAGGAACTGCAATTGCTTTTCTTTCAGATCGTGCTTGTCGCTCTCTGAATAATCTTTGCCTTTGTTGGACAGGCGGCTGACGACCTCGTCCTTGGCTATCCACAGTTCTTCCATCCAGGCGAGTTGGGAAAGTACTTGCAGGTCCCGCCAGTCGCGCGGAGTGAAAGTGACCAGCGCCTGCGCGCCGCCGGCGGGTTGCGCCCATTCATGAAGCTCCACGAAGCGGGGCCACCGGGCCATGAGCCGTTCCTGGTTCACCTGAAAGGCGCGGCCCAGGATTTCAGATTTGTCTTCGCGCGTGAGTTCATCCGCTTTCTTGAACGCGAGATCAAACCAAGGTTCGTTGAAATTCCCGCTGGCGTATTCCTCCAGCTGCATTCCGAGCGAAGGCACTAAATTGAATGTCGCGTGAAAATTCGGGAATTCCTCGAGAACCTTGACCATGCCCCAGTAGTCCTTGAGGGCATGCAGACGCGTCCACGGCAGAACGTAGCGCCCACTTTCCGGATCCCGGTATTGCGGCTGATGCATGTGCCATAACACCACCAAATTCACTCGATTCATCGCTTCTGTCTTCCCCGTTTCAGTGCTATGACCATGTTACACTCACCGTTCGCGCCATGCGTATCCTCGATCGCTATATTGTTCGTGAAGTCTTTCGTCACACACTTCTCGGACTTGTCGTCTTTACGTTCGTACTCTTTGTGCCGCAGCTCGTTCGCTTAATGGAGTTGTTTGTACGGCACTCGGGTTCCGGCTCCCAGATTTTTACACTGTTTCTTTGCCTTCTGCCGCAAACCCTCACCTTCACAATCCCCATGGGCATCCTGGTCGGGGTACTGCTCGGCCTGGGGCGCATGGCCGCTGACAGCGAAATTATCGCGCTCACTGCCCTCGGAGTTGGCCGGCGACGTATCCTGCTGCCGGTTGGCGCATTGGCGTTCGCGGGGGTGCTGGTGACCCTCGGGATGACCCTGTGGTTGGGACCGGCCGCGGTGCACACCTTCCGCAACCTGCAGAATGATTTAATCTCTTCGCAGATATCCTTTCAGTTGCAACCGCGGGTTTTCGATGAGCGCTTTCCTCATCTGGTTCTTTACATCAACGACGTTTCAGCCAGCGGTACGCAATGGCATGGGGTCTTCCTCGCGGAGACCGGAGGAGAAAGCGGCGCGCAGCTGACACTCGCAGAGAATGCGATTGTAATTGCCGAGCCGAAGCTCGGCAAGTTAGAGCTTCACTTGAAGGGCGGAACCACGCATGAATTTTCCCGGGAAGATCCCAATCGCTATTCCGTGACGGCCTTTGGCCAGAGCGACTGGCCCATTGAAGTGAACGAATTGCTGCCCACGCAAGTGCGCCAGTTGAGCAATCCCGAGCGCTCCTTAAAGGATTTGTGGAAGGACAATACGCCGGCGTGGCGGGAAGCTCGAGTAGAACTTTATAGGCGATTCACATTCCCGGTCGCGTGTCTGGTGTTCGCGCTGGTCGCGGTACCGCTTGGCGCGCAACCCAGACGCGGCGGGCGGGCAGCGGGTTCCCTGATCGCCGTTATCCTGATTGCGGCGTACTACCTGCTTTTTGTCCTAGGCATTGGTCTTGCCCGGCAAGGGAATCTGCCTCCTTCGCTGAGCATGTGGATTCCCAACATCGTGCTAGCCGGCATGGGAGCTGTGTTGCTACCCAGCATGGAGCAATTTCGCGGAGAGGGACGCTGGCTCCGTCCGCTCGGATACTTCAAGAGTTGGTTTAGATTGTTGCGCCGAAGGAAGGCGCAAGCCCGGGCGCGCGCGGTGGCGCTTAGCAACTCAAATGGCACCTCGGCCGGCGTCGAGGTGGCCCCGTCCAGCGGAAGTTTTCCGCGCTTGATGGATCTCTACCTTCTGCGGCGGTTTCTCTCTTATTTCGCGTTGCTCATGGTCATTTTCGTTTTTCTGTTTGAGACGTTCACGTTCTTTGAACTCCTTGACGACATCGCGCGACATCGTGTGCCCTTCCTGGTGGTCGTCAATTACTTCCGCTACTTGACTCCGTATCTTCTCTACAACCTTGCACCGCTCGGTGCGCTCATCGCCGTACTGGTCACCCTGGGCACCATGAGTAAGAACAATGAGATCGTGGCGATCAAAGCCAGTGGCATCAGCTTGTACCGCCTTGCGGTCCCTCTGTTGTTGATGGGAACGACGCTCGCCGCCACCATGATCGTGCTGGATGATACCTACCTGCCCTATGCCAACCAGCGCCAGGACGCGTTGCGCAACCAGATCAAGGGAAAGCCTCCGCAGACCTATAGTCAGCCGCAGCGGTGGATCTTCGGAGAAAGTTCCAAGGTTTACAATTACGATGTTTTTGATCCGGCGCAAAATGTGTTCGGCGGGTTGAGCATTGTGGAAATTGATCCCGTCTCGTTTCAGATACGCCGACGGATCTTTGCCAATCGCGCGCAATGGTCAGACCAGCAGAAGCAGTGGTTTCTCGAGTCGGGCTGGGTGCGGGATTTCTCGGACGGTGCGATCGCGCGCTATGAAAAGTTCAAAGTAACGGCGTTTTCAGAACTAACGGAACCGCCCAGTTATTTCAATCGCGAGGTGCGGCAGGCTTCGCAAATGAATTTGAACGAGTTGCGCCGGTACATTGCAGGGCTGCGAAAAGCGGGATTTGACGTTTCCAATTTGATTGTCCAGTGGCACGTAAAGCTGGCATTTCCTTTAATAGCGCCAATCATCATGCTTCTGGCGATCCCGTTTGCATTTCTGGTGGGAACCCGTGGAGCGATCAGCGGCGTGGCGATGGGCGTTGGCATAGGACTCGCCTACTGGATTATTTCCCGGCTCCTGGAGGCGATGGGCGGCGTGGGGCAGTTACCGCCGTTTCTGGCTGCGTGGTCGCCGGATGTGATCTTCTTTTTCCTGGGGATGTATTTTTTCTTCAAGATGCCGACGTAGCAATCTTCTATTGCACCGGCAATCCCGTTCCGCCCGGGCGCCTCCGCGCGGCGACATGTTTCCAGTCCATCCCGGAAATTCTGGCGCAAACAGCAGCCGGCGGCCAGGGATCCCCAGCTCCTGGAAAACCGCGGAGCGAGGTTTGCAAAAGATCTTGCAGAACAAAAAAAGGCCGGCGCGAAAACAGTTTCGAAAACTGTCTGCACGCCGACCATTTCAAGTAACGCTTTATAGAAGTCGCCCCGGCACTTCGAGACTTACTTCTTCTTTTTGTTGGCCGCCTTTTCTTCAACAACTGCTTGAGCCGCCGCCAGCCGTGCGATGGGTACGCGAAATGGCGACGCGCTGACGTAGTCCATGTGGATGGCGTGGCAAAACTTCACGCTGTCCGCATCTCCTCCGTGCTCACCACAGATGCCTACTTTGAGCTTGGGGCGGGTCTTGCGGCCGTTCTCGGTGCCCCACTTCATCAACATGCCGACACCTTTGATGTCGAGCGATTGAAAGGGATCGGCTGCGAACACGCCGGCCTTTTTTTCATCAACATAGTCCGGCAGGAAGCGGCCGGCGTCGTCACGGGAAAGGCCCATGGTCGTCTGCGTTAGGTCGTTCGTGCCGAAGGAGAAAAACTCGGCGACCTCGGCGATCTCGTTGGCCAGCAAGGCCGCGCGAGGAAGTTCAATCATGGTGCCGACAAGGTACGGCAGCTTCACGCCGGACTTCTTGATGAGTTCGTCGGCAACCCGGCGCGTGGACTGTTCCAGGATCCAGAGTTCCTTGCGATCCAGAACCAGCGGAACCATGATCTCAGGTAATACTTTAACTTTCTTTTTGACCGCGGCAATTGCGGCTTCGATGATGGCACGTACCTGCATCTCAAGAATCTCTGGGTAAGTGATCGCCAAACGGCACCCGCGGTGGCCGAGCATGGGGTTCGCCTCGTGGAGCTGCTCGACGCGGCGCGCCACAACTTCGACGTCCATGTGCAGATCTTTGGCAAGTTCCTCCTGTTTCTTGCGATCATGCGGGACGAACTCGTGCAGAGGCGGGTCGATGAGGCGGATGGTTACCGGAAGGCCATCCATCGCTTCAAAGATTCCAAGAAAGTCGCGGCGCTGAAACGGGAGAAGCTTGTCGAGTGCGGCGACACGGGCTTCTTTGGTTTCCGCGAGAATCATTTCCTGAATTGCGCGCTGTCGTTCCTGGCTCTTCTCCGGGAATTCGAAATCGGTGAAGAACATGTGCTCGGTGCGGCAGAGGCCGATCCCTTCTGCGCCGAACTCCCGCGCTTTGCGGGCGTCCTGCGGTGTATCGGCATTGGTGCGAACGCGGAGCCGGCGTACCTCATCTGTCCACTTCATGAACGTGAAGTAGGCAGGAGGAAGTTGCGGTGTAACGAGCGGTTGCTCGCCGCTGTAGACCAGGCCCTGACTGCCGTCGAGGGTGATCCACTCGCCTTCCTTGACCGTCTTGCCGTTGGCGGACATCTTGGCGCCAGCGTAGTCGATGTTTAATTTTTCCGCGCCGACAATGCAGCACTTGCCCCAGCCGCGCGCGACAACAGCGGCGTGGCTGGTCTTGCCGCCGGTGGCGGTGAGAATGCCTTGGGCTACGGCCATGCCCCCTACGTCTTCTGGACTGGTTTCCCGGCGGACGAGGACCACCTTTTCGCCCTTGGTAACCCACTCTTCAGCTTTCTGGGCGGAGAACACAACCTTACCTACAGCTGCTCCGGGAACCGCATCAATGCCGGTGACAAGTATTTTTTCCTGGAGAGCTTTTCTGTCGACCTTTGCGTCGATGACCGGATAAAAAAGGCGCTCGATGTCTTCGCTCTTCAGGCGGAGCAGGGCTTCGTGTTTGGTGATGAGCCCTTCGGTGGTCATATCGACGGCCATCTTAAAAGCAGCGGCGGGCGTGCGCTTACCGGTGCGCGTCTGCAGCATGTACAGCTTGCCCTCTTCGACGGTGAACTCCATGTCCTGCATGTCGCTGTAGTGTTTCTCAAGTTTTACTCGAACCTTTTCCAGTTGACCGTAAACCCTGGGAGAGGTCTTGGCCAAGTCGTGCAGGGGAATCGGCGTGCGGATGCCGGCGACGACATCTTCACCTTGGGCGTTGTACAGGTACTCGCCGTAAAATTCTTTTTCCCCAGTCGAAGGGTTGCGCGTAAAGCAGACTCCAGTACCGGAGGTGTCGCCCGTGTTGCCGAACACCATCTGCATCACGTTGACGGCAGTACCCAGAAGGCCGGTGATTTTTTCCACGCGGCGATACGTCACCGCCTTCTCGGCCATCCACGAACCAAACACGGCGCCGACCGCTCCCCAGAGTTGCTCCATGGGGTCGCTCGGGAAATCCCTGCCGGTCTTCTGCTTGAAGAGTTCTTTGTACTGGCCGATCAATTCCTTCCAGCCGCTGGCGGGCACGGCCGTGTCTTCTTTGACGCCGAGCTTGTCTTTCACCGCGCGCAGGCGATGTTCGAGGTCTTCTTTGGACATTTCCATGACGACGGTTGAATACATTTGCACGAACCGGCGGTAGGCGTCGTAGGCGAAGCGTTCGTTGTTGGTGGCCCCGGCCAGGCCGACAACCGACTTGTCATTCAGGCCGAGGTTGAGAATCGTTTCCATCATGCCAGGCATGGAGCGTGCAGAGCCGGAGCGCACGCTGACCAGTAGCGGATTCTTTGGATCGCCTAGTTTTTTGCCGGCGACCTTCTCAAGTTGCTTGACCTTTTCTTCGACTTGCTTTTTGAGCGCCGGCGGATACTTCTTGCCGTTTTTATAAAAGAACGCGCAGGCCTCGGTGGAGATGGTGAAGCCTGCTGGGACGGGCAAGCCGATGCGTGTCATTTCCGCAAGGCCGGCTCCTTTACCGCCCAGAAGATCGCGCCACGTTCCGTCGCCTTCGGCTTTTCCTGCACCAAAAAAATAGACCCATTTAGTCACTGTATGCCTCGCTCGAATTTTAGATTGCTTTGCAGCACCAGATCGTCGGCGTGCCGACAAGCTGGTTGTTTCCGTTCCAAGAAATACAAAAGCATTTATTTCAACTAATACTTTAAGTGAGTGGGGATTTCCCTATCTGCGTTCGTCTCCGCCAATTTCTGAAAAGTCCGCGACCGTCGTGAACTCGCGCAGCAGTTCGGCCAACAAGGCGAGGCGGTTTTTTCGGACGGCTTCGTTCTCGGCCATGACCATCACATCGTCGAAGAAACGATCAACGGCTGGACGCAGCGAGGCAATGGTTTCCAGTGCTTCGCGATACTTCCCGGCCACCTTGTTCTCTTTTACTTTGCCGGCTGCTTCCCGGATCGCTGCGAACAAACCCTTTTCCGCGTCGCTCTCAAACAAAGCCTGGTCGACTTCGGAGGGCTCATCCTTTTTGAGGTTGGCTTTTTCAACGATATTACGAATGCGCTTAAAGGAGGCCGTCAATGGCTCAAAGTTCTTGGATTTGCGAATCCCCTTCAGGGCGGACAAACGTTTCTGTGCGTCGACAAGGTCGTCCGCGCCGGCGCGGAACACGGCGTTGACTTCGTCGTATTGAAAACTTTCCTTCTCGCGGAAGACAAATCGGGCGCGGTCCAGGATGAAGTCCAGGATCTGGGTTTCCTGGGTGTGGGTCACATTCTTTTTGGGAGGATGCGCGTGCAGCGCCTTGGCCGCTGCGGTGATTGCCAGCGAGAGCGAGACGGGCAGCCGTCGTTCGAGGACGATTTTTACAAAACCGAGAGCGGCGCGGCGGAGCGCGTAAGGGTCGCTTGAGCCTGTTGGCACGATGCCCACGGCGAAACAACCCACAATCGAGTCGAGCTTGTCGGCCATCGCCACGGCACAACCCGTCTGGTTGCGCGGGATGGGATCGTCGAGACCGACGGGACGGTAATGATCGTAGATAGCATCAGCCACGTCGTCTGGTTCGCCCTGGGCTTTGGCATAGAGGCCGCCAACAATGCCCTGCAGTTCGGTGAACTCGCGCACCATTTCTGTCGACAGATCGCACTTGCAAAGTTCCGCGGCCCGGTCGGCTTCAGAAACGTGAGCCTGCAAGATGCCGCGATTGAACCACTGCTCACTCAACCAGCGGGCGATGGCGCGGATGCGTTCGACTTTGTCGCGATAGCTGCCGAGGCGCGACTCGTAGGTGACGCGTTCAAGTTTCGGGAGATAGTCGGCTAGCCGACATTTTTGGTCGGACTCCCAAAAGAATTGCGCGTCGGCGAAACGCGCCCGGAGAACGCGCTCGTGGCCTGCACGAACCAGTCCCTTGGCATCTTTGTCGAGGTTGATGACCGCCAGAAAGTGGGGCGCCAGTTCTCCGCCCCGGCGTTCCAGCGCGAAATATTTCTGGTGATCGCGCATTACCGTGACCAGAATTTCGTCCGGCAAACTGAGGAACGTTGGATCAAAGCTGCCTTCAATCACCGTCGGATATTCGTTCAGATAGGCGACCAGGCGAAGCAGGTCTGGATCTTCGTGAATCCGGAAGCCGGACTTTTTGGTGTGCGCCGCCAGTTCCTTGGCAATTTTCTCGCGGCGCGCAGCAGGGCGGATCAGAACGCCGTTGGCTTTGAGCTTGGTCTCGTAGTCGGCAAAGTCTTTAACCCGAATCGGACCGGACCCGAGGAAGCGGTGCCCGTGCGTGGTGTCCCCTGCGGCCACTCCGCCGTAGGAAAATCTCAACGGCTTGCCGTCCAACAGCGCCACGATCCAGCGGATGGGGCGGATGAAACGCGCGCCCTCAAGGCCGGTCCATGTCATGGAACGGGGCCAGGTCAGATCGTGGATGATTCGCGGCAGGATGTCGGTAAGGATATGCTCGGCGGTACGGCCGCGTTTGATCTGCTTTGCGGCGAGATATTCGCCCTTCGGAGTTTGAATGAAAAAGATTTCGTGGAGTGCGACGCCCTGTTTTTCCGCAAAGCTAACCGCAGCGCGAGTCGGCGCGCCGACAGAATCGTAGGCCACCGATTTCGGAGGCCCGGTAACCTCCAGCTCCAAATCCGACTGCTTGGCGATCAGACCACTCACCCGAGCGGCCAACCGGCGCGGCGCGCTGAACGATTCTACCGCCGTACCGTCGGCAAGATTCTCGGCGACCAGCAGCTTCTCAATGCTGATGCGCAGTTCTTCTTCGGCTTTGGGCAACATGCCCGCTGGAATTTCTTCGGCGCCAATTTCAAATAGCAGCTCCACGCGTTTGGGGGGCAGCATCTTGGCGGGAGCCTTCTGTGTCTTCACCGTCTTCACGGGCGCACCTCACGACGAATCGGTGCGCCGCCCATCTGTTCGAGGTAGGCCGCCGCCGTGCGGCAGGCGACGGTACGCACACGCGCCATCAGTGCGGCGCGCTCGGTTGTAGAGATAACGCCACGGGCGTCCAGCAGATTGAACAGGTGCGAACACTTGAGGCAATGGTCGTACGCCGCCAGGAGCGGATACCGGGTGCGTTCCTTCCCTGCTGTCGGAGGGAATCCCTCGACCAGTTGCTTGGCTTGCTTCTCGTGCAGTTCAAACTCGGAGCGAATGGCTGCCGCGTCGCTGCGGTCAAAGCTGTACTCCGAGAGCTGCTGCTCTTCGGCGAGGCGAATTTCGCCATAGGTTTTGTCCGCAGACCAGCGTATGTCGTAGACGCTTTCCACGCCCTGCAGGAAGGCGCAGATGCGCTCGAGGCCGTACGTCAGCTCGACGCTGATCGGATCGAGGTCGATACCCCCACTCTGCTGGAAATACGTGAACTGGGTAATCTCGAGCCCGTCGAGCAGGACCTGCCAGCCGATACCCCAGGCGCCGAGCGTTGGTGATTCCCAGTTGTCTTCCTCAAATCGGATGTCGTGCTCTTTGAGGTTGATTCCAATGGCGCCGAGACTCCGCAAATAAATATCCTGCACGTCGACTGGCGACGGTTTGAGGATGACTTGAAACTGGGAGTGCTTGTACAAGCGATTCGGATTCTCGCCGTACCGCCCGTCGGCCGGCCGACGACTGGGCTGGACATAGGCGACCCGGTACGGGGCCGAACCGAGTACGCGCAAGAAGGTCTCAGGGTGCATCGTTCCCGCACCGACCTCCACATCGTAGGGCTGTTGCAGCACGCAACCTTGCTTTGCCCAGAAGTGCGACAGGGTCAGGATCAGATCCTGGAACAGCAGGCTGGATTTTCTTTTCTCAAGTAATACTTTAGATTTCAAGGCGTCTCCAAAAGCTCTCGCACATTTAGTTTTCGTTCCGTATGGTTCTCAATCCAGTTCAACGCCGCTTCACGAAGTTGCGCCGCAAGCGACCGCAGCGGCTCGGCGTCGACAAACTTGTCGAGCTTTTCTGCCGCATAGCGCCCGGCCAAATAGCGGGCTTCTGCCGAGAGCGGCTTCATGCCCGGCCTGCGGCATTTGTCGCAGAGCAGGCCTTCCTCCCACTTCGCGTGAAAGGCCGGCTGGGATCCAAAGAGGGCGCCGCAATTTGAACAGCGGTCCATCTGGGGAAGGTAGCCGCCCAGGCGCACGGTCCAGAACGCAAAATAGCTGACAGGTACGGGCCAGTCGCCGGTCCGCTCAATTTCACGCGCCGTTAGCAGGATCAGGCGAAACATGGCTTCTGCCGTTTCCCGCTCCGGCAAGACCAGTTCGGCAATTTCGCTGACGACGGCCAGTCCGGTGCTGAGCCCGTAGTCACTCTGCGACTTGTGGAACGACTCCAGCAGCTCGCACTGCTGAATGCGGACCAGGTCGCGGGTTTCTTTCTCGACGTACCACAGCTGCACGTGGGACAGAATTTCCAGTGTCGAGCCGTAACGATTCTTGACGCGGCGCGCACCCGCTGCGACACCCCGCATGCGGCCAGACGAACGTCCGAAGAAACTGACCAGGCGATCCGCCTCGCCCAGAGGAAAACTCTTTAGAATAATGGCTTCCGTTTCCCGGGCAGGCATCAGGTGTCGGCGCGCCGACGTCGCGAAGGAACACTACGAAAACGCTTCCAAATCGCACGCACACGCAGAATTTAAATAGTTATCACACCCGCACTCATCCTGCAATGCTTCGCGAGAAAAAACCCGCAACAAGTGGCGGACGATCCGGATTTCCTTTCACGTGATGGCGTTCACTGCACCCGTCCGGAGCGGCGAAGCCGGGGGCGTTTGGCCGTGATTTGCCGGATTTTCCGCGCAACTGGATTCTGTTAACCAGTGGATATTTCTGAAATAATTATCGGACACAGATTCTTGGCGCTTCCGCCTCGCGGGCGCAGTTGCATTCCCCGGGAATTTAAGTACTCTGCAAGGGTCACTGGCTCATGTTCATACCGCTCAAAGACCTCAACCCGCGACGATCGTTCCCTTTCGTAAATACGGCCCTCATTCTGGTCAACGTCGCGGCCTTCCTCTACCAAGCCCAGCTTCCTGTTCAGGCCCGGAACGTTTTTGTTCTGGCCAATGCGACCATACCGGCGCGATTCTCTTCCGCACTTTCAGGACACTCGAGCCTGGAACTTGCCTTTCTGGGCCTGCTGACCAGTATGTTTTTGCATTCAGGGATCGCCCATATTGCAGGCAACATGCTTTTTCTATGGATCTTCGGGGACAACGTCGAGGACTATTTCGGGCACATTGCGTATCTCGTCTTCTACCTGGCGTGCGGGCTGGTAGCGGCCCTGCTGCACGTATTTTTTAATTTTAATTCCATGCTTCCGGCCTTGGGAGCTAGCGGCGCCATTTCCGGAGTGATGGGAGCGTACGCGCTACTGTACCCGCGGGCTCGAGTCCTTACTCTCGTATTTGTTTTCCTGCTGCCTCTTCCCGCTCTCTTGATTTTGGGGCTGTGGTTCGCCATGCAGTTCCTTGAAGGCATCAACGCGCTGGGGTCCAGTGCGGCCGGTGGCGTCGCCTGGTGGGCACACGTGGGAGGCTTCCTGACCGGACTGTTCATAACAATGATCAGCCGCGGGAGCAGTCGGGCGCGGGACTTTGGTTTTGGCAGTTAAAGCTTCACTTTACCTGCGCGGAAGTTATCCGGGGGACAGAGATTTGTGTGTCGGGCGGGCAGAGGCGAGGCCGCCTTGCGCATCAATCCGGATTACACTCCCAGAATAAGAGCGGTCCTTGATCCACCAGCACTAGACCGCTCTTGACCACAAACAAAAGAGCAGCCACAAGGCGAATGAGCCCGTAACTCGCGCTTGTGAAATTGCCCGGCGCGGCCCCGGGCGACCCGGGCGCAGGACTCTATATATAAGGCATGCAGGAGTCGAGCGACGCCTACTCCCCGGCGGCAGCAGTTCGCTAGGAAAGTGAACGCGGGGGGAAAGGCCATTGGCGAGGGTGACCGAGGGCGAGGCTGGAAATCGCCACGAAATAAAAATCCGGCACGCCAGCGAGATAGGCAGGTGGTCCCGGTGATGGTTCGAACCAGCAGCCCGCGTCAGCCTAAGCCAGCCGATCCTTTTTCACGGTGAGCTTCTCGATTCGGTCAAGGCGAGGTGCAAAGCCAATTCCCGGTTCCGTCGGCACGGAAATTGTTCCATTCGAGGAGACGACCACTTCAGGTTCAATAAGGTCCTCGTCCCAATAGCGTTTGCTGGCGGCTACATCCCCGGGCAATGTGAAGTTGGGAAGTGTCGACAGAGCAATGTTATGAGCGCGGCCAATCCCGGACTCCAGCATTCCACCACACCAGACCGGCAAGCCGTTTTTCTGGCAGAGATCATGGATTCGCCGCGCCACGGTATGCCCGCCGACACGGCCCATCTTTATATTGATAATTTTGCAGGCACCATAGGCAATGGCCGCTTCGGCATGCTCGTAGGCATGGATGCACTCATCAAGGCAGATCGGTGTGCTCAGTTTTTTCTGTAACTCAATGTGAGCAAAAAGATCATCCCAGCCGAGGGGCTGTTCGATCATCATCAGGTAGTAATTGTCCAGCTGTTTGAGAACAGGCCAGTCGTCCATGTGGTAGGACGAGTTGGCATCAACCATTAGTTTAACTTCCGGAAATTCCTCGCGGATTCGCTTGACCTGCTGCAGCTCCTTTCCGGGCTTAATCTTGATCTTTATGCGCTGGTATCCCGCCTGCATTTCGGTATCGACAGCGCGCACCAGGTCTTCAAGCGATTCTTTAATTCCGACGGACACACCGGAGGCGATTTCGTGTCGCGTGCCACCGAGCAGTTTCCAAAGCGGGATGCCCTTAAGTTTTGCTTCAGCATCCCACACGGCAGCTTCAAGTCCTGCTTTAGCCATATTGTGGCCGCGAATCGAGGAGAGAAGCTCCCAAACCTCGGCCGCCGATGCAAATTCCTGGCCCTTGAGCAAAGGCCAGATATGGTCGCAAAGGACGTGCCAAGCGGTCTCGACCGTTTCAGGACTATAGGTAGGAGTTTCTCCGGCGACGCACTCGCCCCAGCCGATGACGCCGTCAACGTTTGCTTCGATCAGCACGATGCGGCGCACATTGGTGACCTCGACGCTGGTCTCAAATGGAGTGCGCAGCTTCAGGGGGACTTCTCGGAGCGTGAATTCTCGGATGCGCATCGATTGTGCCTTCTTCCCTATTGGTCGGTTTCCGCTGCTGGTCGTAGTAGATAGGCGGGCGCTTGTCCTGCCGAGCGAACGCCTGTGGCAATGTACCCACGGGAGAACCAGGATTTGAACTCTTCGCGAATTGTCAGTTGCAGTGCTGCGAGCTTTGCCGGGTCTTCACTTTTCCAGGTATTCAATTCCGGAGGCAGTTCGATCGTGGCCCTGCCCGGCGCGGGGTCCTGCCGTTTATCCGCAATGGCATCAACTACGCGATGCGAGTCCAGGTACCACTCGGCAACGAGACGGTCGGTTGGAATGTCGCGGTGGAGGGGGCTGGTGGTGACCCCATAAAGATTGGGCAGGTAGCGGCGGCAGACAGCGCCCAACCGGTTGAGATTAAAGTGCGCATTGCGCATTTCAAAAGGGTCGAAGGTCCATTCGACTCGGCGAATTCCTCGCGATAATGCTTCGTCCCGCTGGAACAGCTTCAGGGAGCGCCCCACGCCGCGATCACGATAGCCGTCCTTGACTCCGGTCATGTGCGAATGCAAATACGGAGTTCGGTCTCGCACGCCGGCCAGAGCCAGAGTGTAGCCGACGAGTTTTTCGCCATCGAAAGCGCCGAGCACCTGCCCCCCGGTATTGGCGGCCACAACGAAGAGCGTTGCAGGTTCTATTTCGAGATCGGACTCGCCCCAGATTTCGCGCTGGAGCTCGACACAGGCGTGGAAGTCGTCAAGCGAATCGCACTTTCGAACGGCAATGGCCCTGGTCATTGCTGTCCCCGTGGCGCTTCTGCCCGCCCACGGCCGGCGCGAATTTTGGCTTGGTTCCAGAGCTCTTCCATCTCGGCGCGAGGCACATCTGCCAAAGGGCGGCCCGTCTGTTCTGCGGCGCGCTCCATCCACCGGAACCGTTCGCCGAATTTTGCATTGGCGCGTTTCAAAGCGATTTCCGGGTCGATCTTCAGAAAACGAGCGACGTTAGCTGCGGCGAACAAGAGATCGCCGAGCTCTTCTTCGGTCTCTTTGCGGTTCCCTGACTGCAAAGCGCCCTGCAATTCGGCGGACTCCTCATGCATTTTCGCAATGATGCCGCCGAGGTTGTCCCAATCGAAGCCAATGCGGGCCGCCCGGCGAGTCAATTGATAGGCTTCCAGGGCGGCGGGAATTCCCTTCGGTATGCCGTCCAGCAGGGATTCTGTCTTCGCCGTAGAACCCCTGGTGGCGGATGAATTCCCTGCCGTATTGCGCCGTTCTTCTTTTTTGATCTGTTCCCAGTTCCGCAAGACTTCCGCGGTGTTTTTGGCCTTCTTGCCGCCAAATACGTGAGGGTGGCGACGCACCATTTTGTCGTGAATTTCGCGGATTACATCGCCGATGTCGAAGCGCTTCTGTTCCCGGGCAATTTCCGAGTGAAACACAATTTGCAGAAGGAGGTCCCCCATCTCCTCGGCAAATTTGGCGTCGTCGCCGCTTTCCAGGGCATCCAACACCTCATAGGCTTCCTCAAGCAGATAGGTTCGCAGCGTGGCGTGCGTCTGTTCGCGGTCCCAGGGGCAACCGGCTGGCGCGCGCAGACGCCGTTGGACCGCGACCAACTTCTCGAACCAGGCTCCGGGGGTGAGCGCCGGTGCACCAGATGATTTCAGGCGTTTGCCGCCCCGAGCCGGGTTCTTCTTCAGTTTCCTTTTTAACGGAGCCATGTCAGTTGGAATCCTGGAGTGTAACAAACGCTACACTTTACGGCCGTCGGGCGGCTTTGACAAGCGGGTTCCGGGGCCCTGGGCGGTACGCCAAGCGATTCTTTCGCGCGGGCCCCAGTGAGAGCGGCTGAACTGTGCAAAACCGGCACCCGTGTTAAACTTACAGCGATATATTAGAAATCGAGGATCGTCCCTTGGCAGAGACTAAACAGGAAGATTCGTTTCGCGTCATAGACCGGCGCCCATTTACCGCAGAAGGCGAAATGCGGAGAGAGGTTGTCGAAGAAGCAGAGCGCGAGGCGCGCCGGGAGGCGGCACTCCATCCGGTGGCTCCGACACTGGCCGCCGCGCCGGTCGTCGAATCCGAGTTGCCGGCAGCCGACGCGCCAAAGAAGTCCCCCGCGTTTGAGAACTTAATTCGCATGATTGGCAGCAATGCGGCGATGGTTCTCGGCGGATACACGGACCCGCGCACCGGACAGCCCATGATTGACCCGGATGCCGCCCGTGAGTTGATTGACATGCTGGATGCCCTGCATGAAAAAACCAAAGGGAATCTCGCGCCTGAAGAAGATGATTTGCTGCTCGACCTTCTCGGCAAGCTACGGATGACGTATCTCGAGATTAACCAGGCGCTGGCGGCTCAAGCGGCCAAACAGGCTCAAGGCAAAGCGCGTTAGCAATTAACCTGAGCTGCGCGCCGGCGCTTCGGCCGCAGCGAAAAAGCTTTCTTACCATGTCTTCTTCTCCGCTCAAAATTACCGTTTTAGGTTCAGGTACCTCGATGGGAGTTCCCACTCTTGGATGCCACTGTCGGGTATGCTCTTCCCGAGATCCCCGCGACAACCGGCTGCGTCCGTCCATATTGATTTCGCGGGACGGGCAAAATGTGGTTATCGATACGACGCCGGACTTTCGCCAGCAGGGTTTGCGGGTGGGGCTCGATCGTCTTGACGCAGTTTTGCTGACCCATGCTCATGCCGATCACATTTTGGGTTTTGATGACATCCGGCCGTTCAACATCCGGCAGGAATCGGCTCTGCCGGTGTACGGCAATGCGGAAACCTTTCAGGTCCTGCGTCAGGCCTTCGCTTATGTCTTCGACGGACGGCCCACGCTGAGCACGATTCCGAGCGTAGTCCTGCAGGAAGTGGTGGGGCCGTTTGAGCTGCTCGGCGTAGCTTTCACGCCCATTCCGATGAAGCACGGGGATCTGAACGTGTTCGGCTATCGTTTTGGCAATGCAGCTTATCTTACGGATTTCAACGAGCTCCCGGCTTCTTCGCGCGCGTTGTTACAGGGTCTGGATGTTCTGATTCTGGACGCCTTGCGCGATATTCCTCACCCGATGCACCAGACCGTTGAACAGGCTTTGACCCTGGTAGGCGAACTAAAACCGCGGGAGGCCTGGTTTACGCACGTGGCGCACGATTTATCGCACGAAGAAACGAATCAGAGGTTGGTGAATTTGGGTTTTCACAATGTTCATCTGGCCTACGATGGCCTGGAGCTGGAAGTTCCCGTGAATTCAGCTCCGCCATCCGGCAACGAAAACAAATCGTGTGAAGTGCGCGTCGGTGGGTCGGCTGTGACGACTCTCGTGCAGTGCGATTCGCCTGCCGAGTGGAAATCTCGTTTCGGAGCGACCGGGCGCGGCAGCGCGCTGACCATCGGGAATTTCGACGGCATCCACCTCGGCCATCAGCAAATTCTTCGCTCCGTGGTGGAGCGCGCTCGCCAATTGAATGCGGTGTCTACGGCGCTGACCTTTGACCCTTCTCCGCGAAAAATCTTGCGACCGGAAACAGCGCCTTTGCGGCTGTCAACGAATGTCCAGCGCGTCGAGTGGTTTAGTACGTTGCAACTGCAATCGGCAATTGTGATGCCCTTCACGCATGAGCTGGCTCGAATGTCGCCCGACGAATTCATCGAAAGGATCCTAGTTCAGGAACTGGGAGCGCGCACCGTGCTGGTTGGGGAAAATTTCCATTTCGGGCATAAGCAGGCGGGCAATGCACGGGTACTGGCCGAACTCGGCAAAAAGTTCCAGTTTGAGGTGGCGGTGATACCGCCCGTGTACTATCGAGGCGAAGTCGTGTCCAGCACCATTATTCGCCGGGAAGTCGCCGAAGGCGATGTTTCCCATGCCAACCGGCTGCTGGGACGGCCCTTTGTGCTGTGCGGTGAAGTTGTTTCTGGAACGGGTACGGGCCGCCGGTTTACCTTTCCAACGCTGAACCTCGCGCCCGATCAAGAACTTCTCCCCGCTCGCGGAGTGTACATTACGCGCACTCGCCTTAATGGAGAAGGCCGGTGCCACCGATCTGTAACCAATATTGGGATGCGGCCCACTTTTAACGGATCGACGCTGAGCGTTGAAACGCATCTGCTGGATGTCACGCCGGAAGTCCCGCCGGAGCGAATTGAAGTCTATTTTTGGAAGCGGTTGCGAAATGAAAAAAAGTTCAGCGGGCCTGAGGAACTTCGCCAGCAAATTGCCCGCGACATCGCTGCTGCGAATAAATTCTTCTCCCGGCTGCGGACTCTGCGGGCCCACCGCCAACCCGCCTGAAGACTGCCTAGCTGCGATGCTTTCTGGGCAGTGCTGTGCTGCCGATTCTGTCCGGTTCCGTCATCAAAGCGTCCCATATCCGCACAATTCACTCGGTTCCCGCGTGCGCCTGCCTTGTCAACATTGTTTCCTTTCAGCGAGATACGCCCGCCAGGGATTCGGTCGGCACATTGCCCCTGGTATGGCTGGATTGTTTCCGGGGAGAACCGCATGGAGAGTGTCTGGCTGGATATTCGTTATGCAATTCGCGCCCTCCACAAGTCGCCGTGGTTCGCCGCGCTGGCCATTGTCACGCTGGCCATCGGTATCGCCGTCAATACGGCGATCTTCAGTGTCGTAAATGGATTGCTGCTCCGGCCCTTCCCGGCCCCCGATCCGGAGCAATTGGTTGTTGTGAGCCTCCAGCAGGTCGGCGACCCGGCGCTGCAGAGTTTTTCCTATCCGGACTACTCGGACTTGCGGGATCGCGCCTCTTCCTCCCTTGAGTTGGCGGCCCATCGCATTACTCTGTCCGGCCTCAAGGCCGACAACTGGGGCGACCACTGCATCGTCACTCGCGTCACAGGAAACTATTTTTCCATGCTGGGCATTCAACCCGCGCTCGGAAGACTCATCCTGCCCTCAGAAGGCAGGACACCGGCTGCTGATCCGGTTGTTGTTCTTGGTTATTCCTACTGGCAGAAGAAATTCTCCGGAGGCAAAGATGTGCTTGGAAAACTCGTGCAGATCAGCGGACACCCCATGACCATCGTGGGAGTTGCTCCCAAAGGATTTATCGGAACGTATTCCATGGTGAATTCTGATCTGTATGTGCCCTTGAGCGCCGACATCTCCGCAAAAACGGAGAAAACCATCGAAGATACCTGGACCCGTCGGGATGAGCGCTCACTTTCCGTGATGGGCCGCCTCAAGCCGGGGACGACTCTTAAAGACTCGCAAAATGCCTTGAATGTCGTGGTCCGAGGTATTGCCGCCGAACACCCAGATACCGACAAGGGGATAGGCGTGCTGGTTTTGCCAGAAAGGCGCGGACGTCCCGAACCCGATGCGTCAAACACCATCGGAACCATCGCCGACGTGTTCATGCTTCTGGCGGCACTGGTGCTTCTCGTGGCCTGCTTCAATGTTACAAATGTTCTGCTGGTGCGGGCCACGGCCCGGCAACGTGAAATGGCGATTCGCGCCGCATTGGGAGCCGGCCGCGCACGCCTTATCCGGCAGTATTTGACGGAGAGTTTGCTGCTGGCATTTCTCGGAGCTGCCTGCGGGCTTCTGCTCTCTACGTGGGCTACCCAGTATCTAAGTTCGATTCCGCTCGGAACCGACCTGCCGATTCAATTGAACTTCGCGCCTGACGCGCGGGTGTACTCGTTTGCCCTGGCAGCCGCGTTGCTAACCGGAATTATCGTTGGAGTCTTCCCCGCCCTGCGCGCCGCAGGACGCGACGTGCGCTCCGAGCTTCACGAAGGTGGAAGGGGTTCCTCAAGCGGTCGCCGGCGGCAGGTCGCGCGCAGTTCTCTGGTTGTCGCCCAAGTTGCGGGTTCTCTCGTGCTGCTCATCGTCGCGGGACTTTTCCTTCGCAGCCTAGCGAAGGCGCAAACAATTTATCTCGGATTTGATCCCAGCCACGTTCTCGATTTCTCGGTCGATGTGCAACAGGTGGGCTACGATGAAGCGCAAGGGCGCACATTTTACAGGGACCTGGAGTCGCGCCTCGGCGCTCTGCCCGGGGTGGTCTCCGTATCGCAAGCGTTTTCCGTTCCGCTCGGAATCATGAGCACGTTTGACCCGGTCATTGCCGAAGGTCATCCTGTCGAAGCAGGAAAACAGCCGCCCAGCGTCCAGTACAACATGGTTACAGCGGGGTATTTCGCTACGTTGCGGATTCCGCTGCTCCGCGGACGGGCGTTTGGCGGCGCTGACAACGAAAACGCTCCCCGCGTCGCCATCATCAACCAAACCATGGCGCGAAAATTCTGGCCGGGAGAGGATGCCCTTGGCAAACGGTTCACGTTCAAGAGCGCTTCCGGTCCGCTAACCCTGGTCGTCGGCGTCGCTCAGGATGGAAAATATAAATCGCTCACAGAGGACCCGCAGCCACAATTCTTCATTCCAGCGGAACAAGCGTATGAGCCGCTGCGCACCTTCCACATCAGGACAACGGTGCCTCCGGAAAGCCTCGCCGTCCCAGTACAAGCGGCAGTGCGTGAGATGGCTCCCACGCTGCCGGTTTCCGAAATGCAGACAATGGACCAAGCGCTGCAAGGTTTCAACGGCTACCTGTTCTACCGGCTCGGAGCACAACTCAGCGCAACGATGGGATTGCTCGGGCTGACGCTGGCGGTGGTGGGCGTGTACAGCGTGGCGTCCTACGCCGCTTCGCAGCGAACGCACGAAATAGGGATTCGCATGGCGATTGGGGCCACGCCCGGAGATATTCTTCGAATGGTTCTCCGGCAAGGCGTCGGAGTCGTCACACTCGGCCTGGTCGTAGGACTCGCTGCGGCTTTTTCCGGAACCCGGCTGCTGGCAGATTTGTTTTACGGTGTGGCGCCGAGTGATCCGCTCACGTACGCCGCAGTGGCCATCCTGTTGCTCGGTGTAGCTCTGCTGGCTTGCTGGATTCCTGCTCGGCGCGCCACTCGAGTCAGTCCGCTCGCGGCACTGCGGTTTGAATAAGCAGAACTTGCTTCTGGAATATTACGACTTGGCAGGCGGCTGGCATTCGGCGCAATAGCCGCCGACTTCTGTGCGCGATATCGTGACGGTCATATTGAAATCGCGCGCAATTTGCTCTTTGAGCTGCTCGTAAAGACGGCTCTCAAACTCCCGGACCTTGCCACACTTCAGACACGCGACATGGATATGATCGCGCGGGCCGTGCGTTTCATAATAGTGGCGGTCGCCACGCAAATGGAGCAGGTCCAACTCGTCGATCAGCCCTTGTTTTTTTAACAGGTCAATTGTGCGATAGACCGTGACCAGGTGCACATCAGAATCCACCTTCTGTGCCCGCTCCAAGATCTGGTCCACATCAAGATGCTGTTCGGCCGCATCCATCACCTGAAGAATCGCGCGGCGTTGCCTGGTCAGACGAATGCCGCGCTCCGACAGGGTTTGCTGGAGATTTCCGGTAGCATCCGCGGCATTGATGCGCTCACCGACCGAAGCGCGATGGGTAGGCGATACGGCCATTCGTTCTCGTTCCCTTCGGGCACAGACCGATGGATTATCCGCGGGTCGGAAGCAGCCTGGCAACGTCATAGTACATAACGACGGAAAAGAGCACAAACAAGAAGACCAAGCCGACCTGAACGAAGCGCTCTTTAAAGGCCAGGCTCAGGTCGCGGCGCAGTATGCCTTCGATCGCGAGCAGAAGTATGTGGCCGCCATCCAGAATCGGAATCGGCAGAAGGTTCAGAATGCCGAGGTTCAAGCTAATGATGGCCATCAGGTTGATGACGGCAAAAGCTCCCGCCTGCACCGCTTGCCCGGACATGTTGGCAATTCCCACAGGACCGAGCAATTGCTTGACGGATTGCTGGCCGGAAAACAACTTGCCGACAACGCCCAGCAGTTTCGTCATTCCGTAGGCGGTCCCCAGTGTGGCGTTTTTCAAGGATTCGCCAACGCCCATTTTCTTGTAAGAGAACTGATCCTCGGGCGCGACGCCTAACCGAAACGCGACTTTCCCGTCTTCATCGGCCAGTGATTCAGGGCTCAACTTGAGGGTGATCAATTGTCCGTTGCGCTGTACGACCGTAGTTAAGGGGGTGCCGTCGGAATTTAAAATGAACTCGCGAAAGTCCGGAAACGTCGTGATTTCCTTACCATTCACCGAAATAATGCGATCATGCAGCTTCATTCCGGCGCGCATAGCGCCCAACCCTGGGCTCATTTGGCCGATCACCGGCTCGATCGGAACATAGCGACCGGGCGCATCGGCTTCGGCGAGTTGCTTGCCGGTAACCTGCACGGTATGCGTGAGGCCCTGGCGCTCGACCGTGAGGCGGACAGTATCTTCGGCGCGAACTTTGTTAATTTCCTTTGCGACGCGTTCCCAAGTGGCTGTCGGTACCCCGTTTACTTCGACAAGTTTGTCACCCTTGGCCACGTCAAGTTTCGCCAACGGATCTTTTACAGACATCGAAGCGATCACCGGAGCGCTGTCATAATATGTCGGATACGGATCGCCTTTGATGATGTAGAAGCCACCCAGAAGAATGATCGGCATGACCAGGTTGACGGCCGGCCCGGCCAGAGAAATCAAAGCCCGTTGCCAGCGCGGCTTGCTCATTACTTCATCGGAAGCGCCGGTCGGAGCAACGCTGCTCGAATCAACTTCGGAGAGATCTTGTCCCGCCATGCGCACATAACCGCCAAGCGGCAGCGCGCTCAGGCGCCAATCGGTCTGGCCCCACCTCCAGCCAAACAACCGCGGTCCGAAGCCAATCGAGAAAACGTCCACGCGCACACCAAACAGGCGGGCGACGACGAAGTGGCCCCATTCATGAACCAGGACCATCACTCCCAGCACCAGCGCCATTCCAATCAGCCAATACATAGTGAGTTTGCTTCCTTCCGTGGCGCGGTCGACTCCCGACTGCGCTCGAATCTTATTATCACGCCACTGCGGCTGTAATTGCCAGCTTGCTGACTTCTTCCTGTGCCAAACGGCGCGCTTCGAGGTCGGCGGCCAGCACATCATCGAGTGTGGCAAAGCGCGTGCGTGGCATTCGTCCCAGTACCCGCTCCACGACCTCGGCAATTCCGAGAAACGGCAACTTCCGTCCGAGGAAAGCGGCTACGGCCACTTCATCGGCCGCATTTAAAGCGCACGGAAGCGCTCCGCCCTTTTTCATGGCCTCACGCGCAAGTCGTAAGCAGGGAAAGCGTCGGGTGGAGACTTTCGCAAAATCCAGACGCTTTAATTTTGACCAGTCCAAGGCTATCTGATTGGATGCTGCGCGTTCTGGATAGGTTAGCGCGTACTGAATCGGCATGCGCATGTCGGTCGGCCCGAGTTGCGCCAGAATCGACCCGTCAACAAATTCGACCATGGAATGAATCGTCGACTGGGGATGAATGACCACGTCGATCTGATCCGGGCGGACTCCGAAAAGCCAGCGCGCTTCAATCACTTCGAAGCCCTTGTTCATCATCGTCGCCGAATCGATGGTGATGCGATTACCCATCTTCCAGTTGGGATGGGCCAGGGCCTGCTCCGGATTCACCGTTTCCAGCGTCTTCAACGGTGTGTTGCGGAACGGTCCGCCGGACGCCGTCAGAACGAGTCGCCGGACTTCGCCGTGGGTGCCGCCGCGCAGGCATTGGTGAACGGCGTTGTGTTCACTGTCGACCGGCAGAAGCTCCTGCCCGGCAGTTTTCGCAGCGGCCATTACCAGTTCGCCCGCGGCCACCAGTACTTCTTTGTTGGAGAGCGCGACCGTTTTTCCCAGTTTAACGGCTTCATAGGTCGCTGCCAGTCCTACAACGCCAACGGCTGCCGAAATCACAAGGTCCGCTTTGCCGTGCGTGCCCACGGCCAGCATTCCTTCCGCTCCGTGGTGGACCGAAGGCAAAGACGCCAGGCCTTTGGCGCGCAGCAGCACGACGAGTTGATCGGCCTTTTGGGCATCGCCAACGGAGACGACTTCGGGCTTGTGGCGCTCGATTTGCCCGGCAAGCTCTTCCAGATTGGCTCCCGCCGCCAGTCCGACAACCTTGAACCGGTCGCTGAACGCTTCGACGACAGAAAGGCTTTGCCGCCCAATCGAACCCGTTGAACCCAAAATCGATAAGTGTTTTACCAATCTATTCTCTTCTGACGGGATTCGCCGCTCCGTCCGCCCGGATACCAGGATGTGGGAATTTCTGAAAATGCTACGAACGCGGCGCGCAAACCAGAATCCAATAGTACCAGACAACCGGAATCGCCAGAATCAAGGCATCGATGCGGTCGAGCACGCCGCCATGCCCGGGCAGCAGGCGTCCGGAGTCTTTGATGCCGGCGCTGCGCTTGTAGGCCGACTCCACCAGATCACCGGCTTGTCCCGCCACGTTCCCTACGGCAGCCATGGCCAGCAAGTGCGGCAGCGAAACAGGCAAGAACCGGGTAAAGGCGACGCCCACCAGCAAGGAGCCAATGAAACTCCCTGCCGCGCCTTCCCAGGTTTTCTTAGGGCTTAAATTGGGCGCAAACGGGTGCCTTCCGATGGCCCGTCCAACGAAATAGGCGACGGTGTCCGCGGCCCACGTAATCATCAGCGCGAACAGCAGCAGACGTGGACCCGGCGTCCCCTGCCCATGGAGTCGCACCGCGTAGCTCAGCGGAAACGCGACAAGCAGCAGTCCACTGGCGCTGATGCCGGCCGCCGGCAGAGTTTCCACCAGCGGGCGCTTGGTAAAGAGAATGATGGCGGTCATGCCCAGGACAAAAACAAAGAAGCCGTCTTCGGCGCGCGGGAAGAAATGCGCCAGCAGCCAGGACAATTTCTGCGGATAGACAATGCCGCCGAATTCTCCCCAGCGCACGACAGTGGTGAGCCACTGGAGATACAGAATCAGCAAAGCGCACGTGGCCGTCCAGAAGCGGTACGCCCGGTGGCCGATCGCTTCACCCAGACCGAAATATTCAAACAACGATAGCAATGTAATCGCGGCCAGGCCCAGCGTCACAACGCCAGTAGAGCCCCACAGCACTAGTCCCACCACGAGTGGAATCAGCACGACCGCAGTCGCTACGCGTTTCCCTGTCATAGAGCGAAAATCCCTCCCGGGAAAAACCTCAAGCATCATCGCATGATTTGGATAGCAAATTCCTGCGGAGGCGGGCGGAGGCCCGGCCAAATGCAGCCAGCCTCGCGCGAACGAAGAGAACTGTTATTGCCCAGCGGCGCGCGAAGGCTTTTCCTGCGGAGGCGACCCTTCGCGAATGCCGCCGTAGCGACGTTCGCGGCTTTGAAATTCCAGAAGGGCTTCCAGCAAACGAGCGCGATTGAAATCCGGCCACAGGGTTTCGGTGACAAAGATTTCCGCGTAGGCGATTTGCCACAAAAGAAAATTGCTGATGCGCATTTCGCCGCTCGTGCGTATCAGCAAATCGGGATCGGGCAATCCCTCGGTGTACAACTGCTCGGAAATCTGCGCTTCGGTGATCGCTTCAGGCGACCCATGGCCGTTGCGCTTGGCAAGAATGGCGTTCAGGGCGTCCACAATTTCCGCTCGCCCGCCATAGTTCAGGGCCACGCTCAGTTCCATGCCCTTGTTGGCCGCCGTGCGCTCGACGGCTTCGGCCACGTCCCGGCGCACCCCTTCCGGCAGCTCCTGCAAGCGCCCCAGGAAGCGCATCCGAATATTGTTTTTCTGGATAAGCGGCATTTCCTTGCGCAGGTATTCACGCAAGAGCTGCATCAGAAAGTCGGTTTCCGTTTTTGGCCGGCGCCAGTTTTCGACAGAAAATGCGTAAAGAGTCAGGGCTTCGATGTTTAGCCGCGCGCAGGTTTCGATTGTGGTCCGGGCGGTTTTGGTGCCGGAACGGTGGCCTGCAATTCGCGGCAAGTGTCGCTTTTGCGCCCATCGCCCGTTGCCATCCATGATCACCGCTACATGGCGCGGCAGGCGAGAGAAGTCCAGTCTCGCCAGCAGACCGGCTTCTTCGGCAGTGACGGGGCCTAGCGCTTCGGGAGCGGCGAGGTGCAACATTGTGGATGTATCGTTCTGCGGCACGCGAGTCCTGCGGGCTTTAGGGCAATTCTTCTTTACGCCACAAAGTTAACATGCTAGTTGGCGGTCACGCAATGGCGAGTGCTCAGGTTTGCATTACGGCGTCGGCGAACTTTGGAAGAGCGCACTGTAAGCGACAAACACCGTCAGAACGATCATCGCAATCGCGGTGATCCAGGCCACAATGTTGAACGTGACCGTATTTACGTACTCCCCCATCAGGTCTTTGCGATTCACCAGCAGCAAGATAAAAATGACCACAAAGGGAAGCCAGATGCCGTTGCCCACCTGCGAGAAGATCAGAATCTTCCAAAGCGGCGCCCGCGGCAGGAGAACAACGCCCGCTCCGACGACGATGAGCACCGTGTAGAGACTGTAGAAAATGCGCGCTTCTTTGAACTTGTTGTCGATTCCTGCTTCAAATCCCAATCCTTCGCAAATCACATGCGCGGTCGACAGGGGCAGAATCGAAGCCGCAAAAAGTGAGGCGTTCAGCAGTCCGAAAGCGAACAAATATCCGGCCCACGGCCCGGCAAGGGGAATCAATGCTTTTGCCGCGTCGCGGGCTTCGGTAATATCGACCATTCCCTTAGCGTAAAGCGTGGCCGCTGTGCACACGATGATGAAAAATACGATCACCATGCAACTGATGCTGCCCAGCAGGACATCAGCGCGCGCCTGCGGATATTGCCGAGCACTGACTTTTTTCTCCACAAAACCGGCTTGCAGGTAAAAGAACTGCCACGGGGCAATCGTCGTGCCCACCAGGCCGGTAAGCATCACCAGATAGCTGGAATCGAAGTGCACGCTGGGAATTACGGTCATCTTGGCAGCCAAAAGCCAGTCGGGTTTTGCCATGATCGCCGAGACGATGTACGTCACATAAAAACCGCAAGCCACAAAAAAAATGACTTCCACCTGGCGGTACGTCCCGCGCAGCACCAGGATCCAGACCAGAAATGCGGCAATGGGAACTGCGATATATTTGCTGACGTGAAAAATCTCCATGGCCGCTGCCACACCGGCAAACTCGGCCACCACGTTGGCCAGATCGACCAAAAAACCGGTCACCATCACAAAAAATGTCGAACGAAATCCGAATTCCTCCCGAATCAAGTCGGAAAGGCCCTTGCCGGTGATCACGCCCATGCGCGCGCACATCTCTTCGGTCACATACAGCGCAATCGTCATCGGAATCAGCGACCACAGCAGCGCGTAACCGTAATGCGCGCCAGCCTGCGTGTAGGTGGAAATTCCGCCGGCGTCATTGTCGACGTTGGAGGTAATGAGACCCGGGCCCACCACCGCCAGCAGTAGCGTCAACCGTTTGCGCAACCCGCGAATGCTCTTCAGCAGGTCGCCGCCCCGTTGTCGCGGGCCTTCGAGCAGTTGCGATATGGAACTCCAGTTCATTCCAGTCCTGTCCCTTAACCGGCAAAATAGACGCTACTATTTCTTTACGAGTCGTGACACTACGTCATCCACGGCAATGGTCCCAATGGGACGATTTTCCTTGTCGATCACCGTCAGTGTGCGCAAGTTGTATTTGTCAAAAAGCTCGAATACATCGTTTTCCTCGGCATCGGCTGGAACACTGAGCAACGGCTCGGTTTTTAGCTCGGTCATCTTCTGTTCGGACATCGCCAGAAGCAAACGCGCTACCGGGACTGTGCCGGTATACTCCGCTCCGGCATCGAGCAGCACGATGGTATCCAGTTGATCAAAATTCAAATCCTGGTCGCGCATCCACGCGAGAACCTCATCACGTCCCGAGGCTTCGCCGACGAAGACGAAATCGGGATTCATCATGCCGCCTGCCGTGGCTTCGTCAAAGGCCAGCAACTCACGGACTTCGTCGGCTTCTTGCCCGGGCATCTCTTCCAGCAGTTCTTCGGACGTTTCCGCGGGCAAATCCGCGAGCAGGTCCGCAGCCGCATCGGGCGCCATTTCTTCGAGAATGTCCGCCGCTTTTTCGGGATCCAGCTTTTCAACAATCTGCGTCGTCAGCCGTTCGTCTAGTTCCGCCAGAACCGCACCGGCGGTCTCTTCATCCAGTGAGGCAATGATTCCCTGCCGCTCGGCAGCCGACAGGTGTTCCATGATTTCGGCCAGGTCGGCCGGGTGCAAATCTTCCAGTTTCTCGTGCGTAATTCGCAGCTTCACTCTCCGCAGAGGATCGGGCTCCACGAGGTTTACAAACTCCCAACGAATCGTGCTCTGCGGCAGCCTGCTCTGCAGCTTGCGGATCATCCCCGGCGAAACGACCCCTTGCAGCAGGCGGCGCACCGCTCCGGGCAGCCCTACATCGACCTGCGTCAAGCGCAGCTCCATATTTCCGTTGGTGCGCTGTTCTGTTAAATCCACGTCGTTGACGCGAACCACTTTGCGGCCGAGCGTGTCGATGATCTGCTGGTCCAGCAAATCCTTGCGAACCGCCAGCAGCGATTCATTTGGCTCGTAAAGTTGCAGGGCCCGTTCGCTCACGTTCAAGCGCATGGTTCCAGGTTCAACCGAAGCCACCTGGTCGTGTCTGGCCAGCAATGGTTGAAATCTGCCTCGAGACAACAAGAAATGCGATACGCGGTTGGCGGCCTCGGCGGGTTCGATAAAAAATTCCCGTACCCGTCCGACAAAATTGCCCTGTGCGTCATAAGCGTTGGAACCCATCAGCTCCGTTGCGTACAAGTCCATAGACGACTCCTAATTCTGCAGCTTGCCAATCTGCCAGGAAAAAGAAAAAACCCGCGAACCGAAAGACTCGGCAGCGGGCAAGTGCCTCATACGGATGGACTTACCGTTAACCCGCTGAGAATCCTCCCCACCCGACCGCGGCCGCCAGACTGGGCGTCCCGCGCGACTCTCGCCATAGCTGCTGGACGCGAGTCACCGTTCCGTCACGCTTCCCCGGTAAAGGAACGGATCCAGGTTCGAGTTCGTTGCTGACGCGCATCAAGAAAAACTCGCTCCAATAAAACTCGCTCCAATAAAACTCGTCCTACTTCACGCCGACGGTGAAAAATTCAAAATACAAAATCATTGATAAGCTGGCTACGATGTATTGTCAAGAAAAAAGGACGCTTAAGCGGGCCCGCTGCAAGGGAATCTATTTTTTGCTTGGTTTGCGCTTTTCAAACACCATGTCGGTCGGTTGTTCGCCGCGTCTGCGGCAGTCCTCTATGTACAGGGTCAAGTAATTTCGCAGGACATAGTCCCGGCGCGAATATCCAAATTCCTGAGCTGCCCGATCAATGGCAGTGCCCGGCCCTTCCAGCTCGACAAACGTGCCAATCGGGGTCTCATCGAACTCAATCAGTAGACCCGCGGCCCAGCGCTTCGACGCCGGCAGCTTGTATGTAGTTCTGTATTTTTCGTAGCGAAACCACCCGCGCATGCCCAAGCCCTCGAATATCTTGGTCAAGACCGCGCCATCGGCCACTTCCACCTCAATCTCTTCGCGAACCTTGTGATGTCCCGGGGCCACCCCTTCGGTGAGTCCGGCAGTTCCTGCGATCGGCCGTTTAAAGGTCAAAACCACCCGTGGAGGTTTCGCGACCCTGGCTTTTGCGACTTTCTCCGGTGTTTCGGTCCGAATCCGCAGCAATTGCGCGTGCTTGGCCAGCCCGCCTTCCGGCGTATCAAAGATAAGATTTTCTTCATGCACGCGCGCAACCCCCGCAATCGCCGAAACGGCACCGAGCCTTTTCAGCAAGCGGGTGAAAGCCTTCGTATCGCGAATCCGCAGCTTGATTTCCGTTTCTTCCGCCATGCGATCTCCATGGTCGCCCGCCGCGCTTTCGCCGGCTGCCGACCTACGCTAGTATAGCGGACGCAGCTGAACACACTTGCCGGCGCCCTACTCCGCCGCGCTGCAACGGAGATGACTGCTGAGAATGGACGCCAAAACTGGTACCGCGCTTCCTGTGCGTGAACCCTTAGAAAATGCCGCAGCGCACCCGCCGCTCCCGCGGCGCGAGCCCGTCGAATCCATCGTTCATGGCGATCGCCGCATCGACCACTACGCCTGGCTCCGGGAGAAGTCCAATCCGGAAGTCCTGGCCTATCTTAACGGCGAGAACGCTTATACCGACTTGGTGCTGCAGCCGACCGAAGCGTTTCAAGAAACTCTTTACCAGGAAATGCTCGGACGCATTTTGCAGACGGACCTTTCGGTTCCCTATCGTCAGGGCGGCTATCTTTATTTCACGCGAACGGCGGAGGGACAGCAGTATCCGGTCCACTTCAGGCGTCGGCCGGAGGCCGGCTCGCCCGACGAACTGCTGCTTGATCTTAATACGCTCGCCGCAGGCCACTCCTTTTTTGCTCTCGATTCGTTCGAGCTTAGTGACAGTGACCGGTTCCTCGCGTATTCAACCGACACCACCGGCTTTCGTCAATACACCCTGCAAATCAAGGATCTCGAAGCCGGGTCCGTTCTCGGGGAACGCCTGGACCGCGTTACCAGCGTAGCCTGGGGTGCGGACAACAAAACCCTCTTCTACACCGTCGAGGACCAGGTCACAAAACGCTCCCACCGCCTTTTCCGGCATGTACTTGGTTCGCGCGAGCCGGATGAACTAGTGATGGAAGAGCCGGACGAGCGGTTCCGTTTGCACCTCGAGCGCACCCGCAGCGGCGTCTTTCTCTTGCTCACGATCGTCAGCCACACCACCAGCGAGATTCATTTTCTTGCGGCGAACGAGCCTGCCGGTAAATTCAAATGTATCGCCGCGCGCGAGGACGCGCACGAGTATTACGCCGACCACCATCCGGGACCGGAAGGTGACGCCTCGGGCGGCGTCTTCTATATTCGAACAAATTCCGGCGGTCGTACGTTTTGCCTGATGGTGGCGCCGGTGGCCGAACCGGACCGCAAGTTCTGGCGCGAGATGGTCCCGAACCGGCCCGCGGTCATGCTGGCCTCGGTCGATGCATTCAAAGACCACTTGGTTCTGTTGGAACGGGAAGGTGGCCTGCCGTTTCTGCGAATCGCGAGCTTGCCGGCAACGCCGCAGGGCGTTCCGGCGGCGTCGCACCGAATCGAATTTAGCGAGCCCGCCTACAATGCTTCCCTGGGGGCCAACCGCGAGTTCGCTACCGATCAAGTGCGTTACGAATATCAATCGTTTGTGACCCCGCGTTCGGTGTTCGACTATAACGTTCGCAGCCGAGAACGAATCTTGCGCAAGCAGCAACCCGTCCTCGGCGGTTACAACCCGGCGGAATATGCCTCGGAGCGCCTCCACGCCGTGGCCGCCGATGGCACCAAGATACCCGTATCCGTAGTCCACCGCCGCGACGCAGCACTTGATGGCTCGGCCCCAGTTCTGCTTTACGGCTATGGAAGCTACGGCATCTCCATCCCGGTAAACTTCAGTTCCAATCGCCTGAGTCTGCTGGACCGCGGGGTAATCTACGCGGTAGCGCACATTCGCGGGGGCGGTGAACTCGGCAAGCCTTGGCATGACGCAGGCCGCATGCAGCAGAAGATGAACACCTTCACCGACTTCATCGCGGCCGCCGAATATCTGATCGCCGAAAAGTATACGTCCCCCGACCGGCTCGTCGTCGAAGGCGGAAGTGCCGGCGGATTGCTCATGGGCGCTGTGACCAACCTGCGACCGGATCTTTTTCGCGCGGTCATCAGCCACGTACCTTTTGTCGATGTGCTCAACACCATGCTGGATGCGTCGCTACCGTTGACGGTCGGTGAATACGAGGAATGGGGCAATCCACAAAATGCCGCCGACTATTTCCTGATGAAGTCCTATTGCCCATACACAAATCTCCGGCGCACGGAATATCCTGCCCTCCTGGTGAAGACGGGTCTAAACGACAGCCAGGTCATGTATTGGGAACCTGCAAAGTACGTAGCCAAGTTGCGCACCTTGAAGACCGACGCCCGTCCACTGCTTTTTAAGGTAAACATGGGCGCAGGACACGGTGGCGCGTCCGGCCGCTACGACTACTTGCGCGAAATCGCCCTGGACTACGCTTTCCTGCTATCGCAATTAGGCATTTCGCGGTAACCGCCCGCAAAAGGAAACGCCAGAAAAATGGCCAGCGAAGGCGGTCTGTCCGGTCGCATCCGCGCGACTCCGGGTGCAGCCACGCAGTTGACGGAAGCCGATTCCTGATATCTGATCTAGATAACAAATGAGCGAGCCAACAACACCTTTAATGCAGCAGTATCAGGCCATCAAGACGCGCTACCCGCACGCCTTGTTGCTTTTTCGTCTGGGGGATTTTTACGAGCTTTTCTACGAAGACGCCATCACCGCCGCCCGTGAGTTGCAAATCACCTTGACCTCGCGCAATCGCGAAAAAGGCCAGCCCATTCCGATGTGCGGGGTGCCCTATCATGCCGCGGATGGCTACATCGCGCGTCTCATTCGCGCGGGATTCAAAATTGCCATCTGCGAACAAATGGAACAGCCCGGCCCCGGCAAAAAGTTAGTTCGCCGCGAAGTGGTGCGCGTCATCACTCCGGGCACCGCCACCGATGTGGCCTTGCTCGATGCCCGAGAAAATAATTTTCTCGCCAGTGTCGCCAAGCACTCTTCCGGTTCGCCGATCGGACTGGCCTACGTCGATCTTTCGACGGGCGAATTTCAGTCCACAGAATTCATGGGCCCGCGCGCCGATGAAGCGCTCCGTGATGAGCTTCAGCTCTTGCATCCGCGCGAGACGCTACTTCCCCGCCCTCAGCAACTTTTTGAAACCGCGAAAACTTCGCTGCTCGAAGGAGTGGGCGGCGTTGAATCACGCCTTGAAGACTGGATTTTTCAGCGGGATTATGGCGAGCGCCTTCTCCGTGAACAATTCGGGGTAGCCGAACTGACCGGCTTCGGCCTGGACGACCATCCGCAAGCTTTGGCGGCCGCTGGCGCCATCGTCCACTATCTTCGCGAAAACGCCGCGCGGGGCGATGACGCCCCAAGCGTCGATGCGTTGCGGCATCTCGACCGTGCGCGGTACTACGAACAACACAATTCCCTGGTTCTCGATCCGGTCTCCGTTCGCAACCTTGAACTGGTCGCCCCCATCTTCACCGAGGAAGGCCAGCGCTCGGGCCCGACCACGGTCATCGCGGCACTCGACGTCACGGTTACCGGCATGGGTGCCCGGCTCCTTCGCTCATGGCTGCTGCGGCCGCTGCTTGATCGTGACGTCATTGAATCTCGCCTCGGAGCGGTAAGCCATCTCGTTCAGCAAACCGTTGTCCGCGGCGAAATTCGCAAAGAGTTAAAAGGGATTCTTGATCTTGAACGCTTGACCAGCCGCATCACGCTCGGCCTTGCGACACCGCGCGAGCTGGTGGCCTTGCGCAAATCCCTTGCCCAATTGCCGGTTCTGAAAAATTTTCTGACTCCGCCACCTGCCGGTGGCAGCGATCTCTTGCGACAGCTGCACCAGGAGATTGACGAACTCAGCGACGTCCGCGAACGTCTCGAGCGCGCTATCGCCGACGAGCCTCCCGCTCTCGCCACCGATCCCGGCATGATTCGTTCCGGCTACCACGGGGAACTCGACGAACTCCGGAATCTCAGCCAGCACAGCAAACAGATCATCGCCGCGATGGAGGAACGGGAACGCAAACGCACGGGCATTCATTCGCTCAAAATTCGCTTCAACAATATTTTTGGGTATTACATCGAAATTTCCAAAGCCAACCTGCACCTGGCTCCAGCCAACTACGAACGCAAACAAACCCTGGTGAATGCCGAACGCTTCACCTGCCCCGAACTGCAGGATTACGAGCGAAAAATTCTTGCCGCCGATGAGCGCATTATCGAAATCGAACGCCAGCTCTTCGTCGAAGTTCGTTCCGGGGTCGCCATGCAAGCGACGCGCCTCCGGAACACGGCCGCTGCTGTCGCTCAATTGGATGTGCTGACGGCTTTTGCAAAACTCGCCGCTGATCGCGGCTACGCCCGCCCGGAATTCAATTCGACCGGAGAACTTCTGATCATCGGCGGACGCCATCCGGTCATCGAGGAGCTGCTCCGCCAAAAGGGCGAGCGCTTCGTACCCAACGACCTGTTCTTTGAGTCCGGCCGCCAGCAGCTGCTGCTCATCACCGGCCCCAACATGGGCGGCAAATCCACGTACCTGCGGCAATCCGCGCTGATCGTATTAATGGCGCAAATGGGCTGCTTCGTTCCCGCGCGCCAAGCCAAACTACCGATTACCGACCGCATCTTCACCCGTATCGGCGCCAGTGACAATCTGGCCCGCGGGCGCTCCACATTCCTGGTGGAAATGAGTGAAGTCGCCACGATCCTGAATCACGCCACGCCCGCCAGCCTCGTTCTGCTTGATGAAGTCGGCCGCGGCACGGCCACTTTCGACGGTCTCTCCATTGCCTGGGCGGTCGTCGAACATCTGCAAAAACACACGCGAGCCCGCACCCTGTTTGCTACCCACTACCACGAATTAACCGAACTCGCCGATCTGCTGCCGGCCGTAAAAAACATCCACGTCTCCGTAAAGGAAACGCCCGACGAAATCATCTTCCTCCGCCGCGTCGAACCTGGCAGCGCCAGCAAAAGCTACGGCATCGAAGTTGCCCGCCTCGCAGGCCTCCCCAAAAGCGTAGTCGAACGAGCCCGCGAAGTCCTCAAGAAACATGAACAGAGCGAACACGAACTCAGCGAAACGCTGACTCCCGGCTCAAACCACGCGCACAACAACGGCCACCAGCAGGTGCTGTTCACCGCGCTTGACCGAGAAATCCTGGACAAACTCCGCGACGCGGACCTCGACCAACTCAAGCCCATCGACGCCCTAAATCTGCTCTTGGAACTAAAAAAGCAAATCCAATAGCATTCACGAACACTCTCGCCGCGTTTTTCTGGGTCCCCTGCGGCCTCTGTGTTAAAACACTTTCTGACCCTCAATGACCGCGAAACCGATGCTCGTCCTTGGTTTGATGTCCGGCACCTCCGCCGACGGCATCGATATCGCGCTGGCGCAAATCTCCGGTGCCCCGCCAAAGCTGAAAGCCAAGCTTCTCAAGCACACATCTGTGAAATTTCCTCCGGCCGTCAGAAAAGAAATTCTCCGCCTTGGCGAGCAAAACCAAACGACCGCTGGCGATCTCAGCCAACTGAATTTTCGCCTGGGGGCGATTTATGCGGACGCGGTTCTCGGAGCTTGCCGACAATTTCGTGTCGCGCCCGAGCGCCTCAGCCTCGTCGGCAACCACGGCCAAACGATCTTCCACCAGGGCCGGCCGGTCAAATATTTGGGCCGTCTGACAGCTTCCACCCTGCAAATCGGCGAGCCCTCGGTTATTGCCGCCCGCACTGGCCTCACCACCATCTCCGACTTCCGGCCCGCGGACATCGCTCAAGGCGGTCAAGGCGCCCCGCTCGTTCCCTACGCGGATTATCTTCTCTATCGCCATTCCCGGCTAGGCCGCATTTCCCTGAATCTCGGCGGCATCGCCAACATCACGGTAATTCCGGCCGGCGCCCAGCCGGCCGCCGTATTCGCCTTCGACACCGGCCCCGCCAACATGCTCATTGACGCCCTGGTTTCGCGTTTCACCCATGGCCGCGAGCGTTTCGATCGAGACGCGAGGCTGGCCCTGAGCGGTCGCTCCCTGCCCGCCTTGCTCGACGACTTGATGCGAGACCCATACTTACGGCTTGCGCCGCCTAAAAGTACCGGCCGCGAATACTACGGGCACGACTTTCTGGAAAAAGTATTGCGTTGCGGCCGCCGGTACAAGGCCAAGCCACGCGACCTGATCCGCGCCGCAACAATTTTCACCGCGCTCTCCATTGCCGATGCGCTGCACCGCTTCGTCATTCCCAGGACCAAGATCCACCAGCTCATTGTCTCCGGCGGTGGCGCCCACAACCCCCTGATCATGGCCCAGCTAGCGGCGGCGCTGCCGCACCTTGAAATTTCGCCGTCAACGGATTTCGGCGTTCCCGAAGATGCCAAAGAAGCTTTCGCGTTTGCCCTCATGGCCTATGAGACCTATCACCAGCGCCCTGCCAATCTGCCCTCCGCCACCGGCGCGAGACGCCCGGCCGTCCTGGGACGAATTTCCTATGCCCCACCACGATAATTTTGAGGCCTCAGGTCGGTTGCAACGGGGTGTTCCCGCTGGCAAATTTTATCGCTTCTTTTTCCTGCTGCTGTCCGCACTCTCTATTGTCGGATGTTCCCGGCAATCGCAGCACGATCCAAATTCGCTCGTCGTCCTGATTGAATCCTCGCCCACCAACCTCGACCCGCGCTACGCCACCGACGCGCAATCGCAACGCCTCGACGGCCTCCTGTTCAGCAGTCTTGTCGCCCGCGATGACCAGATGGTGCTCCACGGCGAACTTGCCGAATCCTGGGAAACTCCCGATCCCAAAACCTACATTTTCCATCTTCGCCACGACGTAAAGTTTCACGACGGTACGCCCCTCACATCCCGCGACGTGAAATTCACGATGGACTCCATTCTCAATCCCGCCACGCGGTCTCCCAAGCGGGGCGGCTTCCCCATGCTGCTCGCAACCGAAGCCCCCGACCCCGCGACCGTCATATTCCGCCTCAAAGAGCCGTATGCATCGTTTCTCTGGAGTCTTGCGCGCCCGGCCATCGGCATTCTGCCCGCAGGCGCCGCTGCTGACTTCGCGCAGCACCCGGTCGGCTCCGGTCCGTTCCGTTTTGTCCGCCAATCCCAGGACAGCGAAGTGGTAGTCGAAGGGAATCCCGGTTATTTCCTGGGCGCTCCCCAAATTGCCCGAATCCAATTTCGCGTCGTCCCCGACGGCATTGTCCGTGCCCTCGAACTCCGCAAGGGTTCGGCCGACCTTGAAATCAGTTCGCTTTCGCCCGACATCATCCCCGCACTGGCCCGGCAACCCCAGCTCTCGGTAACCGAACGTCCCGGCACAAACTTCGCCTACCTGGGCCTAAATGTTCAGGACGCCACACTCTCCCATCCGGAAGTCCGCCAGGCTCTGGCCTATGCCACCGACCGCGAAGCCATCATCCGCTACCTCCTGCACGGCCAGGCGCATATCGCCGCCGGCAGCCTGCCGCCCAATCACTGGGCCTTTGAACCAAACACCAGGCATTACGCGCGTGACACCGCTCAAGCCGAAAAACTTCTCGACGCCGCGGGCTTCCCGCGCCAAAAAAACGGCATTCGTCTCCACCTAATCCTGAAAAGTTCCACCGAAGAGCAGGCCCGCCTTATCGGCGCGGCCCTGCAAGAGCAATGGGCGCAAGTCGGCGTAGCCCTCGAGCTTCGCCCGCTCGAACTGGCCACCCTGTTCTCCGACGTTGGCAAAGGAAATTTCCAGCTGGCCTATGCCCGCTGGGTCGGCGCCAACAACGATCCCGACTTCTTTGAATTTGCTTTTTCCTCGAAACGCTTCCCGCCCGACGGCGCCAATCGCGGGCATTACCGCAATCCGCGCATCGACGCGCTGACCGATCAAATTCGCGTGGAAATGGATCAGCAACGGAGGAAAGAACTCTGCAGCGAAGTGCAAAAAATCCTGGCCGACGATCTACCGTACATTCCGCTCTGGTTTTATGACGCCGTTTCGGTCCATCGCCGCTCTCTTGGCGATCTCCCGCTCTCTCTGACAGGCGACTACGATTTCCTGGCCCGCTTAGCCGCCGGTCCGGGGTAACCGCTGGCAATCCTGCTGTTTATTCCAGAATTTTTGCAATCTCGGCGCTCGCAATCATGCCTTCGCGCGCAACGACCCACTCGTCTTCGGTCAATTCCACAATCGTCGACGCCAGCGATACTCCGGTCTCTCCTGCATCCAGCACCAGCGGCAATCGCCCACCCAGCTGTTTCATGACCTGCTGGGCGCTTGCACACGCCGGAAATCCCGAAATATTCGCACTCGTTCCCGTCAAAGGTCCCTCAAACTCTTCAATCAATTTCGTCACCACTTCGCTTTTCGGCCAACGCACCGCAAGCCGCCCGGTATTTGCTGTCACTTTCAACGGCAAGCGGTTTGAAGCGCTCACCACAATCGTCAGCGCCCCCGGCCAGAACGCTTCCGCCAGCTTGATAAAATTCCGCGGTACTTCGCGCGCCAGTATCATCGCTTGCTCAATCGAACCCACCAGAATCGGCAAAGCGCGCGCCTCGGGACGACCCTTCACCCGGAAAATTTCGTCTACCGCAGCAAGGTTAAATGGATCCGCTGCCAGGCCATAAATCGTGTCGGTAGGAATGCCAATCACGCATCCCCGCGACAAAAAATCCGCCGCATATCGCAGCACGTCTCCCGCCGGATTTTGCGCATTCACAGTCAGCAATTCAGCTGGCAATGTGTCGTCCCCGATCCACGGAAAAGGAATACCGCTCTCTTTTGTAAAACAGTGCCGGCGCCGCCTGAAATTGCCGGAACGAGCCCTTGCCTGCCGCGAGCCTTCCACTGTCGACGGCCAACCGCTTTTCCCGCCGCTACTATACCCCCGGTCGCATCTCCGGCAACAGCGCGTAGTAACCGCTTCGCCAAAACAGCATCTAATGGCCATGATTCCGTTTTCTGTCCTCGACCTGTCGCCTATCCCGCAAGGCGCAACCGCCTCCGACGCTCTGCGCAACTCGCTGGACCTGGCGCAGCACGCCGAAGCCTGGGGCTTCAACCGCTACTGGCTCGCCGAGCACCACAATATGCCCGGAATCGCCAGCGCCGCCACCGCCGTCGTCATCGGCCACATCGCCGCTGGAACCAAAACGATTCGCGTCGGCTCGGGGGGCATCATGCTCCCCAACCATTCCCCTCTCGTCATCGCCGAACAGTTCGGCACTCTGGCGGCTCTGTTTCCCGATCGCATCGACCTTGGACTTGGCCGGGCTCCGGGCACCGATCAGCCCACGGCCCGCGCGCTGCGTCGCGAGCTGCAGCAGGCCGCCGACACGTTTCCGCAAGATGTTCAGGAACTGATCAACTATTTCGGCCCCGCCGAACCGCAGCAAAGAATTCGCGCCATTCCCGGAGTCGGCCTCCGCGTCCCTGTCTGGCTTCTCGGCTCAAGCTTGTTTGGTGCCCAGCTTGCGGCGCTGCTGGGCTTGCCGTTCGCCTTCGCCTCGCACTTTGCTCCGGCCGACATGCTGGACGCGCTCAAGCTCTATCGCGCGCATTTCAAACCATCGCAACACTTGGCCATGCCGCATGCCATGCTCGGCATCAACGTGATTGCCGCCGACAGCGACGCCGAAGCCCGCCGGCAGTTCACCTCCGTCCAGCAATCCTTCACCAATCTCCGGCGCAACAATCCCACGCAGATCCCGCCGCCGATTGATGACATGGACGCCTACTGGACCCCGCAGGAAAAAGCCAATGCCTCCATGACGCTTACCGTCTCCGCCGTCGGCTCTCCGGAAACCGTCGAACGGACTCTGCGCAAGTTTATCGAAGTCGCGCAACCCGACGAATTGATCGCCACCGCGCACCTCCACGACCACAAAGCGCGCCTCCACTCCTTTGAAATTCTCTCTCAAATTCACGCAAAACTCGCCGCCGATCCAGCCGCCGCACCGCTCAGCGCAGTGCGGGCGGTGTAATGTAAACTGCGGCCGCGCGGTCGCACAAGCCGCGGGTCGACTGTGTGTCCTGTTCCTGTTACGCTCCCCAGTAATGGCCTCTCTGGAAAAATCTGCGCGGGTGTCACGTATTCCCGGCGCAAATACCCTCCTCACATCCAGGGAAAACCGCCACCTGAAAGAATTCCGTATGGCCCTGCGCGGTGGTCTCCCTACCGATCTTGGTTTCGTCGGTGTTGAAGGCGTCCGCCTCACCGAAGAAGCTCTTCGTTCGGGCTGCGAGATCCATGCCGTCCTCTTCAGCGAATCCGGCGAACGTCACCGCGAACGTCTTGCCCCTTTCCTTGATCGCCCGGAAATCGCCATTCCCCTGCTGCACACGACCGACCGCCTTTTTGAAGGACTGGCCGACACCGAGCGGCCCCAGGGTGTAGCGGCGCTGGTAAAGCCAAGGACTCCAACGTTTGCCGATCTTCTCCGCACGCCAGAACCGGCCTGTTCCCCGCTTCTGGTCGTTCTCGCCGGAATTCAAGATCCCGGCAATGTCGGCACGATTGTTCGCACCGCCGCGGCGTTCGGCGGCACCGGAGCCATCACCGCCGCTTCCGGCATCAGCGGTACCGCCAATCCTTTTTCGCCAAAGGCTCTTCGCGCTTCGGCCGGAGCCGCGCTGCACATTCCCATTCTGAGCGGCCCCGCGCTTGCCAGCCTGCACGCACAACTTAAATCTGCAAACGTAAAAACAATCGCCTCGACCCTTGCCGAATCCTCGGACAAGTCCCGTCCCGTTGCCCCCTGGGAAATCGACTGGTGTCAACCGGTCGCGCTGCTTGTCGGCAATGAAGGTGCCGGACTCCCGGAAGACGTTGAACGCGACGCCGACTTCCGCATCCGCATCCCCATGGCCAGCCGCATTGAATCGCTGAACGCGGCAGCGGCTGCAGCGGTTCTTTTCTACGAGGCGGCGCGTCAAAGAAACGCAATCTCCACGAAGCGCATCCAAAATCCTGTGGCCACCCACCCTTTTAAACTAACGTGAGCCTCTTCCAACATCTCCCCGCGCCTGCTGAGCCGGACCTGCCTTCGGTGAACCAGCCTCTGGCTGAGCGCATGCGCCCCCGCACGCTTGATGAATTCGCGGGCCAGGAAAAACTTCTCGGCGCGGGTAAGCCCCTCCGTGTGCAAATCGAAAACGACGACATTGGTTCCATGCTTTTCTGGGGTCCTCCTGGCTGCGGCAAGACGACGCTTGCCCGCCTGATCGCCCGCCTCAGCAAATCTGAATTCATCTCCTTCAGCGCTGTACTGTCCGGCATCAAGGAAATCAAAGAAGTCATGGCCGCCGCCGAACAAAAATTCCGCAGCGGCCACCGCACCATCGTTTTTGTCGACGAAGTTCACCGCTTCAACAAATCACAGCAAGACGCCTTTCTGCCCTACGTTGAAGCCGGCCACATCACATTCATTGGCGCCACCACCGAAAATCCCAGCTTTGAAGTCATCGCTCCCCTGCTGTCGCGCACCAAGGTCTACACGCTTGAGTCACTCCCTACGCCGCTGATCGCCGAGCTGCTCAGGCGGGCGCTCGAAGACAAAGAGCGTGGCCTCGGCAACGAAACTGTCGAAGCCTCGGAAGAAGTTCTGTTTCGAATTGCCAGCTTCGCCAACGGTGACGCCCGCTCTGCTTACAATACAGTCGAACTGTGTGTCCGCAGCGCCCGTCCGGACGCCAGCGGCGTCCGCCGTCTTTCCAGCGAACTCATCGAAGACGTTCTGCAGCGCAAACTACTCCGCTACGACAAATCGGGCGAAGAACATTTCAACCAAATCTCCGCGCTGCACAAGTCGGTCCGCAACTCCGATCCTGACGCAGCACTCTACTGGCTCGCTCGTATGCTGGAATCTGGCGAAGACCCGCTCTATCTCGCCCGCCGGATGGTGCGTATGGCCAGCGAGGACATCGGCCTCGCCGAACCTGGCGCTCTGGCCATAACCCTGGCCGCCAAAGAAGCATTCGACTTCCTGGGCGCTCCGGAAGGCCATCTGGCCCTGGCGCAAGCCGCCGTCTATCTTTCGCTCGCGCCAAAATCCGATGCTCTTTACGCCGGCTTCGGCGAAGTCCAGGAGGACGTCCGCAAAACCGAAGCCGACCCTGTCCCGCTGCACCTCCGCAACGCCGTCACCGGCCTCATGAAGAACATCGGTTACGGGGAAGGTTATAAATACGCTCACAACTTTGACGAGCGAGTTACCAGCATGCAGTGCCTACCCGATAATCTGGTCGGCCGCAGCTACTACCAACCCACCGACCAGGGCTTTGAGCAACGCATCCGCCAACGCCTTGAAGACATTCGCAAAATTAAATCCCGAGGAACAAAATCGTCATGAAAGTCCACGCTCTCCGCATCCTCTTCGTCCTGGCGCTTCTCACCATCGCTTCCCACATCTTTGTAGGAGCGCGGTCCGGCGTGCCCTGGTCCGGCAAAGCCCTGGCTCTGTCTCCGGCTCTCACCCCTCCGAGGCTGTTCGGCATCGCCTATGTCCGCATCAGCGTCGCGGACGTTTCGAAGGCCCGAGTCTTTTACAATGTGATCCTGAAATCCGCGCTCACCTTGCCCGGCCAACCGCCCTGTGACTGGTGCGAAATTCCGCCGGGCTCTCTGTCCGGCGACGCGAGCGCCTCTGGCGCTAGACCCCCGCGCCGTCTTGGCCCGATCGAACTCGATTCCATGCCGACTCCTGCTCCGCGCGACCTCATCCGGGAAATCGGTATTCAGGTGGACGATGTCAGAAATCTCCGCGCCTATCTCGTCTCCAGGAATTTCACTCCCGAGAAAATAACCAAATGCGGCGTCGATCGATGTGTGGCCATTGGCGACCCTGAAGGCCACAAAATCGTCTTTGTCGAACGCGGGGGCAAGGAAATGCCGCCGTCACCCATCATTCACTCAGGATTCGTCGTTGCCGACCGCGCAGCCGAAGATCGCTTCTACAAGGACACCCTAGGCATGCATGTCTATTGGCAGGGCGGCATGAAAGAGAACGAAACCAACTGGGTTGACATGCAATTTTCCGACGGCCCCGCCTGGATTGAGTACATGTTGGGCGTCGGAGCCGATGCTGATCACCATACGCTCGGCGTCATGAATCATATCGCCATCGGCGTTCCCGACATGAAGGTCGCCTACAAAAACCTTCTGGGCAATGGCTGGCAAGGAACCGAAAAACCGCAAATCGGCAGAGACGGCAAATGGCAGCTTAATCTCTACGACCCTGACGACACCCGCGTCGAACTTATGGAATTCAGGCCCACCCAAAAACCCTGCTGCTCGGACTACACGGGCCCGCACCCGGGACCCGCCCAATGACCGTATGCGGGGAAAATTTCCGGCCAAACATGCGACAATGGGAAAATTCCAGGTGACGCGATGAAACGAACTGCAGGACTTCTCGCCGTATTGCTAGCCGCCGGACCGGCCCTCACGCAGGAACAGCCCAAGCGTCCTCCCATCACCGGAATCGCTCGCGTTCGCCTGTACTCCGCCGACCTCCACAAATCCCGGCAATTCTATCGGAACGGCCTGGGGCTCGCCAATTCCGCCGCTGGTTGCACCGGCAAAGCCACTCCTTGTTTTGCGGTGAACGACCATCAGCAGGTCGAACTGGTACAAATCGCCGCCGGCGCGCCCGACAATCTGCTCGCTGAAATTGCTTTTGCTACCCCCGACGTTGCTCAAATGCATTCCTACCTCGCTGCACACAACATCCGGACTTCCGCCATCACGCGGGATCGCGATGGTGTCCAGCACTTTGAACTCCTCGATCCTGAAAAAAACCACATCGCCTTCCTGCAGCTCCCCTCGCAGCATTTCTTCACCGCTGCGCCCGAGCAAACCAGCCAACATCTGATCCATGCCGGATTTATCGTCCGGGACATGGCCAAACAGAATCGTTTCTACGTGGATTTGCTCGGCTTTCGCCTCTACTGGTACGGCGGATTCAAAGACGTGGCCTACACGGGTGAAGGTTCGGAGAAAAATATCGATTGGTATGAACTGCAAGTACCTGACGGCGACAACTGGATCGAATACATGCTCAATATTCCGGCGAATGCCAAGGCTCCAGAGCGCGGCATCCAAAATCACTTTTCCTTCGGCGTCAGGAAGATCGACCTCGCTACCAAGCAACTGCGCGACCACAATGTCGCCAAGCTCGATGGGCCGGAAATCGGCCGCGACGGCAAACAGGGCCTGGACGTCTACGATCCCGACGGCACTCGCGTCGAATTCATGGAGTTTACTCCCAGCAAAGAGCCGTGCTGCCATCCCTACGCAGCCGCGCATCCCCAACCATGATGGGCTCCTGCTCTGGCAGCCGGGTCCGCTGGCTCCGCTACTTTGGCATCTGGATCGCCAGCGTCGCCGGTTGCTGTGCGCTTCCGCTGGCGCGCGCGCAGACCCTCGACAAGCCCATGCAATCGATCGACAAGGATGTAACCGCTTTCGCCTACGCTCCTGACGGCCGCATCGTCTACTCCGTCAACCAAACCGTAAAAACCAAACAGTACGAACTTGAACACGACGACATCTGGATCCAGGAATCTGGCGGGAAATCCCGCCGCATCCTGCAGGGCGAAAAATTCAATCGCGGCAACCAGCCCTTCAGCTACATCGTGGATTCCTTTCGCTGGTCTCCGGACGGCCGCATGATCCTGGCCCAGCTGTTTACCTCGACCGTTGACGACGCGGGCAAAACCAGCGACTCCTACATGACCCTAGTCCTTGAAGACAACGGCAAAGAAATCCGCATCGCCGGAGGCGACAGCCTGATCAAAGACGCCGCCAATCCCACCTGGCTGCCTGATAACGCCACGATTCTCTATCTCAACGAAGCCGTTAAGCCGCGCGCCCTTTTCTCCATCAAGTCCACCAATCGTGCTACCGGCGCAGCTCCCTCCCTGCACGAAGGCCGAACCTTCCGCGACGTTTCCTGGCTTCCCAATACCAACACCGCGATCGCTGTTGAACAAAACCAATCCATGACCGGCCCGCTGCGCCTGCAACAGTTTGACTTGGTCGCCGACACCGATGCCGAGCTGGCCACCCTTGATACCTACGCGGGTGGTCTCACGATTTCCCCCCGCGGCACCAAAGCCGCCTACTTCATCGACAAAGAAGTACTCGAGGTCCGCGATCTGGCCGACCCCACCCGCCTTGCCCGGCTGCGGGTAGGCTTCGGTTCCTTTCGCTGGGCTCCCGACGAATCCCGCATCTTCATCAAACGCGCCACCGAAAAGAAATCCGGTGACATCGTTTTCATCGACGTTCCTCCGCTTTCGGCGGCTTCCGACAAAGCGGAAATCCCCGTCCTGCAATCGGCAAATCCCGCTGTCCTGCACGGTCTGACGTTTCGCGACTTCGCCATCAGCCCCAATGGACAAAATCTGGCAGTCGTGGCCACCGGCACCCGCAATCTCCTGGTCTTTCCGTTGCCCCGTTAGGGGAATGGCCAAGGGTTTCGCGCCCAAACGAAGGGGGCCATCGCGGAGGAAGCAATGCCGCGCAAGCGCCTACTGCGCATACCTCTGAAAGAAGCTGCCGGCCTTCCACTCCGGCCTTTTGCCAGAATCCGCTACCCGCAGCGCCAGCGTCTCCAGGATCGAATCAAACTGCGCCGCACCGACCGCATTTACCGGCTGCGCCAAATCGTCCGCTGGTCCGTGATACCGCTCCTTGTACCATTCCTCGAACATTTTCTGTTCCGGCGTTCCTGGCAGCCACCCGAACTTAAAGGCCAGCGCCGGTACGCCCTTCTTGATAAAACTATACTGATCGCTGCGAATAAACCGATTGTGCTCCGGCTGCTTGTCCGCCTGCACCTGTACGCCTGCCAAACTCGCCACCGCCGTCACATCATCCCCGAGCGTCGACTCCTCGAGCCCCTGCACTTCTAGATATTTCAGCGCGAAGAGCGGCAAATACATGTCCATATTCAAATCCGCCACCACACTCTTCGCGGCGACCGTGGGATGAGTCGCAAAATACTGCGATCCCAGCAACCCCTTCTCTTCGCCCGTCACTGCCAAAAATAAAATCGAGCGCCGCGGCTTGGCCCCCGACTCGTTCATCATCCGCGCTACTTCAATCAACGACGCAATCCCCGACGCGTCGTCCATCGCCCCGTTGTAAATCTTGTCCCCTTTCACCGGTTCGCCAATTCCCAGATGGTCCAAATGCGCGCTAATTACCACAAACTCCTTGCTCAACTCCGGATCGCTCCCGCGCAGCACTCCCACCAGATTCTTGGACTTTACTTTCGAGGTCCGCACCGTCTCGCGCGCCCGAATCTTCACCGCCAACGCAAAATGCGGAGTCTCTTTCTCCCCGTTCAAATCCGCCAGCACTTCTTTGAACGAGTGCCCGCTACCAGCGAATAATTTTTCCGCATGCGCAGGATTGAAAACCAGCACCAGCGGCAGGCTCGGCTCTCCGGCCGCCGCGCCGTCCGCCAATTCCATCTTGGGGCCGAGGCGCGCCCCCATCGTCCGCGACCACGGCACTTCCGCCGCTGTCGGATTGGGAATCACCACATATCCAAGCGCGCCTCTGGTTCGCAACGCCTTGGTCCGCTCATCGCGCGACTGCGCGTGCGCTTTAATCCCCGCAGGCATGCTGGCCGGACCGCCGCTTACAAAAACCGCAATCTTCCCGTGCAAATCCACTCCCGCAAAATCGTCATGTTTTAATTCCGGCACGCTTAGCCCAAATCCCACAAATACGGCCGCAGTTTCAAAAGTTCCCGACCCATTGGCGTGCGGAGAAAAGAATCCCTCTTCACCCAAGGCCACTGTTTCCGCCTGGCCTTCCCGCAGGATTTCAATCGACGATGCGCTTTCATCAATCCGTGCCACGTTAAATTCCACGGGTTGCTCGAACCCGCGAACCCCCGCACCCTGCAAGCCCGCCTCCTTGAATTGCTTCACCACATATTTCGCCGCCGAAGCAAATCCCTTCGAGCCCACATCGCGCCCTTCCATCCGATCATCCGCCAGCACCTGCACGTGTCCCCACCAGCGCTTCCCGAGCGCTTCCCAATCCGGCCCATTCGCCGTTTGCCCCGTCTCCAGATTTCGCGCCGGCAGCAATCCCGCGGCCCCCAGAAAAGTCGCCGCTGCCGCAATCGCCATCAACCCACCCAAAATCAGTCGCACTGGTTTCATGCCATCTCCCGTCAAAATGTCGTTCTCCAACCCTCGGTGAATTCCCCTGTCCGCGGGGTTCGCCGTAGCCATGGAGTTGCGTTTCCTTCGCATTCGCCGCGCGATGTCTTCACTCGCGCAATCTCCCCGCGCGCTTCCGGTGCTCCACAAGCACACAGGCGTCCTCCACCACAATCATTCCCGCCGCCCGCGCTTTTTCCGCCGCGGCCGCATTTTCGATGCCCAACTGCATCCACACAACCTTGGCGCCCACCGCGATCGCGCTGTCCACCACCGGCGGCACGTCGTCGGCGCGCCGAAAAATGTCCACAAACTCTACCTTCTCCGGCACCTCCTCCAGTCCC